>LAHS01003411.1_pt1 | contig 23828 bp, 14 predicted proteins | sample 329651 | NCBI WGS metagenome assembly LAHS01 (sample SAMN03275699, study PRJNA271635) | activated sludge metagenome | isolation source: sample C-1 Sludge from hydrolytic chamber (first chamber) of Anaerobic... | reverse complement strand
CTGCGAATTTGAGGATATTTGTAGTCTAAAGACCAGTCTGTAGGGGGGCAAGTTCCACCGACGGACTGATGGTCTTTATACTAACATCCTAACTAAAAACAACACATGAATCGAAAACAGTCAAACAATCCGTCACGCAGGATTTTCCTGCTGATGGCAGTGGCCGCTGGCCTGACCGTTCCTCCTATCGAAGCGCGGGCGGCAGAAGGTGTGCAGATCGTACAGCAAAACAGTGTGGTAAAGGGACAGGTGGTAGATGCCACGGGTGAGCCCGTTATCGGAGCCACCATCAAGGTGAAAGGAGGCAACGCCGGTACGGTGACCGACATTGACGGCAATTTCACATTGAATAATGTGAGCCGTGGCTCTACACTGGTCATCTCTTACATCGGATTCCAGTCGCAGGAAGTGGCCGTCGGCAACGGTCCGCTGAGGGTAACGATGAGCGAAGACAACAAAACGCTCAACGAGGTGGTGGTCGTGGGTTACGGCACCATGCGCAAGAAGGACCTCACAGGATCGGTGGTACAGATCGACCCGAGCAAGATTGCCGACCAGAATCCTGCCACCGTGCAGGACGTGCTGCGCGGCACGCCGGGTCTGCAGATCGGCTTCGACACGTCGGCCAAGGGCGGAGGCTCCATCCAGCTGCGCGGACAGAACTCGCTCTACACGGACGGCGGCCACAACTCGCCACTGATCATTCTGGACGGCATGCAGTTTAACGGTGAACTCTCTGAGATCAACCCCGACGACATTGCACAGATCGACGTGCTCAAGGACGCGTCGTCGGCCGCCATCTACGGTGCCAAGGCCGCCAGCGGCGTGATCATCATCACCACCAAGAAGGGTAAGCAGGGCAAGCCGGTGATCAACGTAAGCATGAACCTGGCAGCCAACAGCAAGGCTCAGTATCGCAAGGTCTTCGGCCCTGATGCCTATATGAAGCATCGTGAAGACTGGTTTAAGGCACAGACTTACGGTTACGACGAGAACGGCAAGTGGGGCTACTACGGCAAGCAGAGCGGTGTGCCCGCAGGCTACTACGACCGCTGGGACCATATCAGCCAGTACGGGCTGAGCGAGGACCAGTGGGCTACGATGGGTGCCAAGACGCTGCAGAGCAACGAGAGCCTGCAGTCGCTCTATGCCCGCCGCATGGGTCTTGATGCAGATGCCGCACTCGTGATGCAGAACTATCTTGACGGCCGCACGTACAACTGGGAGGATGCCGTGTATCGCACGGGCTTCAATCAAGACTACAACGGAAGCATCTCCGGAGCCAGTGAAAAGGTGAACTACTACCTGAGCTTCGGCTATCTGAAGAATCAGGGTGCCATTCAGGGTGACGACTATCATGCTTACCGCGCCAACATGAAGCTCACGGCCGACATCACCGACTGGCTGCAGGTGGGCGCCAACGTCAACTTCCAGGACCGTAGCGACACGTCACAGCCCGTGCCGCGGGGTAGCAACTACTGGGACGACAACCAGCTGCGTGAGTCGCCCTACGAGCTTCGCTGGGGCGAGGACGGCAGGGAGCTGCAGTATCCCCGCAGCGGCAACCCCACGAACGGCGGTTTCAACTACCACTTCAACCAGCAGTATATCGACCTGGAGAAGGGCTACACGGTGCTCAACACCATCTTCAACGCCAAGGTAACACTGCCGCTGGGATTCACTTATCAGTTTAACATCGCTCCGCGCATGCAGTGGTTCTACGACCGCTACTTCATGTCGGCCGAGCTGCCCGACAGCAAGCCGAGCGACCGCGGCGTGAACCGCAACAGCTCGAAGCGCTTCGACTGGTCGCTGAACAACACCCTCACGTGGGACCGCACCTTCAATGACGTGCACCATGTAACGGTGACCCTCGTGCAGGAGGCAGAGGAGAACCGGCTTTGGAGCGACAACATCTCTGCCCGCAACATCACGCCTACCGACGTGCTCGGCCTCCACTACATCTCGGGAGCCAACAAGGAGCAGAGCTCGTTCTCGACGAATGACACCCACTCCACGGCAGCGGCTTATCTGGGACGCGTGTTCTATGGCTATAAGGATCGCTATATGTTCACTGGAACGCTGCGCCGCGACGGCTATTCTGCCTTTGGTGCCAACAATCCGTGGGCCAATTTCTGGTCGGTCGGCGGCAGCTGGGTGTTCTCTGAGGAGGAAGCTGTGAAGAAGAGTCTGCCGTGGCTCGACTACGGAAAGCTGAGAGTGTCTTACGGTACCAACGGTAACCGTTCGCTCAATAACACCTATCTGGCCCTGTCTGACCTTTCCAACGGCGGGCTCTATGCCTACTATAAGTATGGATCTACCGATCAGACTGTGCTCAACGCCTTGAGCATCAACCGTCTGGGCAACCCTAACCTGGAGTGGGAGAAGACCTCGTCGTGGAACGTCGGGCTCGACTTTGCCGTGCTCAACCAGCGCCTCACGGGTAGCGTGGAGTGGTACCATAAGCGCACGCACGACATGATCATGGCCCAGCGCCTGCCCAACTTCATCGGTTTCAACAGCATCACCACCAACCTGGGTGAGGTGACCAACAGCGGTTTTGAGATCAACCTGAACTCACGCAACATCGATACCGAGAACTTCAAGTGGAACACGTCGGTGGGTTTCTCTTACAACAAGAACCGTATCAAGCACCTCTATTATGAGTATGACGAGAACGGCAAGGAGGTAGATGATACCAGCAACGGCTGGTTTATAGGCAAGCCTGTGGGCGAGATATGGTACTGGAAGACCGACGGCATCTGGCAGGCCAACGAAGCCGACGAGGCTGCCAAGGTGAACCAGAAGCCAGGCGACCCGAAGGTGGTCAATGTTTATACCGAGGACGATAAGGTCGATGCCGACGGCAACCGTACACCAGTTTACAACGATAAGGACCGCTGTTACCTCGGCACCACCCAGCCGCCCATTTACTGGAACATGCGCAACGATTTCACCTTCTTCAAGAATTTCACTTTCTCCTTCTCTATGTACGCCTACATGGGGCATAAGAGTCTGTCGGGTGACTGGCTGAACGGTGATAACTCGGGTTCTATGTTTACCAATAGTTGCAATACCTACGAGAAAGAATACTGGACGCCCGAGAATCCGACCAACGAATACGGTAGGCTGAATGCTCAGGGACCGTCGGGAGTGACCGGTATCCAGAAGCTCTACAACCGCAGTTTCGTCCGCCTGGACAATATCACCCTGGGCTATACCCTGCCTAAGGCGTGGACCGGCAAGCTGGGTATAGAGCGCGTGCATGTCACCGCTGGCATCAACAACGTATTGACCATCGACAGCTGGGAGTATGGTGATCCAGAGACTGGAGGCTTCTCCAACCGCCAGTTCCAGTTCGGTCTTAGTGTAACCCTTTAATAACGAACAAGACAATGAAAACGAATATCAATCATATATTGCGCTTAGGGCTCGCCCTCGTCCTCACGGGAGCCATGACGGGGTGCTCGGACGACTTCCTCAAGCAGGATCCCTTGTCATTCTATGAGCCTGCCACCACCTATAATACCGAGGCGGGTCTTCAGGCTGCCCTCGCGCAATGCGACAAGCAGCTGAAAACCTACCGCATAGATGGAAACTGGAACAACGTGGGCATCTTTACCAATTATCTCATGTCGGACGTGGGCATGTATGCCAAGACCGATATGGGTGGCGGCTTCCAGGATAATTTTGACGCTAAGCTGACGCCCACCTCCGGTATGGCAGGGGGTGGCGACGGCAACTATATGCAGCGTTTCTGGGATCAGGGATATAATATGGTGAAGTATGCCAATTCGATCCTCTCGTATGTGGATAACGTGGAGGAGCTCTCCGAGGAGACGCGCGATGCCTACAAAGGCCGTGCCTACTTCCACCGTGCCTACGCCTATTATAACCTCTGCCTGCAGTTTGGCGACATTCCGCTGGTGACCAAGCTGCCTACCGTGCCCAAACGTAATTACAGCTCGACGAGCAAGGAAGCCATATTCCAGATGCTGGTACACGACCTGGAGTTTGCCGTGGCTCACGTGCCCTCTCAGAGCAAAATGCAGTATGTGGGACAGGTAAACCAGGAGGCATGCGAGATGCTGCTCGTCAAGTGTTACCTTGCCGTGGGCGAGTATAAGAAGGCTGAGGACATGGCCACAGACCTGATCAACAATCACGGTCTGAAGCTTATGACGGAGAATTTCGGCGTGTGGCAGCCCTCGGGCAATGATGACACATGGCACGTGGAGCGCAATGTGGTGTGGGATCTGCACCGCACACCCAACATCGCCAATCCGGCCAACAAGGAGACGATCATGATGATCAGCAACTCCAACGACCAGGATTTCACTACCTATAACGTGATGCGTGCCTGCTTCGTCCACTGGAGCAACAGCGTGATACGTGACCCTCACGGCATGGCTACGCCCGGAAACAACATAGCCCGCAACAACAAGGACTACAACGACACGCTCGACTGGGTGCGCGTGGCAGGGCGCGGCATCTCGCTGAACCGCACGTCGTACTTCTACAACAAGACCATCTGGAACTATGACGGTGAAACCGACTGGCAGGACCTGCGTCACAACCGTAAGGTGGGTAACTGGATGGAGATGGAGGATTTCAAGTATAACAACCCGAAGTCGGAATGTTACGGAGAGCACTATCAGCTCTATGCCACCAAGGATTATACCGACAAGAACGGTAAGGTGCTGGTGCACAAGGGCGACATTCTCTGCTCCGACACCCTCCGCAGCTGGTATCCCACGCCTCTCTATCAGCTCTATATCCTCGATACGCCTAACGAAGCCAACTTGGGTGCCAACCAGTTCCAGGGTGCGTCGGGCAAGGGTGCCAACGGCGATATGTATCTGTTCCGTCTGGCAGAGGTCTATCTGCTGCGTGCGGAGGCCCGCTTCTATCAGGGCAATGCCGCCGGAGCAGCCGAGGACGTGAACGCTATCCGCCGCCGTGCCAATGCCAAGAAGATGTATTCCACCGTCAACATCGGCGACATTATGGCCGAGCGGGCGCGCGAGCTCTATCTCGAGGAGTTCCGTCAGGCCGAGATGGTGCGCGTGTCGTGGTGTCTGGCCCGCAGCGGTAAGCCCGATGAGTGGGGCAATACCTACGATCTCAAGACATGGGATAAGCAGGAAGGTACTGATCTTAGCGGCGGAAGCTACTGGTATCGCCGCTGCACGATGTACAATGTGTTCAACCATCCCTACGGCAAGGGTCAGCAGGGCAGCCAGACCTTTGAGTATAAGATCAACAAGCACAACCTCTTCTGGCCCATTCCCAACTCTGCCATCACGGCCAACAACCGCGGCCAGCTGCGCCAGAACTATGGTTATGATGGCTATGATGAGTCTATCCCCATGTTCACCAACTGGGAAGAGGCTGTTGCCGATGAGTCGAAGGAATAGTTGACGGGCACAGCATTCGCATAAACAACTATAATATGTACGGCGGAATGATCTCCAGAGGAGATCGTTCCGCCGTTGTCATATATTTCCCTACGATGCTTAATATAGCGCCGAAAAGGTGTGAATTCTCGTATTTTATTGTTACTTTTGTCCTACCATGTCAGGTTTTTATCTGAATGAACGGTAACGTCAGGCCAGGTGAGAACGCTGATGTGGCGAAATTGTAGAAAACTTATTATAGCCCAGGTGCTTATCAAGTGATGGGGCTATAAGGAGTGCGGAATAAAAAAAAGAAACGTGATGAAAAAAAAGAAGTATTCCATAGAGAAGGACATGCGGTATCTGCAATTGCTCTCGAAGTCGTTCCCCACGATAGCTGAAGCCAGTACGGAGATCATCAACCTTCGTGCTATCCTCAACCTGCCCAAGGCCACGGAGCATTTTCTGGCCGACCTTCATGGTGAGTATGAGGCTTTCCAGCATGTGCTCAAGAATGCGTCGGGCAACATCAAGCGTAAGGTAAACGAGCTCTTCGGCATGTCGCTACGCGAGAGCGAGAAGCGCGAGCTCTGCACGCTGATCTATTATCCCGAGCAGAAGCTTGAGCTCGTGAAGGGTGTGGAGACCGACATCAACGACTGGTACCACATCACCCTGCACCGGCTGGTGGAGGTATGCCGTGACGTATCGAGCAAATACACGCGGTCGAAGGTGCGCAAGTCGCTGCCCAAGGACTTCTCTTATATCATTCAGGAACTGCTCGATGAGCGTTCCGAGGATCAGAACAAGACGGCCTATATCAATGTCATCATCGACACCATCATCACCACCCACCGCGCCGATGCGTTTATCATTGCCATCTGCAACGTGATACAGCGTCTGGCCATCGACCAGCTTCACCTCCTCGGTGATATCTATGACCGTGGCCCCGGTGCGCATAAGATACTGGACATGCTCTCCGATTACCACCACTGGGACGTGACCTGGGGCAACCACGACATAGCGTGGATGGGTGCCGCCGCGGGCAATGATGCCTGCATCTGCAGCGTGATGCGCCTGTCGCTGCGCTATGGCAACCTCGCCACGCTGGAGGATGGGTACGGCATAAACCTCGTGCCGCTCGCCACCTTTGCCATGGATCGCTACGGCGATGATCCCTGCACGGAGTTCATGCCGAAGCTCTCGGGCGAGAATACCCATATAGATGAGAAGACACACCGCCTCATGGCGCAGATGCACAAGGCTATCAGCGTGCTGCAGTTTAAGCTGGAGGCCGCACTCTATGACGCTCACCCGGAATGGAACATGGCGGACCGCAAGCTCTTTGAGCATGTCAACTTCGAGAAAGGGACGATCAGCCTCTACGGCAAAGAGTACGACATGAGCAGCTGCAACTTCCCTACCATCGATCCGCGGCATCCCAACCGGCTCTCCGACGACGAGAAGCTGCTGATAGAGAAGCTGCACCACAGCTTCGCCATCAGCGAGAAGCTGCATCAGCATATGCGCCTCCTGCTGGCCCATGGCTGCATGTACGGTGTATATAACAACAACCTGCTCTACCACGCTTCGGTGCCCCTCAATGACGACGGATCGCTGAAGGCGGTGGAGGTGATACCCGGCAAGCGGTCTGCGGGCATGCAGCTCATGGAGGATATAGGCTATATGATACGGCTGGCCTTCCAGCAAGATGCCGCCCCGCAGGAGCGTCAGTATGCCATCGACTATTTCCATTATCTCTGGTGCGGTGCCGACAGCCCACTCTTCGATAAGCAGCGCATGACCACCTTTGAGCGATATTTCGTGAAAGATAAGGAGGCCCATAAGGAGAATAAGGGCAACTACTTCGCCTTCAGAGACCAGGCGGAAGTGTGCGACAGGATCATGGACAGCTTCGGTGTTGATTCTTCCAAAGGCCATATCATCAACGGCCATGTGCCGGTGCACGTCGGCGACGGTGAGAATCCTATCAAGGCGGGCGGCAAGCTGATGGTCATCGACGGTGGCTTCTCGCAGGCTTACCATAAGGAAACGGGCATAGCCGGCTATACGCTGGTGTACCACAGTCGTGGCTTCCAACTCGTACAGCACGAGCCTTTCACCAACACGAAAGACGCCATACAGCGGGGAACGGACATCAAATCGACCATTCAGATCGTCGAGATGTCGTCCAACCGTATGCATGTGTCAGATACCGACAAGGGCAAGGAACTCAATGCGCAGATCGACGACCTTGAAGAGCTGCTCTATGCCTACCGTCACGGCTACATCAACGAGGCATAAAGGAGTTAGGAGTTAAGAGTGAGAAGTTAGGAATCACAGCCCACCCCCGACCCCTCCCAAAGGAGGGGAGAGCAGCCACTGTAACTAATCACTCCTAACTTCTCACTCCTCACTCCTAACTAAACTAAACGCTCCTAACTCATTACTTCTCTTCCACATACTTTGTGATCCATGCACCCACCTCCTTGGTGCCGTAGTGCTGACCGCCCTCCACCTGAATCTCGGGAGTACGGACGTTGGCCAGGAGTGAGGCGTTGCAGGCTTCGCGTATCAGGGCACCCTCCTCGTTGAGGCCGAAGTGCTCGAGCATCATCGCGGCCGACAGGATCTGGGCCAGCGGGTTGGCCAGGTTCTTACCGGCAGCCTGCGGCCACGAGCCGTGGACGGGCTCGAAGAGTGGCGTGTGGTCGCCCAGAGACGAGGAGGGCTGCAGGCCCATCGAGCCGGTGATGGCCGAGGTCTCGTCGGTGAGGATATCGCCGAAGGTGTTCTCAGTGACGATGACATCGAAGAAACGGGGCTCGGTAAGCACGCGCATGGAAGCGTTGTCGATGAACATATAATCGACCGTCACCTCGGGATACTGCGGTTCCATCTCCTGACCGATTTGCCGCCAAAGGCGCGAGCTGGCCAGTACGTTGGCTTTATCGACAATGGTGAGGTGCTTGTTGCGGCGCATGGCAAAGTCGAAGCCTACCTTCAGGATACGCTCTATCTCTGGACGGAAGTAGATATCGGTATCATACGCTTTGTCGTTGTCCTGATATTTCTCGCCGAAATACATACCGCCGGTGAGCTCACGAATCACCACGAAGTCGGCACCCTTAATGAGTTCTTCCTTGAGGGGCGACTTGTGGAGCAGACAGTCGAATGTTGCCACGGGTCGGACATTGGCAAAGAGCCCGAGTTTCTTGCGCATAGCCAGCAGGCCTGTTTCGGGACGCACCTTCAGTGTGGGGTTGTTGTCGAAACGGGGATCGCCCACTGCGGCGAAGAGTACGGCATCGGCGTCCATACATACCTTGAAGGTGTCGTCGGGGAACGGGTCGCCGACGGCATCGATGGCGTGGGCACCACAGATCGCCTCCTGATAACTGAATTCATGGTTGAACTTCTTGGCTACGGCGTTGAGTACGTTGAGGGCCTGCGGCATGATCTCAGGTCCGATGCCGTCGCCGGGTAGGATGGCAAAATTTAATTTCATATCGTTTTCTGTTTTTGATGATGTTTACTGGTTTTGCTCGCTTTCCACGATGTTGAGCATCTTGAATGTGGCCTTGATGGCTGCCTCGGTCTGGTCGGCATCAAGCCCGTGTGTGCGGATGGTTCGGCCGCCCTGCTCTTGCCAGGTGATAACGGTCTGCACGAGGGCGTCGGTGTGTCCGCCCGGCGGAATGGTCACGGCGTAGTTGGACAGCCGCGGGAAGGTGCGGTCGAGGTTCTCCTTATAGATCTTGCGCAGGGCGCGTACGAAGGCATCATACTGTCCGTCGCCCGTGGCATCGGCGGTGTAAACTTTGTCGTTGATCGAGATCTTGATGCTCGCTATGGGCTTCAGGCCGTAGGAAGTGGAGACCATATAGCTCAGCAGCTTCACCTTGTCTTCCAGCGTGTCGTGCTTGAGCACGTCGGCTACGATGAACGGCAGGTCGTCGGGGGTGACGTATTCCTTGCGGTCGCCGAGCTCGGTGACGCGCTGCGTCACCTTGCGCGTCTGCTCCACGGTGAGGTCGAGGCCCAACTCTTCGAGGTTTTTCTCGATGTTGGCCTTGCCCGAATTCTTGCCTAAGGCATAGGCACGCTTGCGCCCGAAGCGCTCGGGCTTGAGCTCGTTGCAGTAGAGGTTATCCTTGTTGTCGCCGTCGGCATGTACTCCCGCCACCTGCGTGAACACGTTGTCGCCCACGATGGGCTGGTTGGAAGCTACCATGATGCCGCTGTGATCTTCCACCACGCGACTGATCATGTTGAGCTGACTCTCATTGATATTGGTGCCTACGTGGAGCTGATCGTGCAGTATGGCCTGCACGCTGGCCAGCGGCGCGTTGCCGCAGCGCTCACCCAGACCGTTCACCGTGACGTGCACGCCCTGACAGCCGCTCATCACGGCCGCGAGGGTGTTGCTCACCGCGAGGTCGTAATCGTTGTGGGCATGGAAGTCGAAGTGCTTGTCGGGATAGCGGGTGGTCATCTCGCGCATGTCGTGTGCACACTGCACGGGGTTCATGATGCCTAACGTGTCGGGCAGAAGGAACCGTTTGATGGGCGCGTGGCACAGTCCGTCCATCATCTGGAACACATACTCGGGCGAGTCCTTCATGCCCGAGCTCCAGTCTTCCAGATAGAGGTTGACGCGCAGTCCCTGGCTCACGGCATAACTTATCTCGCTCAGGATGTCGGCGATATGCTCCTCGGGCTCCTTGTGAAGCTGCTGACGGCAGTGGCGCAGGGAGCCTTTGGCCAGCATGTTGATGACGCGTCCGCCGCAGCCTTTGATCCAGTCGATCGACTTATGCTGATCTACAAACCCCAGCACCTCTATGCGGTCGAGATAGCCTTCGGCGGCAGCGAAGCGGCAGATGCGCGTCACCGCGTCGCGCTCGCCTTCCGATACGCGGGCCGAAGCCACCTCGATGCGATCTACGTTGACATCGCGCAGCAGCAGCCGGGCTATCATCACCTTCTCGTGGGGAAGGAAGCTCACGCCGTTGGTCTGCTCTCCGTCGCGCAGCGTACAGTCCATGATCTCCACACGTTCGCGGGGCGAAAAGTGCATCTCTGATTCGCTCATACGCGCTGTTTTTCGTAGGCTTCCACCTTGTCTCGGTTCTCTACGAGGAAGTCAACATCGTCAAGACCGTTCATCAAGCAGTGTTTTTTGTAGCCGTTAATCTCGAAGTGCTCGCTCCTTCCCGTAGCCAGGTTGGTCACGGTCTGCCGGGGCAGGTCCACCTTCACCTCCATCTTGTGGTCGTGGTCTATGCTCTGGAAGAGCTCCTGCAGGAAGTCTTCGCTTACCACCACGGGCAGTACGAAGTTGTTGAGCTCGTTGTTCTTGTGGATATCGGCGAAGAAGGAGCTGATCACCACGCGGAAACCGTAGCCCGCGATGGCCCATGCGGCATGCTCGCGGCTCGATCCCGACCCGAAGTTCTTGCCCGCCACGAGGATCACTCCCGAATAGGAGGGATCGTTGAGCACGAAGTCGGGCTTGGGCGTGCCGTCTTTTTCGTAGCGCCAGTCGCGGAAGAGGTTGTCGCCGAAGCCCTTCTTGTCGGTGGCCTTGAGGAATCGGGCGGGTATGATCTGGTCGGTATCTACGTTCTCCAGGGGGAGGGGAATGCAGGTGGAAGTGATGATATCAAATTTCTGTTTCATTGTTTCAAATTGAGAGATGAGAATTGATAATTGAAAATGGAGAGTTGAGAATTGGAAATTGAGAGTTGAGAATTGATAATTGAAAGTTGAGAATTGATAATTATGATTACCTTGTCGTCCTAATTATTCTGTCTGAACATGATAATCCATAGTCGGAGTAATCATCATTATCAATTATCAATTTTCAATTCTCAATTAGATAAACTCTCTCGGATCGGTGATCTTTCCGGTGATGGCGGCGGCAGCAGCCACGAGCGGACTGGCCAGGATAGTGCGTGCGCCGGGACCCTGACGGCCCTCGAAGTTGCGGTTGGAGGTCGATACGCTGTAGAGTCCTGCCGGCACCTTGTCGTCGTTCATGGCCAGACAGGCCGAGCAGCCCGGCTGACGAATGGCAAAGCCGGCGTCGGTGAGAACCTTGTCGAGGCCCTCGTCCTTGATCTGCTGTGCCACGGCCCATGAGCCCGGCACGAGCCATGCCACCACGCCGTCGGCCTTCTGATGGCCCTTCACCACGGAGGCGAAGGCGCGGAAGTCCTCTATACGGCCGTTGGTGCAGGCACCGAGAAACACATAGTCTATCTTGTGGCCCAGCAGTTTCTCTCCTGGCTCAAAGCCCATGTAGCTGAGGCTCTTGAGAAACGAAGCCTGTTCCGTAGCTTCTATCTCGTCGAGCGTGGGCACCTTACCGCTGATGCCGATACCCATGCCGGGGTTGGTGCCGTAGGTGATGCGGGGCTCGATGTCGGCCGCATCAAAGGTGAGTTCCTTGTCGAACACGGCATCGTCGCCCGAGCGCAGCGTCTTCCAGTAGGCCATACACTTGTCCCACTCCTCGCCCTTGGGCGCATACTTACGACCTTTGATGTATTCGAAAGTCTTCTCGTCGGGAGCCACGAAACCGCCGCGTGCACCCATCTCGATCGAGAGGTTGCAGAGTGTCAGGCGACCTTCCATCGACATATCGCGCACCACATCGCCCGCGTATTCCACGAAATAGCCCGTGGCTCCCGAGGTGGTGAGCTGCGACATGAGGTAGAGTGCCACGTCCTTGGCCGTCACGCCGGGCTTCAGCCGGCCATTCACCGAGATGCGCATCGACTTCGGTTTCTGCTGCAGTATGCACTGCGAAGCCAGCACCATCTCTACCTCGGAGGTACCGATACCGAAGGCCACCGCGCCCATGGCACCGTGGGTGGAGGTGTGAGAGTCGCCGCAGACGATGGTCATACCTGGCAATGACAGTCCCGTTTCGGGACCCACCACATGGATGATGCCGTTCTCCTTGGTGTTCATTCGGAATTCGGTCACGCCGAATTCCTCGCAGTTTCTGTCGAGTGCTTCGATCTGTTTGCGCCCGATGGGATCGGCTACGGGCTTGTCCTGATCGTGAGTCTGAATGTTGTGGTCGGGCATGGCAAACACCTGAGCGGGGCGGAACACCTGCAGTCCGCGCTGGCGCAGAGCCTCGAAAGCCTGCGGAGAGGTTACTTCATGGCAGTAGAGACGGTCAATGTAAAGTTGGGTGGGACCGTCGGCGATGGTTTGTACCACGTGGCTGTCCCATATTTTGTCAAACAGTGTATTCATCTTGTTGTATTGTTTATGTTTTAGTTTCTGAATTTGTTGATACAATCGATAAACGCTTCGACCGAGGCTGTCACGATGTCGGTATCGGCACCGAAGCCGTAATATACCTTACTGTCGTATTCCACCTGCATGTGTACCTTGCCCACATCGTCAGATCCGCGGTTGATAGCCTGAATGGTGAACTCCTTGATGACCATGTGTTTGTGTATGATGCGCTTCAAAGCCTTGATGGCCGCATCTACGGGGCCGTTGCCTGTGGCCGACTCCTCAAACTTCTGTCCCGCAATGTCGAGCCCTATGCTGGCCACATTGCGTGTGCCCTTGCCCGCCGTTACCTGCAGGTAGTCGAGCTTCACGCCGCGCGAGGCGGCCGTGTCGGCCCCCACGAGCATCAGTATGTCGTCGTCGGTAATTTCCTTCTTCGTGTCGGCCAGCTTGAGAAACTGCTCATAGACCTTATCGAGTTTCTCCTCGTCGCTGATGTCCACGCCGTTCACCTGCAGGCGATATTTCAGGGCTGCGCGGCCCGACCGTGCGGTGAGCACGATGGCATTGTTGTCCAGACCGATGTCCTTCGGGTCGATGATCTCGTAGGTCTGCACGTTCTTCAGCACGCCGTCCTGATGGATTCCGCTTGAATGGGAGAAGGCATTGCGCCCCACGATGGCCTTGTTGGCCTGCACGGGCATGTTCATCAGCGACGATACCATGCGCGAGATGGGGTAGATCTTGCGCGTGTTGATGTTGGTGTCGATGCCGATGCCCTTGTGGCACTTCAGGATCATGGCAATCTCCTCGAGCGAGGTGTTGCCGGCGCGCTCGCCTATGCCGTTGATCGTCACCTCCACCTGGCGTGCACCTGCCAGCACACCGTTGAGCGTGTTGGCCGTGGCCATGCCCAGATCGTTGTGGCAGTGGGTTGAGATGATGGCTCGGTCGATATTCTCGACATGCTCCTTCAGATATTTTATCTTCTCGGCATACTCCGTAGGCAGGCAGTAGCCCGTGGTGTCGGGAATGTTGACCACGGTGGCTCCAGCCTTGATCACGGCCTCCACCACCTGGGCCAGATACGCGTTGTCTGTGCGCCCGGCGTCTTCGGCGTAGAACTCCACGTCTTCCACATACCGCTTGGCATAAGCCACGGCCTTCACGGCACGCTCGAGGATCTCCTCGCGGGTGGAGTTAAACTTGTACCTGATGTGCGAATCGCTGGTGCCGATGCCCGTATGGATACGTTTGTGCTTGGCATACTGCAGCGACTCTGCCGCCACGTCGATGTCCTTCTTCACCGCGCGGGTCAGGGCGCAGATGGTGGGCCAGGTCACCGCCTTGGAGATCTCGACCACCGAGTTGAAGTCGCCCGGCGAGGAGACGGGGAATCCCGCCTCGATGACATCCACTCCCAGGAGCTCGAGCTGCTTGGCTACCTGAATCTTTTCTACGGTGTTCAGCTGGCAGCCCGGAACCTGTTCGCCGTCTCTCAGCGTGGTGTCGAAAATGTAAAGTCTCTCACTCATAATATTCTTTTTCTCTTATTTTTCTTTTCTGCAGATCCTATAGGAGAATGCAGCAACTACCTTGTCTAAAACAAAAAAGCCTTCCCACCTGTGGAAGTGGAAAGGCTCAATCGTATGTTCGACCATCAGACATGCTTGCATACCTCTTCACTTCCAACCGCGCCATGCAGTCGAATAATAATAGAGATAATGTTAATATTGATGGAGCAAGTCATCATGTTCTGTTGAGTAATATTCTAATTTGGCTACAAAGGTAATGTTAATATTTGATACAAACAAATAATCTATTACTTTTTTCGTCATATTTCTATCAAAACGATATATTCGCTTTCTTCTCATTCCCTATTTTAGAATTTCACGATCATAACGTCAGGCTGCACCCTCTGAGCATGGGCGAAGAAAATACGACCTTCCCTTTGCCAGCGACATAAGCCATCAGCCGCCCCATATATACGCGCTCTGTGGCGTCGGTCTTATCCGACATGTCGCGGGTATCGCTATTCTCCAAGCCCATCAATACCATAGGCTGGGTCTTATCCACCCTGCAATGCACATTGTTGTCGGCGAGTTTAACGATCGTTCCATGCTCATCGACTACATCAATCTCAATCTGAGCCACGTTGTTCTTGTATTCCAGCAGGGTGGCTTTCAGCGCATGGGGCTTACCGCTGGTTGCAATGCGATATGACGAGACTACACGCCCATTGGCATCTACACCCTCGCCTACAAGTACGCCAGGCTGATATGGAATCTCCCATGTAACCATACCCGTGTGTTCATCTTTCTTCTTTAGCTCACCCACAATCTGTCCATTGAGTCTCAGCTGGGCCTGAGGAGCGTTGGTATAGCAGACGACCATCACTCGACTCGAGTCTTCATAGTTCCATAAGTCGGGAGCATACATAGTGGGTCGATTGCCATACGCTCGCTCCCTGTTCATCTCCTGTGTACCAATATAGGTAACAGGGCGCTCGCTCCACAGCGAAGCCCGCCACCAGCCGAGAGGCTTGCGGAACCCACCGTAGTCAAGGAGTCCACCCGACGAACCGCGCGCGGGCCACCGACCGCTTTCACCCAGGTAATCTATTCCCGTCCAGAGGAACTGACCGAAAATATATTCTTTGTCGGCCACCGCCTTCCATGCCATCAGGTCATGCCGATTCTCCGATCCGTAGATCACCCGTTCAGGGTACTTCCGGTGATCCTCGTCGTAGCGCGACTCCGTGTAGTTATATCCCACAACATCTACAGCCTGTGGATATTCTGTCTCATTGCTCATCACCACTCCGGCCAGAGCCCCGGTTACCGCGCGCGAATCATCTTCTGTCCGCACGATGTTGGCAAGGCGTTTGGCAATCTGACCAATACGCTCAGCACGAGGAGCGTCGGGGTTGTAGCCTCCATACATGGGCTGGGTTATGCTCGAACCGTCGAGTATAGGGTGAGAGTATGGATCGTTGGGATAATCCACCTCGTTTCCAATGCTCCACATGAAGATGCTGGCATGGCGGCGGTCACGTCTTACCATGTCGCGCACATCGCGGTCGATCCACTCGGTGAAGTACTCGAAGGAGCCCTGAAACCCCGGCACACCTTGATTCCACCCCTTAATCCACTTGCGCTTTGGAAATTCCCACTCGTCAGATGCCTCGTCCATCACCAGGAGCCCCAGACTGTCGCAGAGGTCATAGAGGAATGGCGCATGGGGATTGTGAGCCATACGCACAGCATTGACACCGATGCTCTTCAGCTCTCTCAGCCTGCGCTCCCACACCGACTTAGGTACCGCCACGCCAAGCACCCCGGCGTCATCGTGCAGACACACGCCCTTAACCTTGATCGACTTTCCGTTCAGGGCAAAGCCCTTGTTGGCATTCCACCTGAACGAGCGTATTCCGATGGTCATTTTATCGTGGTCGATGGGCTTCCCGTCCTTCAACAGAGTGAGCTTAGCCGTATAAAGATAGGGCGAAGCTATGGTCCACTTTTGTGGATTTTTCATTTTGAGTATCGCCTTTGCATGTCCCTGCCCATCTATTCTTGCAGATGTCCTCCCGACGACTTTACCGTCACTCTGCATCAGTTCCACGGTTGCCTTGAGATTGCTCGAAACGCCGTCAACGCTCAGAGAGAACATAACAGAAACATCTGATCTGCCTATGTCTTTGACACTCCAGCTGTTTCCCCATTGGGTGAAATGAGTATCGCCGGAACTTACTAACCAGACATCTCGATAAATTCCGGATCCCGTGTACCAGCGGCAATCGGCATCCTTGCTATGATCCACACGCACGGCAAGTATGTTTTGCCCCTGACGATTGAGATAGGGGGTCATGTCATAACAGAACGAAGAAAAGCCGCTGGGGCGCTTACCCAGCAGATGTCCGTTCAGATACACTTCAGAGTGATTGTAAACTCCTTCAAAATAAATGAACACCTTCGGGGCACCTTGCGCTACATCTCCCCCGAAACATTTCTGATACCAGGCTATGCCACCGGGCAGATAGCCATTGCATGAAGCCTTGTCGGGAGAAAGCGGGAGCTCCCTTGACCAGTCGTGCGGGAGATCCAGTCGGCGACATTCTTTTGCTTCAAATTCGCGCGCTATCGCTGTCGAATCGTCTTCGAGCTTGAACGACCATCCCTTACTGAACAACTCCTGTCTTCCAAATCCTATTTGGGCAGAGACTTTAGAACCGATCAAGGATATAAAAAGCACACACAGAAAACAAATATTCCTCATCATATCAATTCTTATGGGTAAAAAGTTATACGCGCGGATTTCTCCGAAAGGAGAGTGAAGAGTTTTAGTTGATAGAAAGTTTGCCGACAGACTGTCGTTTGGTTTCCCTCTTTTCACATAACGTATATCCTTAGCAGTTTGTTGTGTTTTGCCCTTATCACCTCTCAAAGTTTTTACCGTGAGAGAGGATGATAGCCCTGTAGGGGCGGGGTTAGCCCGCCCTCAATACGTCGTCTTCTCGCTCAGACCTTACTTCCGACTACGACAGGGTATCACGGCATGACAGGGCAGAGGTATGCTCTGAGGGAACTGGCACTGTTTTGAGGACGAGACAGGTGCGTATTAGAACAAAACATATTTTAATTTCGCATAATGACATATTTTTAATTTACGAGCTATAATTCAATGACATAAGAAATCGCATCTGCGATTTCTTATGTCATTGAATTTGTCTTAAAAAAATATGTCATTATGAACCTGTGGATATGTCATTTTGTTCTAATACTTGCTTGCACCTATCTACGCATTGAACGAATGAACCTTAAATGGATCCCGCATCAGTCCTATTCCACGAAAAAAAAAAATTCTGCCAACAGGTGGTGGAATATTATGTTTGACACTTTGACAGATAAATCGCATATATACCTGTCAAAGTGATTTCTGAAACTGAACGCAGAAAAGGCTCTGAAAAATGAAGAAAGAGGTGATGAGGCCGGTAAAAAGCAGGTTTAAAACGGCTCAAAAGAGGAATTGACGTGCAAACTGTGCTTATGAGCATGGCGATTAATACGCATTCGCATCGCGATAACGTAGGAATCGCGTTGCCATGCAGCATTAGTCGCGACGCAAATCAGTATTAATCGTGAGATAACGGAGCCGAAAAAATCAAAAAAATCCCATTTTACGAGCGTGTAAAATGGGATTTTTCTTATAACGATCTGATTATAAGCGTGTTGCAAAAATGCGAAATTTAGGCCTCTGGATCGGACGAGAACCTTCGCGCTTCCGATTTCGCGATTTCTGGAGCACTTTGTTTTTTCAGAGTGTCAGCAAAAACGTGAAATCGTGAGCAAAGTGTCATCAGAAGGCTGGGGCTGCAGGAGGCAGACCGAAGGGATCATCGTCGTCCTGGTTGAGGCGTGACCCACGTATCTCGCCACCGCCTCCGAAGTCGGACGGCAGCGGAGCCAGCATGGCATCTTCGGGGTTGGCAAAGCGCGTGTACTGTCCCTGGAAGGCCAGCAGCACATCGCCCGTGGCACCCTTACGGTGCTTGGCAATGATGATCTGGGCCTTGCCACGCAGGTCGTTGCCTTTGTCGTCCTCGTAGAGATGATAGTATTCGGGTCGGTGAACGAAGAGCACCATATCGGCGTCCTGCTCGATGGCACCCGACTCACGCAGGTCGCTGAGCTGCGGACGCTTGCCTTCGAGGCCCTCACGGTTCTCCACCGTACGGTTGAGCTGCGACAGGGCGAGGATCGGAATGTTGAGCTCCTTGGCCAGACCCTTGAGCGAGCGCGAGATGGTCGATACCTCTTCCTGGCGGTTGCCGAAGCGCATGCCGTTGGCATTCATGAGCTGGAGGTAGTCGATCATGATGATCTTCACGCCCTTCTCGCGCACCAGTCGGCGCGCCTTGGTGCGCAGTTCGAAGATCGAGAGACCCGGGGTGTCGTCGATGTAGAGCGGTGCGCCCGTAAGGCGAGCGAGGTTTTTGTCGAGCCGTTCCCACTCTTCGCGGGCCAGCTGACCGTTCATGATCTTCTTGCCCTCGATCTCGCAGACGTTGGAGATGAGTCGGTCCACGAGCTGCACGTTGTTCATCTCGAGCGAGAAGAAGGCGATGGGCTGCTGGTAATCTACGGCAATGTTCTTGGCGATCGACAGCGCAAACGACGTCTTACCCATGGCAGGGCGGCCGGCAATGATCACCAGGTCGCTGTTTTGCCAGCCCGAAGTCATGTCGTCGAGCTTGGTGAAGCCGGAAGGAATGCCCGTCAGGCCGTCGGAGTTGGCCGAGGCCTTCTGCAGGATGTCTACGGCCTGACGTATCACCGGATCGATCTGGGTATAGTCCTGCTTCATGTTACGCTGCGAGAGCTCGAAGAGGCTGCCCTCCGCCTCCTGCATCAGGTCGTCGACATCGACGGTGGGGTCGAAGGCTTTGGTCTCTACCACGCTGGCGAAGGATATGAGCTGGCGTGCCATAAACTTCTGCTGCAGGATCTTGGCATGGTTCTCGATGTGGGCCGATGAGGCCGTGCGCGAGGCGAGATCGACCACATAGCTGGCGCCTCCCACGTCGTCGAGGGTGCCCTCCTTCTGCAGCTCGTTGGTCACGGTGAGGATATCCACCGGCATTTCGCCCATGTTGAGCGACTGTATGGCGTGGAAGATCTTCTGGTGGCTGGGTTCATAGAAGGTCTCGGGACGTATCATCTCCGCAATGACGGAGAAGGCATCCTTGTCGATCATGAGTGCACCGAGCACCACTTTCTCTACGTCGACGGCCTGCGGCTGCAGGTGTCCGTAGGTGGGATCGATGGGTGCGGCGGGCTTACGGCGCGCACGTCCTGTGCCGTTTGTATTGTTTGAGTCTGGCATGATGGTTGATGATTATGGCAGCAAAATTACGAAAAATACTGCAATATCGTAGATGCTTAACAGGAGAACATTGACATGAAGACGGTTATTGGTTGTCGCCGTGAGGATAATTGAACTCCACTTTGCTCTGTAAAATGATTTCTGACAACACCTGGTCAAGCCCGCCATGCTGTGATATGTAGTTCAGATCATCGCGTAGCATAGGGAGGTTGATAATGTCTTCTATACAAAGAAGATACTGTTTTACCACTGTTTCTATCCGATAGGTACTGATAGCGTCTGCCTTGATTTTGGCGAGCAGTGAGTCCCTGTCTTCATCTGTCTTAATAACGAAGGTAATGGGGTATCGTTCTATCTTATCGATGTCGAGAAAATATTTTTTGAAATCGAGGGTCTCTGTCACCTGAAAGAATTTCCCCAAAGGTTTCATTACAAAATCTATCCCGCCGTCGTTTGCATTCGTTCGACCAGTCTTGTAGAGTGTAAGATATTCCTCCGTTAGGTTCTCACGGTCATATCCCCAGAAAATGCGTATATCTTTATAGAAATATTTTAGTATAGCGTAACTTGCTATTTCAAATAGGCGTGCATCTACGTTCGGCTCCAGAATTGAGAGAATGAAGCTCATGACATCGTCTGCTTTTCCTGTCTCCAACTCCTGAAGTTGTTCACATTGCTCGATAAAGCGTTTCAAGGAGTGCTGCTTGGTAATGATGTAGTCATTGATGATGGCAATGACATCTTCAGCTATGTTGATTTTCCTTCTCCCAACCTTGACAATAAGATAGTTCTCATTGAACCAGTAACGCTGATTCTCCAGATTTCTGATGATCGGACGCATATCAAGTTCTCTTTGCTTGGGGAAATACTTAAAGAACTCATCATTCATGCGTGAGTTTAGGGCATGGTTTTGCAGTTTGGCTCCAAAAGGCAACTCTCTCTGCCTCCGTAGAAGGTTGGAGAAGTGGGCACCCTTGTATTTGCCATAGTCTTTCCCCTTGCCGAAGCCGTGATGTAGATAGTCCTCTACTAAAACGTAGATGGCATATAGATTGGCAAAGCTACCTCTCGCTTTGGCTCCACGATTGGCAGATTTGGTTTTGTAAGCCAGATATTGTAAAAGATAGCTTAGGTTATACAAGTCTTCGGCTTGCTCGCCGTATCTTTGCTCAAGATAATTTTTGATGTGAGCCTCAAAGGTTTGCATGACTAAAGAGTGTTGGTCCCATATCTATGTTTTTAGACTGATAGCTTTTCAGTTCCCTGACTATCTTTTCACCGTGAAACTCTTGGGCTAATCCCAGACGTCGAAGTCCTATTTTGATATAATCCTCCTGAATTTCAATACCGATAAAGCGGCGGTGGCACTGCTGCGCTACAAAGCATGTCGTGAAACTTCCCGAGAAAGGATCGAGTACCAGATCGTTTACATTGCTACTTGCCCTGATGATTCGGTCCATCAAGCTTATGGGTTTCTGTGTAGGATGATTCTCATATTCGTCCATGCGATACCTCACACGATTAAAATTCCACACGTTGCCAGGCACCTTCTCGTTTTTATAGGGCTGTGGGGGAGTCCGACGGTAGTCCATTAGCTTTCGCTGGGATCCTGTTTTAGCCTCTACCAAAATATCATCAGCATTGAATGTATAGTGATTTTTGTCTTTGACACAAAACAGAATGGGCTCATAAAGTGATCCGTAAAATTTACGTGCCTGCACGCCAGAGCTGTCGTATGTCCAGACAATACGTGATAAGATAGTCATCTTGTCACGAACGTAGAGATCGAAGTAAGGCATAAACTGAGTGGATGTCATCAGGTACATGGATCCTGTGGGCTTTAGTTTCTGGACACAAAGGTAGATCCATTGATAGCACCATTCCAGATATTCCTCGTCAGATGCCCATTTATCCTTTCTGCCAGCAAAGTCTTTACCTATGTTGTAAGGTGGATCTACAAAAATAAGGTCTACAGATTCGTCAGGAATCTGACGGAGAGCCTTCAGGGCATCTCCGTAAATGACCCTTTGGTCAGCCGTTCCAAACAGCTCTATATCGTTGTCCCCTATAACTTGCTTCATAGTCATGCTATCTTTTATCTGCAAAAATAGCTGATTATTTTTGTACGCACAAACTTTTACATTGGAATTCCTATTAAAAAAACTTACCCGAAGAATAAATATGGATATAAAAATAAAATATTGTAAGGAATTGAGCATCATTTCATTATTTTCAGTATATTTGCATAAATTAAAGTCATATAATTATGCTTACATTCCCTTGTGCCAAGATCAATCTTGGCCTGAATATCATCGGTGAGCGCGAAGACGGATATCACGACCTGGAGACGGTGTTCTATCCTGTTCCGCTCACCGACGTGCTCGAGATCAAACACATGGACGCGGAGTTTCTCTCGCCCACGCCCTGTGACCTGAAGGTGACAGGCAATGGGGTGGACTGCGACGAGCAGAAGAACCTGGTGGTGAAGGCTTACAGCCTGCTGGCCGGGGACTTCGAGTTGCCCCGTATCCACGCCCATCTCGTGAAACGGATCCCCTCGCAGGCTGGGCTCGGTGGCGGTTCGAGCGACGGGGCAGCCATGATCCGGCTGCTCGACGAGCGGTTCCGGCTGAACATCGGTATCGCCGAGATGGAGCGCTATGCCGCCATGCTGGGCAGTGACTGTCCGTTTTTTATCACCGCCGAGCCGTCGTTTGCCACCGGACGGGGCGAACGGCTTGAGCCGGCCGACGGTCCTAAGGGTAATCTCAACGGTTATTACATCGCCATCGTGAAGCCCGATGTGGCCGTGTCGACGGCGGAGGCCTACGCGCGGATCGTTTGCCGCAGGCCTGCGAAGTGCTGTCGCGACATTGTGCGCCAGCCCATCGCGACATGGCGGGACGAGCTGACCAATGATTTTGAGCAGCCGGTGTTCGGGCAGTACCCTGTGCTGCGCGAGCTCAAGCAGCGTCTCTACGACCTGGGTGCGCTGTATGCCCAGATGAGTGGCAGCGGATCGGCCCTGTTCGGCATCTTCCGCGAGGAACCCCGCGACCTGCAGAAGCTCTTCCCCGACTGCTTCACCTTTAGTGCCCTGCTCTGATACCGATGACCGACAACGCAGAAGAGATCTTCCCTATCGTGAATGTCGAAGGGGAGGTTTTGGGAAAAATAACGCGCGGACATGCCCATGACGGGTCGCGCATACTCCACCCCGTGGTACATCTTCACCTGTTTAACAGTCGCGGAGAGCTGTTCCTACAGCATCGCCCGGCGTGGAAGGACGTGCAGCCCGACCGCTGGGACACGGCCTGCGGAGGGCACGAGGACTACGGAGAGACGCCGCGGCAGGCGCTGGTGCGCGAGGTGCGCGAGGAGCTCGGCGTGACCGACTATACGCCAGAGTATATCACGCACTACGTATTCGACAGCAAACGCGAGCGCGAACTGGTATGGGTTTTTGCCACGACGTATGACGGACCGGTGAAGCCCAGCGAAGAAGAGCTCGACGGCGGACGCTTCTGGACTGCTGGGGAGATAGGCGAGGCGATGGGGAAGGGAATCTTCACGCCCAACTTCGAGAACGAATACCGCACGGTGCTGCTGCCCTGGATGGAGCGCGTGGGGCTGAAGGGGAGGGCAGACGAAGGTACCCTCGCCGGAGGAATAAGGTGAATGGAATGATAACAAAAGGAAATAATACAAATATAAACATATAGATATGGAAAAAAGAAATGTAGCTCTCATCACAGGTGTAACAGGTCAGGACGGCAGTTATCTGTCGGAACTGCTGCTGGAGAAGGGTTATGAGGTGCACGGCATCATTCGTCGTTCATCAGTAGATTATCGTGAACGCATCGCCCATCTTGAAGGACGGCCACATTTCCATCTGCACTATGCCGACCTGAGCGACTCGATGAGTATGGTGAAGGTGATAGGCAGCGTGCGCCCTACGGAGATATACAACCTCGCGGCACAGAGCCATGTGCAGGTGAGCTTCGACTCGCCGGAGTTCACGGCCGACGTAGATGCGGTGGGCGTGCTGCGTATCCTCGAGGCCGTGCGCATCTGCGGGCTGGGCGAGAGCTGCCGCATCTATCAGGCTTCGACCTCTGAGCTTTATGGCAAGGTGGAGGAGGTGCCGCAGAACGAGAATACGCCGTTCCACCCTTACAGTCCGTATGCCGTGGCAAAGCTCTACGGCTTCTGGATCATGAAGGAGTATCGCGATGCCTACAACATGTTTGCCTGCAACGGTATCCTGTTTAATCACGAGAGCGAGCG
>LAHS01000196.1_pt1 | contig 23854 bp, 20 predicted proteins | sample 329651 | NCBI WGS metagenome assembly LAHS01 (sample SAMN03275699, study PRJNA271635) | activated sludge metagenome | isolation source: sample C-1 Sludge from hydrolytic chamber (first chamber) of Anaerobic... | reverse complement strand
GGTGCAGCTTGCGCTCATGCCGGCTGCGGTGCAACAGGCGGCGCGGTTCTTTCCCAGCTACTGGTGCACAGCGGCCGCAAATGACGCGTTCCTCCTCACCGAGGTGAGAGGCGCGTCCGTCGCTGGCGTGCTCGGAGAGATCGGAGTCGTCTGCCTGTTCGCGGTCGCAATCTTCGCCGTCTCGCTCGTCGTCGGCCGCGCGAGGATGCGGGCATAGCCAGGCCGAGAGGCCGCTGGGTGCTGTGCCAATAACGGAGAAGGATCCTTTGCCGTTAGTGGTGCAGCGCCAACTGGGCAAACGCCGCCGAGACAAAAGGATGTTATTGGTACCTCCAGGTAGGCGGCTTGCGGCCTGTACCAATAAGCCGATAGGATCCTTTCTGTCCATGGCGTGCAGGCTTGTGGCGCTGTTCACAGACTGCAACCTCCCCATAACGAGCCGGAAGGCGCGCGACTTGACGTTGAGGATGGACATAGATTCGACAGCACCGAGCCGCCGCCCTCGAGACCCTCCAGAGGTTCCAGGACATTCCCAGCCCTGCTCAGGGGTAAGTCCGTGCTCTTCCCCAACCAGGCCTGGTCCATAGACGTGGCCTACGTTTAGGCCAGTGGGCGCCACATGTACCTCACCGCCATCATCGACTGGTTCAGCCGCTAGGTAGTCGGCTGGAGGCTCTTCGACAACACGCCGCCCACAAGGTCGTCCGCCGCACGCGATGTGTTCGCGGCCTGCGACACGTCCGGAATAATGAACTCCAACCAGGGGAGCGTCTTCGACTCCGAGGGTTATCAATATGGCAGACTATGCGAATCTCCACCAGTAACTTGCCAGTCTGTCATATCGACAAACTGGTAATTGCCGGCTTTTACGTTCTCTAGACCAGCTGCCAGATACACAATCTGGCTATAGGAAATAGCGCAAAAGCTCTCTCCCTTTATTGCATAAATGGCAATTTCTGGCACAACTTGGCCGACCGAAGACACGACTGAGCCGTTGACCACAAAATTCATATAGGATTTTTGTTCCTTTCCGAGTGAATTTTTGGTTTGAAGATTTGTACCCACGTTGGTCTTCATCTCATCGCTGCCATTATTGTATGTCGCGACTAAGTCTCCCTTCCACTTCCCGTTCTGAGCGTTGTAATTGTTCGGCGACGGCGTCCATCCGGCATCAATCATCATCTGAGCTACGTCGATGTACTGTTGACCGCCATCGGTGTAAATGTAGTCATTGATATTGATAGAGCTTTTGCACTCTGTCGTACCAATGTAGTACACATACTTGCCGTCGGCATCTTTCTTTACTTCGGATGTCGAACTTGATGAGCTCTCGTCGGCGGTAGGATCGCTGGATTCGGTCGTGGCGCTGCTTTCGCTGCCTGCTGCGCCGCTATCCTTCTCGTAGTCCTTGCTGGAATTCTGACCACAACCTGCAAGGAGGCAGGTGGCCAGAAGTAAGACCGTGATAATGCTAGTTATTTTTCTCATAATGAGCCCCTCCCTTTCATGTATTTATGAGATACACAGGCATAGTGCCAAAAAATTTTATATATCGAAGTTCACACCATTCGTACTCTCTCCAGCCATGTCCCCAAAAGACAGTCCGGTTTAGGTTCGCCTCCCCACATCTTGTTGGCATTGTTTGAAAATATAGTACCAGTGTTAAGGTGCCTGGTTGTTGAAGGTGCGGTCATTGAGCCGGTACGACTGAGCGCAGCCCCTCCGTCCTTCCGGGGCCTCACGGAAGACGCCTACGTCGCCGGAAGGGGCGCTCGTGCACGGGGATCTTACCCCGATCAATGACATCGAAGAAGCCAGGATCTTGGCCGGAAGATGGGTCGTTCAGGATGACATACTCGACCAAGAGCCGGTATTCACCATCCGACCGCTTTCGGGCTTCTCGAAGCTGCTGTACCGGTCGTACTATCGAGGGGACCGGAGACTTGCGGTCTGCCGCAACTGCGGCTGCGCGACCCTCCAGCAAAACCATGGCCGCAAGAGGGAGTTCTGTTCCGATGTCTGCGGGGCACAATGGGTTTCTGAAGGCAATAACTCTGAGTAGCCGTCATCTCGCGGATTGCTAGGCCTGATTTGGCCGCATATAGCAGTGAGGAAATAGTTGGAGAGAGTAGTTACAAAAAGTAGCAGGCCAGGGAGCGAATCCCCCTGGCCTGCGGTTTAGTGGTGGAGACGATGGGGTTCGAACCCACGACCTCAGGCTTGCAAAGCCCGCGCTCTCCCAGCTGAGCTACGTCCCCTTACGGGCGTGCGTTGCCACCACCAATGAAAATAATAATCGCCCCAGCGGCGACTCGGCTAACGCTGGGGCGACTATTGTCAGGAAAAGTGGTGGGCCTGACAAGGTTCGAACTTGTGACCTCCCGGTTATCAGCCGGACGCTCTGACCAACTGAGCTACAGGCCCAACGCAAGGAACAATATTAGCGGTCGGCCCAGATTCGGTCAACACATTTTTTCGGGTTCTTCGAGGAGTTCTCATGAACGGGCGATGGGACAGGTGCCTCGCGACCCCACCGGCAGCCACACCCATCCGACCGCAACCTGCGCATGCGTTTTACACACCGTACGTCCTTCTCGCTTGCTCTGAGAAGTCAAATGGGTACGATAGGCGCACGAAGGGGCAACGAGATCAAGGAGCGTTCGTGCCGAGAAGAAGGATGGACATACAGACCGTCGTCGTGGGAAGCGGGCCCGTGTCCTCGCTCGTGGTGCTCAGGCCGCACGAGCTCGGCGAGGGCGAGCACCCCACGCGCCTGCCCATCCGCATCGGTACCGTTGAGGCCACGGCCATCAGCATGGGCATCGACCCACGGGAGGGCGGACGCCCCATGACGCACGACCTCCTCCTGTCCGCCATCAACAACCTCGGCGGCACGGTGCGCGACGTGTGCATCAACGACGTCTCGGGTACGACGTTCTTCGCTGTAGTCGAGATTGACCGCGCGGCGGGCGAGATGGTCTCCGTCGACGCGCGTCCATCCGACGCCATCGCACTCGCCGTCCGCACTGACGTGCCCATCTACGCGGAGGGTGACGTCATCGACACGGCCGGCCTGCCCGACTTCGGTGCCATCGAGGAGACCGAGCGCGAGCACGAGCTTGCGGACTTCCACGACTTCGTCCAGTCCCTCTCCCCCGACGACTTCAACGCCACCCTGTAGCACCCCCAGCGAGAAGCCCTTCTCCCCCGTCAACGCCAAGGGCCCCGCGACTCGATTCGTCGCGGGGCCCTCTTTATTGAGTCAGATGTCGCTGTTCCTAGGAGTCGCTACTCCTCGTCGTCGTCATCGTCGTCGAGAAGGTCGGCCGAGACCTCGTCCTCGTCTCCGATGTCGATGGGCTCCTCCTCGTCAGCGTCCTTGGCGCCGGCGGCGGCCAGGTCGAACATGCCCTGGTTCTCGTCGAGGGCCTTCGGGGCCTTCTTCTTGTGGACGACCATGCGTGCCACGGCGGAGACATGATCAGACGAGGACATGTTCATGACCTTCACGCCCTGCGTGGAGCGGCCGAGCCTGGAGACGTCAGACGACTTCACGCGGATGACCACACCCTCCTCGGAGATGATCATGAGCTCGTGCTGCGGGCCGACGACGCGGCAGGCGATGAGCTTGCCCTTCTTTGAGGTCATCGCAATCGTGAAGACGCCCTGGCCGCCGCGGTTGTGCTCGGGATACTCGGAGACCGCCGTGCGCTTGCCGTAGCCGTTCTCGGTGATCACGAACAGGTCGCCCTTGCCGTTGGAGATCTCCATGCCGAGCATCGTGGCACCCGCCTTGAGCGTGATGCCTCGGACGCCCGAGGTGTCGCGGCCCATGGGACGCGCGTCACTCTCGTCGAAGAGAATCGCCTTGCCGTCGGACGAGCAGAGGATGACCTTGTCGCCCTTCCTGACGCGGCGAACGTTGACGAGCTCGTCTCCGCTCTTGAGGTGGATGGCGATGATGCCGTCGCGCCTCGTGCGGTCGTACTCCGACATGGCGGTCTTCTTGACCATGCCGTCTCGCGTGGCGAACATGAGGAAGTCGTCCTCGGGGAAGTCGCGGCAGGTGATGACGGCCGTGGGGTGCTCGCCCTCGGCGAGTGCGAGCACGTTGACGATGGCCGAGCCACGCGCCTGACGGCTGCCGATGGGCAGCTCGTGCACCTTGAGCCGGTAGACCTTGCCGAAGTTCGTGAAGAACATGACGTAGTCGTGCGTGGACGCCACGAAGAGGTCCTCGACGAAGTCGTTGTCCTTGAGCGACATGCCCTGGACGCCCTTGCCGCCACGCTTCTGCGAGCGATAGGTCGCCACGGGGAGGCGCTTGATGTAGCCGGCGTGCGTGACGGTGACGACCATGTCCTCCTCGGCGATGAGGTCCTCGACGTCGAGGTCCTGGGCGATGACGGAGGAGATGGTGGTGCGACGCTTGTCGCCGAAGCGGGCCGCGATGTCGCGTAGCTCGTCCGCGATGACCGCGAGAATCTTCTCGGGATGGGCGAGCAGGTCCTCGAAGTACTCGATGTCGCGGTGAAGCTCGGCGATCTCGTCGACGAGCTTCTCGCGCTCGAGACCGGTCAGGCGCTTGAGGCGCATCTCGAGGATGGCCGTGCCCTGGACGTCATCCAGGCCAAAGCGGTCGTTCATGCGCTGCTTGGCCTCGGTGTCGTCACGCGACGAGCGGATGATGTGGACGATCTCGTCGATGTTGTCGACGGCGACGAGAAGACCCTCGAGGATGTGGACGCGCTTCTTGGCCTTGTCGAGGTCGTACTCGGTCCTGCGCGTGACGACCTCGACCTGGTGGTCGATGTAGTAGTGCAGGATCTCGCGGAGGCTAAGCGTGCGCGGCACGCCGTCGACGAGGGCGAGGTCGATGACGCCGAAGTTGGACTGCAGCTGCGTCTTCTTGTAGAGGTTGTTGAGCACCACCTGCGGGACGGCACCGCTCTTGAGGTCGATGACGATGCGCATGCCCTTGCGGTTGGACTCGTCGCGCATGTCCGAGATGCCCTCGATCTTCTTCTCGTTGACCGCCTGGGCGATCTTTTCCTGGAGAAGACCCTTGTTGACCTGGTACGGGATCTCGGTGACGACGAGACGCTGACGTCCGTTCTTGACCTGCTCGACGTGGACCTTCGCGCGCACGGTGATGGTGCCACGACCGGTCTCGTAGGCGTCCTTGATGCCGTCGGTGCCCATGATGGTGCCGCCCGTGGGGAAGTCCGGGCCGGGGAGCACGGTCATGAGCTCCTCGGTGGTGACCTCGGGATTGTCGATCATCATGCAGACGGCCTCGGTGACCTCGTTGAGGTTGTGAGGCGGGATGTTGGTCGCCATGCCGACGGCGATGCCGTTCGAGCCGTTGACGAGGAGGTTCGGGAACCTCGCGGGCAGGACGGACGGCTCGGTGAGCGACTCGTCGTAGTTGGGCTGGAGGTCGACGGTCTCTTTGCCGAGGTCCTCGAGCATGGCCATGGCCGCCTTGGTGAGGCGGGACTCCGTGTAACGCATGGCTGCGGGGGGATCGCCATCGATGGAGCCGAAGTTGCCGTGACCATCGATGAGCGGGAGCCTCATCGAGAAGTCCTGGGCCATACGGACCATGGCGTCATAGATGGAGGCGTCGCCGTGGGGGTGGTACTTGCCCATGACCTCGCCGACCGTCCACGCCGACTTCTTGTGCGGCTTGGAGGGGACGATGCCCGCCTCGTTCATGGCGTAGAGGATGCGGCGGTGAACCGGCTTGAGGCCGTCGCGCACGTCGGGGAGGGCGCGGGCCACGATGACCGACATCGAGTACTCGAGGAAGGACTGCTTCATCTCGGAGGCCATGTCGGTGGGCTTGAGCGTGCCACCGTGAATGTCGGAGAGGTCGAGGCGCGTCCCTGCCTCGTCGGAGAGCGTGTGGTCGAGGTCGGCGCCGCCGAGGGCGATTCCGGTCTCCTCGTCGAACTCGTCGTCCTCCGAGTCCTCCTCGTCGTCGCCTACTTCCTCATCGTCGACGTCCTCATCGTCCTCGGTGTCGTCGACGTCGTCGACGATGTCGTTCTCGTCGTCGTCCCCGTCGAATCCACCGTTGTTGCTGTTGTTATCGTCTGCCACTGTCTAGCCTTTCGTTAGATGTCGAGGAAGCGGACGTCCTTGGCGTGGGTCTGGATGAAGTCCTTGCGCTTCTCGACCTGGTTGCCCATGAGGTCGGCGACGGCGCGCTCGGCCGCCATGGCATCCTCCATCGTCACCTTGAGGAGGATGCGGTTCTTCGGCTCCATCGTCGTGGACCAGAGCTGCTCGGGGTCCATCTCGCCAAGGCCCTTGTAGCGCTGGACGGTGTACTTGCTGGAGTCCTCGAACCTGCCTGCCTCAATGGCCAGCTCCTCGTCGGTGTAGATGTACTTGCCGTTCTTGCGGCCCTTGGGCTTGATCTGGTAGAGCGGCGGCTGGGCCACGTAGATGTAGCCCGCGTCGATCATCGGCCGCATGAAGCGGTAGAAGAAGGTGAGGAGCAGGATGCGGATGTGGGCGCCGTCGACATCGGCATCGGTCATGATGACGATCTTGTGGTAGCGGGCCTTGTCGAGGTTGAACTCGACGCCCACGCCAGTGCCGATGGCCGTGATGAGCGAGGTGATGGTGTCGGACGAGAGCGCCCTGTGCTCCTGGACGCGCTCGACGTTGAGGATCTTTCCGCGAAGCGGCAGCACGGCCTGGATGGAGCGGTCGCGGGCCATCTTGGCCGAACCACCTGCGGAATCGCCCTCGACGATGAAGAGCTCGGTCATCTCTGCGTCGCGGACGGAGCAGTCGGCGAGCTTGCCGGGAAGCGCGGCGCTCTCGAGAAGGCCCTTGCGGCGCGTGGCCTGGCGGGCCTTCTGCGCGGCGAGACGACCCTTGGCCGCCTGGCTCGCCTTCTTGACGATCTCCTTCGCCTGGTTGGGGTGCTCCTCGAGGTAGTCGCTGAGCCCGTTGGAGACGATCCTGTTGGTGAGGGTGCGCATGTAGGAGCTGCCGAGCTTGGCCTTGGTCTGGCCCTCGAACTGGGGGTCAGGCAGCTTGACCGAGATGACCGCCGTGAGGCCCTCGCGGATGTCGTCGCCCGTGAGGTTGGTGTCCTTCTCCTTGAGAACGCCCTGCTTGCGGGCGTAGTCGTTGATGGCCTTGGTGAGGGCGGTGCGGAAGCCCTCGAGGTGCATACCGCCCTCCTCGGTGTAGATGTCGTTCGCGAACGACAGCGTCCGCTCCGAGTAGCCGGTGTTCCACTGCATGGAGACCTCGACCTCACCCATCTGGGTCGCAGGAGCGTCGGGGTCGGACTTGCCCTCGATGTAGATCGGCTTGGCGAGGCCCGCGAGGACCTCCTTCTCGTCGTTGAGGTACTTGACGAAGTCGACGATGCCGCCGGAGTAGCAGAACTCGTCCGTCCTCGGGGTCAGCTCGCGCTCGTCGGTGAGCGTGATCTTAAGGTTCCTGTTGAGGAAGGCCGTCTCCTGGAGACGATCGTGCAGGGTGTCGTAGTTGTAGGTCGTCGTCTCGAAGATGAGCTCGTCGGGCCAGAACGTGATGGTGGTGCCCGTCGTCTTGGTCGTGCCGACCTCCTTCATCTTCTCGGCGACCTTACCTCGCGCGAACTGCATCTCGTAAATCGTCCCATCGCGCTTGACCTGTACGATGAGCTTGCGCGAGAGCGCGTTGACGACGGAGACACCGACTCCGTGGAGACCGCCCGACACCTTGTACGCCTGGTTGTCGAACTTACCGCCGGCGTGCAGGATGGTGAGCACGACCTCAAGCGTGGAGATCTTCTTCTGGGGATGGAGGCCGACGGGGATGCCGCGGCCGTTGTCCTCGACGGTAATCGAGTTGTCGGGGTGCACGGTGACCTTGATCTTCGTGCAGAAGCCCGCCATTGCCTCGTCGACGGAGTTGTCCACGATCTCCCACACGAGGTGGTGCAGACCGGACGCGGAGGTGGTGCCGATGTACATGCCAGGGCGCTTGCGCACCGCCTCGAGGCCCTCGAGGACCTTGATCTCACTCTCGTCGTACGAGTTCGTCTTCTTCTTTGCTGCCACTGTCATCCTCTCTCATACTGAGCGATGTTCGATAGAATTCTACGCTTGACCCAGGAATTAAGCCGGGCCAAGCAGAAATCGAGCAACATATACAAACTAATAACGCATGAGAGACGTTCTCGGGCTTTTTGAGCGACGATTTTTAAAACCCCGTGCTCTTCTTCTTTTCTCGCCTGTACGAAAGCGCCATCGCCTTAAAAACGTCATCCCTCAGACTCTCAGGAAGCGTGGAGACGCGGTCGAGAATGTCCTTCTTCTCGGCGTCGCTCAGGGGAGGAAGTTCGGCCTCGGGGGTCTCGGCGGGGTGGTGCTCGACGGTGGACCGAATGCGTTCCTTCCTCTTGTTGAGAAAGAACCTGATGTCGGAGTAGCAGCCACCCATCGCGGAGAGACGGGCCAGGTAGACCTCGCGATTGGCGGTAAAGTCGACCACGCGTGGCTTCGTGTCGATATACACGCCGAGCACGGGAGGAGCTCCCGCGATCTTTGACTCCATCACGAAGACGCCCGTGGTGTGCTGTCGTTCGATGTCACCGTTCACCCTGCTCCAAAGATAGCTCGCCCGCTGGTTCTCGCTTACCGCAGCGCGTCCTGCGTCATCGAGCATGCCGGAGAGAAGGTCGGAGAGAGAGCTCGTATCGTTAGCCAAAGCGCACCACCTTCGACGCGGAGAGGAGGTCATCGGAGAAGTAGCCGAGGTTCGTGGTGGTCACGACGGTCTGGATGCCGCGCTGTGCAAACGAGAGGACCGCCTCTCGGCGGTTCTCGTCGAGCTCGCTCATGACGTCGTCGAGGAGCAGAAGCGGCTGCTCGCCGACGATCTCAGCAGAGAGCAGCACCTCGGCCATCTTGAGCGCGATGACGACGCTCCTCTGCTGGCCTTGCGACCCAAACAGGCGGGCGTCACGGCCGTCTATCCCAAACGTGATGTCATCACGATGGGGGCCGACGGTGGTCTGCTGACGTCGCAGGTCATCAGAACGCACGTCGCGGAGGCGCTCGGCGAGAAGTTCGGCCAGCTCGTCTCGGGTGAGGTCGAAAAGGTCTGGTCCGAGACTGCACTCGTAGGAGCAGGACAGCTTCTCGCCACCGCTGATCTGCCCATAGATCTCGGAGATCTTCCCACTCAGACGGGTGAAGAGCCTCATACGCGCCTGAAGCAGCGTTGCGCCGCCAAGAGCGACGCTCGCGTCCCAGGCGTCGAGAAGCCCAAGGTCGGGAGCATCCTCTTTGAGGAGTCTGTTTCTCTGCTCGACGGCGCGCAGATAGGCGGCGAGGACCTTCGAATAGCCCGCGTTTGCCTGTCGCCCGAAGTCGTCTATCTCGTCTCGCCTGAAGGACGCACCACGTTTCACGAGAAACAGGTCATCGGGACAGAAGAGGACGGACATAAGCGTGGCAGGCACCTCCGCGGCCTGACACTTCTTCCCGTTGCGGCTGTACTGCCTCTTTCCAGGGGCGATATCACAGGTCATGTCCATGACGCGCCCATCGCCCTCAAGATGCAGGGCGATGCGCGCCTCCTCGCAGGAGTCGTTGATGAGCTGCCGCGGCGTGGGTCGCCTGAACGAGTACCCCGCGGTGAGCATCTGCAGCGCCTCCACGGTGTTCGTCTTACCTGCCGCGTTGTGCCCGACGAGAATCGTCGTGGTGTCGGCGAAGTCCACGCTGTGGCTATCAAAGCTCCTGAATCCGCTCATGAGGAGCCGTTTGGCGAGAAGCCCCACGCTACATCCGGACCGGCATGAGGAGGTAGAGGTAGTTGATCTTCCCGTTGGACTTGAACACACCCGGCTGCATGTTGCTCTGGAGCTCGAGGAGCAGCTCCTTGCGGTCGGACGCCGCGTTGACGCAGTCAAAGACGTAGTGGTAGTTGAGGGCGATGGCCATGCTCTCGCCGTCCACCTCGACGGGGAGGAACTCGGACGACTCACCCTGGTCGGGCGAGCTCGCGGAGAGCTTCATGACCTTGCCGTCCGCGTCGATGTCAAAGCGCACAGAGGAATTTTGCTGGGCGATGACAGAGACGCGCTTGAGCGCGGCGGAGAAGGCCTCGACGTCGATCTTCACCGACGTCGCGCAGGACGCGGGGAGGAGCTGCTTGTAGTTGGGGAAGTTGCCCTCGATCTTCTTCGAGACGAACGTGGTGTCACCGAACGAGAAGACCACCTGGTTCCCCGTGATGCCGATCATGATGGACTCGGTGATGGACGGCATGCTGAGCACGTCGTGGAACACGCCACCAGAGACGATGGCCCTGAACGCCTCGCCAGCCGGCGCCTCGACGGAGGAGTCGCAGACCGCCAGACGGTAGGAGTCCGTAGCGACGAGTCGGATGGTGTTGTCGTCGACGGTGAGCAGCACACCTTGGAGAATCGGGCGGGTCGTCTCCTTCGACGTCACCTTGTAGACCTTCTCCACCATCTCGGCGAGGAGCGTGCTGGGAAGCTCAATCGACTGCTCGGGCTCTATGTCGGGGAAGGCAGACCAGTCGGCAGGGTTGAGCGTGTTGAGCCTGAACGACGAATGAGCGCAGGTGATGGAGAGCATCCGCTCGCCGCCATCGAAGGTGACCGCCACGTCGTCGAGCGTCTTCACGATGTTGGTGAGGACCTTGCCGGAGACGACCGTCTCGCCAGGCTCCTCGACGTTCGCGGGAATGCGGTGGCGGATGCTGATCGTGAGGTTGTTCGTCTGGAACTCGAGCGTTCCCGCCTCGGCCTTGATATAGATGCCCGAGAGCAGCGGAAGGGTGGTGTTCTGACCCATGCCCTTTGATACGACAGAGAGGGCCTTCAGGAGCGAGGACTGGCTTACTGAGAACTTCATGATCGGCCCTTTCTATAGGTAGTTCTATATACATTCAAAATCAGTAGTAGTAATAGGTGCTGTCGAGAAGAAGAAAACCACCCTTTGTCGCAGGTCACTCTCGGTGAGTCTCTTTTCTCAGACCCTTCATTCGTTCGTCCGCCGTCAACATAACCACGGCTGTAGAAAATCATCTTTACACGACGAGGGGACTTTTATTGCCTCCCTGACACCCTTTCGACAGTATTGTCGACAACCCCCTAGTTATTTTCCACGATGCTGTCCTGGATTCGAGAGACGCGGTCGTAGAAGTTCTTGTCCTGCTTGCGTGCTTCGTCGACCACGCTGATGCTGTGCTTGACCGTGGCATGGCTCCTGCCGCCGAAGCGCTTCCCTATGTCGGCGAGCGTGGTGTCGGTGAGCTCTCGCGTGAGCCAGATGGCAACGTGCCGCGGTTCCATGAGCTCCTTGTTTCGCTTGCCGCCCACGAGGTCCTTGTGCGGGATGTCGTAGTAGTTCTCCACGACCTTCTGGATCTCGTCGATGGTGACCTGCTTGTGCCCGTTGGGCCACTTCTCCTTGGCGATCTTCAGGATGTCCTCGCGTGAGAAGAGCCGCCCGGCGGTCTCGCACTGTGCGGCGACGATGAGGCACTTCTGGCAGAAGCCCTCGATGACGCGGATGTTCGTGCCCGCTCGCTCGGTCATGAAGCGGAGGTTGTCCTCGCTGATGGTCGCGGTGAGTGCGCCTATGTGCTCGTTCTTCGCGTCGTCGTTCATTCGCTCGCAGAACGTGCTGATGAGAAGGTACTTGAGCTCGTAGCTCGGGACCTGGATGGAGATGGGGAAGCCCGAGTCGAGGCGACTCGTCACGCGCTCGTCAAAGCCGTCCTTGCCCATACCGAGCTGCGCGGGGGATCGGTCGGCCGCGAGGACGATCTGCTTGCCCTTTGAGATGAGTACGTTGAAGGTGTTGAAGAAGAACTCGAGCGTGCGCGCCGCGCCGGCCATGTTCTGGATGTCGTCGATGATGAGCACGTCTATGTCGCAGTAGTTCTGCGTGAGGATGTCAGGCGCGCTGCCGTGCTTGTGACCGATGGCGTCCGTGTAGTCGGTGATGAAGTCAGACGCCGTCTTGTAGACGCAGATGCGTGATGAGTCATTCTTCGCGATGTAGTTCTGGATTGCGCGAAGGAGGTGTGTCTTTCCCAGACCGCTCTTCCCGTAGATGAAGAGCGGGTTGTAGCTCTTGTTCTCCCCGTTGGCCACCTGGAGTGCCGCCTGGTAGGCGAACTTGTTCTCGTCGCCGATGATGAAGCGGTCGAACGTGAGCTTCGAGTCGTTCTGCGAGATGTCCTCGACCAGGGGGTTGGCCTGTCGGCGACGCCTCTTCTCGAGCTTGTTCTCCGTCTCGATCTCTTCCTCGTCCCACGCGTCATCGTCGAGTACGCGCGACGGCGTGTGCGACCCCGTCGTTCCGCCCCACTTGGTGACCTGTTCCTGCGAGACCGTCGAGTTCGTCGTTACGGGCGATGGGTCCGACGCCTTCGCGAACTCGATAGAGAGGGACATCTTCTCGAAGGCCGCCGTGGTGAGGCACTTCTCCACGACGTCAAGATTCTTCGACACGGTCTTGAGGACCAGGCGCATGGGCGTTGTCACATAGAGGACGTTGTCCTCCATGCGCACGGGCGTGCAGTTCCTCAGCATGGCGAGCACGGCCTCCGGGAGAGACTCCTGGGAGAGAAGGTCGAGCGTGTCCTGCCAGAGGGCGTCGGCATCAGATTCGAGCGAGAGTTCCATAAGCCACATTCCCATGGTGTCGAAAATTAGGGGTTCCATTATAGAATGTTCAAAACCTATGGGAAGGGGTGTTTGGGGCCCTCTTTACCGTCGTTCGTGTCGAAAAGTACTGACGTCTTATTAGACGAGGCGATATTTTTGGCCGAGCTTCTTGAGCAATCCCAGCGAGCAGAGAGTTCCGAGCTCACGCGACCAGGTCGGATTTGAGTATCCGTAGGCGTGTGAGAGGTCCGACGGCCCGACTGCCTCATGGCTCTCGAGATAGCCCATGACGAGTTGTCCTCGCTCACTGAGCTTCGCGACGGACTGTGGCGTGGCCGTCTGATTTGCGGCTAATGTGGGCTGTGCCTGGTTGAGGGGAGAAGTAACCGGCGCGGGCTCCGTGGCTGTCTCAGCTGACGCCCTCGTAAATGACTTGACCTCGTTTGAGGGATGTGTCGAGATGGTCACGACCGTCCCGCTTGAGATGTTGTCCTCTATCTCGAGGCTGCCGCCCTTGTCGAGCATGTACTGCTGGGCATAGGGCAGACCAGAGCCGACGCCGCGGATGTAGTGCTTCATCTCTTCCGTCGCAGACGACGTGCCATATTCAAGCGCACGCGTCTTCTCTTTTATCCCCGGACCCTGGTCAGAGAACCTGATCGTGTTGCCGGCGTCGAGAATCGAGATGGTCGGAGCGATGAAGTAGGCGTGGATGAAGTTTTCCACGATCTCTCGGATGACCGTGAAGGGGATGCTCCCGCCCTGTTCGTGCGCGAGCTTGTTGACCGTCGCCGTGATCTCCTCGAGGTACGACCTTGGGTCGGATGGCTCGACCACCACCACGCGCGGAGCTGCTGCCGCATCGTCATAGATCGCTATCCTCGCCGGATAGTTCACCTCGTCGACGGACCGCACTTCCGAGGGAGTCTGTTCGCGCGTCACTGTGGCCGATTCCTCGACAAATGGATAGAAGTCGCGCGCCACCACTCCCCCTTTCATCCGACTTTCGACTCCTGATGAAAACTTTCACGACGAAATCTATGTGAAAGAAAGTTTTCAACACCTGATGAACAATGGTAGAAAACTGCGGAAATCACGTTTCATTGACCAAGTGATAATAGCATGTGCACGTATGGTTTCTTTGATTCATACTGTGGTTCCAAACGTTTCAGGGTGTCTTTCCATCCTTCGCCGCCCCTCTCGGCGTCTCGGGCGCGGCTTTGAGATACATGAGAAATCCGCAGTTATTATGCGGATTAAATTGACACCCCCCACGCGCGACCTTTACAATCTTTGGGCTTAGCTCACTTTGTCGTACACCCTCATCGGGAGGAATAGAAATGAAGCGTACGTATCAGCCTAACAAGAGGAAGCGCGCGACGACCCACGGCTTCCGCGCCCGCATGGCCACCAAGGGTGGTCGCAACGTTCTCGCCCGTCGTCGTGCCAAGGGCCGCAAGAGCCTCACCGTCTAGTGACGTTACATGGAGACCATCAAATCCAAGGCTGAATTTGAACGGGTCTTCGCGCATGGGAAGAGAGCGAACGACTCTCTCCTACGAATTCGCGTAGCGGCAACAAACGAGGGCGATCGGTCCAAGGTCGCCTTCGTTGCACCAAAGCGGCTTGGCAATGCTGTCTTCAGGAACAGATGCAAGCGGGTTCTGCGCGAGGCTGCGCGCGCCTGCAGACTTCCGGCAGACGGGTACGACGTGATTCTCTTCGCCACCAAGGATACGTACGCGAGCTCTCCGGAGCCCGTGGCCAAGGCGCTGAGGAGAATGCTTGACAGGGCAGGCGTCCGAGATGGGCAATGATCAGGAGTCGATGCTTGTCCGTGGTGTCACGGCTGCCATTCGATTCTATCAGCGGTATATCTCCCCACTGTTTCCCGCCACGTGCATCTACACGCCGACCTGCTCCGAGTATGCGAGACAGGCCATCGTCAAGTATGGCTTCGGCAAAGGCAGTCTCCTTGCCATTCGTAGGATTTTGAGGTGTCACCCCTTCCATAAAGGTGGCTACGACCCCGTACCCTAGGTGATCGACGACGGAGGAACAATGTGGGACTGGTTCGTTAACTTCATGACCCAGGTGCTCGCGAGCATCCAGGGATTCTGTGGTGACTGGGGGCTTGCGGTCATCATTCTCACGGTCATCATCCGAATCCTGCTCGTTCCTCTCATGAACAAGCAGACCGCCTCGATGGCGCGCATGCAGGTCGCGCAGCCAAAGATACAGGAGATTCAGGAGAAGTACGCCGACGACCCCACGCGTCAGAGCGAAGAGATGCAGAAGGTGTACTCCGACCTCAAATTCAACCCCGTGGCTGGCTGCCTGCCGATCTTCCTCCAGATGCCCATCTTCTTCGCGCTCTTCACCGTTGCGAAGAACGTGCCCGCGGACGCGAGCTTCTACAGCATCCTGCCGTCCATCACAGCCTCTGTCTCAGACGTTGTCGCCTCCTCCGGCTGGATAGGCGCCCTCTCCTATATCCTCTTCGACGTTGCCTTCGGCGTTCTCACCTTCATCCCCATGATGATGAACACCATGAACCAGTCCGATGAGCAGAAGAACCAGTCGTTGATGATGGGTGCCGTCATGGCCGTCATGATGCTCTGGTTTGGCTGGTCGGTGCCGTCGGCCGTCCTTCTCTACTACGATGCCTCCGCCATCTGGCAGGTCGCCCAGCAGAAGCTCATCACGCAGAGGGTGATTGACAAGGCCAAGGAGGAGGGCGAGCGCCGCATGAGCGGCCAGCCCGTCGAGGTCGACGTCATCCGCAAGGACAAGAAGCCCAGGCCTCACAAGAAGGGCTAAGAGCCCGCCTGCGTGAGTCTGATAACGTAATATACTTGCTAAGTGTTATGTTGGCAGGAGGAGTACATGGAGGAGACGAGCCTTACGGACTCTGAGGAAGAGGCTGTGAACGTTCAGGGCGACACCGAGGTCGCCGCTGATGAGTTCGCTTCCATTAGAGAGCACTTTGAAGCCGGGACCGCTCTTACTGATGATGAGATGGACAAGATTGCCGACCAGGCGGTCACGTTCCTCAAGGGCATCCTTTCACTCTTTGGGGAGACCCACTGCACCATCGACGAGTATGACGGCGACGAGGGTGAGCTCATCCTCGATGTCAACGACGGAGACCTAGCCGTTCTCATCGGCCGTCACGGCAGGACCCTTGATGCTCTCCAGATGGTCCTCTCATCTCTCATGAGCAGTCGCACCAAGTTCCATTACCCGATCGTGGTGGATGTCGAGAGCTACAAGAGTCGTCGTAAGTCGAAGCTTCAGTCTGTTGCTCACTCGGCTGCCGAGCGTGCCGTTCGCCAGGGCAGCAACGTCATGCTCTCTCCCATGAATGCCTATGAGCGTCGCATTGTTCACCTTGCTTTAGTTGACGACGCACGCGTGGCAACATTCTCTGAGGGCGAGGAGCCAAACCGTCGTGTGGTCGTCACTGTTGTAAAATAGATCCTAGCGACACGACCTCAGAACTAGATATTTGGGAGGGCGTTCAGGCGCCCTCCCATTTTTGTGACAATTCCTTTTGATGCGTGAAGAATCGGCAGGGTTAACGATGGAACATGAGGACATGAACCAACGAGCTGAAGAGCTTATCTTTCTGCTATCCTCGTACGGCATTGAAGCTTCGCCCAATCAGATTGCTCTCCTGCTTCAGCATCTCAATCTTGTGATTGAGAAGAACAAGGAGTTCAACCTGACTCGTATCGTTGATCTCGAGGATGCCCTCTCGCTCCATATCCTCGACTCTCTGCTCCCGCTCAAGCTCGAGTCCTTCTCGAGCATCCCGTCTCCCTCCTTTGTAGATATCGGGACAGGTGCTGGCTTCCCTGGCATACCTCTTGGCATCATGACCGGGTACCATGGGCTTCTTATTGATTCGGTTGGCAAGAAGGTAGAAGCCGACAAGCACTTCATCGAACAACTCTCGTTGAGTGCTCTGTTTGACGTCAGGAAGATGAGGGCTGAGGAGCTCGATAAGAGCATGACGAGTGCCTTCGGATTTGTTATTGCTCGTGCCGTTGCTCAGACCGACGTCCTTCTTGAATATGCTCAGCCATTTCTAAAGATGGGCGGTCTTTCAATCATTGAGAAAGCTCATCCTTCTGATGACGAGATTGCTGCAGCCGCTCGAGCGGCTGCTTTGTGCGGGATGACTATGGTTTCACGTGAAACCTTTGAACTGCCACGAGATCTGGGTCATAGAGAGCTATTGGTTTATAAGAAGACGGATTGTTCTAAGATACATTTACCTCGACCGGTTGGTATTGCAAAGAGCCAACCGCTTGGTGCTCAATAGAACCATTGCGCTACTTTGAGGCTCCCGTCGAAAACCATGATGGGAGCCTCAAAGCTTAAAACGATCTATCTTCTTTCAAAGCTTTACAACACAGTATTTGCTCGTGTACTACTCGACTTGCATGACTAATTAGCGTACTAGAAGATGAATTCTCGCTTATGGGGCTCATACAGCGAGGCAGAGTCAAGAATTCGTTTGTTTGTATGCGATAAGGCTGTCATCAATGGATTCTCGTGCGTCTTGTACAGTAACCGCACTGAGTTTGTACTCACCGCTGTGCTGCCTAAGTTGCTTGTCGACGCACTTGCACATGCGCCATAGTTTCACGTGAAACATCATGAAGAGTCAATAGATGTCGTTCATCAAAAGAAACAAGGCAAAGACTCACATTCTCAATGTTTCACGTGAAACTATCGCTTACTATAGTGCTAGCTCGCCTTCGACCAAATGACGCTGAAACAACTAAAAGTCGGATATATGGGAGGAATCACTTGAGTTACAAGGATAAAAAGCGGGGATATCCCAACCGTGAATCGCAGGTTCTAGCGATTATCAATCAAAAAGGCGGTGTTGGAAAATCGACGACCGCGGTTAACCTCTCAGCAGCGCTCGGAGAGCTCAAGAAGAAGGTGCTTGTCATCGACTTCGACCCGCAGGGGAACACGACAAGCGGATACGGCATCTCAAAAGATGATCTTGAGAACGACGTATATGACGTCATAATGAATGACGTACCAATCGAGTCAATCATTCAAGACACTGTCGAGCCGTACGTATTCGTCGTACCGGCAACGATTCAGCTTGCTGGCGCAGAAATTGAGCTCGTATCGGTGATGGCAAGAGAAAACGTACTGAAAGCGGCCGTAGACTCGATAAAAGACGAGTTTGACTATGTTCTGATTGACTGTCCTCCCTCGCTCGGACTGCTTACCGTTAACGCACTAGTAGCGGCAAAGTCATTGCTGATACCCATTCAGTGTGAGTACTACGCCCTAGAGGGGCTTACCAAGCTTATTGAGTCGATGAAGATGGTGAAAACACGGCTCAATCCAAAGCTGCGAGTCTTTGGCGTTGTCATGACGATGTACGACAACAGGACAACGCTTTCGAAACAGGTAGTTGAGGAAGTTGAGAACTACTTCGGCAACGACGTCTTTAAGACCTACATACCGAGAAACGTGAAGATAGCCGAAGCGCCAAGTCACGGCCTTCCGGTATCGCTCTATGCACATCTCAGCAAAGGATCGCTCGCATACGACAAACTCGCTAGGGAAGTGACCCGACGTGGTTAAAAAGGGTGGTCTGGGAAAGGGTCTCGAATCGCTGATGGGTGAGGCGAATGCCGAAGTTGGTGTTATGAACCCGGATTCGACACTCCCCCTCTCAAAAATCAAGCCAAACAAGGGGCAGCCGCGTAAGCGCTTCGATCCCGCTGAGCTGGCTGAACTTACTGATTCGATAAAGCAAAATGGTGTGCTTCAACCACTGCTGGTACGTAAGAATGGGAGTACTTACGAGATAGTCGCTGGCGAGCGTCGATATCAGGCAGCAAAGGCCGCCGGGCTCGAAGAGGTGCCTGTCATCATCAGGGACGTATCCGATGACGAGATATTCAAGCTGGCACTCATCGAGAACCTGCAGCGTTCTGACCTCAACCCTATTGAGGAGGCCCAGGGATACAAGAAACTCATCGCAGACAAGAGCCTCACGCAGGACCAGGTTGCCAAGCTCGTGTCAAAGTCCCGGTCAGCAATTACGAACACGCTGAGACTTCTCGATCTACCAAAAGAAGTCCAGGAGCTAATCAACGACGGCAGGCTCTCGGCAGGTCATGCTCGTGCAATTCTCGCCGTGCCAAGCGAGGATGGAAGAATCAAGCTCGCCGAGAAGGTCATAGCGGATAAGCTTTCGGTGAGACAGACGGAAAATCTCGCACCACTCTTTTCTGGCAGAGAAGGCACACCCGCGAAGCGCGAACCGGTACCACAATCCTTCAAAAGGGCTGCAAGGCAGCTTCGCGTTGCCCTTGACACGAACGTGAAGGTCAAGAAGGTTCGTGGTAAGAACAAGATTGAGATTGAGTTCGCAACCGACGAGGATCTATCGAGGATTGTGAACCTGCTGTCTGAAGGGGAGTGACTGAGATGAGAAGACTCCGACAGAGGATCATCCTTCTCGGTCTCCTAGGCGGGGCACTGTATCTGACGTATGAGTATGGGCTGAACGATGAAGCCAAGGAGAATCTCAGAAAAGCTGTGAAGGCAGTAGAAGAAACCTACGAACAGATTCTCCAGATGACCGAGGCCGCCCGAGGTCAGATCATGGAAGACGATGAGCCGCTTGAAAACGTCCAGGCCACCCAAAGGCAGTGGGAGCTACTCGGGTACTAAGGACGAACATCTGTACGAGAAGAGGGGGGAGACGATTCGATTCGTCTCCCCCCTCTTTGTCAAAACACGAGCGCGCGAGACTATTTGTCCTGCATTCGCTGGCGAAGCTGGCCGCAGGCAGCATCAATATCCTGGCCGCGAGAGTTCCTCACGGTACACTCCACGCCAACCTGCGTGAGCCTCGTGACGAACTCCTGGACCTTCTCCTCTGAAGAGGGATGAAGCTTCGAGCCCGGAACCTCGTTGAGCTGAATGAGATTGACGTGAGCGAGCGTGCCTCTGCAGAAGTCACAGAGGGAACCGATCTCGTCCTCGGAATCGTTGACGCCGGCAATGAGAGCGAATTCGTAGGTCGGGCGACGACCGGTCTTCTCGACATATTCGCCCATGGCATCGTAAAGACGAAGGAGAGAGTAGCGCTTGACTCCTGGCATGAGAGCGTCGCGCGTCCGCTGAACTGCGGAGTGAAGCGAGACGGCAAGGGTGAACTGCTCGGGCTCCTTGGCAAAGCGGAGAATACCAGGGATGATGCCGGACGTCGAAATCGTAAGGTGGCGTGCGCCGATGCCGCCGCCGTCCTCCGAGTTAAGGAGGCGTAGCGCTCCGACTGAGGCGTCGTAGTTAGCGAACGGCTCCCCCTGACCCATGAGCACGACACTCGTCACGCGGGTGTTGAAGTCATCGCGCACGTGCATGACCTGCTCGTAGATCTCCGCGGCGGTAAGAGACCTCGTGAGACCACTCTTTCCGGTCGAACAAAACACGCAACCCATTGCGCAACCTGCCTGCGTCGAGGCGCAGACGGCGAGGCGGTTCTTCGTGGGCATGCCGACGCACTCCACGGCGACGCCGTCGGCGAAACAAAGCAGGTACTTGCGGCTGCCATCGCGAGAGAGCTGACGGGTTACCTCCGTCGTGCCACCGAGGCTGAAGCGCTCGGCAAGCTGCTCGCGGAGCGACTTTGGGATGTTCGTCATGTCTTCGAAAGAGGAGACGTTCTTTGACCAGATCCACTCACCTATCTGCTTCGCACGAAAGCGAGGCTGGCCGAGGAATGTGACAAACTCCTCGAGTTCTGACGCATCGAGCGACCGCAGGTCAGTACGAGGGCCCGCGGGAGAGCTCGTTGGTTGATTGTTCTTGTCTGGTTGCATCTAGGCACCCCGCTCTGATTGAGTCTCCTGGGTGGAGTATTCTCATATTGGGAAATATACAGGTCGAGTCTACCGCAGGTAGTCGAGCCAACGGAGGGTAGTCATGACGCGAGATGAGGTTAAGCAGCTCAGGGTGGTCGTGCTGGGGGGCGGTTGGTCGGATGAGCGCTACATCTCCATGATGTCGGCCCACGCCTGTCACGACGCGCTCCTTGAGGCCGGCTTTACGACCGTCGATTTGCTCGACGTCGCTGCCGATGGCTTCGTCGGCGCCCTTGTCGCCGGCGGTTTTGATGTGGCTTTTGTCGCCATGCATGGGCGTTGGGGAGAGGACGGCTGCATCCAGGGCCTTCTCGAGGTTCTTCATATGCCCTATACGTTCTCTGGCGTGCTCGCGTCCGCGCTTGGGACCGAGAAGGACGTCGCCAAGACCGTCTACCGTGCGGCGGGGGTGCCTTGTCCCCGAGGCATCGACGTGCCGGCAGGGATGACGCTCTCGGACGAGCAGGTCGACAAGCTCATTGCCGATCTCGGCTTCCCCATGTTCGTGAAGCCCGCGGGCAACGGCTCGAGCTTCGGCGTGACTGAGGTCAACGAGAGGAAGGAGCTCGCCGATGCGCTCACGACGGCGGGCTCGGAGGGCGGGCGAGTCCTCATCGAGGAGTGCATCAAGGGCACGGAGATCACAGTGCCGGTCATCGGCAACGATGACGCCCACGCGCTCCCCATCGTCGAAATCGTGACGGGTGCCGAGTTCTACGACCTCAAGGTGAAGTACGAGCCGTCGTCGATGCACCACGTGATTCCGGCTCGTCTCGAGCCGGGGGTCTACACCAAGGCGCAGGCGCTTGCCGTGCGTGCGCACCAGGCGCTTGGATGCCGAGGCGCGTCGAGGACTGATTTCATCGTCACGGACAAGGGCGAGCCCATCGCGCTTGAGACCAACACCATTCCCGGCATGACGCCGACCAGCCTCCTGCCCGACTCCGCCCGCCATGGCGGCATCGAGTTCCCCGAGCTCTGCACGCGCTTCATCGAGTACGCGCTCGAAGAGCACGCGGAATACCTCAGGTAGCCCATGACCGACGGCGGCTCCGCAGAGGTGCGCGACGACCAGACCAAGCTCGAGGCGCTTCTACTGCCAGGGACGCCCGAGAGCGTGAGGGTCAAATACCTGACGCTTGCGGAGCGGGCGAGGACGACCGACTTCGGTCTGCTCGAGGACGACGTCGTGGTCCTCGACACCGAGACCACGGGCCTCTCCTTCAAGGACTGCAAGCTCATCGAGATATCGGCGGCGAGACTCTCTGGCCGGACCGTGACGGCGCGCTACCAGACCTTCGTGCACCCCGGGACTCCGATACCCGACCCCATTGCGCGTCTCACCGGCATCTCGAACCTCGACGTCGCAGATGCACCCGACCCCGAGGACGCCGTAGCGGGACTCGCGGAGTTCGTCGGCGGCATGCCCGTGCTCGCACACAACGCCACGTTCGACCGCACCTTCATCGAGGCGGTTCGAGGTGGGGGCGAGGTGTCCGACACCTGGATTGACACGCTTTCGCTCTCTCGCATCGCCCTACCTCGTCTCTCGTCCCATCGGCTCGCCGACATGGCCGAGGCTTTCGGCTGCGACTCGGTGACGCACAGGGCGACCGATGACGTCGATGCGCTCTGCGGGATGTGGCGAATCATCCTCTGTGGCCTCTCCGACCTTCCGGAAGGGCTTCTCGGCACGCTCTCCGACATGCACGAGGACGTGAACTGGTCGTTCAGGCCCGTGTTCTCTCACCTCGCCGTTCCCGAGAGCTCGAGGCACTTCTCGCTCAAGGCGACGAGGCACGACCTCCTCGCCGAGGCCCACTACACGCCACGACAGGACGCGGCCGAGCGACAGACGCCCTTTGACGTGCCGACGCGAGCGGAGGTCCAGGAGGAGTTCCTCCCCGGCGGTGCCGTGGCGAGGATGTATGGGGAGTATGAGCGACGACCCGAACAGGTGGCAATGGCCACCGAGGTGAGAGACGCGCTCGCCACGTCGACCCACCGGGCCATCGAGGCCGGTACCGGCGTGGGCAAGTCGATCGCATACCTGCTTCCCGAGGTCCTCTTCGCCAAGCGCAACAACCTGACCGTGGGCGTCGCGACCAAGACCAACGCCCTGACCGACCAGCTCGTCTCGCACGAGCTGCCCGCGCTCGCCAGCGTCCTGCCCGGTGGCCTCACGTTCTACAGCCTCAAGGGCTATGACCACTACCCCTGCCTCCACCGTCTTGACCGGTCCGTCGTCGACGACCTTCCCGTCGGGCTCTCACCCATGGACGGCAGGTCGACCAACGCGGTGTCGGCCGACATGCTCACCGCCATAGCCGTGACCTACGCCTTCGCGTGCCAGTCGCCCGACGGCGACCTCGACGCCCTGGGCATCCGCTGGCGCTACGTGCCGCGGCAGATGCTCACCACCACGCCCGGGGAGTGCCTCCGCGGCCGCTGCCCGTACTTTCCCAACGAGTGCCTGCTCCATGGCGCGCGGCGGCGGGCGGCGAGCGGTGACGTGGTCGTGACCAACCACTCGCTGCTGCTCCGCAACGTGACCTCGGACGGAAGGATCCTCCCTCCCGTGAGGCACTGGGTCGTGGACGAGGCTCACGCCTTCGAGTCCGAGGCGCGCCGGCAGTGGGCGGTCGAGGTCTCGGGCGAGACGTCCCGGACGGGCTTCGAGATGCTCGGCGGCGTGAAGACCGGTGTCATCCACGGAACGATGGTCAACGCTGCGGCGCTCGAGGGCTCGGAGCTCATCCTGCGCCTGCTCACGAAGGCCGCCGCATCCGTGGCACGCGCCCAGGTGTGCGTCGGCGACTTCTTCTACGCGGTGCACGACCTCATGAACGTCGCCAAGGGCGACGGCGCGTACGATGGCGTGACCATCTGGATTGACGAGGGAGTACGCCAGACACCCGAGTGGGGCGCCGTCTCTGATGCCGGCCAGGTGTGCGAGGACCGTCTCGACGAGGCGGTCAAGCTCCTCGGCGAAGCTGTCGAGCAGCTCAACGAGGTTGCGCCGCAGCAGGGTGCGGACCTCCAGGAGTCAGGTCGCTTCCTGCGCGACCTTCTCGCCGGCATCAGGCTCATCCGCTCGGGGGAGGACACCTCCTACGTCTACTCCGCGCAGCTCTCGCGCTCCAAGCGACGCATCGGCCAGGAGAAGCTCTGCGCCGAGAAGGTCGACGTGGGTGCCGACCTCGCGGGGCGCTGGCTTCCCGAGATGCAGAGTGTCGTCTTCACCTCGGCCACGATTGCCGTGGGTGACGACTTCTCG
>LAHS01000495.1_pt1 | contig 23908 bp, 23 predicted proteins | sample 329651 | NCBI WGS metagenome assembly LAHS01 (sample SAMN03275699, study PRJNA271635) | activated sludge metagenome | isolation source: sample C-1 Sludge from hydrolytic chamber (first chamber) of Anaerobic... | reverse complement strand
TACATACCGCAATACCGGTAAATCCGTTTACGATTGCCGCGTATTTGAGGATAGGAAGATCAAGCCAGCCTATACGTCTTGCACGGCCTGTTCTTGCGCCGAATTCGTCGTCGATGTGCTCTCCGGTGCCTCTGAACACGTTTGCTTCTTCAGGAGCCATTTCGGTAGGAAACGGGCCTGCTCCGACAGCGGAAGAGAACGCTTTCATAACGCCGATTATTTCGCTGATTTTGCTTATAGGAAATCCTGCGGAAACAGCAGCGTAAGCGGCAACGGGATTAGAGGAAGTAACGTAAGGATAAATACCAAGGTCAATATCCTTCATAACGCCGAGTTGACCTTCAAAAAGGATTTTTTTGCCTTCGTTGATTTTATCGTTAATAAAGCTTACAGGTTCTACGATGCGGCTTCCAAACATTTTTGCCCAGCGTTCGCATTTTTCGAAAATCTCGTCGAAAGTATAAGCTTTTATGCCTTTTGCAACAAGTTCGGTGTTAACTAACGGCAAAATCGAATCTATACGCTTTTTAAGATATGCTAAATCTGTCAAATCTTCAAAGCGTAAGGCAAGTCTTCTCGCTCTGTCTGCGTAAGCGTAGCCTATTCCTCTCTTTGTGGTGCCTATTGCGGTTTTTCCTGTTGATTCGCCCGCCATATCGAGATCAACGTGATAAGGCATAAGTATAGTGGCTCTTGCGGATATAAAGAAATTGCTGATGTCTACGCCTTTTGCGGCGATTTCTCCGAGTTCCTTTATAAGTTCGTCGGGGTTTATAACCATGCCGGTGCCGGCAAGACTAATCCCGTCTTCTTTAAAGATACCGCAGGGAATGAGATGCAATTTAAAATCCCCGTATTCGTTTGATACAGTATGACCTGCGTTGTCACCGCCTTGGAAGCGGACAACCATATCCATTTTTTCGGAAAGATAATCGACAATTTTGCCCTTACCTTCATCACCGAATTGAGCGCCAACTAATACTGTAACTGACATATTTACCTCCAATTTTTAACTTGCGAAAATTTTTGAGCCGCAAGAATAGTATTTTCTTTGGTATTAAAGGCTGTAAGCCTAAAATAACCTTCCCCTTGTTTGCCAAAACCGCTTCCCGGTGTGCCCGTAACGCCGATTTTATTCAGCATTGCATCGAAGAAATCCCAGGAATCCATATCTTCGGGGCATTTAAACCAAATATAGGGAGAGTTTACTCCGCCCGTATACCAAATGTTTTGAGCGCGCATTGCCTCGCCTAATATTTTAGCGTTATCGAGATATCCGTCAATAACTTTTTTAACAGAAATTTGCCCTTCTTTGGTAAACACGGCAGCCGCGCCCCTTTGAACTATGTAGGATACACCGTTAAACTTGGTGGTTTGACGCCTTAACCACATTTTATTAAGGCTCTGACCGTCGATAATAAGATTTTTCGGAACGACGGTATAACCGCAACGTGTGCCGGTAAAGCCTGCGGTTTTTGAAAACGAACAAAATTCTATTGCGCAGTCTTTTGCTCCTTCAATTTCGAAAATTGAATGAGGATAATCTTCCCGAATAAAGCATTCGTAAGCTGCATCAAAAAGGATAACGGCTTTATTATTCAGGGCATAATCTACCCAAAGTTTTAGCTGTTCTTTACTATATACCGCGCCGGTAGGATTGTTGGGAGAACAAAGGTAAATAATATCTCCTTTCAGTCCGTCGTAAGGGAGAGGTAAAAAACCGTTACTGATATTTCCGTCAACGTAAATTATTTTTCTGTTAAGCATCAAGTTCGTGTCGACGTAAACGGGATAAACAGGATCGGGAACAATAATCGTATTATCGTTACTAAACAAATCCGTAATGTTAGCTATATCAGATTTTGCGCCGTCGCTTACAAATATTTCGTCAAGATCTATGCTTACACCGAAATTTTTATAATAACCTCTTAGGGCTTCCTTTAAAAAATCGTAGCCCTGTTCGGGACCGTAACCGCGAAAAGTCTCTTTTTTTGACATTTCGTCAACGGCTAAGTGCATAGCGCAGATAACTTCGGGAATAAGAGGACTGGTAACGTCGCCGATACCCATCTTTATAACGGATCTATTGGGATTGTCTTTGATAAATTGATTTATTCTTTTCGCTATATCCGAAAAGAGATAGCTTGGTTTTAAAAGTTGATAATTAGTGTTTGCCTTTACCATACCTTAAATAATTCCTTTGTAAACGATATGCGCGTCACCGCTCATAAACATTGTTTTACCTTGTTTTTCAATAAAAAGCTCTCCGCCTTTTAATTTTACCTTGACTTTATCGTCGGTTAACCCGAGCTCTGTTGTTACCGCAACGACAGCGGTGGCTCCCGTTCCGCAACCCAGCGTTTCTTTAGCTCCTCTTTCGTAAACTCTCATTTCCACTTCGTTTCGGTTTAAGATTTTTACGAACTCTACGTTGGTGCGGTTCGGATACAAATAATGGTTTTCGATTTGCTTTCCGCGCTCCTCAAAGTCTTCTATATCCAAACTGTCAACAAAAAGCACCGTATGCGGATTACCGACCGAAACCGAACTTACCGTTATATCGCCCCTCGGAAGCGGCAAAACGTAGTTTAAAGCGCTGCCCTGAGTAATTAACATCGGAATATCCATAGGACTAAAGCTTGCTTCGCCCATATTGACCTTAACAAGCGATACTTTTCCGTTTTCGATAGTCAAAAAGAGAGTTTTAACACCCGCTTTCGTTTCGATGGTGACTATGTCACAAGATATCGCTTTGCTTTCGTAAAGATATTTTGCAACGCACCTTATGGCGTTCCCGCACATTTCGGCTTCGCTTCCGTCGCTGTTGAAAATCCGCATTTTCCTATCCGCAACTTCGCTGTCCGATACGACAACCAGTCCGTCGCCGCCGATAGAAAAACGTCTTTTTGAAAGCTTCTCCGATAGTTCGTTTAAATTTTCAATTTTCTGATTGGTAAACAAATAGATATAGTCGTTTCCAATCGCTTGCATTTTTATAAATTCCACAAAAAACCTCCCTAAATATTTCCGTCTTTTGTGAAATTTTTAAATTTTACTTGCGGTAAACCAGTCTTCCGCAGTTAGGACACTCCGCTATATCTCCGCTTTTTAAAAGTTTACCTTCGACTTCCCTTTTAATTTCCATACCGCACGCGGAACAGTTGGGTTCAGTGTACTCGACAACCATAGGAATACGCTTTATGTCACGAAGTTTCTTGTAATAAGCAGCCAAAGCCTCTGGTTCGATTTTTATTGAGTTTAACTGTTTTTGAATCGGCGTAGCCTTTTGAGTTATTTCGTTTTTCTTAATATCAAAGCCTTCCATAGCCTTTTTTAGCCTATTATTGCATTGACCAACCTGCAAATTTTCATTAGCGTAATTGTTCTTTACTTCGGATAATCTATCCCGAATCCTTGCAATTTCACGGTCTATATTATTAATGGTTTCAAAATAACGTGAGATATTTTTTAGATAAAAATCAATTTCGTTGATATCATCGATATTTTCTATATCTTTTAAATAACTTTGCATATTGGATACAAGTTTTTTTTGCTCAATAAAGCTTTGCTCCAGTTTGCTGAATTGTTTAAAAAGATCGTCTGTTTCTTTTTCAAGTTTATTGATATTATCCAAGCAATCCGATCTTTTGCTTTTAAAAAAAGCGAATTCTTTAGCGGCATCGCTTTCGCGCAATTCTTTTTCTAGCTTAATAAGATCTAAATCAATCTTTTGGTATTCGAGTAAAATATTAATATCCATTTTTTCTCCTTAATTCAAATACGGATTGGTGTTTGTTGCAGCGCGAATAAGTGTAACGCCTAAATCACGCTTTAAAAGCAAATTTTCCATTAGTTCAATAAACAGAATTTCGCTTTCATAATGTCCGAAAACCAGCATGGTCTTCTTTTGGTCGGATATATATCTTGCGATGTCATAGCGTGTATCTCCGCTTATATAGCAGTCCGCACCGTTTAGAAATGCAGAATCTATCGCTTCCCTGTCGTGTCCTCCTCCTCCGCACATCACCGCAACGGTTTTTATTTTTTTATTTTCGCCGATGAGCCTAACCTTGTCCGATAAAATTTCGCTGATATTTTGGCAAAGCTCTGCTGCGGATAAAGGCTTAGATAAATTACCGATACGTACATTATTATTTTTTATCACGCGCGCGTCAATAATGTTTAATTTTAGCATAAGATAGTCGTTAAGTCCACCGTTTGCGAAGTCGAAATTGGTATGAGCGGAAATAATTGAAATACCGTTTTTGATTGCGGTATGTATCGCATTATTTTCGGGGGTGTTTATTACAAGATTATTTATAGGATGAAACATTATAGGATGATGCGAAATCATTAAATTCGCACCTAAGCTAACCGCTTCGGATACGGTATCGGGCGTAACGTCAAGACAAATCAGAATTTTATTTACAGTCTGTTCGGGGTCTCCCAGAAGCAGTCCTACGTTATCCCCTTCCATAGCTAAGCTTTTAGGCGCGATTTCTTCGATAATTTTTTCAACGGTGCCAACCGTAAGTTTATTTAATGTTTTTTCCAATATAAAAATTTCCTCCAAAACAGTTTTTTCTTTTTGTAAAAGATATATTTTTTTCAATCTTTTAAGCCTATCGTTCGACCAAACCGCAAAATCGGGATTGTTTAAGTTGTTTTTACCCAAAAAAAGTTCTTTCTTAGTGTAATTGCTTACGCCTTTTTCTGCCGATATAACCGAATAATATTTGCCTTCCGAAAATACTACGGTGTCGGAGTTAATAAAAAATCCGTTTTCAAAAAGATACTCTCTTAAAATTTTTGTATCTTGATGAGGCACCAAAACGTATTTATTTACTTTACAATTATCCGAAAGGATTTTTATAATCTCCCTTGCGCCCATTCCGGAAATTACTGCAACGTCAACTTCCCCTTCTTTAATCGGATAAAGTCCGTCGCCTATTCTCGTTTCTACGTTTACGCCTACATGCTCGATATTCCTATTCGCTTTTTCTATGCAAGCGGAGCTTATATCGGTTGCAATTACTTTCTTTCCTGCTTTCGCCAGTTCGATTGCAAGGATTGCGTGGTCGGTGCCTATATCTGCGACACTATCTTCGGAGATTAGATTAATTATCGCTTTAAGCCTTGGAGATAAAACCATTACTTTCCGATATAATCCTTAAGCTTTCTCGTTCTGTTGGGGTGTTTAAGCTTTCTAAGCGCCTTAGCCTCAATTTGACGGATTCTTTCACGGGTTACGTTAAAGACTCTGCCGACTTCTTCAAGAGTTCTGGGTCTTCCGTCCTCAAGACCGTATCTAAGCCTTAAAACCTTTTCTTCACGGGGGGTAAGCGTCGCAAGTACCTGAATAAGCTGTTCTTTCAGCATTTTCGCTTCGGCAGCTTCTGAGGGTGCGGTTGCGGATAAATCCTCGATAAAATCGCCAAGGTGACTGTCTTCTTCCTCGCCTACAGGCGCTTCCAAAGATACGGGATCTTGAGAAATTTTTTGAATTTCTCTTACACGTTCTTCGGTTATTTCCATTTTTTCTGCTATTTCCGCTTGAGTAGGCTCTCTTCCGAGTTCCTGTTGTAATTGACGGGAAACCTTGACAAGTTTGTTGATTGTTTCGACCATATGAACGGGAATACGAATAGTGCGGGCTTGATCGGCTATCGCGCGGGTTATCGCTTGTCTTATCCACCAGGTTGCGTAAGTAGAAAATTTAAAGCCCTTAGTGTAATCGAATTTTTCAACGGCTTTCATAAGTCCAAGATTGCCTTCTTGGATTAAATCCAAAAATTGCATACCTCTGCCAACGTATCTTTTGGCTATCGAAACGACTAATCTAAGGTTTGATTCGGAAAGTTTTCTTTTGGCTTCTTCGTCCCCTTGGCTCATAAGTTTAGCCAGCTCAATTTCTTCGTCGGCGGACAAAAGCGGTACTCTGCCAATATCTTTAAGATACATTTTGACCGAGTCGTCTACGGTTGCTTCGCTTATAATCTTGTTAAGATTGGCCTCTTTTTTAGAATTTTTTACCTCGATTTTTTCAATTTCCAAAACCTTTAAAATGTCGTCCATTTCATCGGCAGTGGGAGCGTGGCTTTCTATAGCGTCAAAAATATCGTCTTCGTTTACAACGCCTGAATCACGGTTTTCTTGTATAAGCCCGGCAAGCGCTTCTTTCATTTGTTCTGTTTTTTCGGTCATATTGTCTCCTTATATCTCCATTTTTGTAATTTTATCTATTTCTTCGAAAAGCTTTTTCCGCTCAATGTCGCTTGATGTAAAAAGCTTTTGTTTGAGTTCTTCTATTCTACGTTTTTTATATTCATTTTTAATTGTTATCAAGCAATCGCAATAATAACCGCTTGAAGCCAAAATATTTACTTCGCTATACGCCATTATTGTTGCGTCCGTTTCATCTGTACGCTCAAAAAGACTGTAAACACTGCCTGCAATAATTTTATCGCCCGCAAGAGTTGATTCCACTATGTAGCGGGCAATGTTAATATGTGTCGGATCGGTAAAAAAATCTACCGAAATATCGTTTACGTTGCTATAGTCCGTTTCGTTTAATAAAGACGAAAGAATAAAACGGCAAGCGGAAAGATATGCATTTGTTTTAGTTGCAGGTTTATTATTTTCTGCCGTTTTTTCTAAAAAGCTGCTTTTTAATTCTTGACGCAAAACGTCTACCGTGATTCGGCTTTTTTCGGATACAGCTTCAAGATAAACTTCTTTTTCGGTGTCGGGTAAACTGTTTAAAACTTTAACGGCTGCTTGAGCGTATTTGCTTCTGCCGGAGAGAGTATCGAGATTTTGATTTTTTTCGACGTTGTATAAAAGATAATCCGCTTTGGGTAAAGCTTTATTAATAAGCGTTAAAAATTCCTCTTTACCGAATTTTTTAATCGTGTCGTCAGGATCCAATCCGTCAGGAAGAGAAACAACCAATATTTCTAGGTTTGTTGCGCCAAGCAGTTCGATATTTCTAAGCGTTGCGGCTCTTCCTGCTAAGTCGCCGTCATAACAAACGTAAACTTTATTTACGTATTTTTCAAGTTGTCTGCATTGATCGGGAGTCAGAGCGGTTCCCATACTTGCAACGGCGTTTTTTATTCCGTTTTCGTATAATGAAATAACGTCCATATACCCCTCGACTAAAATAGCGCTGTCGTTATTTTTGCCGCTTTTTGTGTATTCCTTTAGATTATATAAAGAAAATAGATTTCTGCCCTTATCGAAAACGGCGGAGTTTCGGGTATTCATATATTTGGCTTCGGTAGGGTTTATTGATCTTCCTCCAAATGCGACAACCTCTTTCATATCGTTTAGGATAGGAACTATGTATCTGCCTGTCATTTTGTCAACAAATTCGCCGTTTCGCTTTTCTATAAGCTCTGCGTTTTTCATACTGTCAATCGAATATCCTTTTTTGGTTAAATAATCGATAAGCGAATATTTATCGGGTGAAAATCCAAGACCGAAAGCTTTTATCGTTTCGGGGGAAAGCCCTCTGCCGGTAAAATAATTAAACGCTTCAAGCTTGGGATCGGAATTTAGACATTTATGATAAAAAATCATAGCTTCGTGATTAACGAGCTTGGCTTTTTTTTGTTTTTCTTTATTTTCCATATAGTCTTTGTCTTGTGATACGATACTTTCGGGCATTTTAATTCCCGCCTTTTCCGCAAGACTTTCAACCGCTTCCGGATAGGAAAGCTTATCGTATTCCATAACAAAGGTAATAACGTCGCCCCCTCTGTGGCAACCGTAGCAATAGTAAAATTGCTTCTTTTCCTCGATAGAAAAAGAAGCAGTTTTTTCCTGATGGAAAGGACAGCACGCCCAATAGCGGCCGCCAGATTTATTGACATGGATATACTGGCTGATAACGCTTACGATATTCAGCCTCGACTTAAGCTCTTCTACCCAATTTTTATCCATACCGGACATTTGTCCACCTCTAAACTACTTTATATTTCGTCATAAAGTGAACAAATTCCTACATCAATAATAAAAAAATTTTACTATTGAATATTTCGCTCGCGCATATATCTGCGCTTTAGTAAAATAAACAACTCCGCAAGTCCGAAAATATAGCGTTGTTTATCTCCCGCATCGTTTAAATTAAGTAGATAATCTTTGTCGATAAGTTTACTTAGAGGATTGAATAAATCGCAATCGTTGTCGAGAATTTCGCAAACTTTTGCGTAATACTCTTCCTCTTTTTCCATCGATATTAAACTTACAAAAAATTCTTGATCTTTTTTCCTAATTACTTCTTTCGCTTCCCCATTTCCCCTAACACTTTTTACTTCTGTCCAGTAACCTTCCTTCATTCTGTTCTTCGCTTTTTTTGCCAATGTACGAATAGTAAAATTTTGCGAATCCATAACTAATCCCCTCAAAAAAAATTAATTAATTATTGAATATATAGGAAAATTTATCAAATAATGAGTTTATAAATTTGGCAGTATTTTTGAATTTATTTGAACTTATAGCAATTTATGGTCTAAATTGAATACATTATAAACGATAAATTAATTTATTCAATGATTCGACATTAAAAATCATAAAATGGTAGAATACAGCTTTCTATCGCACGCAAAAAAACCGGCTGCACTTGGTAGCCGGTTAATAATTAGAAGGGACGTTTTTTTCTTGCAGCTTCAGCTTTCTTCTTTTTAGCTACGCTGGGTTTTTCGTAAGCTTCCTTTCTTTTGATGTTGCTTACTATTCCATCTCTACTGCACTTTCTTTTGAAACGGCGGATAGCGTTATCCAAGGATTCATTTTCATTTACCTTAACAGTTGACATATTAACACCTCCTTTTTGTTTCAAATTCCTTTTTTATTATAATCGCTTTTTATAGATTGTCAACGGTTTCTAACCCATTTTTTCTGTGAGTTTTTCACCGCCCAATATGTGTATATGCAAATGAGCTACGCTTTGGCATCCGTTATATCCTTTGTTGCTGATAAGTCTGAATCCATCCGATAGCCCAAGCGTATCAACAAGACCGGAAAGCGTTTTTAAGCATTTACCAAGCGTTTCCCCTTGTTTATCGGTCATTTCGATAATATCTGCGTAATGCTCCTTAGGAATCAATAGATAATGCTTGGATGCCTGAGCATGAATATCTTTGATTATTATCATATTTTCGTCTTCGTAGACTTTACCAGACGGAATATCGCCATTTAATATTTTGCAAAAAATACAATCTTTCATAATAACTCCTAAAAATATAATCCGTTTTCATCTGAGCGGACAGGCATTTTACTAATTATATCCTCCGAAAAATCGTTTGTAAAGCAACGAATATAATATTGAGAATATCCTGCATAATAACCCTTTTCTTTATCCTCTAAAAGAATATCCTGCATTACGTTTTTCATTCTTTCGTGATAATCGGTTCTAAGTTCATTTTTTAATAACGTCAACTCTTGTTTTCTTTGCTTTATTATATCGTCCGCCACCGCTTTAAGTTTGTATGCTTTTGTGCCCTCTCTACTCGAAAACGGAAAAATATGAATATCGCTAAAGGCTTGCGACTTAATAAATTGAACGGTATTGCTATGCATCAAATCGGTTTCGGTAGGATATGCGGTAATAATATCCGTTGTTATGGACGCGTTTTTATCATAGCTTCGGATAAGCTCTGCTTTATGCGCAAATTCTTCGGTTGTATAGTGCCGGTTCATTGCCTTTAAAACATCGTCATCGCCGCTTTGAAGGGACAGATGAAAATGAGGACAAAACTTTTTTAAAGAAAAAAGCGCATCTAAAAATCTTTTATCTATACTTTCTACGTAAAAAGAGCCGAGCCTTATACGGGATTCTACATTTTTTAAATTAATAATAAGTTCGGTAAGATCGGTATTTATATCCAAGCCGTATGCAGACAAATTAATTCCGGACAGAACGATTTCTTTGGTTGTTTGACTGAGCAAGTTGACTTCCGAAACAACAGAGGTTAGTTCTCTTGATCGGCTTCTGCCCCTAAGATAAGGTATAATACAATAAGAGCAAAAGCAGTTGCAGCCGTCCTGAATCTTAATATAAGCGCGAGTTCTTTCCGCGCTGATTAATTTTTGCTCTTCGTATTCTTTAGGTAAAGGAAAAATCTCGGTATTTTCCTTTTTAATAAGTTCGGTAATTTTTGATTTTCCGGCATTTCCGATAATCCATTTTACATTCGGATTTTTAAATGGCGCAGGATTTTTTTCGCTGGCGCAACCGATAATGAATATTTTTGCATCGGGATTAAGTTTTAGCGCTCTCGATATGCATTGGCGGGATTTTCTTTCCGCTTCCGCGGTCACGGCGCAAGTATTGATAATAAATACGTCAGCTTCCTTAAGCCCCGAAAAAACGGTATATCCCGCTTTTTCCAAATCGGTTTTTATCGAATCAGCTTCATATTGATTAACCTTGCAACCGAGCGAAAAAACGGATATCGTCATTGCATTTCTCCCATTAAAAAGGAGATTAACGTCAACGCTGAAACCGCAGCCGTGTCCGCTCTTAAAACCCTTTTACCAAGACCGATGACAACAGTATTAAGATTTTTTAGTATTTCCGCTTCGCCCGCGGAAAATCCGCCTTCGCTTCCGATAATAATGGCTATATTTTTATCGCGCTTATTTACGCTATCAAATAAAGTATTTCCGATTTGTTCTTCGTAAAAGAAAAATACACGGTCAAAATGCGTAATTTTGTCAAGCATTTCTTCAAATGACAAAGGCTTTGATACCTCTAAAATCTTAGAACGTCCGCATTGTTTGCATGCTTCGACTGCAATTTTATTCAATCTCGATATTTTGCAGTTTTCGGCGGCAGTGTATTTTGTGTATTCCGAGCAAAAAGGGACAACAGCTACCGCGCCAAGCTCGACGGCTTTTTGTACTACGTCGTCAAGTTTATTGTTTTTAAGTACCGCTTGAAAAAGAGTGATATTGCAACTTGTTTCCGTTTCATTGATTTCTTTTGATAAAATCTCCGCAGTTAAGCAGTCGTCGGAAATTTGAGTAACCCTGCAGTTGTAATCTATACCCTCGCCTGCGGTAGCCGTAAATAAAAAGCCAACCTTAAGACGTATTACCTTTGTTGCGTGATAAAATTCTTCACCGTAAATTTTTAAATGTGTTTCCGAAATATCTTCGGGATTTGCAAAAAATCTTCTAATATCCATATTATCGTTTTGTATATCTAAGCGCTTGCCATTCCCCTTTTATTAAACATTTATCGAGAATAAGCCCTGCCACCTCAAAAGCCTTTTTGACTTCCTCCGCTCTTTTGTGTATTATGCCCGAGCAAATAAATACTCCGTCCTTTTCGATAAAAGGATAAATGCTTTTTGATAGCCTGATAAGAATATCCGCAGTAATATTTGCGAAAACGATTTGCGCAGGCTTTACCTCTTTACTAAGTAAATCTCCACATAGTATTTCGGTTTTTTCATATACTTCATTAATTTTAGCATTTTCCGTTGAAAAGCGCAAGGTAACCTCGTCGATATCAATAAGCGTTGCGCTCTTTGCGCCGAGTCTTAGGGCACTGATTCCTAAAATACCACTTCCCGCACCTATATCTAAGACGGTTTTATCCTTTGCGTTTATTTCGGAAAGAAGTTCCAAAGATAATTGCGTGCTTTCGTGTTCTCCCGTTCCGAAAGCCATTCCCGGATCGATAATAACAGTCGTTTCATTTTTCGCTTTTTTGTAATCTATCCACTTAGGAACTATCACTATATTGTTTATATGAATAGGTTTATAAAACTTTTTCCAAACTTCGAAATAATCGGTATCTCCCACCTCTTTATAAGTGGTTTCCAAACTTCCGAAATTTAGGGCGTTTATCTTTAAATAATTATCTACGATATTATCAAATTCCGCTTTTTTCAAAGAAAACTCGGAAAATTTTACATAGCCCACTACTCTGACGCCGGTATCTTCGGCGTTTAAAATGCTTTCTTCAACGTAATCCCAATTACGCTCGGATTTTAGGTAGTCGATTAAATCCTGCCTGTCGTATATTGCAACACCTTCTCCGCCAATCGAAAAGAAGGCTTCGGCAATAAGCTCGGAGCCTTCCCTCGTAGTCAGAACGGATATTTCTGTATATTTTATCATAAATCTCTCAGGCTGTTTTTAAATTTGTCAACTTTTTCGTAACGCTTCTGATCACAGCTTTCTTCAAATTTTTTAAGAGCTTCCTTTTGCTTATGGTCAAGATTTTTTGGTACGTCAACAACAAACGTTACATACAAGTCTCCGTATGTATCCTTACGGAGGTTTTTAATACCCTTCGATTTAATTCGGATAACCGTACCCGTTTGAGTACCTGCCGGAATCGTTTCTTCAACAGGTTTTGTAAGCGTAGGAATAAAAATTTTCGCTCCGAGTGTTGCATCGGTAATTGTAATAGGCATTTCAAGGTAAAGATTAGCTCCTTCCCGTTTAAAAATTGGATGCGGTTTAACAGAAAGATTGACAAAAAGATTGCCGTTTTCGCCTCCGTTTTTACCTGCGTTCCCCTCATAGCGCAAAGTCATTGATTGACCGTTGTCCACGCCTGCGGGTACGTTAACCTTTATATTGCGCTGTTTTCGGAGATAGCCTTTTCCGCCGCAATCCTTGCATGCGTCCTTGATTTTCTTTCCCGTGCCTCCGCATTCGTCGCAAAGCTTCGTGGTTTGCATCCTGCCGAACATTGTTTGCTGGATAACGTTTACAACGCCCTTACCGCCGCACTTTGGACAAACCACGTATTCTGTGCCGCCTCTTGCGCCGGTGCCGTTACACGAAGAGCACTTTTCTATTCTCGAAAAAGTGAGTTCTTTTTCAGCGCCGAATGCCGCTTCGGTAAAACTTAAGCTAAGCGTTACCTCTATATCGTCGCCGTCTCTTTCGGTAGAAGCGGTACGTCTGCCGCCTCCGCCCGAAAACATATCGAAAATACTGCTGAAGATATCGTCTACGCCTGCTCCGCTTGAGCTCCATCTGAAGCCGCCTGCTCCTGCTCCGCCCAAAGGTCCTTCTTCGCTGCCGTACTGGTCGTACGCCGCTTTTTTTTGCGGATCGGAAAGCACATCATAGGCGTGCTGAATCTCTTTAAATTTATCTTCAGCCGCTTTCTTTTCGCTGTCGCTTGCTCCGGAAAACTTGTCGGGGTGATATTTTTTCGCCATCGTGCGATACGCCGATTTTATTTCGTCGTCGCTTGCGGTTTTATTAACCCCTAAAGATCCGTAATAATCTTTTTCTGCCATATTAATTTATATCGTTAGGGTCAATGTTTACGGTTGTGTCTCCGTCAGCCGGTTTGCCCTCACCGTTTGCTCCCATATCTTGGTAGAGTTTAGTAAATATCGGATTGGTGACTTTGCTGAGCTCTTCGGTAATTTCTTTAACTTTTTCTACGCTGTCTGCTTTGTCAAGTTTTTCCTTAGCGTCTTTTGCAGCGTCTTTTAGTGTTGTTTTGTCCTCTTCGGTAAGCTTTTCAGAGCTTTCCATAACGGTTTTGTCGATAGCGAGAATAAGTTGTTCCGCTCCGTTCTTCATTTCGATAAGCTCTTTTCTCTTCTTATCTTCTTCGGCGTACTGCTCGGCTTCTTTAACTGCTTTGTCAATATCCGATTCGGAAAGATTGGAGCTTGCGGTAATGGTGATATTGCTAGATTTTCCTGTTCCCTTATCCTTTGCGCTTACGCTTACGATACCGTTTGCATCAATGTCGAAAGTGACTTCGATCTGAGGAATACCGCGCATCGCAGGAGGAATACCCGAAAGCTCAAAACGTCCGATTGTTTTATTGTCGGCTGCCATAGCGCGCTCGCCTTGCAAAACGTGTACGTCAACGGAAGTTTGATTATCCGCAGCGGTGCTGAAAACTTGGGATTTGCTGGTAGGAATAGTAGTATTTCTTTCGATAAGCTTTGTAAATACGCCGCCTAATGTTTCGATACCGAGTGACAGAGGAGTTACGTCCAAAAGCAATACGTCTTTTACTTCTCCGCCAAGTACGCCGCCTTGAATAGCCGCGCCGAGTGCAACGCATTCATCGGGGTTAATTCCCTTGTAAGGCTCTTTTCCGGTAATATTTCTTACAGCATCGACTACAGCGGGGATACGTGTGGAACCGCCGACTAAGATAACCTTGTCAAGCTCAGAAGTCGAAATCTTAGCGTCCTTAATTGCTTGAAGAGTGGGACCTACTGTCGCTTTTACAAGCTTTTCGGTAAGAGAATCGAACTTAGCTTTGGTAAGATCCATATCTATGTGCTTGGGTTGTCCGTCTTTACCTACCATAATAAAGGGTAGATTGATATTTGTTTTGGTTACGCCCGAGAGTTCGATTTTCGCTTTTTCTGCGGCTTCCTTAATTCTTTGCATTGCGATTTTGTCTGTGTTAAGGTCGATATCGTTACTTTTTTTGAATTCATCAACGATATAATCCATAACTATTTTATCAAAGTCGTCGCCGCCGAGTCTTGTGTTTCCGTTGGTCGCCAAAACTTCGAATACGCCGTCGCCGAGTTCTAGGATAGATACGTCGAATGTTCCGCCGCCAAGGTCGTAAACCAAAATCTTTTGAGCTTTTTTCTCGTCTTTATCAAGACCGTATGCAAGCGCTGCCGCGGTAGGTTCGTTTATAATACGAAGTACGTCAAGTCCTGCAATTCTGCCTGCGTCCTTTGTGGCTTGTCTTTGCGAGTCGCTAAAGTATGCGGGAACGGTGATAATCGCTTGCGTAACGGTGCTTCCGAGATACGCTTCGGCGTCCTTCTTAAGCTTTGCAAGTATCATTGCGGAAATTTCTTGAGGCGTATATTTTCTTCCGTCGATTTTAACGACGTGATCGGTGCCCATTTCTCTTTTTATAGAGCTGATTGTTTTATCGCTGTTGGCGATAGCCTGTCTTTTTGCAACTTGTCCGACAAGTCTTTCGCCGTCTTTTGAAAAACCTACTACGGAAGGGGTTGTTCTGGCGCCTTCAGCATTAGGAATTACTACAGCTTCGCCGCCTTCCATAACGGCAACGCACGAGTTTGTTGTTCCAAGGTCAATACCTATAATTTTTCCCATAATATTTTATCTCCTTTTTAATATTTATTTTTATAATAAAAGCTTTTACGCTTTATATTGCTACTTTTACCATTGAGTGACGCAAAATCCTATTATCTCTTTTATAACCTTTCATTAATACCGCAAGAATTTTGCCTTTCTTTTCGGGGTTTTCTTCGTTTAGTACGGCATCATGAAATTCCGGATTAAAATCATCGTCTTCTTTTGTTTCGATAACCGTTACGCTGTATTTTTCAAAAAGCGTTTTCAGTTGCTTATATACCAGTTTAAAGCCTTCGCTCGCTTGTTCGGGCAGCGTGCTCATAGCAAGATCGAAACTGTCTGCGAGAAGCAGAAGAGACGTTATTATCTCGTCCTGCCCGTCAAGTCTTGCTCTTTTGCTTTCGTTTGCGGTGCGTTTTTTGTAATTTTCAAATTCCGCCTGCAATCTTTGAAGAGTGTTTTTATATTCTTCCTGCTTAATTAGGGCAAGCTCTAGTTCGCTCACTTCACAAGAAGCGGCAGTTTCTTCCGTTTCTTCAGTCCCTTGTGTTTTATCAACCGTTTCTTCGACTGCTGCTTCTTGCTTACCTGTGTTTTCGGTTTGATTACTTTTCTTCGTCATTTTTGTTTGCTCCTTTTATATTACCTTGCACGCTAAGCGCCTTCGAAACGTATTGAAGTACTGACATAACTCTGTTGTAATCCATTGTTTGAGGTCCTATTACGCCGGCGTGCCCTATTTCTTTTCCGTTAACCTTATAAATAGCGGTTACTATAGCGCATTCGTCAATGCCTTCGCCTTCTTCGTTCTTGCCGATTTTTATGGTAAACTCCATATCCTCGCAATCGTTAATAAGCTTTACCGCGCTTTCTTCATTGTTTAGTACGCTAAGCATATTTTTAACGTCTTCGTCGGGAAGGGAATTAACAAAATTCTTTTCTCCTTCGAGATAAATATTTTCTTCTTCCGAACAGCATTGCTCCAAAATCTCAAGAACGCTTTCGTATAAATCTCTGAAACGAGTGAGTTCCATATCGACTAAGCTTGTCTGCTGTTTTGCATCTCTAAGCGTTTTCCCTGCAAAAATATTATTTAGCATTTTTACTGCCGAACTTAAATAATCCTCGGTAATGCCTAAAGGCAGCTCTATAAATTTATCTTTAATAATACCGTTGTCGGTAATTACTATTACAAGCGCGCTTTCCTCACTAATCCCTACCAGTTTGATTTCCTTAAGCTTAACCTCGTTAATGTCGCTAAGCATAATAACGGAAGTGTAATTGGTTATATCGCTTATAAGCTTTGCGGTACGCTTTACAACTTCGCCCACTTCGAAAAATCTTTTTTGAAAGTGGTTTTCGATAGTCGCTATGTCTTCTCTCGCTAGAGCGGTCGGATGAGCGTATTTTTTACAGTAAAAGCGGTAAGCAAGCTCTGTGGGAACACGCCCTGCCGAAACGTGAGGTTGAACTAGATAGCCGAGTTCTACAAGCGAATTCAATTCGCTTCTTATCGTTGCGGAAGAAAGGGAGGAAAAATATTTTTCCTGTAATTCTTTTGAAGAAACGGGTTCTTCGAGTTTTACGTATTCATCTACTACAGCTCGGAGTATTTTTTGCTTCCTTTCGCTAAGCATTTCTTTCATACCGCACCCTTGGCATTTTATTTTACTGAGTGTTAGCACTCAAATTTCCCGACTGCTAACAAGTATATTCTATAGTATGCGCAATGTCAACGGTTTTTACCAAAAATTTAGCAAACTTTTTAACTGAGTGCCAAAATGTCGGTTATGATAGTGTTTGAAATTAAAAAACCCTTTGGATTCAAGCGAAAAACGCTATTTTCAAAATAAGAATATTGATTATATTTATTGTAAATTTGATTAATAATTTTAAATAATTTATCCTTTTGACCTAAAAAAACAGCATCGTTAAGATCAAGTCCTTTTACCGTTCGAAGCGACAGCATAATCCTCTCGAAAACTTCTTCTTCTTTAGATATTACTTCTTCGACTATCTCTTTACCGTTGCCGCTATGGATACCCTTAAGATAATCTTTTAAAAGCGGATTTTTATATCTGATTTTATTAAAATATGAGGATGCGCCCGCTCCGAAACCGAGATACTCTCCCCCTTCCCAATAAATTTTGTTATGCAGAGAGAATTGATCGTTTTTGCAAAAATTACTTATTTCGTATTGATTAAAGCCGTATTTTCCCAAGATTTCAACGGTTTTTAGGTATATGTCCGAAATTTCTTCTTCGTCCGCAATTTTAATTATGCCGCTTTCTGTTTCGTTATAAAGAGGGGTATTTTTTTCAAGCGTCAGCATATACGCGGAAATATGTCTTATTAGCGGAGCAAGTGTTTTTATATTATTTATAACCGAATCCTTATCCTCAAAAGGCAATCCCAGCATTAAATCAGCGGATATATTGTCTATATATTCCCTTGCTTTAGTTATTGCGGATAACGCTTGCTCACTGTTATGAATCCTGCCTATCGCTTTTAAGGATATATCATTTAAACTTTGAACGCCGAAGCTTAAGCGGTTTACGCCCATTTCTTTTAATTTATCAAAATTTCCTGCGCTTTCGGGATTTTGCTCAACGGTAAATTCTTTTAAATCAAGTGAAAAATTTTTATAAACCGTGTTTATAATTTGTTCCAAATAATTGATCGGCAAAACGGAAGGCGTGCCTCCCCCGATATAAACCGTGCTAAAGATATTTCCTTGCGCTTTGTCTTTATTAGCAGTGATTTCCGCTGTAAGTTCAGCTGCATACCTTTCGTATTCGTTTTCAAGTCCCTTAAAAGAATGAAAATCGCAATATTTGCATTTTTCCCTGCAAAAAGGTATATGAATATAAATTCCGTTCATTATTTGTCGCCGTCGATTTTAAGTATCGACATAAACGCCTCGGAGGGAACGGATACCGAGCCTACTTGTCTCATTCTCTTCTTACCCTCTTTTTGCTTTTCGAGAAGTTTCTTTTTACGGGTTATATCGCCGCCGTAACATTTTGCCAAAACGTCTTTTCTGACCGCTTTTACGGTTTCTCTTGCGATAATTTTATTTCCCACTGCTGCCTGAATCGGAATTTCGAATTGTTGACGGGGAATAACGTCCCGAAGTCTTTCGCAAATTCCGCGTCCTCTTTGATAAGCATAATCCTTATGCACGATAAGAGACAGCGCATCGCAAACGTCGCCGTTTAATAAAATTTCCATTTTTACAAGGTCCGCCGCTTTATACCCGTCAAATTCATAGTCAAGGCTTGCGTAACCTCTTGTAAGCGATTTTAGGGAATCGAAGAAATCGTATATCATTTCGGACAGCGGCATTTCGTAAAGAATCTTTACACGGGTTTTTTCAATATAGCTCATATCAACAAAAATTCCGCGTTTTTGCTGACACAAATCCATAATCGCTCCCACGTACTGCGGAGGCGTATACATTTGAGCTTTAACAATAGGCTCCTCTATCCTATCGATTTCGGTAACAGGCGGTAGATGCGTAGGATTTTCTATAACAATCTTTTCTCCGTCCGTCTTAAAAACTTCGTAAGAAACGCTGGGGGCGGTTGTAACAAGGTCAAGGTCAAATTCACGCTCCAACCTTTCTTCGATAATTTCCATATGCAAAAGTCCCAAAAAACCGCATCTGAAGCCAAAGCCTAGGGCGGTGGAGCTTTCAGGTTCGTACACAAGGGAAGCGTCGTTTAGATTAAGTTTGTCAAGCGCATCCCGAAGGTCGTTATATTTTGAGCCGTCTGCCGTATAAATACCTGCATAAACCATCGGCTGAACCTTTTTGTAACCGGGGAGAGGCTGTTTTGCGCCGTTTTCGGATAGTGTTACGGTATCTCCTACCGATATATCCTTTACGTTTTTTATACTGGCTGCAATATATCCTACTTCGCCGGTATTAAGTTGCTGCAGCGGAAATAAACGAGGATTAAAAATACCGACTTCGGTAACGTCGAAAATCTTTCCAGTACTCATCATTTTTATGTTGTCGCCCACTTTAACGGAGCCGTCCACAATGCGGACAAGACAGATTGCTCCTTTATAGTTGTCGTATTGACTGTCAAAAACAAGCGCCCGAAGAGGAGCATCGCAGTTTCCCTTAGGCGGAGGAAGAAGCTCTACGATTTTTTCCAAAACTTCTTCGATATTTGTGCCTTCTTTGGCGGAAACCAAAGGCGCAACGTCGGCAGGCAAGCCGATAACTTCTTCGATTTCGGCTTTTGTTCCCTCGGGATCGGCGGATGCAAGATCAATTTTGTTTATAACGGGCAAAATCTCAAGATCGTGGTCAAGCGCAAGATATACGTTTGTAAGCGTTTGCGCTTCAATTCCCTGCGTTGCGTCAACAATTAGAAGCGCTCCCTCGCAGGCTGCAAGAGAACGTGAAACTTCGTAAGTGAAGTCAACGTGACCGGGAGTATCAATAAGGTTGAAACAATATTCTTCACCCTTGTACTTATAAAACATTCTTACGGGAGTAAGCTTAATGGTTATACCTCTTTCCCTTTCTATGTCCATATCGTCAAGCAGTTGCTCTTTCATTTCGCGTTCGCTGACGGTACCTGTTTTTTCAATAATACGGTCGGCAAGAGTGCTCTTACCGTGATCAATGTGGGCAACGATGCAAAAATTGCGTATATATTTTTGTTTATCCATAAGTCGAGTATATATTAACGCTTTTAATAAATCAAATAATAAATATGAAAATAATCAAAAAAAAAGCATAATACCCTTGAATCCGAGCTTATAATAATATATAATATTAAAAATGAACAGCATAGAAACGATAAAAAATCTTAACAAACACGGTTTTATTGCCTCGCTCTATGAAAAAAGAGAAGAGGCATTAAATTATTTGCTCTCAATTATTCCTTCTGACGCATTGGTAGGATTCGGCGGCAGTCAAACGGTTTTGGAAATCGGACTTCCCGAGCTTTTAATAAACCGCGGAAATACCGTTTATCACAGAAGCTTTACCAAATTGGATGCAGATGAAATATATAGAAAATCTGCAACAGCGGATTTTTATATCGCATCCGCTAACGCTATAACCGAAGAAGGCGAGATTATTAATATAGACGGCAGGGGGAACCGCATTTCCGCTATGATATACGGGGCAAAAAACGTTATTTTTGTCGCAGGAACCAATAAAATTACAAAAGATATTGCATCAGGAATCGAGCGGACAAGAAATATAAGCTCCCCCAAAAATTGCGTAAGGCTTAACAAAAAAACACCCTGCGCGGTTACCGGTAAATGCGAAAGGTGCAATTCTCCCGATACGATTTGTCGGGCAACCGTTATTCATCATCATCCGACTGTCGCTCAAAAAGCGTTTGTCGTTGTTATAAACGAAACATTAGGATATTAGGAGGCAATTAAGATGTGGCTTTACGAAAGACCGATAGCACATCGGGGATTACATAATGCAAATTTCCCCGAAAACTCAATTCAAGCGTTTCAAAATGCGGTTGATAACAATTATAATATCGAAATCGATATTCATTTATTAAAAGACGGAAATATCGTTGTTTTCCACGATGCAAACTTATCTAGAGTTTGCAAGGTAAATGCAAGACTTAAAGACCTTACAAGCGAAGATCTTAAAAACGAAAAGTTTTTTCTTCCTAACGGTGGCGGAAAAATTCCCCTTCTCTCCGAACTTTTGGAGCTTGTAAACGGCAAAGTCGGACTTTTAATAGAACTTAAGCAGTATTCTCCTTTCGGTATCGGAGATATGGAAAGCAAGCTTACCGAAATGCTGCTCGATTATGACGGTAACTACGCCGTTCAATCCTTTAATCCGAAATCAATGAGATGGTTTTATATAAACAACCCGAACGTTATGCGCGGTCAGCTTGCAACTAAACTTCACGGTATAGCAAGCGTGTTTGCCTACGGACTTCGCTCCTTAAAGTTTTTTAATTACTGCCTGCCCGATTTTATTTCTTACGATGTAAGAGCTTTACCCTATAAAAGAATAGACCGTTTTAGAAAAAATCACGGCACTAAGCTTATCGCTTGGACGGTAAAAACAGAAGAACAACTGGCTACCGCTAAAGAATGCAACTGCGACAACGTTATTTTTGAAGTTTTAGCAGAAGATATGTTGCAAACTTTAAAAGCATAAAAAGTTTCGAAAATCAATAAAAAAAGCGTAGACAATTGGATTTGACTACGCTTTTATTTTTTATTAAGTAAAATTTGTTTATTTTAGTTCCAATAGTTTAAATAATCCAATATTGTCGTAAATGCAACTATATGCGTTTCTTCGTCCGTTATAATTTCTTCAATTACGGGAATCAAACTTATGTTTTCTAAACTTGCGATAATCTTTTTATAAAAATCTATCGCTATTTTTTCTCCCTTAATATTTATGTACATCATTTCCCGGAGGCTTTTTGTATAATTTACAAAAGAACCGTTCCAAAATCTTCCGCTTGAAGCGTAAACGGGATTTCCTCCCATTCTGGTTATCGCTTTCCCCAGCAGTTCCATATGCGTCATTTCTACAATGGAAATCTCCTCTAAAATCTTTGCAATATCTTTGTTATATTCGGCAGACAAGAAGAATTGATATAAATATTGACTGATGGCGGTCATTTCGCTGTCTTTTCCTGCGTAAGCTTCGGTTAGAAGATAAATATCGTTTTCACTAAAAAATAACTCGGAAGGAAGTTCCAATTCCCCCGAGTTTCTTACTTTGATATTTGATAAATCAACCATATTCTACTCCTTAATATTTTTTATCCATATATATGCAGGAGTAGAAAGATTTGCTAATGGTATTGGCTAAACACGGTTCATTTTAGTTTTTACCGATTTTTTTAGCCTTGCGCCTAAATTATTTTTATATGCGGCCACGCTCGCGATTGTTCCCAAAGTAAATCCTATAATAAAACTAGATTTCATAGTGAATCCTCCCTATAAGCTATTTTGCCTAATATAGGAAAATATATTTTGGAAATTAAAGCTAATAATGTCTTTTTTATTAATAATTTTTGGCTTCCAATTCAAAATACGCTTTAGGATGATTGCAAACAGGACAAGTGTCCGGAGCTTCTTCTGCAAATACGATTTTTCCGCAGTTTCTGCAATGCCATGCTTTTACCGTTCCTTTGTTGAAAACTTTAACCTCTTCAATATTTCTTGCAAGCGCTAAATATCTTTCTTCATGAATTTTTTCTACCGAAGCAACGCCTTCAAGTTGGTTTGCAAGCTCGGTAAAGCCTTCTTTTCTTGCAACTTCTGCAAATTCCTTATACATTAGAGACCATTCATAATGTTCTCCGCCTGCACTAGCTTTCAGATTGTCCAGAGTGTTTCCGTTTAATCCCTCTAGCGCTTTAAGCCAAAGCTTTGCGTGTTCTTTTTCGTTTAGGGCGGTTTCAGAAAAAATCGCGCTTATTTGCTCATAACCTTCTTTTTTGGCTTTACTTGCATAATAATCATATTTATTGCGCGCTTGGCTTTCTCCGGCAAATGCAATCCAAAGATTTTTTTCTGTTTGTGTACCTGTTAATTTCATAATATTCTCCTTATTTTTTTATTTGTTTTTTTATTTTCGCTCTAAATAAATCCTTTTCGGCTCCGTTATCCCCCGGAACGTAAAATCTTGCGTCCTTTAAGCTGTCGGGAAGATACTGCTGCTCTATCCAACCGCCATAATCGTGTGGATATTTATAGCTTTTGTCAACGCTTGCGTTATCTTTATAATTGGGATCTCTTAAATTTTCGGGAACATTGTCGTCTTTTGTTACCGTTGCAGCCTCTAGAGCGGAATTCATTGCGCGAACTACAGAATTGGATTTATGGGCTTCCGCAACGTAAATAATAGCTTCCGTAAGCGGAATTCTGCCCTCCGGATAACCAAGATGTTCAAAAGCTGTCATTGCGTTTACGGCGATAATCAAAGCGTTAGGATTAGCAAGTCCTACGTCTTCTGCGGAATGAACAATAAGTCGGCGCAATATAAGCATAGGATCGCAACCTGCTTCGATAAGCCGCATTGCATAATAAACGGCCGCATCGCTGTCGCTTCCTCTAAGGCTTTTACAAAATGCGGAAATCATATCGTAATACATCGATTCGTCAATTGAAAGATGCTTTTTTTGAATGGATTGCTCCGCAACCGATAAATCAATAACGATTTTTCCGTTTATATTTGGGGTTGTAGTAAGGGCGGCAAGCTCTAAGGAATTCAAGCCTACCCTCATATCTCCGTCGGAAGCCCAACAAAAATGCTCCAAGGCCTCCTTTTTTATATCAATATCCATATTGCCAAGACCGCGCTCAGAATCGTAAAGCGCGCGAAGAATCCCTTCTTTTACCTCATTTTCAAGCAGTTTTTTCATTTCAAAAATTCTACATCTGCTGACGATAGCCTTAGTCATTGATACATAAGGATTTTCGGTTGTGGAACCGATAAAAATAATAAAGCCTTTTTCTATTGCGGGAAGAAGACAGTCCGATTGAGCTTTGCTCCACCGATGACATTCATCAAGTAAAAGATAGGTTTTTTTAGAGTAAAGAGAAAGTCTGTCCTTTGCTTCTTCGATAATTTTTTTTAAATCCGAAACGCCGGAGGAAACTGCGTTTAGTTTTTCGCAAACGGCGTTTGACGTCATAGCGATAACGTTAGCAAGTGTGGTTTTACCGGTCCCGGGAGGTCCCCAAAAAATACAACTGCCCAAGCGATCGCAAGCAATTGCGCGGCGAAGCAAACTGCCCTCCCCGACAATATGTTTTTGTCCGATAAATTCATCTAAGTTCCGAGCTCTCATTCGTTCGGACAAAGGGGCAAGTTTTT
>LAHS01002764.1_pt1 | contig 24077 bp, 22 predicted proteins | sample 329651 | NCBI WGS metagenome assembly LAHS01 (sample SAMN03275699, study PRJNA271635) | activated sludge metagenome | isolation source: sample C-1 Sludge from hydrolytic chamber (first chamber) of Anaerobic... | reverse complement strand
TTGTCCATTTTTTTCGTTAGCACTCCCGTGTTGACAATTTTTTGCTATTTGTACATACTAGTATACGTATTTTTTCTTAAAAAGACAACTTTTTTATTAGTTCTGGAGGAATTGTGGCTAAAGAGGAAGCTATAGAAGTTGAGGGCATTGTCAAAGAAGCACTGCCAAACACGATGTTCCGCGTTCAGCTTGAGAACGAACACATCATTCTGGCACATCTTTCTGGCAAGATGCGCAAACACTATATCAGAATCGTGCCGGGCGACAGCGTAAAAGTTGCCCTTTCACCGTACGATCTGAACCGCGGTCGAATTATTTTCCGCGAACGGTAAACTACATACTATTTCTGTTCAGTCAGAAACAGGCACAGCATATTTGTGCCGCATGAAAAAAAGGAACCGTTGTGAAGTTTTTCTTCATCAGCAGGTTCCTTTTTTTATGTACAAATAAAATCCCTTCTTGATACTATTGGCAATAAAAAAGCTATTTCGAATGATGGGCAAAAAAGTTCTTAAACGCGCGGATCATGCCGGCTGCGCCATTCACAATCGCAGCAATGCAGAGAATCGGACCTATCGGAATAATGAACCATGAATACTGCAGAAAGAAAACACCGCAGCAAAGAATCAGGAATTTTTCAATGAACAGAAGAAGGCTCTCTCTCCGCGTCATCGGCTGCGGGTGGAAGTTCGTCCAATAATAATAGGTACGCCTTCCTCCGTTCTGAGAGCCATCCTGTGAATACGACTGTCCGTTGTTATAGAACTGGGCGAACGGATCATCCTGCTGATTGCTCTGGTACGATCCGCCGTAAGGATTCCCCTGGTACTGACTGCCGTACGGATTTGCACCTTGTGCACCGTAAGAATCGGTAGTGCCATACTCGTCATACTGACGCCGTTTTGTTTCGTCACCTATAACAGAATACGCAGCGCTTATATTCTTGAATTTCTCCTCGGCATCTTTGTCGCCGGGATTGCGGTCGGGATGATATTTAAATGCGAGCTCGCGGTAAGCTTTTTTGATTTCTTCCTGCGTCGCTGTTTTTGAAACACCTAAAACCTGGTATAAGTCATCCATTCAGTCACGTCCATTCCTATAAATCTTCGTATACTGTAAAAATACTGAAACAAGAGCGATGTTACAAGTAAAAAAAAGTTTTTTTTCGATAATCATATTCTCTTCTTTACTGTACAACAGTCCGTCTTTCGAAATGCAACAGTCCGCTTCTGCTATGGGTCAGTTCACTTTTTAATGATGACCCACGTAGCACCCGTACCGCCCTGTGCCTTGTCGGGATGTCCGGAAGTACCAAGTCTCTTGTCCTGCTCAATAAACGTGCGCACCATCGGGCCAAGCACTGGATCACTTCCGGTGCTGTGATTTCCCTTGCCATGAACAATCAGTATTTTTGTAAGCTCACGCTTTGCACAGTCATCCACGAACTGTTCGAGCTTTGCCCACGCTTCGTCGCGCGTAAGTCCGTGAAGATCAATCCGTGCTTCAGGACGAAGCTCACGCACATACTCGCGGCTTTCCATTTTTGTCTGTTCTCTGTATGCATCTGCAGCGGCATCTTTATCAACAGTGCCATACCGGCGGAGCCACATTTCCATCGGATTAATTTTAGTCTGCGCTTCTTCGCGCATTACCTGTTCGGGAGTATATCCCTGGCGGGCTGCTTCCTTTTCTTCTGCAGTAGGCGCGTTTGCTTTTTTATGAGATACCTGCGGACCTTTGTTGCCGCTGTTTCCTTTAGACGCAGCTTTCTGCTGCTGATCCCATTCACCAAGAATATCACCAAAGTCCATATTGTCTTCTCCCAAAGATGATTCAGTTCTTCTGAGAAATAAACTCAGCGCATCATCATCTGATTTTGTAAATAGAATTTTCCGGAACCCATCCTCCGGAATCGGTGCAGTCAATATACACCCAACTTCCGGCTTGTGCTACAATTTTTACACGTGTTCCGGATGCGACAAGCTGACCGTTACCGGCATCTTTTTCGGGAATCGGCACCATTTGACCGCCGGCGAAAACAGCGTATTTTGGAACAAGCCGGACGGCACCAGCAACAACGAAAATAAACAATCCTAGAGAAACAATTGCAACACTTACTGCACTGTAAAAATGACGGAATAAAAACAGTGCAACGGTACACGCAGCAGAACAGAGTGCAAGAATAAGAAAAAGACGCATGAGCGGAAGGGACGGTTCAGAAGCTGCAGATGTAATGCCGGCTGCTGCTTCTGCCGCTACGCGTTTTGAAGCAGCTCTGCTCCACGGGAAAGAATGTCTCTCGGATGAACGAAGACGGGCAAGCTGTGCACTGTCAACAGAACCGTTCATCGTTTGACCAACAGAAGATGTTTCCGGCGTACCGGCAAATGCATAATCAAATCGCGCATCGGCCTGAGGCGCGGCGACAACTGGTGCAGTGCACTGCTCTGCTGCAGTGATTCAGAAACAATTATATCGTATGCAGGAAGAACAGGATCCTTGCGGACTCCGCTGTATGAAGTAGCAGTAAGATGCATCACAGGAAGATTCCAGTGTCCGGCAACAAGCGGTTCCCATTCAAAGCGCGCAACAGGAATTGCATCGGGAGAAAAATCATTTCCGCGCGGTTCGCCTTTTGTAATACTGTAACGTTCGAGTTCAGTAAATAAAGAATTTTTAGGAAGTTCCCATGAAAAATCAACTACTTGCACTGCATATTTTAAATACAGAGTAAATCTTATCTTTTGCCCTGCAGAAATTGAAACGGAAGCAGGAGCAGATTCGTTGCCGCTTCTGCTTCCGCCTGATACTTTTATATTATCATCAAATTTTACAAACACAACAGGAGAAAGTGTTTCTGGGTCAGCAAACACCGTTACCGCATCAAACGCAAGATGATAAATGCGCCCGTCTACAGTAACGTTCAAAGGCGGAAGCTGAACATTGCCTGATTCCGAAAACGAAAACCAGAGTTTAACTACGGTACCTCTTTCTCCATTGTCATTCACATATTCGTCGCGCTTTGAGGATAAGAACTGCACCGTATCGGGAAGAGCCGGTACTTCAGTTTGGACCTGAGAAGGAGAGAGACCTGGCATCGCAAGAGTATAGCAGCACTCTCGTCCGGTAAAGAAGGTAGTACTCTGAGGAACAACATGAAGCGCTTTTATTTCTGACTGAGACAAAGAAAAAAGAGGAAGTGCAAAAAAAAGATAAATTATTGCAAGTACATTAATAATTAATAATTTTTTATTCATATTGTATCCATATTAATAATCAATAGCAGAATAGTCTTTTTTATCAGACTGATTATTCTTCCACGTATTCTGTTCATTCTCTCTGATAACAGAAAACACAGCTTTTTCCAAAGACGACTCATCGCTATTTTCAGAAACGGGATTCATCTGCTGTTCCGCGCTTTGACTTTGTCGTACAGACTCTTCTCTATGGCAAAGTTCAAGATTGATTTTTGCATCTATTTTTGAACCATCTGCAATTATCGCCTGTTTAAACAGATTCGCGGCTTTATTATAATCGCCCTGTTTATCTGCTATAACTCCAGCGTTATACAACGCAGCATACCGAATCTGTTGAGGTGCATCAGGTGCAATTTGAGAAAGACGCTCAAGAGCTGCATCATTTTCATCCTGCATCAGGTAGGTAACAGCAAGCCCGTACACCGCATACTGTTGTATCTGCGTATCATTCTCTACCGCAGCTTTTTCAGAAGCATCAAGGAAACCTGTTGTTGCCTGCTGATACTGTTTCTGATACCACATCCATGTACTTTTTAAAATCATAGCGCCATTCTTTGTTCTGCTGCTGCACGATGTAAATGCAGGAATACACACGATGCAAAATAACAGTGTAACAAATGGCATTCCTAATTTAGGGCTGCCAGTTTTTTTCTTATCTTTTTTCGGTGTTTTTTCGGGCATAACGATTTCTCCGGCAACATATGAAAGCAGATAAAAGACTACCGCAAGAAGGATGAAAAATTTATATCGCGGAACAGACTGAAGTTCATAGGTAACAGTCATATCGTCAGACTGACTTACATCTTTTCCAGACAGTGTACGCATAACGCGCAACGCCGACCCTATCTCTGAAGCATTTACATACTGCACAGGCGCACCGCGGAGAAACCGCCTGTGCAATTGAGACGAAACCTGTTTTGAAACATCAGATGCAATCGTCTGTAATTTTTTTTCTCTAAGAGCCGTCTTAACAATTGTTGTTCCGTCGCCGGCTGTTACTTCTATTTCTTTTGTCGAGCCGAATCCGATGAGTGTTACAGGAACACCGCAGCGAACACATTCTGCAAGAGAGGAAGAGAGAGAGCCGTCTGTTTCATCTCCGTCAGTAAACACCCAGATAGACGATGCTTGAGCAGAATTTTCTGGAAATGCATGTAGTGCCGCTGTCACACCTTTACCAAGACTTGTTCCTGCAGCAGTCATAAGGGAAGGAGAAAGACAATCGAGCAAAGATTCGACTGACGTCATATCCTCCGTAAGAGGAACCGCTGTTATGCCGTCCCCTTTTGCAAGCACGACAGCAACTGAGGTTCCCGGCATACGAAGTAAAAGCTGGTCTGCATAACGGCGTTCTGCCTCCAGTCTTGTTAATCCGCCGGGAGCATCCGCTGCAAGCGTACTATATGAAATATCAAATACAAAACAAACAGCATTGCCGCTTTTCTGCACCGGTACAGATTCTGTTCCCCATGAAAGCCCTGCATACGCAAGAACAATCATAATCCATGCACACGACCGGGCTGCTGTTCTAAGCATCATGCTTATTTTTAAGTGATGATAAATCGACTCTGATTTTGCCGAACCAGCCGTACCGTAAAATCCTCCAAGCAACCGGACAATTCTGTGGAATCTTATCGTTGCATAAAACGCTGCAGGTATGAGCAACAACAGCAGATAAAAAGCATATGGACGTTCACACGTAATCATCAGAGTATCTCCTGCAGATACAGTCTGCGCAAAATCCATGCAATTATAATTGCAATCACAGCACCAAAAAGGAAGCGATCATAAAATCGTTCATCGACAGTACGCAGATGAAATGACTGGGCAACAGTTTCACGCCGGCTTATTGAATTGAGTGCAGCAGCTAATTCTCCTGTAGAGCCAATTCCAAAATATTCGCCTCCAGCCAAACGAGCCAGTTGTACGAGCGGTGCGGAATCGAAATCTGATTCATAATAGCCAGAATGAACTTTTCCTGTTGCAGGATCTACATATTCAATCGGGACTGACCCGCGCGTACCGATGCCAAGCGCATACAGCGTGATTCCCTTTTCTTTTGCAAGATTAGCCGCCGTTTCAGGATGAATGGAGCCTGCATTGTTTTCACCATCTGTAATAAGAACGATGCAGCGCCGTGGCGCAGGAGAGGACATCAGATGATAAATGGCGGCGCTCAATCCTGTCCCGATTGCAGTTCCTTCACCCAGTCCGCCAACTACAAGTGAATCAAGTCTATTCAAAAACAGCGCGTGGTCTGAAGTAGGAGGAACAACAGTAGCAGCTTCCGAGGCCATTGCAACAAGGCCATATGATGATCCATTATTTGTGTTAACAAGCGTGTGAATTGCGGCGCGTGCAGCCTCAAGCCGCGTATGACCTGCAATATCTTTTGCAGCCATAGACGGACTCGTGTCGAGTACAAACAAAACATCCGTTCCGCGCGCAGTGTATATTTTTTCCTGATGATGGATTACAGGATCTGCAAGCGCAAAAACTACTGCTATATATGCGGTCAGGCACAAAAAACGCGCAACAAAAGAAGCGGCACTACGGAATGTTCCTTTCCAGTAAAATGTTTTTCCTCCCCACTCGGAAATTGTTAAGGGAAAAGAAATCACTTTAAATATGCCAAAATGACGAAGTATATATAAAAGAGGAATCGGTATTAAAAAAAGAAACGCTGCTGGATTATCAAATCCCGGCATGACTTCCTCCTTTGTTTATATCGCCATCACTGTATTCATCATTTTTCTTGTCCTTTCCTTCAAACGAATTGATTGTCTGGACTGCAGATGAAACAATCGTGGCACGTTCTCCAGGAACAAGAGCTGCCGCATACCGTTCTGCAGGTTCTCTCCGGGACTCAAGGGAGCCGCGTGCAAAGCGGACATAATCAGTGCGGAAGAAAATTTCTGTCATTGTATCAACACACATTTCCTGCTCAGGAGAAAGAGAGCCACCCATAATTTCCAAGAATCTTCGGTTGAATGTTCTTGTTGTTTCCGACTCAAACTTTTCGTCAAAACGGACAGCAAGGTATGTGCGGAGGATAGACTGAAGCAAACAGCAGAATTCCGCATCGTCACATTCAGCTTGCAAAAGCCGACGAAGTTTTTTTTGCGCCGCATACGCATTCCGTTTATATCCTATAGAAGACCAGAATGCATTCCAAAAAGAAGATACAAGTGAAAATCGGCGGATGAAAATAACAAAAGCGATAATCAGAATAATTAATAATATGATTGCGCCGTACACCATCCATGTTGTTCCTGGCACAACAAGAGGCGGAACAGGAGGACGAAATGATGTTACGTGCATTTTTTCAACAAGAGAATTGACAGCGACTGGAACCAAATCAATTGGATATGATGTCAATCCGCCGGAAGCCATTCCTTGACCGGAACTTTCTGTCTTTTCGCCGGCAGAAAGTGTTCTCCGAATCATCTGAGACAAATCAAATGGTGGAAAATCGAGTATGCCCGACTGCCACGGAATTATTTTTAATACAAGAGTGTATTCGCTGCCTGATCTGCGAATCACCGCAGACTGGACGAGACACAGCTCCGATACAGAATCAAATACACCGCCGTCTGTTCTAAGCTGAAGTGACTGTTTCTGATCGGTAGTATCGTTCTCTGAAAAAATATTGGCATCAGAATGAAACACATATTGTATTTCTGCGGTGTCGCCGACATACACTTGTTTTGGAATAACAAGCTGCATGCCATCGCCTTCTTCTGCGCCGCAAACTGAAAATGCACAAATTATTAAGACAGAAAAAACAGCAAGGAGCCTCTTCATGAACGCTCCCGTTTTGCAAAGAAACGCGACAAAACTATGACAGGATCTTCTGCCGTGGAAAGCTGGACAGGATATCCTCCGCGCCGTGAGCACTCTTCACTCCAACGGTCGGTACGACGGCGGCAATCTTCACACCACTCCCGTCCAAACGATTTCGATGACGTAGGCAAAACGCGTACTTCGCCTGTTTCCGGATCAGAAAAAGGAATTGAGCCTGTTTGAGGAAGGCTCGTGTCGAGCGGATCAGTTATGCGGAGCGCGACGACATCGTGCTTCTCTGCAAGACGGGCAAACGGACGTTCCCATCCCGCAGCGCGGAAATCTGAAATAATAAACACAAGAGAGCGCTTTTTTAAAAGCCGTCCGGCACCAGTAAGTGCATTCGGAAGAACAGAGCCGCGCACACTTTTCTTATCAATTTTGTCAAGTTTGGAAAGAAGCATCATCGTCCGTTCGCGTCCAGTTTTGGGTGCGCATGAAAATTGTATCGCCCCGTCAAAAAAGACAGCGCCGGCAGGACTTGCATTCTGCTCAGCTGCAAGAACAAGAAGCGCCGCCGCCTCAGTTGCGGTCGCAAGCCGCGTCTGACCGCGGGAACCTGTCATCATCGAAAGAGAACGGTCAATCACAAAAAATACCTGAAGCTCACGCTCTTCTTCAAACTGTTTGACAAATGGACGCCCCATACGTGCTGTTACATTCCAGTCGATGGAACGGGTATCGTCACCAACGATATACTCACGCACACCGGAAAACTCGATGCCGTGACCGCGGTACAACGACTTGAATCCGCCGTTGCGCATATTCTGCGCAAGTGTCACTGAGGCTAGTCTGAGAAGAGATGCACGGCGTGCAAGCCGGTTCTGATCTTTTGTCCGGTCTTTGTTCCGGTCTTCATCGTTCTGTTCAGTCATCTGATGCGGACTCCATTATTACGGAAGCGGCATGAGATCAAGAATGCGCGAAATAAGGTCATCAGAAGTTACACCATCGGCAGCGGCTTCATAAGAAAGCACGAGGCGATGACGAAGAACACTCGGTGCAGCGGCTTTTACATCTTCCGGCAGCACGAATGAACGGCCTGCAAACAGAGCCTGCACTTTTGCGCACTGCATAAGCGCAATGCCTGAGCGCGGAGATGCGCCGTACGTGATGTACTTTGTAATATCATCCTTTTTAATAGAAGTAACCGCGAGACGGCCAGACATATGTTTTTCCTGAACAGGACGTGTCGCAGATATAATAGAAACAATATATTCAACAATTTTATCGTCGCACACCACAGACTCAAGGAGCGCGCGGCATTTCATAAGCGACTTGTCGCTGAGAACCGGCTTAACAGGAATTTCAGAAGCATGACCAGCTGTTTTAACTATCTGCATTTCTTCCTGCGCTGTCGGATACTGGACAACGAGCTTCAAGAGAAAGCGGTCCAGTTCTGCTTCGGGAAGATTATATGTTCCTTCCTGCTCAATCGGGTTCTGCGTGGCGAGAACAAAAAACGGCTCAGGCAGCTTATACGACTCTTCACCAATCGTCACCTGATGTTCGGCCATTGCCTCAAGAAGCGCGCTCTGCACTTTTGCAGGCGCGCGGTTTATTTCATCAGCGAGAATCACATTCGCAAACACTGGTCCTTTATGCACCGTAAAACGGCCTGTTCCCTGCTCGTACACAAGCGTTCCGGAAACATCGGCAGGAAGAAGATCCGGGGTAAACTGAATGCGCTTGAACTCAAGTCCTGACATCTCTGAAAAAGTCTTGACCGCAAGCGTCTTGGCAAGACCAGGAACACCTTCGAGGAGCACGTGTCCGCCGGCAATCAGCGCAGTAAGGATGCCGTCAACAACATGAGTCTGCCCAACAAGCCGCTTTGCAGCCTCCTTGCGGCATGATTCTATAAGGTCTTTGCATTCCTCAAAATCGTGTTCATTAATGTTATTTTTTTCCACTTTTAGACCCCATTATTGCATATTTATGCATTTTCCGATTGACAGGGACGCCCCGTTTCAGTTAAATATACTCTACCATGATAAACCCGTTAGCACAAGAATTAAACGGAGCCCTCGCAGGCACAACAGCCGGCGCTCTTCTTTCAGATCTGGGCACCCGCATTTATTTTCCCAAAGGCATCATCGCCCAGAGCGCTGAAGCCAAAAAACTCGGCAAAACCGCAAATGCAACAATCGGCACGACACTCATCAACGGCAAACCGGCGATTCTTCCTTCAATCCAAAAACAAGTTCCGGCTCTTTCTGCTTCAGAACTCGTCTCCTATGCGCCCACTGCAGGAAATCCTGATCTCCGCGCACAGTGGAAAGAAAAAATCGTTGCAAAAAATCCAGGACTCAAAGGTGTAAATCTTTCACTGCCTGTTGTTGTACCAGGACTCACTGCAGGCATTTCATACCTTGCAGATCTTTTCCTTGACGAACACAAAGCGCTTCTCGCCGGTGATCCGTCATGGGACAACTACTCGCTCATCGTCGAGACGCGGCGCAACGCACCGTTCCATCAGTTCCCGATGTTCGCAAACGGCAGTTTCAATCTCGCAGGCTTTGAAAAAGCAGTTGCTGAGGAATCAAAGACAGGCGTTGTCAGAATGCTGCTCAACTTCCCGCAGAACCCGAGCGGCTACAGCCCGACCGTAAAAGAAGCAAAAGAAATCTGCAGAATCATCAGAACATACGCAGAGAAAGGCGTGAAAATGCTCGTATGGTGCGATGACGCATACTTCGGACTCGACTATGAAAAAGACATCGAGCCGCAGTCACTGTTCGCATATCTTGCAAACATGCACGAAAACATTCTCGCCGTAAAAATTGACGGACCAACAAAGGAAGACTTTGTATGGGGATTCCGCTCAGGCTTCCTCACGTTCGGCGGCAAAGGAATGACAGACGCTCAGTACGACGCGCTCGTCAAAAAACTGATGGGCCTCATCCGCTCGTCAGTAAGCTGCTCGTCAACACCGCCGCAGAGTCTTCTGCTTCATGCATTCCAGAACCCGGCGCTCGAATCAGAAAAAGCAGCATACAGAGACGTTCTCGAAAAGAGATACAATGTTGTACGCAAATTCGTCAACAGCCACAAAAGCAAGGCGCTTGATGCGCTTCCGTTCAACTCAGGCTACTTTATGAGCTTCCACCTGAACGGCGTAAATGCAGAGGAACTGCGCCTCGCCCTGCTCAACGGCAAAGGAATCGGAACAATCGCTATCGATGCTTCCACACTCCGCGTTGCGTTCAGCAGTCTTGATGAAGACAAAATCGAAATGGTATATTCAGCTATATATGAATGTGCCGAACAACTCTCTCGCAAATAAAAAGAACATCGCTTTTAAAGCAATTCTGATACTCATCACAATGACGGCAGTTATGTGCTTCGGCACAGGCTGCCGCCGTTCGTCTTCAAAACCTGTCATCATCTGGACAGACCGCGCCGAATTTGCGTCATACGTAGAATCATTCAATACATCGCAATCGCACGCAAAGGCAGTCGTCGTCTACAAGGCTCATCTTGTAAGCTCGCTTCCGCCCGACAAAAAAACAGAAGCTCCTGACATCGTCATCGGTTCCTGGCTCAAGAACAGCCGCGTCAAAAAAAACTTTATGACAATCGACTACATGTTCAGCGAGCAGCAGCTCAATCCCGCAATCTTCTACCCGCAGCTGCTTACGTACGGGACAGTTGCTGACCACCAGTATCTGCTGCCTGTAAGCTTCAATCTTCCCGCAGTCATTTTCTCCGGTAAAAATGTAAACCTGATGCCCGAAAATTTTATGCTTTCTACGGATCAGATTCAAAAGACTGCCGTTAAATTCAACGAAAAGAACAAAGACGGAATTTATACGACGATGGGATTCGCACCTTCATGGACACCAGCCTTCCTTTATCTGACAGCAAAAATGAGAGGCGCATCATTCCGGGAAAAAGGCGTGACGTTCACCTGGAACCAGCAGATTCTCGACAAAACAGTAGAATATCTGTGCAACTGGACAAAGAGCTGCAATACATCGAATACAGCAGAGCAGGATTTTTCATTTAAATATTTGTACACACCTGATTATAAACAAGTCTCTTCAGGAAGATGTCTGTTCGCCTATACAACAAGCAGCAAACTATTCGATACACCGGCCGAACAGCTCGGCGACGTAGATTTCCGCTGGATTGACCAGGACGGAAAGATTCCCGTCGAAGATGACATCGTCATGCTTGGACTGTACAAAGAATCAAAAAACACGAATGCAGCGGAATCATTCATCACATGGTTTCTCCGTGAAAGCACGCAGAAAGCGCTTCTTGAGCGCGCAGCAGCCATGCATCTCGGATCAGGAACGTTTGGCATTTCAGGCGGATTTTCCTCTGTTAAAAGTGTAAATGAACATATTTTTCCGACATATTATCGGACACTGCTTGGCAACCTTCCCGGATCAGAATCACTCATGACGCCGCCGGCACTTCCGCCGCACTGGACAGGTCTGAAAGAACGTGTCGTCATCCCCTATCTTTCTGATGCAGTAAAACTCGGTTCAGGCGGAACGATAAACGCGGCCGATGCAAAGCCGATGGATGCCCGCATCAGCGACTGGATAAAACAATACAACTATTAGCCCAAAAACGTCCTGTTTTTGGGCTAATTACGACAACTCTGCGAGTTGTCGCGTCTCGTGCGAGCCGCCATCCATGGCGGCAATGTTTTTAATCTATCCTGTTTTTTTGTTAATTACGACAACTCTGCGAGTTGTCGCATTTCGTGCGAGCCGCCATCCCTGGCGGCGCTGTTTTAAATCTATCCTGTTTTTTCTTAACTATTTTCCTGTCTTACCGATACTTAAGGTAGATGTAAAAGTGAGGCGGAACTATGGTCAATCAAATAACCTTAAACGCGTACACATACGGTGGTCTCATCGGCGGCGGCAGCAAACTCTACGTGCCCGTCAGTCCTTCTGCCGTTATCTACACACAGCTTGACCACATCCACGGAGTTGCAGCGGGCGCAAACCAGAGCGGCATTCCCGTCAGCAAAATCAGAATACTCAACACACTCATCGACCAGCTCGTTTCGATGAAAACACATCCATCCGTACAGCCGACGCCGGAAACAGCGGAATCAAAAATCGACAGCAAGCAGATGGATGCACTTATAAAAGATTATCAGAACCAGATTCAGACAGCAGTTGCTGCGGCGCAGGCTACGGGGTACGGACTCGCAGGCGCAGCCCCGCAGACTGGCGCTGTCTTCAGTCTCAGCGCATAAAACAATCGCAGAAATACATTTACGCCCACAGCAGCCACAGAACTATGGCTGCGCATGTCGTCGTAATCAGCGTAAACGGCACACCGACTTTCAGCCAGCCGCCGAAGTTCACCGGATAACCTTCCTTTTTCAGAATACCCATAGCGACAATATTCGCGCTTGCACCGAATGGCGTTAAGTTGCCGCCCAAACAAGAGCCGATAAGAAGCGCAAAGTCGTACAGTTCAGGACGGATGCCCATCGTGCCGGCAAGTGTACCGGCAACAGGAAGCATGACAATGATGTACGGAACGTTGTCAACAAATCCTGAAATGAGAACGCTTACGGCAAGAATCACAAAGAAGCCAAGCAGAATATTTCCGTTCACGAATCTCGAAAGCGCATGAGCAAAGTCATCGAGAAGACCTGTCTCTGCAATCGCACCAACTACAATGAAGATGCCGATGAGGAATCCGATTGTCTCCCAGTCGAGTCCCTTAATAAGTTCCGCCGCATCGCCCTTTGACTTATGCTGCGTCGTCACATACAGAATCACGCCGATAAGTCCAAGCACGACGACAAACGATCCGCTCAGAAACGGGAATTTGCCAGTCACGCTTTCGGGAAGAAATGAAAGCCCTGCAAGACCTACTATCATCATCACAAGGAGAACTGCCGGATACCAGGTGACAACCTGTTCATGTTCAACTTCAACTTTTTTCTGGCTGTGGCGCGCGAAATAGGCATAGAAGAAAATACATCCGGCAAGCATTCCTGCCTGAACGATGAAGAAAATCGAAAGCCGTCCGCTGCTTACAAAGAAGTCGTTGAATGTGTAGCCTGCATAGCTTGCAAAAATCATTGACGGCGGATCACCAACGAGTGTCGCTGTTCCTTCGAGGTTCGACATCACAGCAAGGCCAATCATAAAATACGTTGGATTCATCTTGAGTTTTTTGCAGAGAGAAAGAGCAATCGGCGCCATCACAAGAACGGTCGCAACATTTTCGACTAAAATTGAAATGAATCCTGTCATCGCGAGAATTGCAACAATCGCGACTCCAACATTCGGGCTTGCGTCGACAATTGCATCAGCAATTCGCGCCGGCACTTTTGAATACAGAAAGAGAGCGGCGATCGTCATGCTGCCAACATAAATCATCAGCACGTTCCAGTTGACGAGCGCAGTGAACGAGTGGACAAGCGCATAGATGTGAGCGCTGAACGGCGTGTACGCGCTGCCTGCAGAAAGAGCATCTGCGGAACCTGCCGCCGCCGCGGCTGTCTGCGGAAGCGGGAAAATCGAGTCGGGCATCACAATGCCGAGGACAATCACAATCAGAGCAGCAATGCTCGTGAACCATACTTTTTTGTCCTGGAATACAATCACGCCGATGTACATGAGCACGGCGAGAGCCAGCACAAGCCACTTCAATTCGAACATAGAAAACCTCCGTTCCGGACTTATCCGGAGCATGTCTGTTTCTGCCTGATGCGTGATTTTTCAATATGGATAAAAAAAGACCGTCCATCAGAAAACACACGCACTTGGCATCTGTTTTCAGATAAAAGGTCTTGTTCACCGGTTATTGTGCCGGCCCGCAGAACCAGGTTATGTTTCAAACCGGGATTGTTGATTCTGCAGAATCTGCGTCGGGAACGCAGCGGGAATAAACTACTCCCCTTTCAACTGATAAACGAAATCTACCCGAAAACCAGAAAAAAGGCAAGTCTTCAATTCTAGTCACCATTATTGAATAAAACAGCCGTGTACGGTATTATTTACGCTTGAAACGGGATGAAATTCACATGCGCTGGACGCAGGAAACAACACCCGCTCTCAGGAGTTGCCTTATGAAGATTGAAGACCTCAAACACGCAAAAATCCGCAAATGGGTCGAAGAAGTTAAAGCAATGTGTGAACCAGATGACGTTTATGTCTGCGATGGTTCACAGGCTGAATATGACCGCCTTATCAAGGGATTGGTAGACTGCGGTCTTGCTACACCGCTTGCAAAAAAACCGAACAGCGTTCTGTTCCGCTCACTTCCGAGTGACGTTGCACGCGTTGAAGGAAGAACTTTCATCTCCTCAAAGAAACAGGATGATGCGGGTCCGACAAACAACTGGATTGACCCGAAAGAACTCAAAGCAACAATGAAAGGCCTCTACAAAGGCTGTATGCACGGACGCACAATGTATGTCATTCCGTTCTGCATGGGACCGCTCGGTTCAGACATTTCAAAGAACGGTGTTGAAATCACCGACTCTGCATATGTCGTCTGCAACATGAGAATCATGACCCGCATGGGATCAAAAGTTCTCGACGTACTCGGCACAAAAGGCGAGTTCGTACCGTGCCTCCATTCAGTCGGAAAGCCGCTCAACAACGGCGAGAAAGACAACGGCCTTTGGCCGTGCGCTGATGTTGAACACAAATACATCACACAGTTCCCTGAAGAGCGCACCATTTGGTCATACGGCTCAGGATACGGCGGAAACGCACTGCTCGGAAAGAAATGCTTCGCACTCCGCATCGCATCTGTACTTGCACGCGACGAAGGCTGGCTCGCAGAGCACATGCTCATTCTCAAACTCACAAACCCGCAGGGCGAAGTCAAATACGTTACTGGCGCATTCCCGTCAGCTTGCGGAAAGACAAACCTCGCTATGCTTATTCCTACACTCCCCGGCTGGAAAGTCGAGACAGTCGGCGACGACATTGCTTGGATGAAATTCGGCAAAGACGGACGCCTCTATGCTATCAACCCGGAGAACGGATTCTTCGGTGTTGCTCCTGGAACAAGCGACGAATCAAACTACAACGCTATGCAGGCTGCTTCTAAGAACACAATCTTCACGAACTGCGCTCTTACAGAAGACGGCGATGTATGGTGGGAAGGAATCGGATACGCTCCGAAAAACAGCAAGACAATGATCGACTGGCAGGGCAAGAAACGCGAGTCTCCGGCTAACGACAAGAACCCGAAAGACAAGTCACTCTGCTTCGCTCATCCGAACGCACGCTTTACAGCACCTGCAAATCAGTGCCCGTGCATCGCATCAAACTGGGAAGACCCGCAGGGTGTTCCGATTTCTGCAATCCTCTTCGGCGGACGCAGACCTTCAACAATTCCTCTTGTACATCAGGCACGCAGCTGGAACCACGGTGTATTCCTTGGATCAATCGTCGGATCAGAAATCACTGCAGCATCTACAATCGATGCTTCACAGGTTGGAAAAGTTCGCCGCGACCCGTTCGCAATTCTTCCGTTCTGCGGATACAACATGGGCGACTACTTCGCACACTGGATCAAAGTCGGCAAGCATGCTAAAGATCAGGATAAACTCCCGAAGATCTTCTACGTCAACTGGTTCAGAAAGGACAGCGACGGCAACTTCATGTGGCCGGGCTACGGCGATAACAGCCGCGTTCTCGCATGGATTTTCGACCGCTGCGACGGAAAAGACAACTACGTCGATACACCGATCGGATTTATGCCGAAAGACGGTGCAATCGATACGACAGGACTCAAAGGTGTTTCTGCTGAAACAATGAAAGCTCTTACATCTGTCGACAAGGAAGGCTGGCTCAAGGAAGTCAAAGACATCCGTGAGAACCACTATCCGAAGTTCGGCAAACACCTGCCCAAAGAACTTACCCAGTGCCTCGATGACCTCGAAGCTCGCCTGAGCAAGTAACTCCGCACCTTGTGCGCACTTCGTGCACACTTTGTTTACAACGCGCCGGAAGACGCGCTGCAAACAAAAAGCCCCGCAGCTGAATGAAGATTTTCTTCACCGGCTGCGGGGCTTTTTTTATCTTACAGGAACAGATTTCTTTTCACATATCGTTTTTTCCGCTATACTTTTTTTCATGGCAAAAGCATCGCGCAACAAAACAATAGACATCAGCATCGATGAAGGCAAACAGTATCTCTCGCGGTGCATTTCTGTCTCTGTTCCTGCTCATAAAAAAGATATTCTCGACCGTACAATCAACGGCGACACATTCAGCGTGCTGCCTAATCTCCCCAAAGAATTTGTTGACTTGCTTATTGTCGATCCGCCGTACAATCTGGCAAAAAATTTCAACGGTACGAAATTCCGTCAGACTTCCGACGAGCAGTATGCTGCGTACACGGAACAGTGGATTTCTCTTGTTAAGCCGCTTCTAAAACCGACAGCTTCCATATACGTTTGCTGCGACTGGATTTCAAGCCCGGTGATTGCGCTTACGCTCAAAAAATATTTTACGCTGCAAAACAGAATTACATGGCAGCGCGAAAAAGGACGAGGCGCACAGTCAAACTGGAAAAACGGCATGGAAGATATTCTGTTCGCAACTGTTTCGAACAAATACACGTTCAACATCGACGATGTAAAAGTGAGGCGCCGTGTTGTAGCGCCGTATCATCTTGATGGAAAGCCAAAGGACTGGGAGCAGACAGACGAAGGAAATTTCCGTAATACCTGCCCGTCAAATTTTTGGGATGATATTTCGATTCCGTTCTGGTCAATGGCAGAGAACACCGCGCATCCAACGCAGAAGCCCGAAAAGCTTCTCGCCAAACTGATTCTTGCAAGCTCAAACAAAGGTGACGTTGTGTTCGACCCGTTTCTCGGCTCAGGAACTACTTCTGTTACTGCCAAAAAGCTGAACCGCCACTATTGCGGCATCGAACAGAATGAGCAGTACTGCGTGTGGATAGAAAAAAGACTGGAGATGGCAGCCAGCGACAATTCGATTCAAGGCTACGAAGACGGCGTGTTCTGGGAACGGAATGCAAAAAAATAACCGGGTGCTGAATAATCATTCACCCAGTTATGCTACGTTCAAAATGAAGCAATGTTATTTTTATTCAGCTTACTCGGTTTTGAATTTTCCGATTGCGCCGCTTACACGGTTGATGCTTTCGCTGTTCTCGTGCGTCACTTCATTCACCTGCTGCATTGAATTATTAATTTCACTTACGCCGCTCGACATTTCGTTCATAGCACCGTTAATCTGAGAAGTAACAGATGCAAGCTTGTCCATTTCCACAAGGACTTCTTTGCTGCCTTGCTCCATCACTGTCGCGCTGTCCTTTACATCGCTTGTGATGCTGTTGATTGCGTGAATCGACTCAAGTATCTGCTTGCCGCCGGCAGTCTGTTCATCCATTGCACTCTTAATAACATTTTCCTGCGTGCTTACTGTCTGTGTGTGATCGAAAATAATATCAAACTGACGCTGCGTTTCTTTTGCATCCTCAGACATTGTGACAATCAGCTCACGGAGGCGCGTAAGCACTTCGTCAATCTTCTTGCCCTGCGCGTTGGAATCCTCAGCAAGTTTTCTGATTTCATCTGCGACAACTGCAAATCCCTTTCCTGACTCACCTGCGTGCGCAGCCTCAATTGCCGCGTTCATTGCGAGAAGGTTCGTCTGCTCTGCAATGTTCTGAATAACCGCGCTTGTTTCAATCAGGCCTTCTGAGTCTTCAGAAATCTTTGCTGTCATCTCAACAGATTTCGCTACGATTGAACGTCCGCTCTCTGCTGATTCGGCAAGCTGTTTTACGTTCGTAGAGTTCTTTTCAAGAATATTTGTAACAGACTGAATGTTTGCAACCATCTCTTCGATTGAAGCTGACGACTGCACAACATTGTTCGCCTGCGTTGCAATATTCTGGTTAAGCTTTTCTATGTTCTTGGCAATTTCGTTCATCGTTGCATTTGTTTCTTCAACGCCTGCAGACTGATTCACGACATCATTCTTTATGCTGTTGATGTTCGCGCTTATCTGGTTGATTGCACTTGCAGAAGACGACATGTTTGTAGAAAGTTTTTCGCCGATTTCCTTCATGTGTCCTGATTCGTTAATAACTGATTGGATTGATGCGGCAAGTTTTTCCATTGTGAGATTGAAGTAGCCGCAAAGCTGTCCGATTTCATCATGGCTCATCACAGGCAGACGGACAGAAAGGTCACCGTCGCCCTCTGAAATGTTTTTAAGTATGCCAGTTATTTTTCTAATAACTTTTGATATTCCATGTGCAAGCAGGAATGAAACAATTATCGAAACAATAATGCCGGCAATAACAAGCAGAACTACCGTTGTTAAGACAGCATTTGTACTTGCGTTAATTGTTGAAACAGGAATAACCATTGCATAATCAAGCGCATAGTAGTCGTTCTGTGAAGGAAGTATTCTGATTTCATTCATCGTACCGTCGCTTAAGCGTTCACGCGAAATGCCGTACGAGCCGGATGTGTACTGCTCAAGAGCTTTGATGCCCATGTCCTTCGCCTGCTTGAACGTAAGGTCTGTGCTGAACGGATCAAGCATGACATTCGTATCGCTGTCGAGAATAATGAACTTAATGCTGCCCATGCTTGTTGAGTCGCCGAGCATAACACCAAAAGAGTTTACGTCAACTTCAATCGCTGCGACACCAAGCACAGTGCCGTCAGATGAATCAATTGTATGAGATGCCATGAACGTGAGCTTTCCGTCTGAGCTCTGTGTTTCAGGTGAAAATGCTGTTGTACCGTCGACCGTTTCCGCAGCTGTGTACCAGACTGAATTAACAGGGTCACTCGGAGTCCGCTCTGCAGGATATGTTGAGCACGAACCGTCTGCGTATGCAATTGTTGCAGAAACAAACTGGTCGTTGCTGTCTACAATTGTCCGGGCTGTATCAGAAAACTCTTCACGGGAAGTAAGTGAAAGCTGCGCCGTCTGAGCACCGACTTCCTTCAAGAATGCACTGAGCGTTGTATCAGTAAGGCGCATCGTGTTTGAAAGATTCTCAGTAAACTGAATATCATTGACTTTCTTAACCCTTACAAAAACGACCGCACCGAGTGCCAGCAAAAGAAAAATAGTAAGAGTACTTACTCCAAGAATAATTCGTGTTGATATAGAATGTTTTTTTGAATGTTCTGATGCCATACAATAACTCCTCCGAGTCATCCCGCAGAGATTGCAAAAATGAACTCATTGTATTCTTTTATATTACCACAGGGTCAGAAGTAATAAAAGACCTTTCACTTATTTTGAATATCGGCATCTTTTTATTCTATCTTAAGATATGACATATTTAAGATATGGCATGAAATCACCCGCTGTGCTATACTTTCAAATTGACATCAGCAGACAATTCGAAACATGCTGATGTCAACAGGAGTTTACATGAAACAGACAAAACTTATTGCAGCTTTTACAGCTACTGTACTCTTCACAGCTGGCGCTTTTGCAGAGACTGGCCGTGACGTAATGGAAAAATTTTTGAATCTGCCAGTTCCCGAATACAGCGAGACGACAATCATGATGGACCGTATTTCTAAGGACGGAAAAGTAGAAGACACCCGCACCATCATGCAGTATGGAAAAGACCAGGAAGGTCTTGTAACAACTATTTTTGATTTCAAAGCACCCGCAGACGTAAAGAACACCCGCTTCCTTCAGTCTGCAAAAAAAAGGCAAGCTTGATGACAAATGGATTTATCTTCCGTCACTTCGCACAACGCGCCGCATTGCAGCGACAGAACGCTCAAAGTCATTTATGGGATGCGATTTCTCTTATGATGATATGTCACTCAGAGACATCGACCAGGATACACATGAAATGATGAACGAAAACGTCTCTAAAACAGTCGGCAAAAATACATACCAGTGCTGGCAGATTAAATCAACACCGGTAAAGAAGAACGACGGCGGATACGCATACCGCATTTCATACATCGACAAAGAAACATATCTTCCTGTCTACGCAGAATACTACGACAAACAGGCAAAGCATCTGAAAGACTGGGCCGTAGAAGAAATCAAAAAGACACCGTCTGCAGACGGCAAAAAGACATACTACATCCGCTGGGTCAACCGCATGACAAACGTGCAGACAGGACACAGCACACTTGTTTACCTTACAAAACAGGATGTTGATAAAGTACAGCCTGAAAGACTGTTCACACAGAACTGGCTGAACACTGGTAAATAACACATCCGTTTTTCTTTCTGAAGGACGAACTTTACCGTTCGCCTAATATGCAAAAAAACTGCAGGCCGCGCATTTGATTGCGATGACCTGCAGTTTTTTTTACACTTTACATACGGCGCGCAGAACTTTGTTTCTTACGGCGCACCGTTATGTACTTTACAGTCTAGTATATTCTGTAGAATGAGCCTTTCTTGTTTCCGCTTGCGGTGCAGTTTGACATGCTGATATGTCCTTTGTTTCCGTTGCCGTCATATCCCGCGCCAAGGTTATTCTGAGAAACACAGCCGGAAAGAACGTGTGCTACACTGATTCCCGACGAACCGAGTTTGAATCCGTTGCCGTCTCCATTCGCAGTTGTCTTTCCGTTGCTCGGATAGTAGCCGTTATATTTTGCAGTGCAGCTCACCATCGTTACCGGATATTTCTGTCCGTAGAGATCCCATCCGTCGTCACTGTTGTTCGCAGCAATGCATCCTTGGAACTTATTGCCGGTACCGGCAGAAAGTTTGCATGCGAATCCGTCGGCATTCTCGCCGCCGTTTGCAGAATCGTAGTTGTAATATGATTCGCATTTATAGACGTATGCATTCTTTGCGCCGTTGTAAACCTGGATTCCGGAATCTCCGTTCCATGTTGTTTTTACATATTGAAGAGTGACATTCGTACCGCTCTGAAGAACAATCGCGCAGTCAGGTGATTTAGTAATCGTCATGTTGCTGATTGTCCAGTAGCTTCCGTTGCATTTAATGCCCCATCCGCTTGAGAATGAACACGTAATCGTCTTGCCGTTTCCATTCAGATAAATGCGTTTGCTTGAAGTTCCGCTTTTGAGAATCTGGAGTGTACTTTTCAGCGTGATGTTAGAACCGAGAGTGATTGTCTGTCCTGCAGACGCGTTTGAAACTGCACTGCGAAGCGCGCTTTCTGTACTTACAGTTGTTGAAGCTGCGCGGTCTGCAGATTCATCCGACTCAGCATCAGATGTGATTGCAGAACATGATGCAAGCAATGCGGCAGACGCGGCAAGCGTGAGTGCCATAAGAACTTTTGATACTTTCATAAAAACTCCTAAAACTTTTTCTTTTGTCCCCGGCAGGCGGCCGACCAGCCGAAGACACACTCTCTCTGCACGTGCGAGTTAGTATCAGGCTGAATTTTCAGGAAGTCTTTATAATTTTACGACATCGTTTTGCAGTATGCAGTTTATTTCAATACTTTTTATAAAATATTTACATTATTTGTATAGAATATCATCAGTTTCTTTTATAGAAGGCTTGGTGTGCGCAGAATTTACATATTTTCAGAATATTTTATATAAAAAAAGCCCGCAGGAAACAAGGAGGTAAATCTTTCCTGCGGGACACAAACATCTATAAGTCAGAATCGGAAGTGTACAGCTCCCGAATCTCTGATCCGTTAGTAAATGCGGTAGAACGCGGTCTTGCCGTTTCCTGTTGCCGTGCAGTTTGTCATTGTCATGCTGCCGGTGTTTCCGTTGCCGTCATATCCGCAGCCAAGGTTATAGTTCGAAACGCAGCTTGTAAGTGTGTGGCTGACGCAGATTCCCGAAGAACCAAGCTTGAATCCGTTGCCGTCTCCATTCTCTGTTGTAGTTCCATAAGAAGGATAGTAACCATTGTATTTGGCAGTGCATGATGTCATCGTTACTGTATACGGCTGTCCGTAGAGATCCCATCCGTCGTCGCTGTTATACGCAGCGATGCAGCTTACAAACTGATTGCCTTTTCCTGCAGAAAGTTTGCATGCAAAGCCGTCAGCATTTTCACCGCCGTTCGCTGAGTCATAGTTATAGTATGATTCGCATTTGTAGACATATGCATAGCTTGCGCTGTTATAAACCTGAATGCCTGAATCTCCGTTCCATGTTGTTTTAACATAAAGAAGATTAACATGAGAGCCAACCTGACAGACAATACCACAGTCAGGAGCCTTTGTAATCGTCACATTGCTGATTGTCCAGTAGCTTCCGTTGCATTTAACGCCCCATCCGCTTGAGAACGAGCAGGTGAGAGTTTTTCCGTTGCCATTAAGATAAATACGGCTGCTTGAAGTACCGCTCGTAAGCAGCTGAAGTGTGCTTGTGAGTGTAATATTTGAGCCAAGTTTAATTGTCGTTCCTGCGGATGCATTTGCAACGGCAGTCTTAAGTGCGCTTTCGGTAGTTACCGTCGTCGTGGTAGCGCGGTCCGAAGCTTCGTCAGATTCAGAATCTGCAGTGATTCCAGAGCAAGAAACAAGCAGCGCAGCGGCTGCAGCCAGTGTCATAACCTTTACCAAGTTTGATACTTTAATCATAAGAAAATCTCCTACAACTTTCCCGTTTATTGCATGCATGCCGGCCGGACAGGCACAGGGGTAAACGTCCCCTACTCTCTTACGGTGAGAATTATCAGCCCGTTTTTTTATGGCGTCTCGTAACAATTACGACTATGTTTTATCTTTTTCAGTTTTATTTATCATTTTTTATACTTAAAATAACATTTTTATATAAAATATAATTGAACATAAAGCAAAATATTGATAATCATGGTTAGAATTTAGATATTTTGTAAGAATTTTATATATAAAATGTATAAAATTCATTTTTTTCAAAAAAAAACAGTTGCGGAAACAGGAAAATGGTCTGAATACCCGCTCCCTGTCCATATTTTATACCCAAAAGGATGACCTTTTTCATCAGCCCACGGTCCGTCTGCTTCAGCTCTAAAGTCTGCAATGCGCGTCTTTCCGGCTGCAAAAATGTTGTCTATACGCTCCCAGTCTTCGTTAAACCAGTAGCTTCCGGGCGTTACAAGTGTTCCGCCGTCTGTATACCATGGTGAATATACAGGAACAGCGCCGCGGTTGCAGCCGGCAGCGAATGCCTGATCATCATCAAGTCTGAGAAGAACATTTGACTGCTGTGAATCGTCAATTTGACAGGAGGAATGATTTGAACAGGAGCCGCCTCTTGAAAGCAGAGGATGCGCAAAGTCCTGTATGTCGCGGTTAAAATCCCCGCACGCAAGAACGGCTCCGCGCTGAGACTCAAGCGCATTTTTGATGCATGAAGCAAGAACAGATTCCTGTCTGTTGCGCCACATTTCCGTTTCTTCCTGTCCGCCGCTTTTACTTTTCCAGTGATTCACGAACAGCACGAGATCTTCTTTCCCGGCAGAAAGAGTTACTTCCATAACAGGACGCATCGGCGGCTGCGATGAACAAAGCGTTCGGACATCAAGTGAATGGACATGAAGATTTTTGAGCGGATACCGCGACAGCACGGCGCACCCTATTGAAGAGCCACGATCTGTTGCAAAGCAGCCGTAAGGATACAGCTTCGAAAGATGAAAAGTGCCGCACAAACCATTCGTGATATCGATGAGCTGCGTTTCCTTTTCAAGCTCTTCCATCACCACGATGTCGGCATCGAGCGAACGAATGACGGCGCACAGTCGTTCGAGGCGGACAGCATAGGCGTCGCGCCCCCACCGCGTGCTTTTTTTAAATTCAGCATATTCGTTTCCGTCATTCTCTCCGTCGAAAAATGTTTCGATGTTCCAGTCCGCAACACGGATTGATTTTGTGCACCTTGTATTTTTCCCGGCGTCGCACTCACTTGCAGCAGCTGACGCGCCGGAACCTTCGGCAGAAAGACTCTGGCAGCAGCCGCTCAAAACAAGAGCAGAATATGCGGCGGACAAAAAAAAACGGCGCATCACACATACAGAATGTTTTACGTTCATAAAAACCTCTGTATATGTATATGCACCGCTGTTTCATTTCCGGCGA
>LAHS01001704.1_pt1 | contig 24133 bp, 22 predicted proteins | sample 329651 | NCBI WGS metagenome assembly LAHS01 (sample SAMN03275699, study PRJNA271635) | activated sludge metagenome | isolation source: sample C-1 Sludge from hydrolytic chamber (first chamber) of Anaerobic... | reverse complement strand
AGCGAGGGTTGCGGCTTACGTGTGTGCCCGCAAAAAGCACCGCCGTAGCGGACAACAACGAACGGCATAGCAAAAAAGTGTTAGATTGATTTGCAGTCAATCTAACACTTTTCATCTTCATTATTTTACTTTTTCGGCGTGCACCATTGAACAACTTCACTTCGTTTGCGCTCCGCCATCTGTTCCGCAGTGTAAATAATTTGCATCGGGTTGCCACCTGCTAGACAACCTGCTGGTACATCCTTATGTACGAGTGTTGCCGCAGACACAATAGCACCGTCCCCTATTGTCACTCCTGGTAAAATGGTCGAATTGGCACCAACCATTACTTCATTGCCAATATGGACATCTCCTAAACGATACTCTTCAATTAAGTATTCATGCGCTAAAATTGTCGTATTAAAGCCAATGACTGTATTATTGCCGACATGAATACGCTCTGGAAACATCGTATCTGGCATGACCATTAAAGCGAAAGACGTTTGGTCACCAATTTTCATTTTTAAAAAAGTACGATACAGCCAGTTCTTCACGCGTAAAAAAGGTGTGAAGCGTCCAATTTGAATGACAATGAAGCACTTCATCACCTTCCAAAAGGACACCGTATCATATACATTCCATAGCGAGTTTGCTCCTTCGACACGATATCTTTCCGTTTTACGCGCCATGCCATTACCCCTCTTTCACAATAGCAAGTAAATCCTTCATATGGTGCAATAGATATTCTGGCTTAAACTGCTGTAAATATTGCTCCCCTTTAATGGACCATGCGACACCCGCAGCTCTTACACCCGCATTGTGTGCAGCTTCAATATCATGCGAATTATCACCAATCATAATAGCGTCTTCCTTTGCGACACCAAGACGTGTAAGAGCAAGTAAAACTGGCTCTGGATCAGGCTTCACATGTTGGACATCATCGGTTCCCACTATCACCTCAAATAGATGACTAGCACCTAGGATGTTTAACCCTCGATCAATCATCGCATTGCGCTTTGTTGAGACGATGGCTAATTTAATCCCCATTGACTTTAATTGCTCTAAAGTTGACACAACATCAGGAAACTCTGTGACAAGCTCATCATGATGCGGTTCATTCCAAGCGCGGTATTTTGCTATCATTTCATCTTCTTCTCCTGGCGTTAAAACACTAAATGTCTGTTTTAATGACGGACCCATGAATTTCAAGCAATCTTTTGGCGAATATTGCCCGGGAAATCGTTCTTCTAATACGTGCATAAATGATTGAATGATTAAGTCATTTGTATTTAACAATGTACCATCAAAATCAAAAAGTAATGCTTTTACAGCCATATGACACACTCCTTACTTATTGTCCAAATATTTCACAGCAGGCTTTACTTTCAATCTTCGGTAAATAATTGCCCCAAGACCTATCACAATACCGATAATGGAAACAACTTGTGCTGAACGTAAGTCTCCTACTAAATAAAGACTATCCGTACGTAAACCTTCTATATAGAAACGACCAATTGAATACCATATTAAATAGCTAAAGAAAATTTCACCACGATTTAAATTCACTTTTCGTAATGCCAGTAATATTAATAAACCGATGAAATTCCAAACAGATTCATATAAAAATGTAGGATGTACATATGTGCCTAGTTCTTCAATGTACATTTGATTAATAATCCAATCAGGTAGCATCAGGTTTTCTAAAAATGAACGTGATACAGGTCCGCCAAATGCTTCTTGATTCATAAAGTTGCCCCAACGACCAATAATTTGACCAATCAAAATACTCGGTGCTGCAATATCAGCCACTCGTAAAAAGCTTACCCCTTTTATCCGCGTAAATATGTAAGCCGTCGCAAATGCACCTAATAGCGCACCATGAATCGCAATACCGCCATTCCAAATTTCAATAATATTGCCTGGATTTTCACTATAATAATCCCAACGCATAGAAACATAATAGATGCGCGCACAGACGATGGAAATTGGTACTGCCCATAATAATAAGTCAGCTAGAAAATCCTCAGGTAATCCGCGTTTTACCGCCTCTCTTTGTCCAACAAAATATGCTAATATTATCCCCGATACAATTAAAAGTCCGTACCAACGCACAGGAATTGGCCCTAAATGAAAGGCGATCGGGTTAATATCTAATAGTAATAAATCCATCTTATGCTCCTCTCAATATGTTACAATCCGTTTCCGATTAATCATCTAACTCATCTGATGAAGCAATAACTTCATCTAAGCGTCTTGAAAACTCTTCCGCTGCATTGACACCCATTTTCTTCAAACGGTAATTCATCGCCGCTACTTCGATAATTACGGATACATTTCGTCCAGGTCGTACTGGGATTGTGAGTTTTGTTAGTTCCGTATCAATGATTTTCATTTTTTCTTCTTCTAAACCTAAACGATCATAAACCTTGTCTGGATCCCATATTTCTAACTCAATAATTAAGGTAATACGTTTATATGGTCGTACGGCACTTGCCCCAAAAAGTGTCATGATATCGATAATACCAATACCTCGTATTTCCAATAAATGTTCTAATAGCGGTGGCGGACTCCCTATTAAAAAGTTCTCCGACTCTTGACGGATCTCCACACAATCATCTGCAACTAATCGATGCCCTTTTTTTACAAGTTCGAGAGCTGTTTCACTTTTCCCAACCCCGCTTTTTCCGATAATGAGCACACCAATGCCATATACATCGACTAACACACCGTGTGCCGCTGTCATAGGTGCTAAACGTCCCTCTAAATAATTGGTTAACCTACTCGAAAATTTCGTTGTTGTCATATGTGTTTTAAATACGGGTACATGCTTTTCGTTTGATGCTTGTATAAGCTCCTCCGGTACTTCTAAATCACGCGAAATAATAATAGCAGGCGTATCCTGTGAACATAGCAAACGCATGCGTTCAAGTTTAACATTCGCTGGTAACATTTCAAAAAAGGAAAGCTCTGTTTTCCCTAGTAGCTGTACTCGATTAGCAGGATAATGCGTAAAATACCCAGCCATTTCAAGCCCCGGTCTAGAAATATCACTTGTGGTAATAGTTCTTCCTATACCTTCCTCGCCGCCTAATAACTCTAGCTTAAATTTTTCCATTACATCCCTTGTCAATACTACGACCAATATTTGCAGCCTCCATTCAAACGAATTGAATATTGTTTTATTTTAGCATGCCTATGTATAAAAGAAATGAATTTACACTTGCGTGCATGATTATTAGTAACACTATTATACTTAGTTCTAGTTAAAGGTGGTACATAACAAATGTAAAACTACTTCAGAAAGCTTATGCACATGATAAAAATAGAAAAACTAGCGGTCTCCAGAACCGCTAGTTTTTTTCATTCTATTATTTTTGTGTAGCTAACCATTTTGCAACGGCTTCAGCATCTGCACCTTTAATAAGTCCAGCTGGCATAGCCCCACGGCCATTGTTAATTACGTCTAAAATTTCTTGCTCAGATAAACGAGAACCTACATTGTTTAGTGCAGGTGTATTACCCATACCTTGTAGCTCGCCACCGTGACAAGAAACACATGATTTCATTGCGATTGCTTTGCCGTCTGGTTCAGCAGCAGTATCTTTGTTACCTGTAGTTGCTTTATCTCCGCCACCACCACATGCTGCTAAGAAAATCGCTGAACCGAACACTAATGTTAACATTGCTTTTTTCATTAGTACCCCTCCTAAGTAAATGAATATCTTTCCAAGCTATTATACCAAAATTATGCACGTTTGAAACCTTCGCCTAACACCTCATAAGCATCAGAAACAATGACAAACGCTGATGGATCAACGTTTTTAATGAGTTGTTTCAGCTTTGTGAACTCTGTTTGATAGACAACGACCATCAGAACTGGTCGTGCTTCTCCTGTATAACCGCCAATTGCAGGTAACTTTGTCACACCACGATCAATTTCGGCATATATCGCATCACGCACTTCATCTTGTTTTAACGTAATAATATAAACCATTTTCGATTGACTAAAACCTAGCTGGATAATATCAATCGTCTTCGTTGTGACATACAGTCCGATTAACGCATAGAGCCCTTTTTCTAAGTCAAAAACAATTGCCGCACTAATTGCGATAATTCCATCAATTAACAGTACACTTGTACCAAGCGATAATCCGGTATACTTTGTAATAATTTGGGCTAGTAAATCAGTGCCACCAGTAGAAGCATTCCCCTTAAAGACAAGTCCTATTCCTAAGCCAACTACAATTCCGCCAAAAAGCGCACCAAGTAAAGGATTATCTGTCCACGGCTCCCAGTGATTTGTCAATAACACAATAAACGGTAATGTTATTGTCCCAATAAAAGATTTTACGCCAAACTTTTTACCCAGTATTATTACTCCTGCTAGAAACAATGGGATATTAAATGCATATTGTACAAGGCCAGGATTCCAACCAAATAAACCATGCAATATGGTACTTATGCCACTAACTCCACCTGACGCTACTTGATTTGGTAGTAAAAAGACATTAAAACCTATTGCCACTACTGCGGCACCAACAATCACATAAACATATTCCACAATACTTGCCCTTACATCTTGTGTTTGATTCATTTCCTCACGCCCACTCAACTATCAGATTTTTCTAAAGATGACGACATGATTATAGCAAATAGTTTTAACGTTGAGAACTTCATCATGATAAAGAGAAAGTAGTTGGAATAAATGAGAAAAAGTGCTAGATTGATTCCAATCAATCCAACACTTTTTCTAAGCCGTCGATGTCCGTTACAGGTGCACTTTCCGCTCCGCACCGTAATCCCTTCTTGTGGCGCAATACCTTCCAACAGGAGTCACCTCTTTGCTACAAGTAACTCCTATAAGGAAGAATGTTTTTTCTGTAGTTTGCCCTAACTATAATGATGTTTCAGCCCATTCTAGTGCTTCATTATATAAAAGATCAATGCTTGCCATTTCAATATTGATTTGTGGTGCTAATTCTTCTAATCGTTGCCAATCTAATTTTCCTAGTGCAATACTAAATTCAAGATAAGGTGTCATCTCTGTTTGACCACCTAATATTGTTTCTGTAATCGCCTCTGAAAAAGGTAATTGTTGCAAAATAACATTCATCGGTCTTTGTAAGATCGCATCGATCAATGAAAACATCCCAACTAAAAAGTATTCAGAAAAGTTTTGCTTATAGGATCGCTTTGCTAATTTTTCACAAACCTTTGCTCTGAACAAAGATGTTCGCATCAACTCTTGAAAAAGATCTGTATCCGCCCTGTCATCGAATTCACGCAGAGCTAGTAAATAAATCCACTTTCGAAGATTTGCTAAGCCAAGTAATAAAATGGCTTGCTTAATGGAGCGTATTTTCGATTTTGAACGTTTACTAGAATTATTGATCATTTGTAATAATTTATACGTCAACGATATATCCCGTTCAATATTTTCTGCTAACAGATGAACGTTCGGCTCTTCTTCCTTTAAGAGCGAAATTATATGAAAATATTGGATAGCATTTGCGGGAATATCCATCGCTTTAATGATTTGAGGTTGCTCAAAAAAGTAACCTTGAAAAAACTCATAGCCTGAATGCTTGGCGACTCTATATTGCTCTTGTGTTTCCACTTTTTCCGCAAGCAATTTAATATGGGGGAAATTTTCCTTTACCATATTTTCAATTTCCATTCTTTCAACTAAAGAAGATATTAAAAAATCCACTTTAATTAAATCAATATGCGGGAAAAGCTTATCATATATTGGTGCATTTTCTTTTAAAATAAAATCATCTAACGCTATTTTAAACCCATGCGACTTCAGCTCAATGACACGCTTAACTAGATTTGGTGTTAGTGGTACATCTTCTAAAATCTCGATTACTACTTGTGAAGGATCTAAAAATTCATCGATGGAACTCATAAGCAAGTTTTCCGTAAAATTAACAAAACAAGGCTTACCTTTCGTCACCTCATCAATACCAATTGATAAAAATGAGTTCACTAACACATCCACTGTTGCAGCATCTGAATCGACATCAGGAAATGAATTTACATTTTTGTTTCGATATAACAACTCATATGCAACGACCTGTTCGTGAAGATTAAAGATTGGCTGTCTTCCGATGAATACTTCCATTTCGTTGCCCCCAATTCACCATTTTCTAGTAATTATTATAGCACTTTTCATTACCTTACGCTTATTTTTTCAACACTATAATAAATTTTTCTTATCGATAAACTAGCATTTACCTATAAAATTGGAATTTTATTACTTAAAAAGATAAAGCAGTACTAATTTATGCATTTATATTAAAAATTTGCTTTCACTTTTCCCTTGCATACCACTACTATTTTGCATTGTTATAGTAAATTTTTAAGATAATGTATTTTTTTATATTGGTGCTAAGAAGATGCACCCTTTATGTAACTAACTTCATTTTTCCTCCTGCTATGGAATATAACAAAAAGCCCTACCATCCAAATAGTGGTAGGGCTAGCCGGTGTAAATAATGCTTCACATAAATTTCTTTTAGTGTCAGCTCACAATTGTTATCTGAGGCATCTTTTTATTTTCCACCAAATTTAGATTTAAGAGCACCAATAACAGCCGGTACAACTGAGATAACTATGATTAAAATAAGAACTACCGAGAAGTTATCTTTAATAATTGGAATATTCCCAAAGAAATACCCAAGGAGTGTACAGCTGAATACCCATAAAACAGCTCCTACAATGTTGTACAGTAAAAAGTAGCTATAATGCATCTTACTTGCCCCTGCAACAAACGGAATAAACGTACGAATGAAAGGCATGAAACGAGCAATTACAATTGTTTTGCCACCATGCGTGTTAAAAAATTTCTCCGCTGCTTCCATACGTTCTTTTTTAACGATACGGCCTAAAAAACTTTTCGGAGGAATTGATGTCCCAACTTTATGACCGATATGGTAATTCATTGTATCGCCTAAAATTGCTGCTGCCAAAAATACAGGAATTAGTATCCATAAGTCAAAGGCGCCCATTGCGGCTGTTAATGTTCCACTGGCGAAAAGTAATGAGTCACCCGGTAAAAATGGGAAAATGACAACACCTGTTTCAACAAAGACAATGGCAAATAAAATAAGATAACTCCAATTACCAAAATCACGAATGATTTCTTCCAAATGCACATCAATATGCATTATAAAACTTATTAACTCTTGAATGAGTCCTATCATTGGTTTTGTATGCTCTCTTTCAATTTAATTTTTCTTAATAGCTTGGACGTTGTTGCGCACAAAAGGGTTCCAAAACAATACAACAAAGTATACAAGTTACTACTCCCCTACTATATGACAAGCCCTTTTAAAGTATGTAGAAGTATTACACATGACTGATTTTATCACTCCAGCTCTATGCACTCAACTTATTTCGCCGTAAGTGCCAGACACCCAAACAATTCTGACAATTCAAAATGGTAGCTGTTCCAAAACCAACAAGCCCACCACAAACTTTCTGTGGTGGGCCTGACTTATCAATTCGTTTATACTTTTTCTTTTAAAGTACGACGCAAAATTTTACCTGTTGTATTTTTCGGTAGCTCATCCAATATTTCTACAACTTTTGGTACTTTATATTTCACCATATGCTTTGCACAATATGCCAAAATATCATCTGTTGTCGTTGCCGCTACTTCTTTGAGTACTATATATGCATGTACTGCTTCACCAAAATTAGGGTCTGGATAGCCAACAACTGCCGCCTCTACGATATTATCATGTGCAAACAATACTTCCTCTACTTCTCTCGGATAAACATTATAACCGCCAACAATAATCATATCCTTTTTACGATCGACGATATAGAAATAACCTTCGTCATCCACTTTTGCAAGATCCCCTGTATAAAGCCAACCATCACGAATGGCCATCGCCGTTTCTTCAGGCATTTTATAATAGCCTTTCATGACATTTGGACCACGAACGACTAACTCACCAACTTCACCGACAGGAACATCTATGCCATTAACATCGACCACTCTATTTTCAACGTTATTAATTGATGTACCGATAGAGCCAGCTTTTCGCTCACGGTCTAATGGATTAAAACATGTTACCGGTGAAGCTTCTGATAAACCATAGCCCTCTGATACACGTACATTAAATTTCTTCTCGAAATTATGTAATAGTGCAACAGGTAATGATGCGCCTCCTGAAATGGCTAAACGAATGGTTGAAAAATCTTCCGGCTTGCCTTCTGGTAATAAATACAAAAAGTTGTACATCGTAGGCACACCCGCAAAGACAGTTGCCTGTTGCTCTCTCGCCAATGTGAAAATTTCACTTGGGCTAAAGCGAGGTGTAAGCAAAACGGTTGCTCCACTAATCAATGGTGCATTGACGACGACTGTTAATGCAAACACATGGAAAACTGGTAATGTTGCAATAATCCGATCATCTGCTCGATACCCTAAATACGTTGAGACATCACGTGCATTTGAATAAACATTTCCGTGAGTCAGCATAGCACCTTTTGGATTGCCTGTTGTTCCCGAAGTGTATAATATAATGGCCGTGTCATCTGGTGCTACGTCTGCCGGTTCTAACGATCCCGAAGCACTTGCAATAATATGTGAAAATAAATGTGTTTTCGCTTTTGCCGCTTCCGATAAAGCAGCTATTTTTTCAGCTACATCCGCTGTTGTTTCACAAACGACAAATGTCACTACTTCTGGGAATGCCTGTACACCTACTTCTACTAATGGAAGCAGTGCATCGAGTGCAATAACCGCTTTAACATCGCCATTTCGTAAAATATAAGATATCTCATCTGGCGTATAGATTGGATTCACAGGAATTGCTGTTGCTCCTAGACGCAGCGTTGCATATAAAGCGATTAAATAATGTGGCGTATTGCCGAGTAAAAACGCCACATGGTCCCCTTTTTGTACCCCTAAATCTTGTAACCCCTGTGCAAAGCGACCAACTGTGTGCTCAAATTCCCCATAGGAAGTATCTTTCCCCATAAAATGATACGCAATTTTTTCCGGCTGCTCTACTGCTTGTTGACGAACACATGAAACTAAATTCAATTACACCATCCCCTTATCGTATAAAATGAATCGTTATTCAGTAATATTATATAAGAAATATATCTAAAAAACAATGAAACTTTTTATTTCGTGTCAATATTACCTTTAAAAAAATCATTTTTTTCTCTTTTGTACGTATTTTTAAGAACGGATATGGGAGATGTAACGCCAACGAATTAAGTAAAAATAGATAACTTGTATTAGGACAAAGAAACCAAATGCAAAGAACACTTCTTTCACAATTGAAATATTAGCAATGTCCTTTAAAATGCCCTGCACCATAAAGAAGGCAAAGCCACTGTGCATCATAGCAACGCCCCAAGGTAAGAAAAATTGTGGGAATAAATGACGGTTGACTAGCTTTTTCAACTCAATATCTGTTAAGCCCATGCGTTTTAACACATCAAATTTCCGCTTTTCTCGTTCAAGTGAGGTATGCAATTTAAAGTAAATAAAACTACCAGCAGCTAATAAAAATACAGTGGCCACTAAAACACCAACTAATGTAAATAATGAGTAGGTAGCTAATATATAAGAATAATTTAATCCTGCATTTTCAAAATAAAATGGACTATGCTTGCCCTTCTTTATACTATAAAAATATTCCGTTGAGGCAACATCCACTATGTCCTTGCCAATTTCCTTCGTTTCCATCCACTGTGGAATATCAAATGTAAATAAATGATAGACTGGTTGGACAACGCCCTTACTAGTAATCGGCTTTACAAGCTTCACAAAGTCTTCATCACTAATCACAATCGAGTTTACACTAACAATGGAACCTGGGAATACGATTTTAGGATAGACACTATCAATGGTAATAGGAATGTCGTTTTCTTCTAAAATTGTATGCACTACTATATTTTTAAGTTTTTTCAAAGACTCTTCGGAATATGGTATAAACACTGCCTCACCAGACGCCAAATCAATTAACGGATAGTTAAAAGAAGACAACAAGACATTCATATCAGATTCGCGAAATACTTCTACCTCATTATGTGTAAAGGAGGATGTTTGCTTCACAACAAGAAAACGGGATAAATGATAGGATAAACCTTTGTCTTCTAACTGCATACGCAAAGAATTAATATGTTCAGCCTCAAACGGATTATTAATATCCCCTTTATAAATAAGCCCCAATGGATTTAATCGGTCATATTGCGTCGTATAAGAAGACATTGTAGCTAAAACACCGACTGATAAAAATGCTAGTGTCGAAACCATTGTGACAACGAAAAACATTTTCACATTATCCATCATAATATGTGTCTGCTCGGCTAACGATAATAAGCGATAACGTCGCCAATGAAATTTACGTTTCCCTCGTGCAATTTCTAAAAAGAACGGTACTGAATCACTAAAAAAATAATACGTTCCGAAAGTTGCCGAGAAAGGTATCAATAACGTTAAACCTATCATCGTTGTATGGGAAACGATAACTGCCAATGCATACGTTGCTAAAATCAAAACAACTCCATATGCTGCGCGAATCTTTGAATAACTAGCTACACTAGTTAAATAATCATTTCCTTTGATAAGATCTCGCAATTTTCTCTCACGTGTAAAATATACGCTAATAAACGAAATAACCACAAAAGCACTAGTGAAGACCCCTATCGTTAGTAAAAAAGGTTGCCAAGATACATAGAGCGGCAAATTCTCTAAATGTAAAATTTCTCGAACAATCATAAAGAAAAACTTAGAAAATGAGAAGCCAAAAATAATGCCCACAATAATCGAACCAGAGCCAATAATCATTGTTTCTAAAAAGACAAGTTTGTTCATTTGGCGCTTTTCCATACCAAGATGCAATAAAATAGCAAACTCATGGGATCTCGCCTCTAAAAAGGCACTCATGGAATAATATAAAAAGAACAAAGTAAAGAGGACAAGTACGATTTCTGCACCAATCATGCCGACTAACGATACTTCTCCTAAAATACCTCGTTCAATATCTGGATGAAACATCAGCATTGAATAGATAAAAAATACAGCCACAGAAAAAAAGCTTGCCATAAAAAAGGCACCGTAAATACGGCTGTTCCGTACGACATTACGGTAAGCGAATTGTCGAAAGGTCACCTACTTGCCCTCCTCCTAGTAAGCTCAATACATTTAAAATCCGTTGGAAAAACATTTGACGTCGATCATCACGATAAATCTCATTGAAAAATTCTCCATCCTTAATAAAGAGCACACGATCACAATAACTTGCGGCAATGGGATCATGTGTCACCATTACGATTGTCGTTTGCTTTTCCTTATTAATTTTGGTTAATAGTTCAAGGACATCACGAGACGAATTCGAATCTAAATTCCCTGTTGGTTCATCCGCTAAAATAAGGCTTGGGTTGTGAATCAGCGCCCGTCCAATAGCGGTTCTCTGTGCTTGTCCACCTGAAATTTCATTTGGACGTTTATGCAAAAAGGACGTTAAATCAAGCTTTTCTACAATACCTGCAAGGCGCTCCTCCATTACTTCTAATGGTTGCTGATCGAGCGTTAACGGCAATACAATATTTTCTTCAACCGTAAGCATATGCAATAGATTAAAATCTTGAAATACAAAACCGAGCTGTCTTCTTCTAAAATAGGCAAGCTCTGTCGCATTTAACTTATGCGGGTTCATGCCATCTAAGATGATTTCCCCACTTGTTGGTTCATCAATTGTAGAAATCAAATTTAATAATGTCGTCTTGCCGCTTCCTGATGGACCCATTACCGCTAAAAACTCGCCTTGTTCAACTTCAAAGCTTAATTGATTGAGTGCACGATGCGTCACCTTGCCCTCATATACTTTCGTAACATCTTTTATTTCTAAAATAGGCATACTTTGTTCACCTTATTTCTCGATTAATTCCATAGATTTTGGTAAAAGCCAATTGAATACGACCTCAAAGCCAATTTGAAAGTGCGGTTCTATTAGGGCTGAAGCATTCTTTCCTTCTTCTTGCACTAGACTAAAGCAATGTTCTCCAACTACGACATCCCATGCATCTAACTCACCTTCAATTATTTCACCATAAACTGAATAGTGCCCACTATACATCACTTGCTCGCCTTCAACTGGAAAAGCATTTAGGAGACTTGGTTTATGTAAGTTTAGCCCAAGTGCATCGCAAAAATGCACAACTTCATCTTGTAGTAAGAAGCTAGCCTGACGGAAATTTTCACAAAACAAACAGTCACAAAGTTCTGTGTGTGACGCGTACAACTCCTTCGTTTTTTCTAATTCAATATTTAATACCCAGTCTTCAATCCGTACTTCTCCCATTTCTGCTCCCCCTAATTTGTAAATGTCACGGTGACAATCGTACCTTTGCCTACTTCTGATATAATGTCCAATTTATGCCCTAATTTTTCGCAGATTTCCTTTGCTAAATATAAGCCCATACCTGTGGATTCCCCAGTTTTACGCCCATTTTCACCCGTAAAAAAAGCTTTGGTCACACGTGAAAGGTCAGAAGCAGGAATACCAATTCCTTCATCACAAATCGCTAACTGAATATGATCATCTTGTTTAATAGCAGACATCACGATCTTTTTATTCTCTTCAAATGTATATTTCACTGCATTTGTTACAAATTGCCCGATGATAAATCGAAGCCACTTTGAATCACTTGCTACGATAATGTCGTCCTCAATATGGATTTCCGGAAAAACACGATTCGTAATAAATAAACGTTTATTTTCATTAACAGTTGCAGTGACAATTGTTTTTAACGGAATTTGTTCGACTTGCATATCCTCTTCAAAGTTTTCTAGACGTGCGTTAACAAGCACCATATCCAATCCTCTACGTAAACGATCTATTTCCTCTTGCACATTCTTTTTATCGAGAGGGCGCTCATCCTGCAACAGCATCTCAATGACAGAAATAGGCGTTTTCATTTGGTGTACCCATTGATTCATAAATTGATCGTGGCGCTTTTGACTAGCATACAAGGAATGAAGCTCATGCTGATAGAGTCGGTACAGTTCATGCATATATTTTTCAACTTGCACGGCTTCTGGTGTCTTGGCATTTTTTTGTAACACATCCTCCATTGATTTTGGCAGATGTAATATTTTACCCAAATAACTTTGGCGCATTAAATAACGAATAAGTAAAAATGAGCATAGTAATACCAAGCTAATACTTACAGAATAAATAGCCGTATCGACGTTACGAAAGCCATCGAGCCAGTACAACACCATAATAAAACCGACTAAAATCAGTTGAAAAATAAAAAATGTTGCATAATCACGTAAAAATAATTTCCAGCCCATTACAACTCACCCGCACTTAATATAAAACGATAGCCTGCTCCGCGAACCGTCTCAATTGTTGAGGCAATATGATAATCGGCTAGCTTCTTGCGAACACGTGTCATGTTCACATTTAACGTATTTTCATCGACAAATGCTTGATCGTCCCATAGCTCCTCTAACAGTTGCTCACGCGTAACTACTTTAGGTGCATGGCCCATTAACAATTCTAAAATAATACATTCTTTTTTCTGTAATGGAATTTCTAACTCATTTTTGTGCAGCTCCATTCGCTCTAAATGCAGTACAAGCTGTCCTTGTTTAATCGTCCGTTCTTCTTGTCTAGCGGCATATTCTCCATATGTACGACGCAAGTGACTACGGATTTTAGCGAGAACGATTTCATAATTAAATGGCTTTGTAATAAAATCGTCACCCCCATTTTCAAGCGCAAAAATTTGATCCATTTCGCCAGAGCGCGCTGAAATGAAAATGATGGGACATGTTGTATGTTGACGTAGCTGACGACACCAATAATAGCCGTCATACGCAGGTAAATTTATATCAAGCAATACCATATGTGGATTAAAAGCTGTAAATTCTTCTATTAAGTGGTCAAATTCTTGAATCGTTTCCACTTCGTATTGATATTTTCTTAGTGTTTCTGCAAGCAATGATGCAATCTTCACATCATCCTCGACAATAAATATTCGATGCTTCTCCATAATGACACTCCTTTCTATCATATATTGTACCAAAAAAAGGCTACGCGCCCTAATTGCGCGTGCCCTATTTATTGTGAATATATTGGTAACATCATTTTCAGTGATTTCATTATATTTCGCCTTGAAATTTTTCAGCAATATAACTGCCATCACATGCGCCAAGTTAGGCTAAAATATCTTTTTTAGGAAAAGGCATTCGCCAACTATTTTTTGCCTGCTGTTTAATAAATTAACTGTAAAAACTCTTCTGTAGCAATGCCACCAAAGTATGTTGGGATATTAATATCCGCTAAAGACTTCGCAATCGCAGCACGATCATAGTTTGTACCAACTAAGCGTTGCTCAACATCTGCAATATCGCCTACACCGAAGAAATCACCGAATATATGTGCTTCTTCAATTACACCGTGATTCACTTCTAAGCGAATGTCAATCCCACCTGAAGGGAAACGATGTGTTTTTTGAATATTAAAGCGAGGAGATTTACCGTAGTTCCATTCCCAAGTTTGATAGCGTTCAGCAGATAATTGATGAATATTTGCCCAGTCTTCCTCTGAAAGCTCATAATAGCGAATGTTTTCTTCTCCACCGAAAATGGATTTTAAAATTTCTAAGCGGAATGCTTCAACCGTCATTTTGTCCTCTAAAAACTCGGAAATATTGGCTACACGTGAACGAATGGATTTAATGCCCTTTGATTCAATTTTATCTTTCTTTACTTTCAATGCAGATACAACTGCATCTATTTCTGTATCAAACAGTAATGTCCCATGACTAAACATACGGCCTTTAGTAGAAAACTGCGCGTTACCAGATACTTTACGTCCTTCAGCTAAAATATCATTACGACCTGATAGTTCAGCATTTACGCCCATTTTTGCAAGCGCGTCGACAACTGGCTGTGTGAATTTCTTATAATTCATAAAGCTATCGCCATCGTCCTTTGTAATAAAGCTATAGTTCAAGTTTCCAAGGTCATGATACACCGCACCACCACCAGAAAGGCGGCGCACAACGATGATACCATTATCTTCAACATAATCTGTATTAATCTCTTCAATCGTATTTTGGTTCTTCCCAATAATAATAGATGGCTGATTTATGTAAAATAACAGCACTGGTTCCTTCTCTACATCCATTGTCTTTAGTAAATACTCCTCAATGGCAAGGTTAATGCGTGGATCATGAATCCCTTTATTATCAACGAAAATCATAGTCGTTTCCTCCTTCACAAAATATCCATATTTTATTTTAACGTAAATTAGGCATTTTGTGTTGACGAAACGCATCTGTTATAATACACTAGAAAATAATAAAACAGTAATAGTACAGATGAACTTAAAGGAGGAGTCCACAATGTTAGAAAACGTAGTTGAATTTTTCAAGAACTTACCTGCAAAACAATGCACAGAATGCGGTGAAAAGATCGAAGAACAAAGCGAATGCTACAGCAACACTTGTGAAAAATGTAACTGCCTATAAGCATTTGCCTATGCTGTAACGTCATTTCGTGCCCCACACGAACTAATAATGACACCACTCATCATACATTTATGATGAACCATTAATTAAATCTCTTACACTTACACAAAACAGCAGCTGATACGCTCATATCAGCTGCTGTTTTACTTTAAAATGAAATTGTTTAAGTGACTGGCACTTTGCATATGTGCCAGCCATGACATTAGGGCGGGTACAGACACTAATACAATTTCCATGCTAGCTGTATATTTTATAGCTTACTAAGTAAAAATCCACGTAGACTCCTGCGGGAACAGCACAAGTTGTAAGACGCAACAAACCGCGCGACAGCGAGGGTTGTGGCTTACACTGTGCCCGCGGAAAGCGAAGTGGATTTTTACGATTTAGGAGCCTATATTATGCTAGGTGCTAAATTATTTAAGTGACTGGCACTAAAAAACACCCACCAAGTAAATGGTGGGTGCAAAGTGTTGTTAATCTTCCGCTACTTTTGAGTAACGTTTTGTGTGTAATAACATGAAATAACCAAAAGTAATGACTAAGAACACAATTAGGTAGCCAAATAACATACCGTAGTTTTGCCATAAATATGTCATGTCGCCTGTTGAGATGCTTGCTTTAAACGCTTGAACAGTATATGTCATTGGCAATAATTTATTGAATACTTGCAATGGTGATGGAATCAGTTCAAGTGGGAATGTACCCGCGCTTGTTGTAAGCTGTAAAATCAGTACAACAATGGCAATGAAACGACCTGGATCACCGAAAATAGAAACTAACATTTGAATTAAAGCTAAGAACACATAACTTGTTAGTAACGCCGTTAGTACAAAGTAACCTAAATTTTGTACTTCAAGACCTAATCCCCATTTTACAATGGCAACTGTTAATAAAGTTTGCACTAAACCTACGAATGCAAGGACTGTCACCTTACTTGTAAACCATGATGCGCCATTTTTCGGACGAATTGCTGGTTCTACAAGTGGGAATACGATTGAAATTAGCAATGCTCCAACAAATAATCCAAGTGAAATAAAGTAAGGTGCGAAACCTGTACCATAGTTTGGAACATGGTTGATTGATTCTTTTTCTACTTCAACCGGACTACCGACCATATCATATGTGTCATTATTTGCATGTACTTCGTTTGCTTTTTCACTAGCTTCACCTAATTTGCTAGATAATGTCGCTGTACCATCAGCAAGTTCAGTTGAACCATCAGCAAGTGTTGCAGAGCCTTCTGCTAACTCACCAGATTTTGAAGCAAGTGTTGAAGTGCCTTTATTCAATGTTGTTGTACCACTCGCTAAGTCATTTAATCCTGAAGCTAATGTTTGTGAACCAGCAACAGCTGTGTTTACACCTGCATGTAATTCACCTAGTTTACTAGCAAGAGTTGCATTACCAGCTTGAAGGCTTTGTGCACCTTGCACTAGTTCATTGCTTTTTGCTGCTAATGCATTTGAACCAGCTAAAACATCTTTTTGACCTGCTGCTATTTGTGATGCACCACCGCTAACTTGGTTAGCACCAGCTTGTAATTTTTCAGTACCTGCTGCTAATGCATTTAAACCATTATGCACATTGGTACTACCAGCTTGTAGCTCAGCTAACGTTTGTTTTAAAGCAGCGGCTTGCTCTGCTGGCATTGCATCAATTGTACTTTTTAACTGTGCTGTTAAAGCCGCAATACCCGCTTCCACTTGTGCAGAACCAGTAGATAACTGATTTGCTGAACTGTTTAGCTTACCAGCATTTTCAGCAACTGATGTTGCACCGGCAATGATTTGCTGTTGTTTTTCAGTTATTGTTGTAAGACCTGCTTCTACTTTCGCTACACCTTGTGTGTATTGAGATAGACCTTGTTGAAGACTTGTTGCACCGTCAGCCGCCTGCTGTGCACCTTGCTGTAACTGCACTGTACCGTTTTCTAATTTCACAAGACCACTTGATAAGTCGTTAGCACCAGTAGCCGCTTTCGCTGCACCTTTGGTAATTTTATCTGTCCCATCAGAAAGTTCGATTGTGCTAGAAGCTAACTGCTCTAAGTATCCTTTTAAATCTTTTGCTCCATTTGCTACTTTTTGAGCGCCTTCGTCTAACTTAACAGAACCATCAGCTGCTTCTGTAAAGCCATCTCCCATTGTGGCAATAGAATCAAATAATTTTTCTGCATACGTAGCAGAAACTTGCGTATTTACTTCCGCACGAATGCGATCCATTGCTGTCTCGCCAATTTGTGCTCCTAAGAAGTTCAAGCCTTCATTCGGAATGTAATTCATTACTAATTTAGAAGGTTTATCATCAAGTAAAGTCGTAGCATGTTCTGAGAAATTTGTTGGGATTTCTAAAATCATGTAATAGTCTCGACCATTTAAACCTTTTTCTGCTTCTTCTTTTGACACTTCTATAAAGTCAAATTGCTTACTATCGACGAGTTTGTCGACTAAGGTATTTCCTAAGTCTAACTTCACTCCATCCATTTCTGCACCCTTATCATCATTAACAATCGCTACCGGCAAATTAGACATACCTGCATATGGATCCCAAAACGCCCATAAAAACATGCCTGCATACATGACCGGAATAAATAGGACAGCGATTATTGAAACAAGCATTTTTCTTGTTTTAAGGATTTTCAGCCATTCAGCTTTAATCATATTTTTTCTCACTCCTATACTTGTTGACCGAAAACGTCATTTGGTCATTTTATTGCAAAAAAATCGTAAACTTCATCATGTGTAAAATTTGTAGATTTTTTCTTAAAGAACGAGCCCTCGAAAGATTGTCTCCTTGAAAAGATTGAGTATCTTTTCTTCTGGAATCATGTCGCCATGTAGCTCATGCCAATCTACTACGAACGCTAAATACGCTTTTAATAACAGGTAACTTACTAACTCTGCATCACAATCTCGAATTTCACCTTTATCAATTCGTCGTTGAATTAATGTTGCTACATAAGATAATATTTCAGACTCAATGCGAATTAGAACTTGTTTGACCGCTGGCGTACGTAATTCTTTTTCTTCTTCTATTAACTTTGCAAATAAAAGATGCTTCTCACGGAACTGTAGCATTTTCATCAAAGCATGATGCGCATTATCCATAAAGCTTGCTGATACATCCAACACTGCATCCGCTTCCGCCTTCATCTCACGTACAAGTGACATCGCAATCTCTTGAAATAAAATTTCTTTATTTGCAAAGAATGTATAAATCGTTCCTTTACCGACATTCGCAATTTTCGCCACTTGTTCCATCGTCGTTGCTTTGTAGCCAAACAACGTAAATGATTTTGCAGCTGCTTCAATAATTTCCTGCCTACGATCCATTTGTGACATCCTTTCCTGTTAAGTTATGTACACCTTTTGTACACTGAAATTAAATAATGACCAGAAAACCATTTCGGTCATCTGGTCATTATAATATTCCTATTTTAAAAATAATGCAAGCTTTTAATGATGATTTTTTTCATTTTCTTGTTGCTCTGTGCCCTCTGATGAATCTGTACCTTGATTTGGCATGTTCATATTGGCTTTTTCATCTTCTTGAATTACTTTTGTCATATCAGGTGTACCAGCAGTAATTTGCTGTTTCGGCATATTATGAATGCCATTAGCTGTAGTATGTGCAAACATATAATATACGCCGTCATGATCGAATGTTGTCTGGGCTTTATAGACGCCATCTTTCTCTAATTTACCTTCTAACATTTGACCTTCATCGCGTTTACCTGATTCCCACACTTCGAATTCTACGATTGCATCATCAATATTTTTATCACCTTGCGTAACGTGAGCAGCAAGCTCTATCGGAGCATTAATTGCTACTTCTTTTGACGTTAAAATGTCTACTTCCAACATTTGAGGCTCCTCTAATGCGGCAGGTGAAGCTGGTTCTTTCTTATCCCCACACCCAACTAATAATGCGGGTACAGCTAACAATGTCAAAATCCACTTCTTCATGTTCTCTATTCCTCCATTAACGGCATCGTAATCTTTACTGTTGTACCTTTATCTAATTCACTTTCGATTTCAATTTTACCATGTAACTGCTTTAATAATTGTTCCACTATAGATAGGCCTAAACCACTACCACCATCTGCACGACTGCGCGCTTTATTAACACGATAGAAACGCTCTGTCACATGTGATAAATCTTCCAGCGGTATACCAATGCCATCATCCTTTATCGTAATAAGTGCATTCCCATTATTTTCGATTGCGACAATGTCCACTTTTGACTGTTCATAAGAGTAATTAATAGCATTTTCGATAATGTTAATAAATATTTGCTTAAGCTTCACTTCATCCGCTTTGACAATTAGTTCATCATCTACATTAAGATGCAACGTAATATTCTTTTTTTGAGCTTGATGCATTAAAATTTTTCGTACTTCCCGTAATGTTTCTGCAAGTGGAATCGGATAAAGAGCAATATCCTTCTGTTCATTTTCCATTCGAGCAAGTTGAAGAAGCTCATTTGTTAAACGTTCCATACGATTTGCTTCTCGCACGATTAACTGAATGGTCTCTTGTTTTTGCTCTTCTGCAATAATACCATTTTGCATTGCTTCACTATACCCTTTTACATAGCTAATAGGTGTTCGTAATTCATGAGAAACAGTTGCTAAAAATGTTTTTTGTACTTCATCTTCACGTTGTATAGCCTCCGCCATGCCATTAAAAGTGCTGGATAGTTTACCTATTTCATCACTAGATTTAACAGGCACTCGTGTTTCATAATGTCCATACGACATTTGCTCCACTGCTGTTTGCAAGTTATTTAATGGGCGCATAATACGTTGAATTCCTTTATATACAAAGAAGCTCATCACAATCAAAAAGACAAATGCGCTCAAAAATAAGAAAATCACTTCTTGGCTTGCTAACTCACTGATTTTTGCTAATGGGAAGTAAATATAAATAATGCCCTCTAGCCTGTTTTGATCTACTAAGGGTAGTACAACTGAAATAAGTTGCCGATCGAACCGAGGCTCATAGCCAATCTTTTGCACATAATTACCTTCTAGCAATTGTTGCCGTTCTTCTGCGCCTATCAATGTTTCATAATCAATATCAAACGGAACACATGCACTAAGTTCACGTGGATTTCTAACAGCAAAAATATTTAAATTAGAATAATTATTATAATGTTCAATATCAGCAATAAATTCATCTGTCACTTTGCCACTCGTATACATTGTTTGTAACTTTGTACCGACCTCGATCATCATGCTTTCTGTATCTTCCACATAAAGCTGTTCATATAAAAAATCAGTCAGAACATACATAAAAACAACTGTAATAATCAAAAATGCAAATATTAGTAGCCAAATACGTGTGGAAATCTTTTTCATTCGCCAGGGTCAAAGCGGTAGCCTACTCCCCAAACGGTTTGAATATACCCTGCCGCTTCCTTTCCAAGCTTCAAGCGTAATGTTTTAATATGGGTATCAACCGTTCTTGTTCCCCCTAAATAATCTATATCCCAAATACGCTCTAACAATTGTTCACGTGAATAGGCATTGCCTGGATTTTTCATAAATAAATGTAATAATTCAAATTCCTTTAAAGTTAACGGAATCACTTTTCCTTCAACAGAAACTTTCCGAGAAATTTCATCTAATTTAATGGACCCAAAGACAATAATTTTTTGCTGCAAATCGGTTATATTCGAGCCACTTCTTCTTAATACAGCATGCATTCGTGCCACTAGTTCATCATTTGTAAACGGCTTTACGATATAATCATCTCCACCGAGTGTCAGACCCTTTACTTTATCCTCATTCGCATCTCGTGCCGTTAAGAAAATCACAGGGACATTCGACATCGCACGAATACTTTGACAAACTGTAAAACCATCTTCATGCGGCATCATTACATCTAATAGAACTAAGTCAATTTTTTCCCGCACAATAATATCGTACGCCTCAGTTCCATTTGCAGCTGTAAAGGTCTCGAACTTGGAATTATTGAGCATCATCTCGATTAAATTACGCATATCTTGCTCATCATCAACAATTAATACCGTTGTCACTTTTCTTCCTCCCTTACTAACAGTTGAAATGCACCTTTACCAACATCAACTGTTTTTTGTACCTGACCGTCTTTTATAAAATATAATGTGTGGTCGTCATAGCCAGCTACAACAATATAATTCTTAAATTGATTTACAACAAATGGATTAGCCCCTACCTCTTTATGCCATTTTACCGTTCCATTAAAATCAACGACATATAATTCATTATGACCATGGCTGACCACTAACACATTATCTTTCGTCTTTGTTAAACCTACTGGCATTAAAGGCATTTCTATTTCACCATGAACAGCACCCGTTGTAAGATCATAACGCTTCACCGAACTATTTGGTTTGCTGCCTTCACCATGTCCACCAATCCATAACTCATTTGTCTCTTCAATAATGACAATCCCATGTGACGATTTTTCTATTGGCCACTGTTGTTCTATCGTTAAATCCTTAATGGATAACACGGATAGTTTGGTGTCTTTATAGTTCACGACATAAAGCTTATCTTTATACGTTGCCATCGACATCGGATAGTTGCCAAGTCGCTGTGAAGCAAGTTCATTGCCTTCCACATCAAAGCTTGTCACTGTATTCATCTTACTATTCGTAATAAAAAATTGTTTGAACTTCGGCGCATAATACACATTGGTCGTGCCAATTTCTACTTTTTTTGAATAGAGCTTTTTACCTGTCGAAAGTGCAAAAACATCTATTTCATCTAATTGATGACCATATAGTAAAACTCGGTCCTTATCGAGGAGTATTGCGCCTGTATAGGCTTTGTCAAATGTCCAAGATGCAAAAACTCCACCCTGATCATCAATAAAATCAAGCGATGGTTCTTGAATATTGAGAGACGCAATAAAATGCTGATTACGTTCAATTGGCTCAAAAGATATCTCTGTACACCCTGCTAACCAAATAATTTGTATAAAAGAAAAAATGAAGAATGCCCATTTTTTCAAAATCATCACCTCTGCCCTCTAACTATACTTCACATTTGTGAAATCTGCGTGAAACTTGGAAGGTAAATTTATGACACATTCCCAGCTGATAACAGCGCGTGTTTCCTATCAATAGCAAAAGACTTAAGCATCGCAAAAAAGCCTATTCACACATATACTACAAAGATTATCGTAAGGAGGAATCACATTATGGTAACCATTAGTTTATGTATGATTGTGAAAAATGAAGAAGATGTTATTGCCAGATGTCTTGAATCAGTAAAGGATTTAGTTGATGAAATAAATATAGTAGATACTGGCTCCACGGACAATACAAAGAAAATTGTAAAACAGTTTACTAATCGTATTTTTGAATTTGAGTGGGTGCATCATTTTGCCCAAGCGCGAAATTTTTCATTCCAACAAGCTACACAGGACTATATTCTTTGGTTAGACGCTGATGATGTGTTATTGGCGGAAGATCAAGAGAAATTTAAAGCCTTAAAGGAATCTTTAACACCTGAAATTGATGCTGTCTCGATGAATTATTATTTAAGCTTTGATGCCGAAGGAAAAGTGAATTCTCTTTTAAGAAGATATCGATTAGTTAAAAGAGATAAGCAATTTAAATGGATTGGAGCAGTTCATGAATATTTAGAGGTTAGTGGACATCTTTACGAAAGTGATGTCGCTGTTAGCCACTTACCACTTCATCATGACCACCAGCGGAATATTACTATTTATAAGAAACTCATTGAATCAGGTGAAGCATTAACTCCACGTGACACATTTTATTATGCCAATGAATTACTAGATCATAATGAAATTGAGGATGCAATCTTTTATTATGAACTTTTTTTAACATCAAAACGTGGTTGGGTAGAAGATAATATTCAATCTTGTTTTAAACTAGCAGACTGTTACACGACTTTAAATGATAAAGAAAATAATGTAAGTTCTATTTTAAGAAGCTTTGAATATGATATCCCACGTCCAGAGGCATGCTGTAGGCTTGGCCATCATTTTATGGAACAAGGGAAAAATCAGGAGGCAATCTTTTGGTATGAACAAGCATTGACAATAAAAACAAAACCAAACGCTCCATTTCTAAATACAACTTTCACCACGTGGTTACCTCATATACAACTTTGTGTCCTCTATGACCGTTTACAACAATATGAATTAGCCAATATCCATAATGAATTAGCACGAGCCTACTTACCGAACGATGAAAAAATCCTACACAACAAAACCTATTTTGAGCAGATGTTTAAAAAGATACATGATAACAATTAGATTAACTATTAATTCAGAAGTATATACCAAATTCAGGGGATTTCTAGTTTTATAAGAAAGTCTCTTTAATCCCAAGCCCCTTACCGCCTTTCTCTACCCTATTAAATCGTAGTTATAAGTTCGACAGATTTTAAATTCTTATATGAATAAGCAAAGTAGTTAACCGTCCACTTCCTCTATCATTTTCATGAATAGGATATTTGAGAGAGGAGGTGAATAAATGAATTTCCATGATTTTATTTTAAATAATATTTGCAAGAGATGTAATAGTTATCCATGCCGTTGTGTTAATAGACCAGAGCAAAACTGTTCAATTTGGCCTGTTAAACCTACTGGTACAACAGGGACGACTGGGCCTACGGGCGCAA
>LAHS01000151.1_pt1 | contig 24161 bp, 14 predicted proteins | sample 329651 | NCBI WGS metagenome assembly LAHS01 (sample SAMN03275699, study PRJNA271635) | activated sludge metagenome | isolation source: sample C-1 Sludge from hydrolytic chamber (first chamber) of Anaerobic... | reverse complement strand
TCCTGGCCGTACTTCTTCACGATGGCGGCCGTGTCGAGCGGCTCCTGCGTGTGTGCTTTCAGGTTCTCGCGGTCCAGCCAGCTCTCAACACGGCTGCCGCCCTTATTGGCCAGGATGAGTCCTACGGGCAAGTTGAGCGCCCGGTTGAGCATTCGGGCGAAGAAGTAGCCCGTAGCACTGCAGTCGGCAACGTGCTGCGGGTCGGCCTCCAGCCACTGGCAGGGGGCGTCGTCCAGCGGTTTCATGCTCATGGTGCTCGGTATCTTGGCGTAACGGATGCCCTTGTGGGCGGCCGACTCGGCCACAGTGGCGTTGAAACCCTCGACCGGACAGCCCCAGAAACCGCGCACCGGCATCTCCATGTTGCTCTGTCCGCCGCACACCCACACCTCTCCGGCCAGGATGTTCTTCACCGTCAGGGGCTCTCCATCATCAAAGACGATGGACAGCGGCGTGTAAGAAGCCTTGGGCGTTGTTACCTTTACCTGCCACCGGCCGGTCTTGTCGGTGCGCGTTTGGTACGTTTGTGCGTTCCATGAAACCGTTACCCTGACCGTTGTGCCGGGCTTGTCCCAGCCCCAGAGGCGGGCCTCTGCCTGCTGTTGCAGTACCATGTTGTCGGCTATAAGGTGCGGCAGGCGCACTTTGGCCTGTGCCGTAGCGGCCGTGAAGAGGGCCACGGCTGCCATGAGAATTGTCTTTATCCGGTTCATTTTCGTTGTTTTCAGTTTTCTGTTTGCTTCAGGTAAAGCCCGTTGAGGCTGCTCAGAAAGATGGTGGAGGGGTCGTTGTAGAGCGTCATGAAGCTCTTGATGAGGCTGTTGTGGGCACCCGGCCAGGGCGTGTAGAAGTGCTTCTGCGCGTATTCTCCGTGGTTGCTGCCCAGCAGAACGTACGAGAGGCGGTTCTGCTGCAGCAGAGGCAGCAGGGTGGAGGAGAAGTAGGTGGAGTCCGGCAACCCCTCTATGCCCGTTGTGATGCCTGCTACCTTGTTGTATTCCTGCGCCAGTTGCACCACTGCGGGCACCATGCGCTCCATCACCCGGCGGTAGGCAGCCTCGTTGGCCTGTGCCTGCGGCTGCTGGAAAGTGAAGTTGATAACCTGTATCTCGTCAACGGGCAGCCGGCTGCCGAAATGCTCCGACCGGCCGTCAAAGCTCTCGGAGTAGCCGAAGAGCACGTTGGTAACCTGCTCCTGGCGCAGCCATTGCACCGTCTGCCGGTACATTTGGCGGTACTCCTGGGGTGAGAGACGCGCGTACCAGGTGCCCGACGAGAGCGGATAAGGGAAGAGAACGACGGGTGCCTTGATGCCGTAGCCGTCGTGTAACGAGCCGAGGTAGGCTGCCAGCTTGCGTACCCAGCCGTGCAGCTGCTGCTCGTTGCCGTTTGGATTAGGGGCCGTCCAGGTCATGAGAACGAGCCCGCCGTGGCGGAAAAAGCCTACGGCATCCTTGCTGATGAGGCTGAAGGGGATGCTGTCGGCATTGGTCTTGAGGCCGCGCTCCACGCCGCACAGCTCGTAGGAGTTGACGGCCGGCCGGTCGTTACAGATGCTGCGGAAGTCGCTGCGGGCGCTGTCGCCCTGCCAGCCGATGCCGCGCAGGGTGCCGTACTGCTGCCCGATGAGCACTCCCTTGCCCACAAAACGGGGCAGATTGGCCTCCAGGTTCTCCGTCCGAACGGTGCGGCCGCTGTCGCCCAGCTCGTCGTACGACTTCTTCTTGCCGCCGCACGAGGCTACGAGCAGGGCGACTATGGCAGCGCCGGCCATGTATTTGAGTTTGCTGTTCATTGTCATTCGTTGTATGCCTGCTTCATGGCAGCGACCACGGTGGGCAGCGACCACTTGGGAACTGTGCGGTCCGAGCCGTAGAAAATGCTCGACCAGTAGATGGTGGCGATGCCCAGCGGCTTGGCCTGGCGTATCATGTCTGCGGCCTGGTCGGCAGCAGCTTGCTTCAACTTGTCGGTCGATGAGCCTTCTACTTGTACGCCGTCGCCGTGGGTTCCGTACTCACCGATGATGACGGGTATGCCCTGACTCACGAAACGACGGTTGAGGTCGGTGAACATCTCCTTAATGGTATTGCTGCAGGTGGTGTTCCATTCGCCGTAGGTTTTTATCCAGTTGTAGGGGTCGTAGGTGTGAACCTGGACGGCAAGGTGGCCCTCCGTGTTGTCCGTAGGTACCTTGAAGTTGTTGAGAACCTCTGTACTGTGGCCGCCGGCGTAGGTGTTCACAATCAGGTTACGGGTGGAGTTGTTGCCTCCCGTGGCCCGTACTGCGTTCACAAAGCTCTGCGCGTAGCTGTTGAGCGGTGCGTAGCTGTTGGCGTTCTTGGGCGCATTCCAGGTGTTGTCGGCATCGAGCATCTCGTTGTAACCTTCGAAGAGCAGATGCTGGTCGTAGCCGGCAAAGCGGTTGGCTATCTGCGTCCAGAGCTTCTCAAAGCGTGCCTTGTTGGCCGTGTAGTTGTCGGCATCGGCCTTAATCCAGGCCCCCGCGCCGGCTGCCGTATCGTGGTGTACGTTGAGAATGCAGTACATGCCGGCGTTGATAACGTAGTCTACCACTTCTTGTACACGGTTCATCCAGGCTTCGTCCACGTTTCCGTCGGCGTCCATGTGCTCATACCATGTTACCGGAACGCGCACACAGTTGAGCCCGCCCTGCTTGAGAAAGTCCATCATGGCCTGCGTCGTGACGGGCTGACCCCAGCAGGTTTCGTACTGACTGATGGTTTTGCCCTTGCCGATGCCGTTGGCGTCGAGGGTGTTACCGAGGCTCCAGCCCAGTCCCATGTTGCGAACGGCGTCCTTGGCGCTCTCGTTGTTGGTGGTTGCCTGGAGGTTTACCTGGTCTCGGGTGATGACGTAACTCTGGCTCATGGCATCCTTCCACCAGTTGTTGTCGGGCATGCTTTCACCGTACCAGGGCATGAAGTAGAGCCACTTGGCACCATTCTGCCACACGTCTGATATGTTGGCAAAGGGCGTCTGGCCATTTCTTCCGCACTCGGCCAGCGCCACCATCTTGCCTTCATGGCGTGAGGAGATTTCTTGGAACTCTGTTTGGTTGGCCTTGGCGGCAGTGCCGTAGAGGTCGCGGCCTATGATGTCAACGTACTCATTGCCCGGGTAGAAGCTGCTGTCGTCATTGTACTGGCTGCTGTCGCCGTTGTAGTTCTGCGTCGTCCAGGTCCATATCAGGTTGTGGATGCCCTTCTCCTGGAAGTAGTTGAACATGGTTCGCCAGAGGCTCTTGTAGGTTTCGGCACCGTCGGCACCCCACCAGAACCAGGCTGTAGCCCAGCTGGCAGGCGTCTTGTGCATGCTGTTGCCGGCCCCTTCGTGGAAAGGTCGCCAGAGTGCTACGATGCCCGCATCCTGCAACTTCTGCAGAACAGCGGCCACCTTGTCCATCTGCTGGTAGAACCACCGGTACTCCCACGTGCCGCTCTTGAGGGCATTGGAGGCCTTGAAGGTGGTCTTGTCGGTCGAGCAGGTAACGCCCGAGCCGTCTGTTCCGGGCACTACACCCTCGGCGGTGGGCACGTTGAAGTGCCACATCAGCGACACGATGCCGCCTGCCTCAGCCCATTCGGTTACGGGAGTGATGTCGTCGTAGTTTATCCAGTTGTTCTTCGGAACGCATATCTGGATGAAGTCATAGCAGTTGATGGCGGGATACTTGCCCGTTGCCTGCTGAATCTTGTCGGCCTCCTGGTGGTTCCAGTTTACGTTGGCCATCACGGCCGAGAAGATTTTACTGCCGTAGTTCATCTGCAGATACTTGTAAAGACGCTTGGTGTTGTCCAGCGCCGCCTTGTCTGCCAGGGTGATGTTGCTCACGTCGCTCTCGTGGTAAACGTTGAAGACGACGTTGCTCACCTGGTCTGCCTGCCACGTATCTATCTGCCCCATGTCTTCCATGCCCTTCATGTAGTTGCCGAAGGAGCCGTCGGCATGGAACTGTAGCCGTGGGAACTCGTTGATTTTGTACGATTGGGATTTCCCGTTCTTGGTGTTGACGGTATAGGTGTCGGTAGCCGCCTGTGCGGTTACGTTCAGCGAAATGAGCGCTGCAAAGAGGGCGAAGATTAGTTTTTTCATTTCTTGACGATTTTTACAGATTTGCCGTTGGCGTTGACAATGTAGATGCCTTGTGGCAGTGTGTCGAGGCTGACGACGGTGCCTTGGGCCGTGTGAGAGGTTACTGCGGGCACTGCTGCGCCGTTAAGGGCGAATATCCTTACAGCAGTACCGGTGCCGGGAATGACCAGGCTGTTGCCCTGGCGGGTGAAGCCGCCGGCCGACTCTATCCCGTCAATGCCGCTGGCAGTGGTAAAGGTAAAGGTCTTTACTTTGTAGAGGTCGTATTCCAGCGTCTCGGCACCGGCCGTGATGGTCATCTTGTCGTTCGCCATCACGACGGTGGGCTGTGTGGAGAGGGCAAAAGTATGGGTGGCGTTGTCGCTGAACGTAACCACAAGAACCTTGTCCTCGGCGCCTGCGGTGAGCGCAGCGGCCAGCGTGAAGAGCGTGAGTAGTAGTTTTCGCATGTGCATGTATTGAATGATAAAACAGAAAAATGTGGCGCGGTTGATAGTCCGACCGCGCCACAAAGTTATGATATTTTTCGCAAATCCGGAATGAAACCGGCGCCTAAAAGACCGCTCGCGTTCTGTTCCGCGCGGTTTCCGGCGGTACCGGACGCTCCGGGCGGGGTTGCCGGAAGCCTGTTCGGGCAGGCTTGCAGACTATGGGGAAGAACTTTCGACACTTGTCGAATAATCGTGTGACACTTGTCGAACGATTGTGTGACACTTGTCAAAAATTCCCGAAGCATGTCTCCAGGAACCCGGAAAGGCTGCACCGGGGAGGCGTGAAGAAGCGTTCCCGGTGCGTAGATGCGGTTTCCGGCGGGCTTGGGTTACTTCAGTGTCACCTTGCTGAAGGTGAGACCGTCGCCCGTGATGACGAGTCCGCCCTTGGTGCGCAGCAGCGTGAGACCCTCTTCCGTCAGCGTGTAGGTCTTGCTCATTTCGCCTGCGGCGGGCGTAACGTCTATCTGGTTGTCAGGCATATTGCCCCATCCGTCGCCATAGCGCAGGCTGATGCAGGCCCAACCGGCCGCGGGGTCGTTGCATGTAAAGTAGAAGGTGAGCGTCTGGCCGGCCGTAGCTTTGGTCCAGTCGTAGCCTCCCCAGGCCAAATCTTGGTTGCCGCTCCAGCCTGCGTTGTTAAAGCTGCCGCTCCAGATGGTCTGCTCCGCCGGCTTGGCTGTAATCTTGCCAACGGTGTATTGCTTGCCGCTGTAGTCGACCATGATGAGGTCGTACGTGCCTGCCGGTACCGTAGCGGGTATCTGGAAGGTCATGGCAGTGTTGGTGCGGTTGCTGAACTTGACTACTTTCGTGGTGCCTATGTAAACGGTTTCCACGTTGTTGAAGTTCTTGCCGTTCACGGTTGCGTCGGCTCCTATAATGCCTTCGGCGTCTGCAGTGATAGATGGGTCGGTAGAAGGATTAACGGTGAGGCCTGCTGCTTCAACCTTGTCGCCGTTCACCAGGTTCAGGATAACGCCCGAACCTGCGGCCGATGCCGGCACGGTAAGGCCGATGGCGCTTTCGGTTTGGGCAGTAAAGCTCTCGGCAGCAACGGTAGGTTCGCCCTCGCCGGGGAAGGTAACGGAGGCCACGAGGTCCAGGTCGGTACCGCGAAGCAGCACCTGGTTGCCTGCTATAAGCGAGGCGGGAGTGAACGAAGTGACCTTAGGTTTAACGAGCGTGTAGGCTACCGTCACGGTTTTTCCGTTGGTCAGGTTGAGCGTAATGTCGCCTTCCTGAGCCGTGGCGGGTACTTCTGCCGTTATTTTCGTGGCGCCTGAGGTTTTCAGCATCGACGGGTCGCTGTTGGGGAAGGTGATGTCCTTCACCAAATCAAGGTCCTTGCCGCTGATGGTAAGCGTAGCTCCGTTCTTTACGGGAGCAGGCTCCGCCTTCAGTTCCGTTGGCACTACGGTCTCTATGTTGCCTGCAGGAATCTCGACGCCGGAGTAGGTTACGAGCGTTACCTCGCCGTCGGCAGCCGTTTCGGGCACCGTTAAGGTGAGTGTCTTGCCGTCGGCAGCTTTCTTGAGGTCGGCTTCAGGCACGATGGCTCCGTTGAACCTAACGCTCTCTATCTGGTCCAGCGAGGTGCCGCTGATGGTGAGCGTCTGCCCGGCCTTGGGCTTGGCAGGCGACAGAGCCGTGGCGGTTGGCAGGTTGACGGTGAGCGCCTCGTCGGTTTGTATCTCCGTTGCAGGCGTTGCCATGTCAGTAAGAACGAGCTTGCCCGTCTTGGCGGCCTTGGGTATGGCTACCTCTATGGTGTAGCGGTCGTGGGTGGTAAAGCTCTCTTCCTTTACGGTGTCGTTGTCTGCAAATACCACTCCGTGTATCAGGTTCAGGTAATCGCCCTTGATGGTAACGGTCTGTCCAACGCTTCCGGTCAGGTTTCCGTCGGTTCCAACATAGAACTTACTGAGGGTGATGTCCTCGCGGTAGGTTACAGGTGTAACGCTCTTGATTTCTCCACCCTTGGCAGTCTTGAGGATGACGATGCCGGTGTCGCACTTCTCTGCGGGCACCTGGATGGTGATTTCGCTCTCTCTGCCAGCTTTGATGACTTCAATCTGGGTGATGGGGTCGGCGCCGGGAAGGTGAATCTCGGTTATCTGGTCCAGGTTGGTGCCCAGGAAGTGGAGCGTGCCTCCACGCAGAACGGGGCATGGACCGAATGACTGCAGGGAGATGTCGTTGCCGTACTGGTCGGTGTTCAGGTCGTCATCGTCGCTACAGCTTGTCAGTGATAGCCCGGTAAGGGCTACCACCAACAGGATGAATAGATTATAGTACTTTTTCATAATGGTGCTTGGTTAAATGCGATTATTCTGTGTAAGGCACGAATCTGATGTTGTCAATCTTGATGATAGGCTGGCACTCGGTGCCCGTTACGCCGCCACCGGTGATGAAGATGGTGAGCGATGCGAAGTCATCTGCAGTGAGTGCAGCTCCCGTAGCCTTGCCTCCGGCCATGCCGTAGGCGAAAGCCGAGAGCGGTATGGTTACGGTTTGCCACTGGTCGCCGGTGTCATAAGAGCCGGTAGACTGCCATGGCATGTAGACTGCACGCGGCAGCACGTCGTTGTTGAAGAAGGTGTTGTTGGCCCCTGCCACGGTGTTGCCGTACTGGTCGGTGCCACCTCCTGAGTTGGTAATCTTGTCGGTTCCGGCGCAGATAATCTGCATGGCACCGGCCTGCCACGGGTTGGTGGTGGGGATGAACATGTCGAACTGGATGGACATGTTGGGGAAGTTGGCGAAGCTAACCACGTCGTTCAGGCGGGCACTCACGCCGTCGGTATAGGTAACGGGGTCGGTATAGTCGCCCGGCCAGTACTCGAAGGAGAAGGCTCCGTCGTCCCATCCGCCTTCTGCCGTCATCGTTGCGCCCTCGCCAAAGATAACGAAGTTGCCCGTAACGGCCGTTTCGTCGGTGGTAATGGTGCGTGCATGCCAGCCGTGGTTGGTGAGTCCGGTCAAGCCGTCGAAGTCGAACACGATGCCGCGAGACTCCAGGTAGTGGAACTTGGATGTAGTCTTGCCGTAGATGGATGTCACGGTAACGGGGCCTTCTTCTACCCCTTCGGGAATGGTGAAGGTGAGAGTAGTCTTGGTGATGGACTTGATATCGGTTACCGGAATGTTGTTCTCGCCGATGGTAACGGTAAGAGGCACGTTGGGATCGTCGATGAAGTAGTCGCCGCTTACGCTAACTTCACTGCCTGCCGGAGCATATAGGTACGACATGCGTGTTACCGTTGGGGCAGGTACAATGACGTGGAAGCTGTACGAAGTGGTGTCTCCGGCCTGGTTAACCATGAAGATTTTGTCGGAAACAGTTTGCGGAATGCCGCCCGGAACGTCTACCAAGAGCGTGTGGTCGGTAATGTAGCTGGTGTTGAGGATGGCCTTCTGGTCGTTGAAGTACATCTCCTTGATGCTGGTCAGGTTATGACCTACGAGGCAGATGGTTTGCTTCATGGAGGCCTCTGTTATCAGTGAGTCGCGTGAGTCGAAGCTACCCACACGTACATAATTAATAGTAGGCGTGCCGTCGGTAAGCTCGAACTTGTCGGGTTCATCCTCGCAGGAAGTCAGCATCATGCCCGTGAGGAGCAGCGCCAGGCAGGCCAGCAGGTTGATATGTTTGTTCAGTTTCATAATCGGATGCTTTTGGAATTAGTAAGAATAGGTTTCGCGGATGTCGACATGTACCGGATCTTTCATCAGGTTGCCGTTGAAGACTACATCCTGGCTTGGTAACGGCAGCGTGAAGCTGGAGGCCGTCACGTTGGGAGCAGGTGTATCTTCGTCGTAGCGGGTAACTTCTGGGTCAACGGTCCAGGTCTTGTAGCCGCTCTCATACCATGCCTTGTGCGGCACGTCGGGTGAGTACCAGGGGTTGCGGTGCTGGGCCTTGAGTTCTGCTATTACTCCGTTCATGTCGTAGTAGCTGCGACGTACGAAGTCGTACCAGCGGTCGCCCTCCATGGCAAGTTCCAGACGGCGCTCTTTCCACACGTCGGTAAAGGAAATGGAGGCCGGTCTTTCGTAAGATGTTACGGCGCGATGGCGCACGGCATAGAAGGCATCAATGGCGTTGGCATCGGTTGTTGAGCCGTTGTTGCCGATGACTGCTTCGGCGTAAACCAAGTAGATATCCGACAGGCGCAGGATATGCGTGGCCAGACTGCTGGCCATGCGTGCTGCCGATGTGCCCGTTCCGGCCACGTGGTCGTCGTTGTTACCGTAGAGATGCTTCACCTCATTGGCGCCTGCTCCGGTGTACTGGCCTGCAGGGCCACCCTTACCGTAGCCGTTGGAGTCGAAGAGGAACTGCGTATAGTTGAAGCCGTTGCGCTTCTGGTCATCTTGTTTCTTGGTCCAGAAGTATTCGTAGAAGTCGCCCGGAAGCATCATCGTGGCCTTGCGGCGTGAGTCTACGTCGTGCCGGTTGGCAGGATCTTCGATGGCGCTCACGCCGAATGCTTCCTGTAAGTCTACCGACGGACCGGCCCACTGGCCCCAAACGTCGCCGAACTCGTCAAAACCAACCATGCCGAGGTCGCTCTGCAGGGTGTTTTGTGATGTCCACTGGGCGCTCACTACCCACTGCCAGGAGATGAGACTCTCCTCGTTGTGGTTGTAGGCAAGGCGGAAGTTATCGGAATAGTTGGCCAACAGGTTGCGGCCGGAGTTGTCGATAACGTCCTTGGCATATTGTGCTGCCTTGGCCAGGTCTTCGGTGTTGCGCTGTCCGTTGCCGTTGGCATTCACGCCGCTCTTGGTGAGGTACACCTTTGCCAGCAAGCCTTCGGCACTGTAGTAGTCTATGCGGCCGTTGCCGGGAGTCTTTACATCCTTGAGCAAATCCATGGCTTTCTCCAGCGTGAGCACAATGTATTCGTACACGTCGGCCTTCTGCACCTTGAACGTATTGCCGTAGCTGCCGTCGGCGAGCATGGCAGAATTGTCGTGAACGATGGGCACATCGCCGAACGTACGCACCAGATAGAAGTAGGCCATGGCCTTCCAGACGAGGCATTCGCCCATGGTCTGGTTCTTCACGGCTTCGGAGGCGCCGCCTCCCTTGATGTAGTTATATACGGTGTTGGCGTGACCTATCACGGCCCACAGTGAGTAGGACATGTTCACCAAGTCTTCATCAGTATTGTTGACGGTGAGCGTCAGGTAGGGACTTGAGCCCCAGGTGTAGTTGCCCGACATCACTTCGCCCACCTTGATGAAGCCGCGCTGGAAGTCGTACCACGGCGAGTTGTACAGATAGTTGACGCCCTGAATGCACTGCTGGTCGTTCAGATAGAAGTTGCCTGCATTGTAGCTGTCTTCTGCCGGGCGGTCAAGAAAGTCCTCGCAGGAAGTAAGGCTCAGTCCCAGAAAAGCCGTCAGCGCGATATATTTGATAGTTGAAAATTTCATATTCGATAGTATTTTAAAGTTTTAGAACGTCAGATTCAAACCGAACGAATAGGTAGTAGGCGACGGATAGCGGCCGTTGTCCAGTCCGTAAACGTTGAGGCTGGCCGTGCTGACACCGATTTCAGGGTCGTAGCCGTCGTACGGCGTGATGGTAAAGAGGTTCTGGATGTTGCAGTACACACGCAGGTTGTCGATGCCGAAGCGCGAAACGAGCTTCTTGGGGAACGTGTAACCCAGCGATATGTTCTTCATTCTCAGGTAGGTGCCGCTCTCTATATAGCGGTCACTTATGCGGTCATTGTCGTTTGCATCGGCAATAGTTGCGCGCGGCAGCGTGGCCGACGGGTTCGATACCCGCACATTGTCCACGTGGTCGTACCAGTGACTGCCGTCGTCGTAAACCACGTTCGGGTCGATGGGTTCCAGTATGGAGCGTCCCAGCACGTCAACCAGCTGGTTGCTCCACAGCGAGTTCATGTGCGTAAGTTTCATCTTCATGTAGTTGAAGACCTTGTTACCAACCGAGCCGTTGATGAATATGCTCAGGTCAAAGTTCTTGTAACGGAAGGTATTTGTCCATCCCCAAGTGAACTTAGGCAGCGGAGAACCGATGTTGGTGAGGTCGTAATCGTCGATGACACCATCGGGTTTGCCGTCCGGACCACTCAGGTCTTTGTACTTCACGTCGCCTACCCACACGGTGTTGGAGCGGTTGAAGACGCCGTCGGCAGGATATTTCACGGGCTTGGGGCTATTCTGCAGGTCGGCCAGGTCCTTGTAAATGCCGTCTGTCTTGTAGCCGTAGAAGCTGTAGAGGCTCTCGCCCACGTTCGACATACTTACCACGTCGCTCCACTGGCCGTAGCCTACGATGGCGGCGTTGGCCGTTCCCGAGAGGGCAACGAGCTTGTTCTTGTTGCGGGTAAACTGCACTTCGGAGTCCCACTGGAACTGACCAATGAGCGGATGCGTAGTAACCGTGATTTCGTAACCGGTGTTACGGATGGTTCCATAGTTGCCCCAAGGTGCTGCGAGGGCCGAAGAGGCGTTGCCGGAGGTACCCATGTACGAGGGCAACTGCAGCGGCATGAGCATGTCCTTGGACTCCTTGCGATACCAGTCGATAGTAGCATTGATGCGGTCGTTGAGGAATCCGAGGTCAAGACCTACGTTCCACTGTTCCTGCGACTCCCACTGGATGGCCGTGTTGGGAATGTTTGCGGGGCGATAGCCCGAACCCAAGTAGGAGTTCATGATACTGATGGTGGTTCCCCACTTGTAACCACCGATGGAGGAGTTACCTGTCTGTCCCCAGCCCAGGCGCAGTTTGCCGTTGCTGAGCCACTTGCCGGCAAAGTCGCGGACGAACTTCTCTTCCGAGAAGCGCCACGAAGCGGCCACCGAGTGGAAGCCTGCCCAGCGCTTGTCGGGGCCGAAGTTGGAGCTTCCGTCGTAGCGGTAAGTGTAGGTTCCGTTGTATTTGCCCTTGTAACCGTAGGTGAGTCGGGTGAAGAAAGATGCCATGGCAGCGCTTCCCCAGCCTGCAGTAATCTGCGGGTCACCCGAACCGAGCTGCGGGTTATGTACCTCGTCGGAGGGCAGACCGGTGTTGTAGATGGACGTGTTCTCCCATTTGCTCTCCCAAGCCTCCTGGCCTACCATGGCCGTAACGGAGTGGTCGCCGAACTGGTTGGCGTAAGTAACGTAATTCTTGGCCGACCAGTAGGTGTTCTTCGAGTTGGATATGCGGCTCTCGTTGCTAGCTCTGGACCATCCGCCCAGGTCAACCATCGGCTCATAGGTCTCGCCCTTGTTCCATCCCAGGTCGAAGCCGAACTCCGTATGCCAGGTAATGTGCTTGATGGGCGACACGTCGAAGAAGATGTTACCGTTGAGTTTCTGGCGGCGCAGCTTAATATCGTTCAGCAGTGCCAGTGCAATCGGGTTGGGGTTGGAGTAACCCTCGCGCACGATAGTGGAGTAGCCGCCCTCTATGTTGTAAATAGGAATGTCGGGAGCCGTAAGCAGCGAGTAGTTAATTACGCCCTCGTCGCTGTCGGCCAGCGTAAGGTAATCGTGCGTATGTGTATAGGCTATGTTCACTCCCATCTTGAGCCACTTCTTCAATTCGGCGTTCAGATTGGTGCGGAACGCGATACGGTTGAAGGCTGAACCCACGATGGTACCTTCCTGGTCCATGTAACCCAGCGACGTGTAGTACTGTACCTTGTCGCTGCCGCCCTGTGCCGAGAGCTGGTGCTGGTGCTGGAAGGCTGTCTGGAAAACGGCATCCTGCCAGTTGGTACCCTTGCCCAGGAGAGACGGGTCGCTGTAGTACTCGCTCGGGTTGGCCACCTGTCCGGTCTCCACAAAGTCGTTGTAGAACTGTGCATACTCGCGCAGGTTCATGATGTCCAGGCGTTTTGTCTGGCGGTTCCATGCCACCATGCCGTCGTAGGTAAACTTGGCTTCGCCCGCGCGGCCGTGTTTGGTGGTGATGAGTACAACGCCGTTGGCGCCCTGTGCACCGTAGATGGCGGTGGCGGAGGCGTCTTTCAGGATTTCCATGCTCACGATATCGGCCGGGTTAATGGTCGACAGAGGCGAGATAGTGGACGTGGCACCGTTGCCCAGCGTGTCGCCCAGACCGAGCGATGCGCCCGATGTGCCGGCACTCTGTACAATGACGCCGTCGATAACGTACAGCGGTTCGGCGTTTGCATTGATGGTTGCCTGGCCGCGCACGCGTATGGAAGTAGAGGTGCCCGGTGCACCCGAGGTGGATACTGCCGTCACACCGGCCGCGCGACCCTGCAATGACTGGTCGAGCGAGGTGATGATGGAGCCCTTTACATCCTTTTCTCCCAAGGATACGGAGGCACCGGAGATGTCGCTCTTCTTCATCGTACCGTAGCCAACCACCACCACTTCGTCCAGGCTCTGGTTGTCTTCGGAGAGCGTGATGTCGTACGTGGAGGCTGCGCCCACCTTGATTTCCTTGTTCACGTAGCCTATGTACGAGAACTCGAGCGTGGCGCCCTGCGGCACGTTGAGAGAGTAGTTACCGTCCATGTCGGTAACAGTAGCATTCTGGGTACCTTTCACTCTGACCGTAGCACCTATGATAGGGCCTTGGCTGTCAGATACAGTACCCGTAACTTTCTTGGTTTGTTGCACTGCTGCCGGCAAGTTTCGCTCGCCAGCTGCATAGAGTTGCGGAGAGTAGCTCAACAGGGTGAGCGTGCACAATCCCGCAAGCAACGTAACTTTACTGCATTTTGGACTCATAGATTTTATTTTGGTTTTTATATTAGGTACGTTTATTCCTCAGCTTGATATTAGTAAGTCTGATGTTTTCCGGTTTACTCCTTATACCTTATTATATATATGGCAGACAGCAGCATCACGCCGCCGGAGGTCGGAATGGTTCTTGTTTGATAAGCCCCTTTAACGCTTCTTCTGGGTTAGTAATACATTTTGATGCAAAGATATAAAAAATGATAATAAACTGTTTGCACTTTTTTGATAAAGAGTAGTATTATCTTGCCAATTGTGGATTTGTGATAATTTACGCCTGCTTGTTGTACTTTCTTGCTTAAAGGGAGCCTACCCCCGCCCCTCCCGAAGGGAGGGGAGACGCTTGATAGGAGTGAAGGTGGCAGCGAATGCCTGCTGCGGGCATGCGCGGTGGGGGTACTTCGGAAAATTGAGGGCGGCAGCGGGCGTGGCGAAAAGGAATGACCGGCAGGCTGTCAGGCGGCTTTCGGTCCCGTTCTGAATGCCTGATGTAAAGCCTTGAGCTACAATAACTTCCTGCTGTCCGTATGCTACTGCAAAGAGAGAGCTGTCCTTCAAGCTCCTTGAAGAATACCTCCAAGCTCTTTGGACGATACCTCCAAGGCCGCTGAATGGCACCTTCAAGCGCCTGGAAGCATAGCTTCGGCAAGCCGAAAGGAAACCGGGCAGGCTTGCGGCAGAAAGAAACAGGCGGAACGCACGTAAACAGAGGCGGCCCCAACAGCGCCCCTATATATAATAAGGTGTAACCGCTCGCCCCGTCTCTGCTCCCAATCTTCATCCCTCTCAAAGGGAGGGGCGGAGGCAGGCGCTAACGAAGCACACCGCAACTTCCCTCTTTCAGTACCCCTCCCTTCAGGAGGGGCGGGGGCGGGTTTTCCTAACCTGCAGGCCACTTCTCCTCTTTCTTCCTTCAAAAAGGGCAGAGGCGGGCTCCCTTGTTTTCCCATAAAGTGTTGTTTTTAAATAAAAAAGTATTAGTGGTTTAGGATATTTTACCCTATCTTTGCATTGTCCTAATGACTACACTCGACAAATAAGAATGGAAAACGAGCGCTCGTTTGCCTTTTCGTGACCCTCAAACACACGGGCACGGCAGGCTGTGCAGCGACGAAAACCAACAATCTATGACAAAGCGTAAACTACTCTTCATGCTGCTTGCGCTGCTGTTTGTGCTCCCCGCAGGGGCGCAGATACGCGGCAACAACATCGTGGTGGCCGTGCAGCCCGACCACGCCGACTGGAATTACGAGGTGGGGCAGACGGCCCGCTTCAAGGTAAGTGTGCTCAAATCGGGCACGCTGCTGCCCGGCGTAAAGGTTGACTACGAGGCCGGCCCCGTGATGTATCCCGACCGGAAACGGCAGGGCGTAACCCTGAACGACGGTACCCTGGAGCTTACCGGCACGATGAGCCAGCCCGGCTTCTACCGCCTCAAGGTCACGGCCCGTGTTGGCGGCAAGAGCTACGACGGCCTCTGTACGGCCGCCTTCTCGCCCCAGCGCATCGTGCCCGCCACCCGCTGTCCGGCCGATTTCGACGAGTTCTGGCGCAAGGCACTCTCCGACGCCCGCACCAACGACCTCGATGCCACGCGCCGACTGCTGCCCGAGCGTTGCACCAAGGACATGAACGTGTACGAGGTGAGCTTCGTCAACAACCGTCCGGGCAGTCGTATGTACGGCATCCTGAGCGTTCCCGTGGCCTCGGGTAGCTATCCCGCCCTGCTTCGGGTGCCCGGAGCAGGCGTGCGACCCTATGCAGGCGACACCTACACGGCGCCGGGCAAGGCCATCGTACTGGAGATAGGCATACACGGCATACCCGTAACAATGGAGCAGCGGGTGTACGACAACCTGCTGGAGGGCGCCCTCAACGGCTACTGGGAGACCAATCTCAACGACCCCAACCGCAACTACTACAAGCGTGTTGTTACCGGCGCAGTGCGCGCAGTGGACTATATAGCCACGCTGCCCCAGTGGAACGGCACCACGCTCGGCGTGACCGGAGCCAGCCAGGGCGGGTTCCTCTCGCTGGCCGTGGCGGCACTCGACAGCCGTGTTACTTTCCTGGCAGCCGTTCATGACGCCATGTGCGACTACGAACAGGAGCTGAACGGCGCGGCCGGTGGCTGGCCCCACTACTTTTATCAGCAAACTGACGTTGACCCCAAGCGGGTAGAAGGCGCCCGTTACTACGACGGGGTGAACTTTGCCCGGCGCATCACTGTGCCGGCATGGTTCTCCTTCGGCTATAATGACGAGGTGGTTCCGCCCGTCTCCTCTTACGGAGTTTATAATATATTCAAGGGCCGGAAGACCCTCAGTGTTTATCAGCAGACCGGTCACTACTGGTACCAGGAGCAGTGGGACGAGTGGCAGGACTGGTTGCGTAACGAATTGGGAGTGAAATGAAAAAACTGTTTTTACTGGCTGCAGCCATCGTAACGATTGTGAATATGAATGCAACGACCAACGGGAAGAAGCCCGTTTACAAAGACCCCAAGGCCCCGGTGGAGGCCCGTGTGAACGATCTTTTGGGGCGAATGACTCTGGAGGAGAAAGTAGGACAGATGAACCAGCTGGTGGGCATCGAGCACTTTAAGCAGAATTCGGCCGCCATGACGGCCGCCGAACTGGCCACTAACACCGCCAACGCCTTCTATCCAGGCGTTACGGTAGCCGACATGGAGGCGTGGACCCGCCAGGGGCTGGTGTCCTCTTTCCTGCATGTGCTCACCCTGGAGGAGGCCAACTACCTGCAGGAACTCAACATGCAGAGCCGCCTGCAGATACCGCTGCTCATCGGCATAGACGCCATCCACGGCAATGCCAAGTGCCGCGACAACACCGTTTACCCAACAAACATAGGCCTGGCCAGCTCTTTCGACGTGGAGATGGCCTACAAGATAGCCCGCCAGACGGCGCAGGAGATGCGGGCCATGAACATGCACTGGACCTTTAACCCCAACGTAGAGGTGGCCCGCGACGGCCGCTGGGGCCGCTGCGGCGAGACCTTCGGCGAGGATCCTTACCTGGTTTCGCTCCTGGGAGAGGCCACAACGCGCGGCTATCAGGGCAATCTGGACGGCACGGACGACGTGCTGGCCTGCGTTAAACACTTCGTGGGCGGCTCTTACAGCATCAATGGAACCAACGGAGCACCGTGCGACGTGTCGGAAAGAACGCTGCGCGAGGTGTTCTTCCCGCCCTTCGAAGCCTCGGTGAAGGCCGGCGGGGCGAGCGTGATGATGTCGCACAACGAGCTCAACGGCATTCCCTGCCACACCAACAAGTGGCTCATGGACGGCGTGCTGCGCGGCGAATGGGGCTTCAAGGGCTTCGTGGTGAGCGACTGGATGGACATAGAACACTGCGTGGACCAGCACCACACGGCCCGCGATAACAAGGAGGCGTTCATGCAGAGCATCCTGGCAGGCATGGACATGCACATGCACGGGCCCGAATGGGTGGATGCCGTGGTAGCTCTGGTCAAGGAGGGAAAGGTGTCGGAGCAGCGCATCGACGAGAGCGTGCGCCGCATCCTGGCGGTCAAGTTCCGCCTGGGACTCTTCGAACATCCCTACAGCAACGCCAAGACCCGCGACAAGGTAATCAACAGCCCCGAGCATAAGGCAACGGCCCTGGAGGCTGCACGCAACAGCATCGTGCTGCTGAAGAACGACGGGGGGCTGCTGCCGCTCGACAAGAGTAAATATAATAAGGTGTTGGTAACGGGCATCAATGCCAACGACCAGAACATCATGGGCGACTGGAGCGAGCTGCAGCCCGACGACAAGGTGTGGACGGTGCTCCGCGGACTGCGTGAGGCGGCGCCGGAAACCGACTTCAGCTTCGTTGACCAGGGCTGGGACCCGCGCAACATGAGTCAGGCCAAGGTGGACGAGGCCGTGGAAGCCGCCCGCAACAGCGACCTGAACATCGTTTGCTGTGGCGAGTACATGATGCGTTTCCGCTGGAACGAACGCACCAGTGGTGAGGACACGGACCGCGACAATCTGGATTTGGTGGGCCTGCAGGAGCAGCTCATCCGCCGTATCTGCGAGACCGGCAAGCCCATGGTGCTGGTTATCATCAGCGGCAGGCCGCTGAGCGTGAACTATGCTGCAGCCCATGTGCCGGCCATTCTCAACGCCTGGGAGCCCGGACAGTTCGGCGGCAGGGCCATTGCCGAGATACTCTACGGGCAGGTGAACCCGTCGGCAAAGCTGGCCATGACGATGCCGCGTTCGGCCGGACAAATCAGTACGTGGTACAATCACAAGGCTTCTGCCTTCTTCCATCCCGTGGTCTGCGGCACGTCGGAGCCGCTCTATCCTTTCGGCTACGGCCTCTCGTACACCACCTACAAGTATGCAGGGCTGCAACTCTCGGCCGGCCGCATGGCTGCCGACGGCAGTGTGAAGGCTCAGGTTACCGTAACCAACACGGGTAACCGCGACGGCGTGGAGATAGTACAGCTGTATGTGCACGACTGCGTGTCGTCGGTGGCAAGGTCGGTGAAGGAGCTCAAGGACTTCCGCCGCGTGGAACTGAAGGCCGGGGAGAGCAGGACGGTGGAATTTACCGTCAGCGCCGACAAGCTGGCCTATTACGACATCGACATGAAAAAGATTGTGGAACCGGGCGACTTCGAGATTCTCGTGGGCCCAAGCAGCCGCGACAATGACCTGCAGAAGGCTGTACTGACGGTTGAATAGAATATGAAGAAATTTGCTTTAATAGGTTTTTTGATGTTATCTTCATTAGGTATCACGGCGGGAACTGACACGCCCGCCGGGCAGCTTGTGGCCCGATTGCAGGCCATCTGCCGCAAAGGTATCATGATTGGTCATCAGGATGACCCCGTCTACGGACGCTCTTGGAAGTGGGATAGAGGCCGCAGCGATGTCAAGGACATCTGCGGCAGCTATCCCGCTGTTATGGGTTTCGAGCTCGGAGCACTGGAACTGGGCGAGGCGAAGAACCTCGACGGCGTGCCCTTCGACCGCATGCGGGAAGAAATCATCGCGCAGTTTGAGCGCGGAGGCATCGTTACCATCAGCTGGCATCCGTACAATCCGGTGACAGGAAAGAATGCCTGGGATGCGTCGGGCAATGCCGTCAGGGAGGTGTTAAGCGGCGGAAGCCGGCACGATAAGTTTGTAGAATGGCTGCAGACGGTGGCCGGTTTCCTCAACAGTCTGGTTACTCCGGACGGCCGCAAGGTGCCCGTCATCTTCCGTCCGTGGCACGAGATGAACGGCGACTGGTTCTGGTGGGGCAGCAAGAGCTGCACGGCAGCGGAGTACAAACAGCTCTTCGTCTTTACTTATCATGAGCTGACGGAGCGCTGCAAGTGCGATAACTTGGTGTGGGCGTACTCTCCCAACACGGGTTACGACGACTATCTGAGGTTCTACCCCGGTAGCAGTTACGTCGATGTTCTGGGTGTTGATGTCTACGACTTCAACCATGACAACGCCACGTATCAGCGCAACGTGGAGCACGACCTGGCCGACCTGCAGCGCATCGGCTGCCGTGAGGGCAAGCTCATCGCCCTCACCGAGACCGGTGCACAGATGCTGCCGGATGCCAACTGGTTCACGCAAGTGTTCTGGCCGGCGGCTTCCAAGTACGCCATCAGCTATGTGCTGTTCTGGCGCAACGCGTGGGACAACCCCAAGGAGCTGTACATGTCGGCTCCCGGACATCCTACCGAGGCCGACTTCAGGCGCTTTGCCAAAAAGCGAAAGACCCTTTTCGTCAACGATATCAAGAATATAAAATAAGCATAACTATGACTGATTTTGAAGAGAAACTGCAGCAGCTGCGTGCCCGTCACGAGCAGTTGCTGACCCGCAAGAACGAACCCGAGCAGTGGGGTAACGGCATCTATACGCGTTACCGCTATCCCATACTCACGGCGGAGCACACTCCGCTGGAGTGGCGTTATGATTTCAACGAGCACGATAACCCTTACCTGATGCAGCGCATCATGATGAATGCCACCATGAACAGCGGTGCCATGAAGTGGAAAGGTAAGTATCTGCTCGTGGTCAGGGTGGAGGGAGCCGACCGTAAGAGCTTCTTTGCCGTGGCAGAGAGCCCTAACGGCATTGATAACTTCCGTTTCTGGCCCGAGCCCATCACCATGCCAGACGACGTGGTGCCGGCTACCAACATCTACGACATGCGCCTCACGGCTCACGAGGACGGCTGGATTTACGGCGTGTTCTGTGCCGAGCGTCATGACGACAGCCGTCCCGGCGACCTCAGTGCGGCCACGGCTACGGCCGGCATAGCCCGCACCAAGGATCTTGTACACTGGGATCGGCTGCCCGACCTGAAGTCGAAAAGCCAGCAACGTAACGTCGTTCTGCATCCTGAATTTGTCAACGGGAAGTACGCTTTCTATACTCGACCGCAGGACGGATTTATCGATGCCGGCTCCGGAGGCGGCATCGGCTGGGCTTTGGTGGACGACATCACCCACGCCGAGATTACCGACGAGCGCATCATCAACCGCCGCCATTACCACACCATCATGGAAGTAAAGAACGGCGAAGGCCCTCATCCCATCAAGACTCCGCAGGGATGGCTGCACTTGGCGCATGGTGTGAGAGGCTGTGCGAGCGGCTTACGCTACGTTCTCTATATGTACATGACGGCTCTCGACGACCCTACACGCGTCACGGCGCAGCCCGGCGGCTACTTTCTTGTGCCGCAGGAAGGGGAATATATCGGCGATGTAATGAACGTGGTGTTCTCCAGTGGCTGGATTGCCGACGACGATGGGCGCGTGTTCATCTACTACGCATCGTCCGATACCCGCATGCACGTGGCCACATCTACTGTCGACCGCCTCGTAGATTACTGTCAGCACACGCCGCAGGACGGCTTTACGACCTCGGCAAGTGTGGAAACCATCAAGCAACTTATCCACAAGAACAATGGCTGCAAGTAAACTTTCGGAGAAAATAGGCTATGGTTTCGGCGACATGGCGTCGTCCATGTTCTGGAAGATATTTTCCTACTATCTGCCCATCTTCTATAGTGACATCTTCGGATTGTCGCTCGGTGCCACCGCCACTCTGATGCTCGTAACCCGAATATGGGACACAGTATCGGACCCGATGATGGGCATCATCGCCGACCGCACGCAAACCCGCTGGGGCAAGTACCGTCCTTATCTGCTGTGGTTTGCGGCACCATTCGCGCTGTCCGGCATCCTGCTGTTCACTACACCCAATATGGGAGAAACCGGAAAGCTGGTTTGGGCCTACGTGAGTTATATCCTCATGATGACCGTCTACACGGGAATCAACGTGCCGTATGGCTCCATGCTCGGCGTAATGACCAACGATTCGGACGAAAAGACCGTGTTTTCCAGCTTCCGTATGTTCTTTGCCTACGCCGGCTCCTTTATCGCCCTGTTCTCTTGGGAACCGCTTTGCAAGTTCTTTGCCAATGCCGGCAGCTCGGTGCAGGATGCCTGGCAGGGCGCCATGATAGTGATAGCCGTGTTCTGTTTCCTGCTGTTCCTGGCTTGCTTCCGCATGACGAAAGAGCATGTCAAGGTGCAGGCAACGTCGCTGGGGGCCGACCTCTCGTCGCTTGTCCGCAACGCCCCGTGGTGGTTGCTCACCGTAGCAGCCCTCTGCACCAACCTGTTCAATACGGTGAGAGGTGCCACGGTGGCCTACTACTTTAAATATTATATAGGTGAGCAGGCCCATATCGACCTCGGCTTTGCGAGCTTCCTGTTCTTTGCAGGACTGTTCTTAGGCGTGGGCGAGGTGTGCAACATGATTGGCGTTGTGGCCGCCGTGCCCATCAGCCGCAGGCTCGGCAAGCGCACAACCTTCGCTCTTACCGGCGTGGCACTGGCCGTATTGAGCGCCATCTTCTTCTATGTGCCCTGCACCAACGGCGGCTTCATCGTCATGTTGTTGCTGCAGATACTCATCTCCATCTGCACGGGCATCGTCTCGCCGTTGGTTTGGAGCATGTATGCCGACGTGGCCGACTACGCTACGGCCAAAGATGGATCCTCGTCAACAGGGCTCATCTTCTCCTCCGGTTCCATGGCTCAGAAGTTCGGCGGCGCCATTGCAGGCAGCGCGGTGCTGTGGATATTCGCAGCATTCGGCCTGGTTCCGAATGCCGTGCAGCAAACTGACAGCGCCATCCTGGGCATGAAACTCACCATGAGTTGGATACCCGCAGGCATCGCCTTGCTAATGGTAGCCATCATGGTTATGTACCCGCTCACCAAAACCAAGATGCAGGAGATAAGCAACCGACTGAAAGATATCCGAAAAACTGAACCATGACAGCCAACCTGAAGAACGAGATGCGCGACCTGGTGGAGCACAACATCCTGCCCTACTGGATGGAGCGGGCGGTAGACCGTGAGCGGGGAGGCTTCTACGGACGCATAGACGGCCACGACCGCGTGCACCCCGAAGCCCCCAAGGGAGCCGTACTCAACGCCCGCATCCTGTGGACTTTCTCCGCTGCCTACCGCGTGCTGGGCCGCAGAGAGTATCTGGAAACGGCCGAAAGGGCCAAGCGCTACGTCATCGACCACTTCATCGACCCCGTTCACGGCGGCGTTTACTGGTCGGTAGACTGCGAGGGACGGCCGCTGGACGACAAGAAGCAGACCTATGCCATTGGCTTTGCCATCTACGGGTTGAGTGAGTTTGCCCGCGCCACGGGCGACAGCGAGGCGCTGGATGCGGCCGTGGCGCTGTACCGGGACATAGAAAGGCACGCCTTCGACAGCCGCAACAACGGCTACGTTGAGGCCTTGACGCGCCACTGGCAACCCATAGCAGACATGCGACTGAGCGACAAAGACGAGAATGGAAGCCGCACCATGAACACCCATCTGCACATCATCGAGCCCTATACCAACCTTTACCGCGTGTGGCCCGAGCCCGAACTGGAGCGCAGCCTGCACAATCTGCTCGGCATCTTTACCGCCAGGTTGCTCAATCCCGATACCGGTCACCTGGACCTCTTCTTTGATGATGAGTGGCAAGGGTGGCGCAACGTGCAGAGCTTCGGCCACGACATAGAGGCCAGCTGGCTGCTGCACGAAACGGCGCTCGTACTGGGCGATGCGGAAACCGTGGCCCGCTTGGAGCCCGTGGTGCGACGGATAGCCGCGGCGGCCGACGAAGGTCTGCAGCCCGACGGCTCCATGCTGTACGAACGGTGGACAGATACAGGCCGCACGGACACCCAACGCCAGTGGTGGGTGATGTGCGAAACCGTAGTCGGTCACGTCAATCTCTACCAATACTTCCACGACGAAGAGGCACTGCACGCGGCCCTGCGTTGCTGGAACTACGTGAAGGAACACCTTGTAGACTGGCACAACGGCGAGTGGCACTGGGGCTGCGACGAGGCCGGAAACGTGAACCTCGCCGACGACAAGGCCGGTTTCTGGAAGTGTCCTTATCATAACAGCAGAATGTGTTTTGAACTGATAGAGCGTGAATTCTAAAAAAAATAATGTATATTTGCAATCGTCTAAGGACAAACAAGCACTTAAGCGAATTGCCATGAACGAGAATCATGTACTCCACGAGATTACTCCGCTGATGGAGAAGGACGCCCTCTACATCGCCGACCGCCACAAGAAGGAGTTCTCCTATCCCATTCACAACCACGAAGTCTACGAACTCAACTTCGTGCAGCATGCCGCCGGCGTGCGCCGAATTGTGGGCGACAGCTCCGAAGTGATAGGCGACTACGACCTGGTGCTCATCACCAGCCCAGACCTGGAGCACGTGTGGGAGCAGAACGAATGCCGAAGCGACGACATACGCGAGATTACCGTGCAGTTTAAATTCGGCATGGAGGACGACAGCTTCTTCGACAAGACGCCCTTCTTCAACATCCACCACATGATGAAAGAGGCCCGCAAGGGGCTCGCCTTCCCGCTGGAAGCCATCATGAAGGTGTACTCCGAGCTCGACAGGCTCAGCCTGTTGCAGGACCGCTTCGAGGCGTTGATGAGCTTTCTGCGCATACTCAACAGCCTGGCCAACAGCACAGGAGCGCGCACACTGGCCACCAGCAGCTACGCCAAGGTGAACATTGAGGACGACAGCCGCCGCGTACTGCGGGTTAAAAACTACATCAACGAGAACTACATGTACGAGATAAAGCTCAAGACACTGGCCGGACTGGCCAACATGAGCGAGAGTGCTTTCAGCCGTTTCTTCAAGCTCCACACCGGTCGTACGTTAAGTGACTACATCATCGACATACGCATGGGCTACGCCACCCGTATGCTGATAGACACTACCGACAGCGTTTCGGAGATTTGTTTCAACTGCGGTTACAACAATCTGAGTAACTTCAACCGCATCTTCAAGCGCAAGAAAGGCTGCTCGCCCACCGAGTTCAGGGACAGTTACAAGAAGATTAGGATTATTGTGTAACCTCCCACCAGCCCCCTCCGAAGGAGGGGGAGCTTTGCTTCTTACTGGTTCCTTTCCTGCTGCTGCGGTGGTTTAGAGACAGAGTAACAGAGTATTCTCTTTGCTGCTTTTGTGGATTTGCGGCAGAGTAACAGAGTAATTATTCTGCTGCTGCATGTTTCTTGCTGCTTGGCTCCTCATGTATAAAGACAGAGTAACAGAGTAATTTTTTTGTTGCTGCATGTTTCTTGCTGCTTGGCTCCTCATGTATAAAGACAGAGTAGCAGAGTATTTCTTCTGTTGCTGTGGGTTTGTTTATAGATAAGAATAGGTGAGAGAAGATAAGGAAGAATACAAACTGGTATCCTCCCCTT
>LAHS01000603.1_pt1 | contig 24190 bp, 19 predicted proteins | sample 329651 | NCBI WGS metagenome assembly LAHS01 (sample SAMN03275699, study PRJNA271635) | activated sludge metagenome | isolation source: sample C-1 Sludge from hydrolytic chamber (first chamber) of Anaerobic... | reverse complement strand
TCCGAGTCCCGTTTGCCGCTCTTTTTTAGGAGAAACATAACACCATCAATGAATTTATATTTAAGATATTTCGATAAGGAGACATTGGTTTCCAATGCCGATGAAGCCATAGATTTTCTACATAGTATTCAGGAAATAGACCTGACTCCTGACCTCGAGGCAGATATTCGTGACTATGTAGACAGTGATGTGTTCTATCCCAAAAGATATAAGGTAAGGCCGCGAGTCTATTTTATTATCATTAAGACTACGGCTCCTACTATGCTTGACTTCAAGCAGAAGAAGGCTCTCCATCCTGCAGCACCGGCCGTAATACAAGACCGACGCGACCTGGCTGCATCCGCCATGACTAAACTTACTGAACTCCGTCCGGGTTGGTACGAAGGCTCGCTCGATTTCAAGCGTGTATTGATGATACCTGCAACCGGAAAGCATGAGTACAGGGACACTCACTTTGAGGTGAGATGCAAGGCAGAATCAGGTCAGGATTGTTACAACAGGATGGTTGAACATCTCCGTGAACGCGTTGACAGCAGAAGTCAGTTCCCCTCGGCTAAAGGCAAGAATTTCCGTTTCCGTTATCTGGGAATGTGGAAATAGCCTTTTATTTGGATGACAAATTCCACTTTCTAAATAGTTTTTCCCATGAATAAGGTAATGTTAATAGGAAATGTGGGCAAGGAACCCGACGTGAGGTATTATGAAGCAGACCAGGCTGTTGCCCAAGTGAGTTTTGCCACAACAGAAAGAGGATATACACTTCAGAATGGTACGAAAGTGCCTGAACACACAGATTGGCATAATCTCGTTTTTTACAAGAAGATGGCCAAAATCGTTGAGCAGTATGTTCATAAAGGCGACAGGCTGTACGTGGAAGGGCGTATTCGCTATCGCAGCTACGATGATCAACGCGGTGTACGGCGATATGTGACAGAGATATTGGTCGAAAGCATGGAGATGCTCACTCCTCGTTCTGCAACGACGGACGGTAGCAGTGCCGTTGCAGATAAGGCATCGCAGCCTCAAAACGAAGCGGAAGATAAATCGTTACCATTCTAACATATAACGATTACAGTTTGGATTTTATCAACTTACAACAAATAAGCTCACTCGTAACATTTCAGCCCATAACTCCGGGTGTGGTGATAGCAGCCCTGTTAGCTGCTGTTCTTCTTTTATTGTCAGGCTTTGCGAGCGGATCTGAAATCGCCTTCTTTAGTTTATCGCCTCAGGACATCGAAGCCCTGAACCCTGAAAAGAATACACGCGACAAAAGTATTCAAATGTTGCGCGAAGATTTGGAACGTACGCTGGCCACCATTCTTATTACCAACAATTTTGTAAATGTGACCATCATCATGCTCTGCAATTACATTTTCAGTTCGTTGGTGAAGTTCCAGACCCAGTGGGTAGAGTTTCTTTGCATTACTGTTTTGCTGACATTCCTGCTGTTGCTGTTTGGAGAAATCATGCCGAAGGTGTACAGCAGGCAGGATCCTTTGAAGTTTTGTCGTAAGGCAGTGAATGGAATACTCTTCCTGCGTAAGTTTTTTTGGCCGTTGGAAACCATTCTGATAAGGAGCGGTATGCTGGCAGAAAAGGTTGTGCAGAAAGAGAACAGGCAGCTTAGTGTGGACGACTTAGAACAGGCCTTGGAGCTTACGGACATGGAAGAAATCAAGGACGAACAAAGCATGCTGCAGGGTATCATCCGCTTTGGCGACGAAACGGCCAAGGAAGTAATGACTACACGGCAGGATATTGTTGACATCGACATCCGAAGCAGCTTTGCTGATGTTTTGAAATGTATAGTAGAAAACAACTACAGTCGCATTCCCGTGTACCAGGATAACGGTGACAACATTAGGGGAGTACTGTACATCAAGGATTTGTTGCCGCATTTGTCAAAGCCTGCAAGTTTTCGTTGGCAGAGTTTGATACGTCCTCCCTACTTTGTTCCCGAGACCAAGAAGATAGATGATTTGCTCCGGGAGTTCCAGGATAACAAAGTTCATATAGCCATAGTAGTTGACGAGTTTGGCGGAACGAGCGGGCTGGTTACGTTGGAGGATATCCTCGAAGAAATCGTTGGTGAGATTAACGACGAATACGACGAAGAAGAAAAAACGTACTCAAAAATCAACTACAACACCTACATATTTGAAGGCAAAACGCTGTTAGTGGACTTCTGCAAGATACTGCATGTTGACGATGACGAATTTGCCGAGGTGGAAGGTGAAGCCGACTCGTTGGCTGGCTTGTTGCTGGAGCTGAAAGGCGATTTTCCAAGTGTGCACGAACGGATAGAGTACAAGAACTATTCGTTCGAGATAATGGCCATTGAGGAGCGTCGGATTAGCAGAGTCAAGGTCATAGTACATGACGAGAAACACGAAACGGAGTAAGCATGTTCTTGCAGAAAACAGAAAACTCGGCTAATGATATTCAACTTGGTATATGGAAGATAGATGAGCGCGTAGAGGATTTCTTCAGTCGGCAGCCTGCTCTTTCTTTCCTGAAACCACGCTTGGAGAATATCCATTCGGAGATACGCAAGCAGGAGATGCTTGCCGTCTATTCGCTCTTGTTCCACATGACCGGAGATACTTCGTTACGAATAACGCACAATGCCGACGACAAGCCAGTTGTCCGGGAATGGAACATCAGCGTTAGCCATACCAGAGGTTATGCTGCTCTCATTCTCTCCAAAACCCACCAGGTAGGTATAGACATAGAATATTACAGCAACAGAGTGAGCAGGGTGGTTTCCAAGTTTATTCGGGCAGACGAAGATTCCTCATCACTTGACATACAACTGGTTAACTGGTGTGCCAAGGAAACCGTTTACAAGCTCTTTTCAAAGGAAGACTTGCAGTACTTTGAAATGAGATTGCTTCCTTTTCACATTCATCCTTCCGGCCGGATAATGGTAGAAGATTTGAAACAGAGAAAGAGCCAGCCGGTTGAATACATGATTACTGACGCATTCGTATTGACATTTGCTTATGTATAGAATTTTGTTTTCAATATTGCTGTGTGGCGTTTTGTTGCAGCCTGTGAATGGTCAAACGCACATTCAGCTCGTAAGGGAAGGCGGGCAAAAATCCTTTGCCGAGAATGTTCCCGCAGGGAATTATAGTGGGATTACCCACATAGTGAATGATGAATACGCAGTAGTTAGCGACAAGGCACCGGAAGACGGCTTCTTTGTTTTTAAAATAACCATCGACTCCATAACCGGAGATATCAGCCAGGTTGTGAATTTAGGCTTCAGAAGTGCGCACAAACCAAACCGCGACGAGGAGGGTATCGCTTATCTGCCCACTCGCCAAACAATCCTGATAAGCGGTGAGGGCGACATGGCAATAAAAGAGTACGGGCTTGATGGAATCCCAACGGGCCGGGAAGCAACTATCCCCAGGTTGTTTCAAAAAGCCTCGGCAAATCTCGGTTTTGAAGCCTTAACGTATTCGAGTGCAACGAAAATGCTATGGACTTGTAATGAAAGCACGCTGCCAGGCGATGGAGAACAGGCCGTTGGGGCGCCTCTTGCCAGGAACCGCATTCGTTTGCAGGCGTTCGATGAGAGTCTGCAGCCCGCTATGCAGTATGCCTATCAGATGGATGAACCATTGATGAGTCAAAGCGCCGGACAGTGTACACATGGCGTACCGGAGTTGGTCGCAATGGACGACGGCTCACTGTTGGTGTTGGAAAGGGAGTTCTTTGTGGCTGAATCAAAATTGGGATCCTATGTTAACTGCAAGCTCTTCCAAGTATTTCCGGCTTTGGGTCAAAGCATTTCTGCCGAAGATGCCTTGACTGAACGTAGCCCCTTCCTTGAAAAGACCCTTGTACATGAATGGCAAACAAGCGTGGGACTGCTTGATTACGACATTGCCAACTACGAAGGAATGTGCTTAGGTCCGAGACTGCACGATGGTTCCCGGACGCTGATTCTTGTCGCCGATTCCCAAAATCAATATGCCGGCATCTTACAAGATTGGTTTAAGGTGCTCATCCTAAAGTAACTCGATTTCGGCAAATTCGGGTCATCCGAAAAGTTGATGTTTTCATTCCGCCTTGTTGCAGCTATGCTTCAAGGTGCCCGAAGCTATGCTTCAACATCCTTGACCGATAGCTCCAAGGACGTTGAAGTATAGCTATGTAAATCCCAATGAAATAAGAGTTGGCAAGCGGTTGTACTGCAATGGCTTACAGCAAATACCCGGCTGAGGGCGGAAGCATTAGCTGTAAATGTTCTGATAAGTTGTTTTCAAGAGCCCGGTTGAATAGGATTTCCTCATTTCCGTAGTGTAATATTCTTCAAATTACTTGGAAAGAAGAATGCAATCAAAAACACTTGCCAGTTAGAAAAGGCTGTTTCTATACGCTTCATGTGCGCATGGTGTGTAAATAACGAAGTGAACCCCAAAAGTTATATAAATGACTTTTGGGGTTCACTTCAATTTTTCACACCCTTTTATTTCTATCTTCTTCCATCCAAAGATGGTAATTAGGCGCGCTTGCAGGACGGAAAGGTAGGGCTAAGATGCTGTTTTAGCAACTTGCGAGTGCCTTAAAATGGCAGGTCGTCGGCACTGCCGGCTGCCTCCGGCTGCTGCGGGAACGGAGTCTGGGCACCGTTGGCGGGTGTTGCACCAATAACACCGGCCTGCTGTACGGGCTGCACTCCGGCTGCCTCAACTGTATTGGGATCTACCTGCTGTACGGCAAAGGCGCGGATGTTGTTAAACCAGCGGCCGTTATACTCATGGGCATCAATATCGAATGAAACCAAAATCTCCTGATTAAGTTGGATATTGAAGCTCTGGAGTTTGTCGGCACCAAAAACATCGAACACCATCTTATGGGGGTAATTCTCATGTGTTTCAATGACAAACGACTGTGACTTCCATTCGGAACCCGTACGAGCCGAAGTACCGCTTCTTTCCGGTAAAACGGCGATAACTCTTCCTTGTAATTGCATCTTATTTAAAGTTTATTGTTTTATAGCTTTTTCCCGATGTGTGGGTTTAAACCATTTCGATTGCGAAATTAATAAAATAGTTCTAAAAACAGAAACTTTTCATGTTATTTTTTTGCTTTGCACAATGGTTTTTTGTATTTTTGTACCTAATAAACAAAAAGTAAAAACAACTAAAATTCAAATACTAATGAGATTTACCTTATCCAGTACTGCGCTCAGCAGCCGTTTGCAATCACTCTCACGGGTTATCAACAGCAAGAACTCTCTGCCTATTCTGGACTGTTTCCTGTTCGAAGTCCGCAACAATCAGCTAAGCATCACTGCTTCTGACAGTGAAAACGTGATGCAGTCCACCATTGGACTCGACACTTGCGAAGGCGAAGGTGAATTTGCCGTACCTAATCGCACAATTCTGGATGCTGTAAAGGAGCTGCCCGAACAGCCACTGACATTCAATGTAGACATCAACAAGTTTACCGTTGAGGTTGTGTACCAGAACGGTATATATCACTTCACGGCACAGAATGCCGGCGAATATCCACACACACAGACGATACCCGACGGCGCTACAGTCATAACCATAGACTCGGGCGTGCTAAGCGACAACATCTCGCGTTCGCTCTTTGCAACGGCGCAAAATGAACTTCGTCCGGTCATGAATGGTGTCTACTTTGACCTGACGGCCGACAGTCTGGCCATCGTTGCCAGCGATGGGCAAAAGCTGGTTCGCAACCGTAACTTCAATATCAAGAGCGATACGCCTGCATCCTTCATCCTACCCAAGAAGCCAGCAACGCTGCTGAAGAACGTACTTGGCAGAGACGGCGGCGATGTTGTCATCAAGTTTGATGACCGCAACGCCGAGGTTCGCTTTGCTGATGGTGTTCTTTCGTGTCGTCTTATAGAAGGCAGGTTCCCTAATTATAATAAGGTAATACCGACAGACAATCCAAACCAGCTCGTAATAGACCGTAAGGTGCTGCTCAGTGCGCTACGCCGTGTGTTGCCTTTTGCCAGTGAGAGCAGCCTGCTGGTGCGCTTCCATCTGGAAATGGGAAATCTGGAAATATCGTCGGAGGACATTGACTTTGCCACAAGCGCCAAGGAAAACATCACCTGCGACTATACCGGCCAGCCAATGAACATTGGTTTTAAGGGCAGTTCGCTGACTGAGATCTTGAGTAATCTCGACAGTGAGGAAGTTACCATCAGCCTTGGAGACCCAAGTCGTGCTGGCATCATCGTACCGGTAACCCAGCCGGAGAATTGCGATGTGCTGATGCTCATCATGCCGATGTTGCTCAACGATTAGTAAACTAACAGTGAACAGATAATGGCTTGTGGCTATAGCGCGCTGATAACGAGTAGCTTAGCCACAGGCCATTAACTATAAACAGAAAGTTCGGAAAATGAAACTTAATCTTAAAAAGCCGCTGATAGTCTTCGATCTGGAGACTACCGGACTTGATCTCGTTAAAGATAAAATTATCCAGATATCATATATAAAAGTATATCCTGACGGTAAGGAGGAGCGGGAAAACATCTTCGTGAACCCTGAACGCCCCATACCGGCCGAGGTGGTTGCGCTGACAGGCATCACGGACGAGCAAGTGGCCACGGCTCCTACATTCAAGGAGCTTTCTTCGTCTTTGAGTGAAAAATTCAAAGGTTGTGACTTCGCAGGCTACAACAGCAATCACTTCGACGTGCCCATGTTGGCCGAAGAGTTTCTGCGGGCGGGTGTGGACTTCGATTTCAGCAAAAGCAGGCTGATTGATGCACAGACCATCTACCACAAAATGGAACGTCGCAATCTGGCTGCAGCCTATAAATTCTTCTGTGGCAGGAAGATGGAAGAGGATTTCGAGGCTCACCGAGCCGACCAAGATACCGAGGCTACCTACCGCGTACTGATGGGTGAGCTGGACAAATACAATCCTGAGACAGCCGAAGAACCCGACCGGGCACTGCCCAATGACATGGATTACTTGGCCGAGTTTTCAAAACTCAACGATAACGTAGACTTTGCAGGCCGTATAGTCTGGAGTCCTATGACAGGCAAGGATGGCGAGGTGCTGACCGACGAGAAAGGTAATCCGCGTAAGCAAGAGGTCTTTAACTTCGGTAAATATAAGGGCTGGGCTGTTAAGGATGTACTGCGCAGAGACCCTGGCTACTACAGCTGGATGCTTGCTTCCGACTTTACCAATGATACAAAGCAAGTGCTCACACGCATCAGGCTCAGTGAGTTCAACAATAAATAACTATTGGATTACAGCCGATTAACAACTGTACTGAAGGATGAAGTTACGCTACAGGTATATTTATCTACTGGTCATGCTGCTCTGTCTGACTTCGCATAGTCGGGCACAGGAGCTGAATGCCAAGATAAACATCAACCATGCGCAAATTGAAGGAACCAATGAGAGCATCTTCTCAAATCTGCAAGAAACGCTGATGCAGTTTGTCAACGACCGGCAGTGGACCAACCTGCAGTTCCAGAAAAACGAACGTATAGCCTGCAGTTTCAACATCACGGTAACCAAGTACGACGCTTCGACCAATACCTTTACGTGTCGTGCCATTGTACAAGTAAACCGTCCTGTGTACAACGCTGCCTACACAACAACTTTGTACAGCAATACGGACAACGACTTCACTTTTCAGTTCGCACAGTTTGACCAGCTGAACTTCAACGAAGAACAGATTGACAACCAGCTGAGTGCGCTGTTTGCTTATTATGCTTACTTGATTATCGGACTCGACCTCGACTCTTTTGCACCTTTTGGCGGCGAGGCCGTACTGCAGCGCTGTATGAATATTGTGAACAATGCGCAGACATTGAGCTTTCCGGGGTGGAAGTCTTTTGAAGACGATCGTAACCGTTTTGCCATCATCAACGATTATCTGGACGGAGCCATGCGTCCCTTCCGTCAGCTTCAGTACGATTATTATCGCAACGGACTGGATGAGATGGCGGCTAATGCCGAACGCGGACGGGCAAACATCTCGACAGCACTGGAAAACTTGAAGAAATGTCATGAAGACAAACCCATGAGCATGTTGCCGCAAATATGGACCGACTTCAAGCGCGACGAGTTGGCTTCGATCTATCAAGGTAAAGGCACGCAGAAAGAGAAAGAGGCTGTACACGAAATTCTGTTCGGCATCAACGCAAGCCAAAGTTCTGCGTGGGATAAAATCAAAGAATAGTAACCAGAGGAGATATGCTCAAGCAACTATATATCAAAAACTATACGCTCATCAGCGAGCTTAACATTCCTTTTAACCCCGGCTTTTCAGTCATAACAGGCGAAACGGGTGCCGGTAAAAGTATTATCCTGGGTGCCATCGGCCTGCTGTTGGGCAACCGGGCAGATTCCAAGCAGGTTAAGGCCGGGAAAGACAAATGCACCATTGAGGCCCATTTCGATCTTTCGAAATATAACATGGAGGATTTCTTTCTGGAGAATGACATCGATTACGATGCCAATGACACCATTCTCCGCCGTGAAATATCTGCCAATGGCAAGAGCCGGGCTTTCATCAACGACACGCCCATGCCTCTTTCTACGATGCGAGAGCTGGGCGAACAACTGGTCGACATTCATAGCCAGCATCAAAATCTCTTGCTTCAAAAGGAGGATTTTCAGTTGAGCGTAGTCGATATTCTGGCACATGACAGTGCCCAGCTCAAGGACTATCAGGCTTCTTACAAGGCTTATCACAAGACTTTACAGGAATTGGAAACGCTCAAAGAGCAAATTGAGAAAAGCCGTGAGAATGAGGAATTTCTAAACTTCCAGGTCAATGAACTTGAGAAAGCCAACCTGCAAGCTGACGAACAAGAGGAGTTGGAGCAAAGCATAGAAACCTTGAGTCATGCGGAAGAAATCAAATCAAGTCTTTTCGAAGCTGACAACCATTTGGGAGCTGATGATGGTGCAGTCCAGAAAATTAAAGCAGCAACAGCCCGCCTACATGACATTCAGCACGTTTATCCTGACGTTATGGAACTGGCGAACCGTCTGGCTTCCTCTTACATCGAGCTGAAAGACATTTCTCAGGAAATAAGTTCTAAGTTAGAAAACATTGATTTCGACCCCAATGAGCTGGATACGCTGAATTCGCGGTTGGACACTATCTACTCTCTGGAACAGAAGTTTCATGTCAGCACAGAGCAGGAGCTGGTTGAAATCTTGGCAGAATTGAAAACCCAACAGCAGCATCTCAATCATAGCGACGAGCAACTCCAGGCCAAACAACAGGAAGTTGACGAACTTGAACGTACCTGCCGCCAGCAAGCAGAAAAGCTGACAGCACTTCGAAAGAAAGCAGCCGTCACGCTAGAAAAGGAGATGCAGCAGCGTCTTGTTCCCCTTGGCATTCCACATGTAAGGTTCAAAGTTGAACTGGGCACAAAGCCTTTGTCCGACAATGGTATTGACAAGGTTTCCTTTCTGTTCAGTGCCAACACCAGTACGGCCATGCAACCGGTTGCACTTGTTGCGTCGGGTGGTGAGATAGCGCGGGTGATGCTGTCGCTCAAAGCCATGATTAGCGGAACGGTGAAGCTCCCAACCATTATTTTCGATGAGATTGATACCGGCGTAAGCGGACGTGTTGCAGAGAAAATGGCGCAGATAATGCAAGAGATGGGCAACCACGAGCGGCAGGTCATCAGCATCACCCATTTGCCCCAGATAGCTGCATTAGGAAGTACGCACTACAAGGTTTCTAAAGCTGAGACTCAAGAAGGAACCGTTAGCCGCATGACTATGCTCACTCCTGCAGAGCGCATTGACGAGATAGCACAGATGCTGAGTGGCAGCGATGTAACCCCGGCCGCCATTGAAAACGCTAAGGAATTATTGAAAACAAAGTAGAAACAGTCACATTATGAAACATAGAAATTCATTCGTTATCAAGTTGTCTATCCTCATGGCTTTGATGCCTATGCTGTGTACAACGGCATTTGCGCAGATTGAGGAAGCAGCCAATTCAGTGTTTACGCTCACAACATTCAAGGCCGACGGCAGCATTCTGGCCTCCAGCCACGGAGTATTCGTTGGCAATTCCGGCGAGGCCATTGGAATTTGGAAGCCGTTTGTGGGAGCCTCGTCTGCAGTTGTTGTCGACGCTAAAGGCAACAAGATGGATGTAGAATCCGTTATTGGCGCCAACGAACTCTACGATGTCTGCAAGTTCCGTGTCAAAGGGCATACTGCAAGAGCACGTGTGGCAACGGTTCCATCGCCCAAAGGTTCCAAAGCATGGCTGCTTGGCTATTCTGTCAGGAAGGCTGATATTAGTCAGCGGAATGTGCAGAACACGGAGAAATTCATGGATAAATACACCTATTATATCTTCTCGAGCACCGTTCCGGAGAATGCTGAAGGCTGCCCGTTTGTCAATGCAAAGGGAGAAGTCATAGGTCTGTTACAACACAGCAAGACGGGTTCAGATGTTTACGCAACTGACGCACAATTGGCTAACAGCTTCAAGGTAGAAAACGGATTGCCCATTAACAGCTCTGTACTAAGGCAAACGTCCATCCGGATAGACTTCCCTCAGTCGTCCGAACAGGCCCAGATCATGCTGATGCTCTCGGCTCAACAGCCAGACTCGATGCTGCATGTGAAATATGTGGATGCCTTTATTTCCCAATTCCCCACAAGCATCGATGGTTATACACAGCGTGCACAAAGCCAGCTGAATGCTGACCAATTCGGCAATGCTGCAGCCACAATGGAAACTGCCATCCAGAAAGTTACTAAAAAGGATGAAGCTCATTCCAACTATTCACGCCTCATTTTCCAGAAAGAGATTTATAAGGCTGATAAGCCGTTCGCTGCTTGGAACTTAGACAAAGCACTTGATGAAGCCAAGCAGGCTTACTCCATTAATGCGTTACCAACTTACCAACATCAGCAAGCACAAATTTACTTTGCCAAAGGAGAGTACCAAACGGCCTATGACATGTTCATGGCGCTCACCAAGAGCAATATCCGCAGTGGCGAGTTTTTCTATGAGGCAGCTCAATGCAAACAGCAGCTCAAAGCTCCGCAAAACGAATATATGGCATTGCTCGACAGTGCCATTGCTGCCAGTCCGCAGCCCTTAAACGCCGTGGGAGCCCCTTATGTGCTGGCTCGGGGCAACGCATGGCTCAATGCGGGAGAATTCCGTAAGGCTGTAGACGATTTCAACCAATATGACTCACTGATGCAGGGGCGTCCGCTCAGCAGTGATTTCTACTTCGCCAGAGAACAAGCCGAGCTGAAAATTCACCAGTACCAGCAGGCAGTAAACGATATCAACCGGGCTGTGTACCTTGACTACAAGAATCCTCTTTTATGGGCCGAGAAAGCTTCTTTGCATCTGCGTTTCAACCAGCTGGACGATGCAATCAAGAGCGCTGATGCCAGCATCCGGTTTAACCCCAAGAGTACCGATGGCTATGTTATTAAAGGTGTGGCTCTCATCCACCAGAAGAAGAAAGCTGAAGGCATTGAAGCGCTGAACAAAGCTAAAGAACTGGGTGACCCACGAGCTGATGAATATTTGAAAAAATACAAATAAGCTGCCGTTGTAGCTGATTACTGATAGCTAATCTCAATCATTTGCCCATAGGGTTAAAATTAGTTAAGCCAACGAACAACGTCAACCGGACTTCCTGCAGAAATCAACCAAAATGATTACCTTTGCAGTCAGTTTGGTTCCGTAGCTCAGTTGGATTAGAGCAACAGCCTTCTAAGCTGTGGGTCTTGGGTTCGAACCCCAACGGAATCACGAAACAATACAAAGAGGAACTTTTGAAAAAAGGTTCCTTTTTCTGTTTATAACAAGATGCTTATGTCCTACCATGTTGGTTCTGAGGGATTTCTGCCGAAGTAAAACCCTTGGATAGATAGCACAGAAAGGGAACTAAAAATACCTGCCGGGGATACTTCGGGTTACATGTAACGTTTTTAAAAAGTTATTCTTAGCACACAATATAAACATTTCTTTTTGTCCTTTTAAGCCTATCAGAGCGAGAGTTCGATATATGAGCCCACGCCAAAATTCTATTTTCTTATGGAATGATACCGTTTGCTTTACATTTCTATTTCTCCAAGATGGTGTCTGTTAATCAGTATCTTCATTGATAATTTTTTCACCTTGTCATTCTGAATGCCATTGCATTTATATCTCTTAATTATATTTTGTTCTTCATTTGCTCAAGAAGCAATGGGTCACCTTAAAGTTTCAGGAGCCCATAATCACCATTGTCAAGTTCTTGAACTAACCAGTAATATTGTTTATAATCAATGAATTGATTAGTTTTGCAACACTTACACGGCCATCCTTCATATCGCCACCTTGCAATTATTGAGAATGGAGCGCCTTGACATAATGCAGTATATTCATATTCATCCATTCCCAAAAGAGATGCAAGGTCTATTGTTTTGTCATTATTGAGCTTACTGTCATATACACCATTATCAATATCGCCCCTTATACTTTCATAAATATCATTGGCTTCATCCATAGAGATAACGTTTGTGTATAAATCTTTTAATAAATCCATTTGTTTTTATTAGAGTAATGTCTCTCTATTAGTGAATTAACTAGTACCGTTATTGATTGCTCATGGTGCCGTATTTGGTCTTGGCATGGGGTTGTTCGGGGTGCAAATGTGGTGCTTCAGGAACTTTCGACACTTGTCGCACGATTATTTCACACCTGTCGCACGATTATGTGACAAGTGTCGAAAGTTCTGTAGGGGGCCAGATTGAAACAGGAAACCTATCTTCCGAAGGCTTTGAACAAGGTAGTGAACGGCTCACACAGAGTGTTCTTAGGAGAGGAACCCCAACAAGGCTCCGGCAGCAACGGCACTGCCGATTACGCCTGCTACGTTTGGTCCCATGGCGTGCATGAGCAGGAAATTGTGCCGGTCGTACTCCAAGCCAAGATTGTTGGATATTCTTGCAGCCATAGGTACGGCGCTCACGCCGGCATTACCTATCAGTGGGTTGAGTTTCTTGTCCTTGGACAGAAAGACATTCATCAGTTTTACGAACAGCACACCACTTGCCGTTGCGATAATAAAGGCCAAAGCACCCAGCAAGAATATCTTGATGGTGTTGAACGTAAGGAATTCCGAAGCCTGCGTGGAGCAACCAACGGTAAGACCCAAAAGTATTACCACGATGTCGTTAAGTGCCGAGCCGGCCGTCTTGGCCAACCGGGTTGTCTTGCCGCTCTCCTTGAGCAAGTTGCCAAGGAACAGCATGCCCAACAGCGGCAGTCCGGAGGGAACGATAAAGGTTGTAAGAAGTAAGCCAATGATGGGGAAGAGGATTCGCTCCGTTTGGCTCACTTGTCTGGCCGGTTTCATCTTGATAACGCGCTCGCGCTTGGTTGTTAGCATGCGCATGAGAGGCGGCTGAATGACAGGAACCAAAGCCATATAGGAGTATGCGCACACGGCAATGGCTCCCATCAGGTTGGGACTGAGCTTTGAACTTAAGAAGATGGCCGTTGGACCATCAGCTCCACCGATAATGGCGATGCCGGCAGCCTGGTTTGGTTCAAAGCCTAAAGCCAAGGCTATCATATATGCTCCGAAGATGCCGAACTGGGCAGCCGCACCAATGAGGATGAGTTTAGGATTGCTGATGAGTGCGGAGAAATCGGTCATGGCACCGATACCCAGGAATACCAGTGGCGGATACCAGCCCTGGCGCACGCCCTGGTAGAAGATGTTGAGTACGGAGTTGTCTTCGTACAAGCCAATCTCCAAGCCTGCATCGGCCCTGAATGGGATGTTGCCCAAGATAATTCCCATGCCGATGGGCACCAGCAGCAGCGGCTCAAAATCTTTTTTGATGGCCAAATAGATTAAGAACCCGCCAACAATAATCATTATTAGATTTCCTGCACTTGCGTTGGCAAAGCCTGTGTAAGTAAGAAAATCGTTGAAATTTGTCGCTATTAAATCCCAGAATCCCATACGCTATCCTATTGTTACCAAGATGTTTCCTTCCATGACGGCCTCGCCCTGACTAACAGGTATGGAGGTTATGGTTCCGTCTACCTCTGCTTCGATGTTGTTTTGCATCTTCATGGCTTCAAGTACAACTACCGTATCGCCTTTGGCTACATGCTGCCCTAATTTTACGTTTATACTGCTCACCGTCCCTGGCAGCGGCGCCAGCACGGGTGTTCCGCTTGCCGGCACGGTTGCTCTTGCACCGGTGTCGCGCTTCATGTCAATCATGCCGTCGTTGTTCATGTTGTCAACGGGCTTGGCAGCCTGAATAATCACGGTCTTCTTCTTTGGCTTTGCAGGTTGCTTGAGCTCCACCTCAAAATCAATCCCGTTTACGCTCACCTTGGCAATATTGCCCTCTACCTCCTTGATGTCTACCTCGTAGTCGAGGCCCTGGACTCTATATTGATACTTAGCCATAATCGTTTATCTGTTTAGGTTGTTCCAATTTGAATGTTTCGGTTTGATGGTAATGACGTCACTCTCCATGTCATGCTGGTCTTCCAGATACTCCTGCAAAGCCAGAGAGATAGCAGCGATGTATATTTCCTTATCTATACCCTTTGTCTTGAGGCCGTTTTTCAGGATTACATTGGTCTTGTGGCCGGTGTCTGCCATCTTCTTGCCCGCTTTAAGGATTGCCATTAGTGACGCATGGCTCTCGGTTGCGGCCTTTAGTCTTTGCTTGTGCTCCATATAGGAACCCAACAGACTGAAGAAAACATAGAGCAGGGCCAGGCAAGAAAACACAATTCCCATGGACAACACGGACATGGCATATCCGTGTGGGTCGCTGTTTTTCCATCTCGTAACCTTGCTTTCCGTTACCTGAATGAAGTTGTCGGTTCCCGGAGTAACGGCTGCCGGCGCCTTGGCTACCCACTTGTCGGCTCCGTCGTGTATGCGTGCGAAAGACGAATTAGCTGCCAGTGGCGGTACGCTTACAGAGTCTATTAGGTCTGTGCCGTTAGCATCGTAGAGTGCAATCCATACAGGCTGGTCGGGAAAGGCCTGCGCCGACAGATGCTGCCCTCCTTTGGTAGGCGAGGAGTTAAGAAAGAATACAGAGTGTTGGCGTGCTTTCAGGTAGGTCAGTTCCTCTTCGTCCGGGATAGTGCTCATCATGCTTATTCGCTGTACCGGCGTGAGATTTTTGTCCAGAACCTTTCTGTTTGTTGTAATGAACATGCCTCGGACGTTGTAGCTTGAATAGGATGTGTTTGCCAGTTCTATCCATGCCCGGTGTTCATTGTATTCATCGATCAGGTTTGCGGTATTCTGCGTCATGACTTCATTGATGACTATGTTCCGTGCCCCTTGTGCGAGAACTGAGAGCGCGCTCATGAGAACGAAATAAAAAAGTAGTCCCAGTTTCTTCATATTGCTAACGCTAATAGATTAATGCTCCAAAGATAATAAAAAGTTTGCTATCCACCAAACTTTAAACTGCACAAATTGTACGATGTTGTGTAAAAATAATATATCCGCAAAATACTGGTAACAGCAAGCAACTCGGCTGCTTTGTACCAGTATTTTGCGGATACGAGGATTACTGACCGTAAGATTTAGCTATGCTCCACAGAAGAACAAGACGATAATCTGAGCCGTAAAAATTCTGAGGAACATGCTCAGTGGGTAAACCGTAGAGTAGCCCAAAGCCGGTGCTTCCTTGGAGCAAACGGAGTTGGCGTATGCCAGAGCGGGCGGGTCGGTATAAGTTCCGGCTATCATACCCATAATGGTAAAGTAGTTGAACTTGAACCTAAGCCGCGCAAGTGTTCCTACTATCAGTATCGGAATGATGGTAATAAGGAAGCCGGTATACACATATTTGAGTCCGTCTCCCTGTACAACAGTTTCCCAGAAGCCTGCACCTGCCTTAATGCCCACGCTGGCCAGGAAGAGCGTAAGGCCTATTTCACGCAGCATCATGTTGGCCGAAGTGGTTGTATATGTAACAAGGTGCATTCTGTAACCAAACCTTCCAATCAGTATTGCAATAATCAACGGGCCGCCGGCAATACCGAGTTTGAGCGGTACAGGCATGCCGGGAATGGCAAAAGGAAGGCTTCCGAACAGGATACCGACAATAATTCCGATGAAGATGGTGGCAATGTTGGGTGCATCCAGCCGCTTGACGGAGTTCCCCATCAGGTCGGCAACTCTGTTCACATTGTCCTCCGGACCTACAACCATAATCCTGTCGCCCACGTGGAAATGGTGACTGCGGCCTGCGAAGAGGTCCATTCCCTGGCGAGTGATGCGGGTTACGTTAACACCATAAACGCTCGAGAAGTGCATCTTGCCCAGAGTCTTGCCATTCATGGCCGGGTTCGTAACTACAATGCGCTTGGAGATAAGCGGCTGTTTCTCGTTATCCTCGGGGAAAGGCTCGTCTACCACCGGCCCTATAAATGCCCGGATGGCTTCAGCATCCGTTTCTGCACAGACAATAAGAACATCATCGTCCATTGCGAAAACAGTGTCCTTGTTGGGTATGCTGATGTTACCTTCGTGGAGAATGCGCGAACATACGATGTCGCGATTTAAGAAGTTAGCCACCTGGAGCAATGTTTTACCGGCGAGATATTCATTATCTACCTTGAGATGCATTACGCGGGGCTTCTCATGAGGGTTCTCAGCTTCGGCCTGTTGAAGCTCTTGATCTTCCTGTTCTAAATTGACACTGCAAAGGTACTTGATGGCTATGGTGGCGCCGATGATACCCAGTACGCCGAGCGGGTAGGCGCAGGCATAGCCCGAAGCTATCTGAGGTACGCGCCCGTTGGTAATGACCGAAGTGAGTGCCTCATTGGCCGCGCCCAGTCCGGGAGTATTGGTCACGGCTCCGTACAGTGTTCCTACCATCATTGGTAGGTTGTTGGCGTTGTCTGTATCGAAGAAAAGATAATAGCAGGCAAACATCACTCCGATGTTCAACAAAATCATTCCGGCCGAAAGCATGTTGAGAGTAATGCCGCCTTTACGGAAACTTTCGAAGAAGCCCGGGCCAACTTGCAAGCCTATCATGAACACAAACAGGATTAAACCGAAATCCTGCATGAACGTGAGAATGTTGACCGGAGCCGTAAAACCGATGTGACCGGCAAGGATGCCGGCAAACAGCACGAACGTTACTCCCAATGAGATACCACCAATCTTGACCTTTCCCAGCAGTACGCCTACGGCAATCACGATTGAATAGAGTAGGGCGATGTGGGCCACGGAATCGGTGGTTGTAAAAAGATTAACTAACCAATCCATAAAATGTTACTGACAATTCTTCGTGCAAAATTACGAATAAATCTACGCGAAAAACAACAAATGTACAATAATTTGAGCGTATTCTGATGAATAAACGGCTTTTAGCAGGCCTGCATGTGTGCTAAAGGCGTTTTTGTAATCTATAGTTTACGAAAGCCATTACCACGTACTGAAGCCTGTTGCCAGAGCAGACAAAGAAAATAGCGAATGATTTTTCATTCGCTATTTTCTATATTGTCATTGTTCAGAATTAGTCTTCGATGGCTGCTATACCCGGCAGAACCTTACCCTCGATAGCTTCGAGCATGGCACCGCCACCTGTAGATACATACGAAACCTTATCGGCCAAACCGAACTTGTTGACTGCTGCAACAGAGTCGCCGCCGCCTACGAGCGAGAATGCTCCATTCTCCTGTGTAGCCTCTGCAACGTATTTGGCAATCTCGCCGGTGCCGTGTGCAAAGTTATCAAGCTCGAAAACGCCCACCGGACCGTTCCAAAGTATGGTCTTGGAGTTCAGTATAATCTGCTTCCAGTTAGCCAGGCTCTCTTCCGAAGCGTCCATACCTTCCCACTCATCGGGTATCTGATTGATGGGGAATACCTTGCGCTCGGTGTCGTTAGCGAAGTCTTTGCCGCAAACGGTAGCTACCGACAGGCTCAGGTTCACACCCTTCTCTTTGGCTGCTTTCATTACATTAATGGCCTCGGGCATCAGGTCGTCCTCGTGCAGAGACTTGCCTATCTGGCCTCCCTGTGCCTTAATGAAGGTATAGCCCATGCCGCCGCCGATAATCAGGTTGTCTACTTTATCCAGCAGGTTCTTGATGACGCCTAACTTGGAGCTTACCTTCGAGCCGCCTATGATGGCTGTGAAAGGATGCTGGGCGTTCTTCAGTACGTTGTCGATAGCCTTTACTTCCTTTTCCATCAGGAAGCCCAACATCTTGGCATCCTTGTCAAAGTAGTTGGCTATAACGGCAGTCGAAGCGTGCTTACGGTGTGCCGTACCGAATGCGTCGTTCACATAAACATCGGCATAGGAGGCCAGTTTCTTGGCAAACTCTTTCTGGCTGTCCTTCATAGCCTTGCTTGCTTCGTCGTATTCGGGCGTACCTTTCTCAACGCCTACAGGCTTTCCTTCCTCTTCTGGATAGAAGCGGAGGTTCTCCAGCAACAGAGCTTCGCCCGGCTTGAGGGCTGCTGCCTGCTCATCAGCCTTGGCACAGTCGGGAGCAAACTTTACGTCAACGCCCAGCGCAGCCGAAACATTCTTTACAATCTGTCCGAGTGAGAGCTCCGGCTTTACTTTGCCTTTGGGCTTGCCCATGTGGCTCATCATGATGAGAGCGCCGCCATCGGCCAGTATCTTCTTAAGAGTAGGAAGTGCGCCGCGTATGCGCGTGTCGTCAGTAACATTACCATTAGCGTCCAATGGCACATTGAAGTCTACACGAACGATAGCCTTCTTGCCGGCAAAGTTAAATTGTTCGATTTTCATTTTATATAAATGTTTAAAATTAAAAGTCTCTTTGCATGCAAAGTTAATAAAAAGATTAGAGATTTGATGTGTACATCCGGAGTTTTTACTAATTTTATTCACAACCTTCTGATAATGCCACGTAGAGTTTACATTTTAGCAGATTATTCGTAACTTTGCAAAAAACAGCGTAAAGAGATGAAAGATTCTGTGATTATAGTAAGTGGCGGCATGGACAGTATTACCATGCTCTACGAGTTCAAGGACTGCATTGCATTAGGCATTTCGTTCGACTATGGCAGCAACCACAATGCCCGCGAAATTCCTTATGCCAAGCTGCATTGCGAGCGTTTGGGCATCAGGCACATCACCATCAACCTGGGTTTTGTCCATCGGTATTTCAGGAGTTCGCTCCTGGAGGGTTCCGATGCCATTCCCGAAGGCAGCTACAACGAGGAGAACATGAAATCAACCGTGGTGCCCTTCCGCAACGGCATCATGCTTGCCATTGCCGCCGGAATAGCCGAGAGCAACCAGTTGCGGCGGGTGATGATGGCCAACCACGGAGGCGACCACACCATATATCCCGACTGCAGACCTGAGTTTGTAAACGCCATGTCGGCAGCCACCAAGGCCGGAACGTTCGAAATGGTTGAAGTGTGGGCACCTTACACCGATATTTCCAAGGCCGACATAGCCCGCAGAGGCAACGCTCTGGGCATTGACTATGCCGAAACATGGAGCTGTTACAAGGGCGGCAAGAAGCATTGCGGCAAGTGCGGTACCTGCCGGGAACGCAAGGAAGCCCTGCATGAGGCCGGAATTGCCGATACAACGGAATACGAGGAGTAGGGTAGAGATGCTGCTCCGAGTGAAGCAGCAAGCCCTGCGAAAATTCTGGCTCGTGCCAAGTACAGCAGTCGGCTGGAGCCTGCAAGACATCTGACTCTGGTTGTACGTTGTCAAAGCCGGAGTCTTGTTGCAGTCCACCGTCCATTAATCTGAAGTCAGCTTACTTTCGGCAGAAGGATTGACTAATAGATGAGGAGTGCCTCCGGACACACTTCAGAGTGTCGAAGATATACCTCCGGGAACTTTTGACAAGTGTCGCCCAATCGTTCGACACTTGTCACACGATCATTTGACACTTGTCAAAAGTTCCCGAAGCATAGCTTCAGGACGAAAAGACAAAATAAAAGCCATTCCCATTTGGTGCCGGGAATGGCTTTATATTCATCGTTCGATGATGTTTTTACAGAATTTTTCTCCGTTTTCCTGTAACCGGCGAGCCATGCTTAGCCGTTCATCGACAGCAGGAACTCTTCGTTGTCGCGCGTTTTCTCCATGCGGTCGTGAATGGTATTCATGGCCTCGATAGGTGTCATGTCAGAAATGTACTTGCGCAAAATCCACATGCGGTCGAGCGTCGTCTTGTCCTGCAGCAGGTCGTCACGGCGTGTGCTGGAGGCAACCAGGTTAACAGCCGGGAAGATACGCTTATTAGAAAGCGAGCGATCGAGCTGCAGTTCCATGTTACCTGTACCCTTGAACTCCTCAAAGATAACTTCGTCCATCTTGGAGCCTGTGTCAATCAGGGCCGTTGCTATGATGGTAAGCGAGCCTCCGCCTTCAATATTACGGGCTGCACCAAAGAACCTTTTGGGCTTCTGCAGTGCGTTGGCATCTACACCACCCGTAAGAACTTTGCCGCTGGCAGGGCTTACTGTGTTGTAAGCACGTGCCAGTCGGGTAATGGAATCGAGGAAGATAACCACGTCGTGGCCACATTCAACCATTCGTTTGGCTTTCTCCAACACGATGCCGGCAATCTTTACGTGGCGCTCAGCAGGCTCGTCGAACGTGGAAGCCACGACTTCGGCGTTTACGGTTCGAGCCATGTCGGTTACTTCTTCCGGGCGTTCGTCGATGAGCAACATCATGAGGTAAGCCTCCGGATGGTTGGCGGCTATGGCGTTGGCAATATCTTTCATCAAGATGGTTTTACCCGTCTTGGGCTGTGCTACTATCAGTGCGCGCTGTCCTTTGCCGATAGGTGAGAAGAGATCGACCACTCTCGTAGAGAGATTAGTGGTTTTCTTCTCGCCGCAGAGCGTAAACTTCTGGTCGGGAAAGAGGGGAGTAAGGTGCTCGAAGGGTATCCTGTCCCTGATTTCAGCAGGGTTGCGGCCGTTAATCTTATCAATACTTGTGAGTGGGAAGTACTTCTCTCCCTCATGTGGCGGACGTACATGGCACTGCACTACGTCGCCGGTCTTGAGGCCGTAGTGCTTAATCTGGTTGACCGACACGTAGACATCATCGGGCGATGAGAGGTAGTTGTAATCGCTGGAACGCAGGAATCCATAGCCGTCGGGCATGATTTCGATGACGCCGTTGGCCGTAATGATATCCGAAAAATCATACAACTGCGACGATGGAGCTGCCGACTGGGGAAGAGGCTGCTGGTAGAACTGGGCGGGAGAGGCCACCGGAGAGGTTGGATTGTCGAACATGTCGTAATTGGGAACGATGCCTTGATCTTCGATGGGCAGGTCGACCGTTACGATAAAATCTGTTCCGTCGCCCGGATCATCCTCCCATATACCCTCGGCAATAGCCTCACGTTTGTCGTCTGCTGTTTCGTTGTGGGCATTGATTTTGGCCTGAAGTTGAGCTATCAGGTTTTCCTTGTCGTCATCAGAGTTGTTGCCTTCGGGTGTGGCAAAAGCCGCTTCCGGTACCGCTTCGGGAATAATCTCAGCCTCCTTATCAGCAGGTTCTTCGGCAGACTTCGGCTCTTCTGCCGGCGTTTCTTCATCCGCTGGATTGGCCTTTTCGGCCTCTATCTGAGCCAACAACTCGAGCTCTTTCTTTGTCTTGCGGCCTCTGTGCTTGGGCAGGGCGGCCAGTTGTTCCTCTGGTGAGGACGCTTTTGAGGCTGCTGCCTGCTGTTCGGCCTCGTCCTTGAACAGTGAAGGTTGATCGGTGGAAACCTTGTTTTTCTTCAAATCAAAGTTCTCTCCTTCCTTGCCACTCACTGTATAAACGCGGTCGGTTTCTTTCTTCATGATGCGGGTTCTTCTTTTTCGGTTTGTTCCCAAGGGGTTCTTGTTGCCCTCATCCTCAGCCTGCTTGTCCAGAATAGTGTAGGTAAGCTGCTCTGTATCGGAGTCTTTTTCAAATTTGGCACCAAGTTTTGAAGCAATATCTTCGAGTTCGGAGATATCTTTAGATAATAATTCTTCTTTGCTATACATATATAGTATAATGAATGTTTTGATTGAAAGCGCTGTTTCCAGAGCAGAAACAACGGATATGTATTAAATCGGACGCAAAGTTAGTAAAATTAGTTGAAATACTTGCTCTTCACCAACAGAAATATGAAACGGTTAACATTCATTAAAAGTAAAGGGCCGACTCTTTGTAAGAATCAGCCCTTTAGCTATGGTGTGAAATTGAGAACCGGAGCCGGTTGCCGGTAAGCAATCCAGCCTGACATCTCAATTTGGACAGTAGAACGGATTATTCGCCTTTCTCCATCTTCTCTTTCAGTTCGGCAAGAACATCAAGGTCGCCCAGAGATGTACCTGCAGCAACGTTGTTGATGGCAGGAGCATCGGCCTTCTTCGGTGCATTGTGGCGACGTGCCGACTTGATGTCGTCCTTGCCCTCCTCAAAAGTACGAGAGTGGGAGAGGATGATGCGCTTGGTCTCCTTAACGAACTCAATAACCTTGAAGGGAAGTTCTTCGCCCAGTTGAGCCTGAGTTCCGTCCTCTTTAACAAGGTGCTTGGGAGTGGCGAAGCCTTCGCCGCCCTCATTGAGTGTTACGACGGCGCCCTTATCCATCATCTCGGTAATCTTTCCTTCATGAACAGAACCGGGTGTATAGATGGTCTCGTAGGTGTCCCAAGGATTGGATTCCAGCTGTTTGTGACCGAGAGACAGGCGGCGGTTCTCCTTATCAATCTCAAGAACTACTACATCAATGTCGGCACCAACAGTGGTGAACTCTGACGGATGCTTTACTTTCTTGGTCCAAGAGAGGTCGCTGATGTGGATAAGTCCGTCAACTCCTTCTTCCAGTTCAACGAAGATACCGAAGTTGGTAAAGTTGCGAACCTTGGCTGTATGCTTGCTGCCGATAGGATACTTCTGCTCGATAGTCTCCCAGGGGTCTTCCTTCAGCTGCTTGATACCCAGGCTCATCTTGCGCTCCTCGCGGTCGAGAGTAAGGATAACTGCCTCAACCTCGTCGCCAACGTGCATGAACTCCTGTGCAGAACGCAGGTGTTGGCTCCACGACATTTCGCTTACATGGATGAGACCTTCAACACCCGGCTGTATTTCTACAAATGCTCCGTAGTCTGCAATGACAACTACCTTGCCCTTGACATGGTCGCCCACCTTGAGGTTAGCATCCAAGGCATCCCATGGGTGCGGTGTAAGTTGCTTGAGACCCAGGGCTATGCGCTTCTTTTCTTCATCAAAGTCGAGAATTACGACATTAATTTTCTCGTCGAGGTTTACCACCTCATGCGGGTCGCTTACGCGGCCCCAGGAGAGGTCGGTGATGTGGATGAGTCCGTCAACGCCACCAAGGTCAACGAATACACCGTAAGAAGTAATGTTCTTAACGGTACCTTCGAGTACCTGACCCTTTTCGAGATGCGAGATAATCTCCTTCTTCTGTGCTTCCAACTCAGCCTCAATGAGAGCTTTGTGAGAAACAACAACATTGCGGAACTCCTGGTTAATCTTAACCACCTTGAATTCCATGGTCTTGCCTACGAACACATCGTAGTCGCGTATAGGATGAACGTCAATCTGACTGCCGGGCAAGAATGCTTCAATACCGAACACATCAACAATCATGCCACCCTTAGTGCGGCACTTGATGTAGCCCTGTATAACTTCTTCTTTTTCCAGAGCTTCGTTGATTTTGTCCCAGCTTTTGGCCAGGCGGGCCTTCTTATGGGAGAGTACAAGCTGTCCGCGCTTGTCCTCCTGGCTTTCTACGTAAACCTCAACCTTGTCTCCTGTTTTGAGTTCAGGATTGTAGCGGAACTCTGAAGCGGGGATAATACCGTCGCTCTTGTAGCCGATGTTGACAACAACCTCTTTCTTGTCGACTGAGATTACAGTGCCTTCAACCACCTGATGTTCCTGGATTTTGTTGAGTGTCTCATCGTAAGCTTTCTCAAGCTCATTCTTGTTAGCGTTTACGTTCTGGTCGTTTTCAAATTCTTCCCAGTTGAAGTCTTGAAGACCTTCGTTCTTTAATTCTGACATAAAAAATAAATGTTTTAAATTAATAAAGTTGGACTTTATGTTAATTAACTCCGTTGAAATGAGCCTTTTGTGCCCAAATCGGGTGCAAAGTTACTTATTTTATCTGGTTTGTATTCAATTACTTAAG
>LAHS01004266.1_pt1 | contig 24202 bp, 20 predicted proteins | sample 329651 | NCBI WGS metagenome assembly LAHS01 (sample SAMN03275699, study PRJNA271635) | activated sludge metagenome | isolation source: sample C-1 Sludge from hydrolytic chamber (first chamber) of Anaerobic... | reverse complement strand
TGCCGCCATACCGGTGATGCCCGTCACCGACACGCTCCGCTATGTGGATCGCGGGCAGGGCAGCAACGTGATGCGCGACCATTTCCGCACGGTACAGACCCCCCAGGTGTTCGACATCGCTCTGGCACGCAAGGCTTTCGACCAGCCCGACCGCCCGACTTTCACCGATGATACCTCGGTGGTGGAGAGTCTGGGATGCCAGGTCACCATGGTGGAAGGCAACCGGGAGAACATCAAGCTCACCACGCCCTTCGACCTCAAACTCGCAGAGCTGCTGCTGAAGGACCGCGAATAATGAACCACGAATGGACAAGCCCACCCCCGGCCCCTCCCAGGGAGGGGAGAACCAACACCCGTGGCATGTCTGTGCTATCTCCCCTCCCTTGGGAGGGGCCGGGGGTGGGCTATACTTCCCCCCTATCGGGGGGATCGAGGGGGGCTTTTTATCTTAACTCAATAATCGATGGTTAGTGTTTTAGATCAGGACATCATGTATCTGCCGGGCGTGGGACCGCAGAAGAAGGAGATATTGAGCTCACAGCTCAACATCACCACATGGCGTGACCTGCTGGAATACTATCCCTACAAATACGTAGACCGCACGAAGATCTACCACATTGATGAGCTCCGGGGCGACATGCCCTTCGTACAGGTCAGGGTGAAGCTGCTCAGCTACGAGGAGTTCAGCATGGGGGGACGCAAGAAACGTATCGTTGCCCATGCCTCCGATGGGCACGGAGTGATCGACCTCGTGTGGTTTCACGGCACGCAATACGTCTATAAGAACTACAAGGTGGGCGAGGAATACATCTGCTTCGGCAAACCCACGGTGTTTCAGGGACGCTACCAGTTTGCCCACCCCGAACTGGAACGGGCGGCCGACGTGCAGCTGGAGGAGATGGGCATGCAGCCCTATTACATGACCACGGAGAAGATGAAGACCCGCGGCATGCAGTCGAGGGCGGTGGAACGGCTCACCAAGACCCTCGTGACGAAGATTCCGCAGGGGGCCATCGCCGAGACTCTCACGCCGCAGATCCTCTCACGGCGAAGACTCATCTCGCGCGAGGAGGCCTTCCGCAACATTCACTATCCCCACTCTCTCGATGAGGTTCAGCGGGCACAGGTGCGATTGAAGTTTGAGGAGCTCTTCTTCGTCCAGCTCAATATCCTGCGTTATGCTGCCGAGCATCGTAAGAAATACCGGGGCTATATCTTCGGAAAGATAGGCCAACGTTTCAACACCTTCTTTCGCGACCACCTACCCTTCGAACTCACGGGAGCGCAGAAACGCGTGATGCATGAGATCAGGGACGACATGCGGTCGGGACACCAGATGAACCGACTGCTGCAGGGCGACGTCGGGTCGGGTAAGACCCTGGTGGCCCTGCTCACCATGCTCATCGCCCTGGACAATGGTTTTCAGGCCTGCATCATGGCTCCCACGGAGATCCTGGCCGAGCAGCACCTCGACACGTTGCGCCAGTTTCTGGGCGACATGCCTATCCGCGTGGAGCTCCTCACGGGCATCGTCAAGGGCAAACGGCGGCGCGAGGTGCTCGAAGATCTGGCCGAAGGCAAGATCGATATCCTCGTAGGCACCCACGCCATCATCGAAGACACGGTACAGTTTAAGCGGCTCGGCGTGGCGGTGGTCGATGAACAGCACCGCTTCGGCGTGGCGCAGCGCGCCAAACTGTGGGGCAAGAGCGAGAACCCGCCGCATATCCTCGTCATGACGGCAACACCCATTCCGCGCACGTTGGCCATGACCATCTACGGCGATCTCGATGTGAGTGTCATCGATGAACTGCCCCCCGGGCGCAAACCCATCATGACAATACACAAATATGACAAGCAGACCACCTCTTTATATAATGGTATAAGGCAGCAGATTCGTGAGGGGCGGCAGGTGTATATCGTATTCCCGCTGATAGAAGAGAGCGAGAAAATCGACCTCAAGAACCTTGAAGACGGCTTCCAGACGCTCTGCGAGGTGTTTCCGGAGTTCCGCCTGAGTAAGGTGCATGGACGCATGAAGGCGAAGGAGAAGGAGGCCGAGATGCAGCGGTTTGTGAGCGGCGAGACCCAGATCCTCGTCTCCACGACGGTGATCGAGGTGGGTGTGAACGTGCCGAATGCCTCGGTCATGGTGATTCTCGATGCCCAGCGGTTCGGCCTCTCGCAGCTCCACCAGCTGCGCGGACGCGTGGGGCGCGGAGCCAAACAGAGCTACTGCATTCTCGTCACCGGCTACGAACTGGCACAGGATACGCGCAAGCGCATTGACATCATGTGCGCCACGAACGATGGGTTCCGCATAGCCGAAGCCGACCTGAAGCTCCGCGGGCCCGGCGACCTGGAAGGAACCCAGCAGAGCGGCATGGCCTTCGACCTGAAGATCGCCGACATTGCACGCGACGGACAGCTCGTACAGATGGCCCGCGACGAAGCACAGCGCATCATAGACGATGATCCCGACTGCAGCAAACCGGAGTATGCCATACTCTGGGATCATCTCAGGGAACTGAGAAAGACCCATATCAACTGGTCTGCCATCAGCTGAATACAGGTGTCCTGACGCATGCAGGACACCTTTTTATGTTTCTATTCCCATAAATAATGAATAATTTCCAATTATCCTAATTAATTTTCATAAAGGTTAATTCTATGGTTTTTCAGCTACGGTTTTGTTAAATACCATTGGTTTTTACACTTTAAACCGAAGAAAAACGCTTTTTTTTTATTATCTTTGCGATGTTTGATTAAAAATCGATGGATTCTCGTTTTGTTCACAATTTTTGATCCTGCATTGCGCTTCTCTACTTAGGGCGGCTAAAACCTAAATATTAAATTAGAAATTTATGATTTTAACGAAAAGTATAAAGACTTTAGCTATATCTTTTTTTCTGACACTGGCCGCAGTACCGGTAGTTGGTCAAGATCTTCTCGCCCGCCAGGCTCCCATTGACCGACGCGCAAAAAAACTCGACTCTATAGAGATTCAGAACGTCATCGCACGCGAGAATATACAGACTCCTGCCGCCCAGCTTTATGGCGATGAATGGAGCAATGCCTACGCACACCGCACCACAGAGCTTCCCGATTCCTTTATGATCAACCTGCGCCACTTCTGCATGCCCACTCCCAGCCGTGTGGTAACCAGCAACTTTGGCAGCCGATGGGGACGTGCCCACAAGGGTCTTGACATCAAGGTTTACATTGGTGATACCATCCGTGCAGCTTTCTCAGGTAAGGTCCGCGTGGTAAGATACGAGGCTGGCGGCTATGGCAACTACGTCGTGATTCGTCACCCTAACGGTCTGGAGACCATTTACGGGCACATGTCGAAGCAGCTTGTAAGCGAGAATGAGGTGGTACGCGCCGGCGAGCCCATAGGCCTCGGCGGTAACACAGGGCGCAGTACCGGTTCACATCTTCATTTTGAGACACGCCTCTGCGGCGTAGCACTCAACCCGGCCCTCTTCTTCGACTTCCGCAATCAGGACGTTGTAGCCGACCAGGTGCTGTTTACCAAAGCCAATTACGAGCGGATGTCGGAGGAAGCAACCCGTCTTCGCGGCAAGATCGGTAACGGCGGATACACCCGCGACCTCGTACAGAGCGATACTTACGGTCATAGCGAAGATGCCGTCTCTACGGCTGTCCGCCAGAGTTACGATGCTCCCGAGCGCGTGTACTACAAGGTCAGCAACGGCGATACGCTGGAGTCGATCGCACGTAAGTGCAATGTCACCATCGACACGCTCTGCCGTCTGAATGGCTTCCGCAGGAATCAGAAGGTTCGTTCGGGTATGATCATCAGATACGTATAACGGAAGAAGTACCTCCCCGGCCCTCCCCGAAAGGGAGGGAGAACAGCAACAACAAGATAAAAAACGCCATACGCAATAAGCCCTCTGTGCAACTCAGGTTACACAGAGGGCTTATTGCGTATGGGAGGAGGTCTGTTTTATCGCTTGGTTATGGCTCTCACCACAAACCACAGATGCATCATCACCGTGGGAAGCCAGCCGTAATGGTGTGCCATCACGTGGAAACGCTCCTTCAGAGAGGCCCGATGGTTCCTCACGCTCATGCCACCGTCCAGGTAATTCACCAGCACTTCGTTCACGTTCTTGAGCTTCAGATGACGCTTCTCGGCTTCCTTCATGATACGGATACACCAATCTACATCAGCCGAATAGCGGTAACGCAGGTCGTAAGGGGTCTGCCCGGCAAGTTCTGCACACGCATAAAACGACTGATGACATACCAGCATGCCCTGTCGGAAAGAGCGCCACGTGAGGCGTGCGGGCGGCTGCAGTCTGCGATGTCGCAGGAACCGGCCGTTATCGTCCACGATATCTGCCCGACCATAGATCACTCCCGGCAGTGCCTCGCCGTCGGCAAAGCCCTCCGCCACATGCTCCAGCGTATCCGGAGAAGGGAAGGTGTCGCCCGCATTGAGAAACACCAGATAGTCGCCCGTGGCCTTGCCCATACCCTTGTTCATCGCATCATACAGTCCACTGTCGCGCTCCGACACCACCTCCACTCGATGCCCGTTCTCCCTTTCGTCCGAAAGCTGCTTATAGTGCCGGGCTAACGCCACCGTATTATCTTGCGAGAGGCCGTCGAGAATGAGGTGCTCAATATGAGGATACGACTGTGAGAGCACACTGTCGAGCGTGCGCTGTATCTCATGACCCGCATTAAACGTGCAGGTGATGATGGTAAACATGATCATATATGGTAGTTCGTAAAGGCAATTGCCTGATTGTAAACTTCGATGTAACGCAGCGACACCGCACCCTGAGAATAGCTGGCTGCCACCTTCTGTACAGCGGCATGCTCCAGCTGCTGATGATCAGCCTCATAGAGAGTCCAGCTTATTCCGCGGGCCAGATCATCGGCATCGCAATACCGTGCCACGTAGCCATTGCGCAGATGGTCTATCATCTCGGGAATGCCGCCGACCTGAAAGCCGATGCAAGGCACGCCACAGGCCATCGCCTCCATGATGGTATTGGGCAGGTTCTCAGACAATGACGGCAGCACAAAGGCATCAACGGCATTATAGACCTGTACGATACGTTGCTCCTCGTTGACATATCCCAGCGGATAAACAGGCAGAGAGAGCTGATCAGCATATTCGTCAGCATGTCCGCCGAGGATCACCAGGCCCAGCTCCTGCTGCATTCCGACATTCTGTTCCACGAGCTTCCGGCAGGCCTCTATGAGGTAACTCATGCCCTTGTTCACATTGGTTGCCCGCTGTGCCACAAAGAGCAGCAGTCGCTGATGGGCCGGCAGGCCGAGGCTCTGGCGTGCCTCCTGCTTGTCGTGACTACGGAACACCTGCGTGTTGATCGGGTTAGGGATAGCCTCCACATGGAGATTGCCCAGCAAGGCACTACGCTGTGCCTCTCCCGCCAACCATCTGCTGCAGGCTACAAAGCTGATGTTTCCATGCCGATACACCTTATTCTTCCGTTCCCATATCTTATAAGACAGGTCCCTGCTGCTCCCTCCGCCCGGCAGATACTTACAGTCGGCACAGTGAGTGGTGAACTTGTGGCAGCCCAGGGTGAGGTGACAGAGTGCCGTCATAGGCCAGATATCGTGCATCGTCCACACCACGGGCTTGCCGCTACTGACGATCTTGCGAATGTCGCCCATCGAAAGCATGCCCTGGTTGATCCATGCCAGATGAATGATGTCGGCTTCCTGAAACTCCTTCGTCCGTGTGATGTCGGTGCCGTTCGAGGCCGTATCGATCTCGAAGAGGTGCTTACGCGAGAATCGCAAATGGCACCAGATGGTGAAACGCTCCCAAAGAAAGTGACAGCGGTGCCGCCATGGGTGTGACAACTGCACCACGCGGATATCGTCGGTCTGCTTGTCAGCCACCAGCATCTTGGCCTTCACGCCGTTATTATTCAGCGCTTCCATCAGCCGGTGGGTAGCTACGGCTGCCCCCCCCGCTTTCTCGCTTGTATTGACTAAGAGTACACGCATGTTTTGTCTGCTTTATGGGGCAAAGGTAATAAAACACGATGATATTTCCCGAATATCGGCCGAAAAAGTAAGAAGGTTTAGTTCTTACATGATAAATGATGGTTTTCGCAGATAGGCAAAAGCATGTTGTGTGCGAGCACAAACCTTTGATTTAAGTCAAGAAAAGGGCTGATTTTGAGCATGAAAAGCCATAAATGTTGTGGGGTACAATTATTTCGCCTACCTTTGCATTGTCAAAAGGTTAATAGATTGTTTAGGTTAGTAGTAATAGATTTAGGTTTTTAGTTATTAGGTTTAAGGTAGATTTGATAGATTGTTTAACGGATGACAATGAAGACCGTGAGGCTTTCATCCTGTTTTGAAAATTATTTCAAAGTTAAACATAAGTTACGCTGGAGCTCGTTGAGAGTTTCAGCGTTATCGTTTTAAAGTGTTTCGGTGTTATCGTCATCAGGGGTTACCTGTATGATCATCTCAAAAGTAACCCTTCAGCAGTGACAATCTGCCTATGGTCCCACTTCGAAGGTTCCTGTCAACATACTTGTTAAAAACAAGAAGAAATGGTCTTCATTTCTTGCATATTGAAGATCTTTTGTGGCTCTATAATGACATCGTAACGAGATTTGTACTTATTCGCGTTGCGATTAGTGCTTTTTCGCGTTGCGATTAATGCTTATTCGCATCGTGATTAATGCTTATTCGCATCGTGATTAATACTTAATCGCAATGCGGACTTACCCATGCTGAGAATACCTATCAAAGTGTCATTCCAGGCGAAAGAGGCTATGAAGCTCTAAGCGGCTGACGGCAGGGCCTTCTCCATGTCCTATCTGCGAGTGATCACAAACTTCTTTCCGCCACGGATATACACCCCCTGCGGCAGACGGGAAATATCGGTACCGCGATAGATTCCGTCAATGGAATAAATGCGTGACGACTTAGGCACATCGTCGATGTTATCGCTCATCTCCATGGCTACCTTCAGTCCGGCATAGGCATCGATCTCACCATAGCCATAAACATTGTTGGGATAAGTGAGCGAAGGGTCGTGGTGCGTGCAGCTTCTGCTGAAGATGCTGAGGCAATCGGCAGGGGTGAGGCGGGGATTGGCCTGCAGCCACAGGGCAATGATACCCGCCACGACGGGCGAAGCCATCGATGTGCCGGCATTACTGTTCCACGCATAAGTGCGGTCACCATATTGGAAGTGGCGTATGTCAGAACTGATGTCTGACGCGTGAGGGTTGGATTCGAGATAGAAACTACTGTAGGCCGACACGATATTCTGTCCCGGAGCCATGACATCGGGCTTCGTCCGCCCATCCAGGGTAGGCCCCACAGAGGAGAATCTGGCCCGCTCCCCATGTTCGCCCCTGTTGTAAACCTGCGGCACCCCGAGATAATTGATCCACCGCGTGCGGTACCCCGTGGCACCTACACAGATGACGCTGGGTGCCGAGCTCGGCGAAAGGATACTGTGGGTATGGTCTCCGGCATCAAGAGTAGGGTCAAGCTGATCATGATAGAAGTTGCCCGTCACGGGGTAAAGCTGCACATCGGTGCCCCTGCCGCAGGCAGCTATGGAGAACGGCGGCCCCAGATAAAAGGCCGTATCGGTCCTCTCGAGGTTCCAGTCGCATATCGTCTGCGTGGCATCATAGCTGGAGCGGTAGGCCGTTGCCGTCAGGACATATTGCCTTCCGGCTACATCGAGCGTGTCGTGCAGGGTGGAATCGGGCAAGGCGAGCAAATCGTGCAGGGCATACTGCTGAGTGACGACACCAGGAGCCTGATACCAACGCAGACGGAGGGTGAAATCGTCGTGACACTGTGTGGTGACACTCACGTTTCTCTCCGCGCTGTTCATAAACACGCCCGCCGTGTCCTGCTCCGCCCTCTTATGCACATAGGTGATCTTCTCACCCTCGTTTCCCGCCGACGAGACGATGATCCGACCCGGCCCGCAGAGGGAGTCGAGCATGGCATAATAGAGCTGGTCGTTGCCATGAAAGTCCTGACCCGAGCCCTCGCTGAAGTTGATGACGCACGGTTTGCCCACATGCCGGGCATAATCGAAGATGTATTTGAACCCCAAGGCATCGAGGGCGAGGGTATAACGGTAGTAATCTTTCTCATCGATGAGGTTGGCATCGTCGCCCGTAGCATTGCACACCAGACAGAGATCGGCATCGGGAGCTACGCCACGATACGGCGACATCACGCCGTCCCCCTCGTTTCCCGACCCTGCTGCGATACCGGCAGTGTGCGTGCCATGCGTCTGCTGGTGTCCGTCACGTGGACAACCCAAAGCCAGCAGAGCCTCCTGCCCCACATAATCGCGGCCCGCAGGCAGCGACGATCCGAGCGTGTCACTGGAGAGCTGATCCCAGAGGGCAGCCACACGGTAGCGGGAACCGTCGGCAGAATAAAATGTTGGGTGAGTGAGGTCAAAGCCGATATCCTGCACACCTACCACCACCCCTCTGCCGGTATAGCCGCGCGGCAGTCCGGTTCCAGCATACACCTCGGGCACATGGAGCAGCACCGAGGTGGTGTCCATGCGTGCCGTGGCGCGGTGTCGGGCCTCTATGCGCAGTACCTGCGGATCGAGCGACAGCGACGGAATGCTCGTCAGGAGGAATTCTGCCACGCATACCGACCCGCATCGGGCAAGAATCCTGCAGCCCTTCGCCTCCAGCGACCGTGTGTCCTGCCCGCTGACCTGCACGAAAGCGATCATTCGACGCGTGTCATCGGCACTGCCCGCCCTCTGTCCACGCGTAGAAGCGGTGCCGCCGAGCATGGAGAGGCATGCCTCACGCACCAGAGGCGACATCTTGCGGTAGGCAGGACGCTGAGCCAAAGACGGTAGGCAGGACAGCCAGAAAAGCAGTAACAACAGGCAATGTTTCATCGTTGCAACGAGAAAAGAGTGATGGCTGCGGAACGTTTACATCTTATCGGCATCTCGATCTACCTGCCTACCGCCAACCCATGCACCATGATGACAGGATCACGACACGACGGCAACGACGACACGGCGGGGTGATGATGCAACGAAACCGCTCTTTCAAAACCAAAGAGAGCCATGAGGGCATTTGCTCTCATGGCTCTCTGCTATAGATAAGTCTGTAGGACTCTGATTAGTCGGCCGACAGACTGAAACGCTTGTAGCTATTTACCTTCAGACCCTTAGTCTGAGCATTGAGCCACTGTGACACGCTCTGCTTGTCGCCATCACCAAACTGGAACTCCTGATCCACAAGGCAGTTCTCCTTGAAGAACTTAGCCATACGGCCCTGAGCGATGTTCTGGATCATAGCCTCCTTCAGGTTAGCGGCAGCGGCCTCGCCAGCCTCGGCCTTGATGGTCTTAGCCTTGTCGGCGTCCTCCTGCGAGAGCCAGCCCTTAGCCACATTCGACTCGATATGGTCATCAGAGTCAACGAGGTTAGGATTGATACCGGCCTTCTTCAGGGCAACGTTTACCTGGCGCTCCACCTGCTCCTCCTTGGTCTTCTCGATAGCAACCTTCAGCTCGCTGTCCTTGATCTCCTGGGGAACGGAAGCCTCGTCGAGGGCCACCGGCTTCATGGCGGCAACCTGCATGGCTACCTTGTGGCCTGCGTCCTCGTTAGCCTCGTTCAGCTCAACGATGGTGCAGAGGGTGTGACGGCCCATGTGGTCGTAGGTGTAGAGATTGGCACCCTCGAGCACGTTGTAACCATCGAGTTCCATCTTCTCGCCTACCACACCGGAGCGGCGTGTAACGGTTTCAGACACCTTTACGCCATCGGCAAGTGTCAGCTCCTGAACCTCCTCGAGGGTCTTAGCCTTAGCGGCGATGGCAGCATCGAGAATCTCCTGTGTCAGGGCGATGTAGTCGGCACCGTTGGCAACGAAGTCGGTCTCACACTTCAGGGCGATCATAGCCGCAAAGCCATTGTCATTCTTTACGAGCACGCAGCCGTTAGAGGTCTCACGGTCAGAGCGCTTGGCAGCGATGGCCAGACCACGCTCGCGCACGAGCTCCACAGCTTTGTCGATATCACCATTAGCTTCGGTGAGGGCCTTCTTGCAGTCCTTCATACCTGCACCGGTCATGGTGCGGAGCTTCTTGATGTCTTCTATTGTAACAGCCATAATTGTTTGTATTTCTTTTTGAGTTTTATGATTAAACGAAAAAAGGGTCATAGAGATATTGGAGGGTCTTACATGAACCTTTCCCTTGCCCTATGACCCTTGATGGTTATGAGTTTTTTACTCGGCAGCAGGAGCTTCAGCCTCCTCAGCAGCAGGAGCCTCAGCGGCAGCTACGGGAGCCCCGGCAGCCTCCTCATTGCGTGCACGACGTGCATGACGCTTGCCCTCGGCAGCCTCTTCAGCCTGCTCTCCGGCAGCCTTCTCGTCGGCCTTCTCTACCTTGCGCTCCTCGAGTCCCTCAGCGATAGCACCGCAGACAGCGCCGAGGATCACCTCTACAGAGTCTGTAGCGTCATCGTTGGCAGGGATAACATAGTCGATGTCGCGGGGGTTAGAGTTGGTATCAACGATACCGAACACGGGAATGCCCAGGCGCTGAGCCTCTTTCACGGCGATGTGCTCCTTCATAACATCTACCACGAAGAGGGCAGACGGCAGACGGGTCAGGTCGGCAATAGAGCCGAGTGTCTTCTCGAGCTTGGCACGCTGACGGTTGATCTGCAGGATCTCACGCTTAGAGAGATTAGAGAATGTGCCGTCGGCCATCATCTTATCGATGTTCGTCATTTTCTTCACAGCCTTGCGGATAGTGGGGAAGTTGGTGAGCATACCGCCCGGCCAACGCTCGATCACGTAAGGCATATTTACGGAACTGGCCTTCTCGGCTACGATTTCCTTGGTCTGTTTTTTAGTAGCGACGAACAGGATCTTCTTGCCACTCTTGGCAATGCCCTTGAGAGCCTCGGCAGCCTCGTCAATCTTGACTACGGTCTTGTTGAGGTCGATGATATGAATGCCATTGCGCTCCATGAAGATATAAGGAGCCATAGCGGGATTCCACTTGCGCTTGAGGTGGCCGAAATGGCAACCTGCCTGCAGTAACTGATCAAAAGTTGTTCTTGACATGTTGTTGTGTCTTGTTTTAATTGTTTACCTTCTTTTTTATTCTTACCGCCCCCGGCCTGGCCTAAGCTGCAACAGAGCAGCTGATGGTGGTGACGGCTTTGCTCAGAATCAGCCTGAGGGTAGTCCATGGGAGTCGCCCAGGCTTAGATACTAAACGGTTCAGTGTCTCCAGGTGGAGATTAACGCTTACTGAACTGGAAGCGGCGACGAGCCTTGGGCTGACCCGGCTTCTTACGCTCAACAGCACGGCTGTCGCGGGTAAGGAATCCATGATCCTTCAGGTTCTTCTTATCCTCGGCGTTCACTTTGACGAGTGCACGGGCGATAGCGAGGCGCAGGGCCTGGCTCTGACCGGTGTAACCGCCACCGTCGAGGTTAGCCTTGACATCATACTTCTCAGCAACTTCCAGGAGCTCCAACGGCTGCTTAACCACGAACTGCAGGATAGCTGATGGGAAGAATTCGGTGATATCCTTCTTGTTGATAGTGATCTTACCGGTACCCTCTGTAAGGTAAACACGAGCTACAGCGCTCTTGCGGCGACCAATTGCATTGATAACTTCCATCTTCTTTCCTTATTATTTATACTGGTTAATATCGATTGTCTTGGGCTTCTGAGCTTCCTTATCGTGCTCGGCACCTTCGAAAACATAAAGATTGTCCAACAGAGCGCGTCCCAGACGACCCTTGGGCAGCATACCCTTAACGGCGTGACGAATAATCTTATCGACGCCACCCTTGCGAGTGCGCAGGTCGGCGGGAGTATTGAAGCGCTGTCCACCGGGATAGCCAGTATAACGGGTGTAGATCTTGTCGGTTTCCTTCTTTCCAGAGAAAACCACCTTCTCGGCGTTGATAATGATCACATTGTCACCGCAATCTACGTGAGGAGTGAAGTTAGGTTTGTACTTTCCGCGAATCAGCTTAGCGACTTTAGAGCAGAGGCGACCTACAATCTGATCGGTAGCGTCAACCACAACCCACTCTTTCTGAACCGTTTCCTTGTTGGCGGAAATAGTCTTGTAACTTAAAGTGTCCATTTTAAAAATTAATTTACTACTAAAAAACGTTTTTATTACCTTATTATATAACAGAGACCTTCACGGCGCCTCCAGTCTAAAAGAGACCATCCATAGCGTTAGCTCTGTCTGCTCAGCCGATTCACTGACCATGATGTCCGGCCAAAGACACCACTATCAACACGACTGTGCGTGGGGACTCTAAGTGTGCCCCCGAAATAATCGGTATGCAAAGGTACTCATTTTAAAGAGAGACGAGTGCCATAACACGGGACGAATGTCAATTAGTTATACTTATTTAACAATATTATTTATATTTAACAGGTATGTTTCGGTAAATATAGACCCACTTACCACAATTTAAGCCTGCAGCCTAAGCGTATTCTATTCTGCCTCATGAGTAATGCTGGCCCTGACGTTCCATGCGCAGATCAACCGTCATGACGCGGAGCACGTGTCCGATCCGCATTGACAATATGATAGCGAAAAACTGTTTTACGTGACACTTTGATTTTTAAAAAGGGTCGCCCCAGAGGTACGTTCCAGCGCGACAGAGAGACGAAAAACAGGGGTGGTGTTGCGATTGATGCTTATTCGTATCGCAGTTAATAGCTCATGGCAACGCGATTCATACTTATTCGCATCACGAACAAGCATCAACCGTAACGCCGATACGTAATGTTTTGACCCCGAATCAGGCCAAAACATGGCCGTTTTAGGGCATTTTGATGGGCAAAATGGGCTGAAATCATAGTGATCGCAAGGACATTTTGATGTAAAATTCTGATTATCAGCGAATAGCAAAAACGTCGAAATTAAGGCCGATGAAACGCACGAGGACCTAAGTTTTTGTAAAAACGCGATTCCTGACGACTGTTAATTTTTCAAAATGATAGCATTTTGGGCAAAATAATGTGCAAAGTGTCACTTGGCCTTTCAGGTGCAGCGGGTGGGTAATAGGTGGATTATGGTATGGGAATGCTTAGGGACAGGGCATGCCCTTCGGCCAGCGGTACGGCATGTAGGGATGGGGGCAGCCCGCCCTGCAATGGGATAGGCTTCCGTTATAAGATCGGTTTTGCGTACCGAAGGAGCACATTCGCTGTTTGGAGTGGACATCTTTAGACCGAGCCTCTGTTATTCCATCGTACGCAAAAATGGGTCAAAATTAGATTTATCCAACTATATTTCTTATCTTTGCAACAAATATTCAAAGAAAAAAATCATGGGTAACAATTTATTAAAAGGTAAGAGAGGCATCGTCTTCGGTGCACTCAACGAGAAGTCCATCGCCTGGAAGGTAGCAGAACGCGCAGTAGAAGAGGGTGCAACCATCACCCTGTCGAACACGCCTATAGCCGTACGTATGGGCACGGTGACGGCGCTGTCGGAGAAGCTCCACTGCGAGGTGATTCCCGCTGACGCCACCAACGTAGAGGATCTGGAGAATGTGTTCCGTCGCTCTATGGAGGTGCTGGGGGGCAAGATCGACTTCGTACTCCACGCCATCGGCATGTCGCCCAACGTCCGCAAGCACCGTACCTACGACGATCTGGACTATAGCATGCTCGACAAGACGCTCGACATCTCTGCCGTTTCCTTCCACAAGATGATACAGAGTGCCAAGAAGCTCGACGCCATCAGCGAGTATGGTTCGATCGTGGCGCTGACTTACGTGGCTGCCCAGCGCACGTTCTATGGCTACAACGACATGGCCGACGCCAAGGCTCTGCTTGAGAGCATTGCCCGTAGCTTCGGTTACATCTACGGCCGCGAGCACCACGTGCGTATCAACACCATCTCGCAGTCGCCCACAATGACCACTGCCGGAGAGGGTATCAAGGGTATGGACAAGCTCTACGACTTTGCCAACCGCATGTCGCCACTGGGCAACGCCACGGCCGACGAGTGCGCCGACTACTGCATGGTGATGTTCTCTGACCTCACACGTAAGGTCACCATGCAAAACCTCTACCATGATGGCGGCTTCTCCAATGTGGGCATGAGCCTCCGTGCTATGGCTACCTACGAGAAGGGACTTGACGAATACAAGGACGAGAACGGTAACATCATCTACGGATAAGCCAAGTTAGGAGTTAGGAGTTAGAAATTAGGAGTTGACTCCGTTCATCAACAACGTTGCCCCCTCTACCTGTCGGTGGAGGGGGCAACCTGTTTTAAATAGATAAAGGTGGAGGAGATGAATGTTATTTCTTCTCGTTCAGTTTCAGCAGGCGCTTATACTCCTTCTTCGTGATGCGCATGAAGGAGCCGTGCTGAGGTGCGGTGACACCCTCGATATCCACGGGATCATGGAAGTTGCGCAGGTGCTCGTCGGCCTTGCAGATACGATAATGCTTGGGGTTATCGCTGTACTGGATATAGGCCACATGCCAGGTCTTCTCGCCGATGAGCTGGAAAGCCGATGAGCCCTCACAGTTTTTGCGGCCCTCAAAGCTCACATAGTCGTGCTCCACAGGCTCTCCCCAGCCGTAAGTAAGGTGGTCGGAGGTAGCGGTATAGATGCCCGGGTGCCCGCCTTCCTTCTTGATGAGCATGTGATACTTACCGTCTTCGAGCAGGTTGATGTCGGCATCGATCGTGGCATAGCCCCAGTCGAAGAGCAGTTGCGGTGCCGTGATGTGCTTAAAGTCCCTGGTGGCATGACTGTAATACATGCGGTCGTACTTCTCCTCGGGGCGGTTGAGCATGGAGTAATAGATCATATATCCGCCCTTCTCGCCGTTGGCCCATCGGTAATCGGGATCCCAGAAGATCTGCGGAGCCCACACGCGGTTCACCGTTGACCAGTCGTTATAAACCGATTTTGCCGTCGCGGCGTCGCAGAAATTGCTCATACCCTTACGGAAGTCGAAGGTTACCGACTGCCAGTGTACGAGGTCCTTGCTCGTCAGGAGGTCTATGCCGTAGTTGTCCCACTTATGACTTTTGGCCACACACATATCAGTGGTTACCATCACGTAGCCCTTCCCGTTCCATGCCCGTGTGATGTAGGCATCGCGCGTACCGCCCTCTATGCGGGCGTGCTGCTTAGGATCGAAGATGGCATTGCCCTCAAGGATATCCTGATAGTGGTAGCCGTCGCGGCTCACGGCGTAGGCCGTGTATTCCCCACGATCGCTCATGTGGCAGTAGAGATAACCGTAATCGCCCTTCACCCTGTTCTGGGCATGAATGGGGCACAGTGCCAAAGCACCGATAAAGAGGGTCAGGATTTGCTTTTTCATTCTGTATCTGTAGTTTTTATGCTATGTTACATCACACCTACCCACCTCAATATATCATTGAGATTGGCCACGACCATCAGGAGGATCAAGATGCCGAAACCCACGTATTCGGCACGAATCATGAATGTGTCGGACGGCTTGCGGCGGGTGATGATCTCGTAAAGCAGGAACAGCACGTGTCCGCCGTCGAGTGCCGGAATAGGCAGTATATTCATGAAGGCGAGGATAATGCTGAGGAAGGCGGTCATCTTCCAGAACATATACCAGTCCCACGTCTGCGGGAACAGACTTCCGATCGATCCGAATCCGCCCAGCGACTTCGCGCCATCGGCAGTGAAGACGTACTTCATATCGCTCACATAGCCCCTCAGCACATTCCAGCCGTACTTGATGCCCGCTGGGAAGCTCTCGAGAAGACTGTAGCTGATGTGTGTCTCCTTGGCGCTGTACATCGTGAAAGGATTCTCGGCATAGATGCCGATCTTCAGCGCAGGGGTAAGCACCGCTTGCAGCGTGTCGCTCTTCTGAGTGGCAGCCTTAGCCACGATGAGCGTCACCCGGCGCAGCTTCATGCTGTCCTGATGGCTCGCAGCAGCCGTCATCTGATCCTCCACACGTCCGATCTCGTCTGTAAACTCATTGTAAGAGTCGATGGCCTTGCCGTTGACGGCCACAATCCTGTCGCCCTTCTGCAGTCCGATCTGATGGGCAGGAGATACAACAGAGTCCTTACCGCCCTCGGTGGCAGGCATACGCAGAGCCACCGAATCAATGGTTGCAGGAATGAAAGGCGACACGAAGCGGGGCGTCTTCTTCAGCATGTCGAGCAGGTTGATGTCGCCCGGGAGGGGGATACGCACCTGTTTGCCGCCGCGGATCACGTCAGCATATTTTGCTACAGACAGGTCACGATATACATCTACATTGAAATCGCGGAAGGCTCCCTTATCGGTGCCCACGAGGATATCATGATCCTGGAATCCGAGCTGCTTGGCTTCGGTATTGAATTTCATACCGAGCGACATGTCCTTCATGGCCACATAGCTCTCGCCCCAGTGGTACATGATCATCGAATAGATGAACAAGGCCAAAAGGAAGTTGACCGTTACGCCGCCCACCATGATGATCAGGCGCTGCCATGCCGGCTTGGTACGAAACTCCCAGGGCTGCGGATCCTGCTTCATCTGCTCGGTATCCATACTCTCATCGATCATGCCGGCGATCTTGCAATAGCCTCCCAGCGGAAGCCATCCCATGCCATATTCGGTCTCAGAGCCCTTGGGCCTGAAGCTGAAGAGCTTGCCAGCCCACTTGCCTACGCCGACATCAAAGAAGATAAAAAATTTCTCTACCCTTACTCCGAAGATCTTCGAGGCAACCATGTGACCGCCTTCGTGCAGCAGTACGAGCAGGGATATAGAGAGAATGAACTGCAGTAGCTTAATCAAAAAGATTTCCATTATCTAAGTTATTGCTTTATTTGTTGGAATTGTTGTTCTTGTTGTTGTTATAATCTTTGCCTCTTTGCCGCGCCATATCGGCTGACTGACGCTGCGGTGCAACGGGAACGGAGACGGCAAAACCGCGGAAAGACCCGATGAACGCTGCGCCGCGGTCACGTCATTGTGCCCTCAGCACCCTGGTTGCCACCTCTCTTGCCTCACGGTCGGTGTCAAGATAGAGGTCGAGATCTACCTTCGAGTCGAAGGCAACCTGCTGCATCGTCTTCTCGATGATGTCGGCCATGCCGAGGAAAGAGCACTCGCCGCGACGGAAAGCAGCGTTGGCAACCTCGTTGGCAGCATTGAGAATGCACGGCATATTGCCACCCTTCGCGATGGCTTCGTAGGCCAGTCGGAGACACGGGAACTTCTCAACGTCGGGCTCAAAGAACTCAAGCCGCTGTGCCTTGAAGAGGTCGAGGCGATCGCCCTGGAGCGTCAGCCGGCGCGGATAAGAGAAGGCATACTGTATGGGCAGGCGCATGTCGGGCACGCCGAGCTGTGCCTTCACGGCACCGTCCTTAAACTGCACGCCACTGTGTACGATGCTCTGCGGGTGAATCAGCACCTGAATGTGGTCGGCGGGAACGCCGAAGAGCCATCGCGCTTCCATCACCTCGAAGCCCTTATTCATGAGCGAGGCCGAGTCGATGGTGATCTTGGCACCCATGTCCCAGGTAGGATGTTTCAGGGCATCGGCGGCGGTCACCGTCGCCAGTCGGTCGCGGTCGAAGAGCCGGAAAGGTCCTCCGGAGCAGGTGAGGAGGATCTTATCCACCTCGTTCATGTCTTCTCCCACAAGGCTCTGGAAGATGGCGCTGTGCTCAGAATCGACTGGCAGCAGATCTACATGATACTGCTGTACGAGCCGAAGCATCAGCTCGCCTGCTACGACAAGCGTTTCCTTATTGGCCAAGGCAATCTTCTTGCCCGCCTTGATGGCGTGAATGGTCGGCACGAGACCGGCAAATCCCACCATCGAGGCGAGCACCACATTGATCGGATCGGACTCTACCACCTGGCAGAGAGCCTCTTTACCGGCATAGACCTTGATCTCGGGGCAGTCGGAAAGTTTATCCTTCAGGTCGTGGTAATATTGCTCATTGGCTATCACCACACAGGCCGGGCGGAACTGGCGCGCCTGTTCGGCGAGCAGATCCACGCTGCTGTTGGCTGTGAGGCAGTAGGCTTCGTAGAGATCGGGGTGCTGACTGATCACGTCGAGCGCCTGCCGTCCTATCGAGCCCGTACTGCCGAGAATACATATCTGTTGTTTAGCCATTATTTCTAATCGTGAGGAGTCAGGTGCAAGTAGCGGGGAGTCACGTCCCCGGGCTTCACCCACTCTGTTTCAAATATATTGTGAAGAATTGCCCTCTATATTGTAGAGAATTGTCCTCTATATTATGGAGGATTGTCCTCGCCCCCTTAAAGGCTCAGCAATCCTTCAGGAATTTCCATTGTTATTGTTCTCCCTGCACGGTCCACGGCTGTCACCATGTCTTCGCCTGCAGGTATCAGGAGGTCGCGGCCATCATCGGTCGTCACCTCGAAGAGTACGTTGAGCGTGGAGTCATCCACCCTGCTGATGGTGCCTATCGTCTTCTCCGAAGCTGCATCGACAATGCTGAAACCGATAATTTCGGCCCATGTCATCTCTTCATCTTCGTCGCCATGCTGCTGCCGCTCAAAATAAACGTCGCAGCCGGTAAGCTCCCTGGCACGGTCCTCCGAGTCGATATCCTCAAACTTGATCAGTGCCACCTCATTGGAACGGAACCGATATTCCTCCATGAAGAAAGGCACAAGGATTCCGTCTATCGACAGAATGAGATGGTCGGCATCAGTCCTATCGAACACGTCGTCACCAACTTGCATCGTCACCTCGCCTCTCACGCCATGGGGTCTGCCCAGCCGTCCTATCTTATATACGTCTTCCTGCTTGATCATGAGCTGTCTTCTGCCTAATCATCCACACGTTTAATACATGCCCCAAGATCATTCAGGCGCTGCTCAATGTCCTGGTAACCGCGGTCTATCTGTGCGATATTGGCAATCCTGCTGGTGCCATCGGCACTCATGGCAGCAATGAGTAGGGCTATGCCGGCACGTATATCCGGACTCGTCATGCGCCCCGCACGCAGCGTGATGCGATGGTCCTGCCCCACCACTACGGCTCGGTGAGGATCGCAGAGAATGATCTGCGCTCCCATATCGATGAGTTTATCTACGAAGAACAGGCGGCTCTCGAACATCTTCTGATGTATGAGCACCGATCCGCGAGCCTGCGTTGCCACCACGAGCAGCACCGAAAGGAGGTCGGGAGTAAGGCCGGGCCAGGGTGCGTCAGCAAGGGTCATGATCGTGCCATCGATAAACGAATCGACGACGTAATGGCTCTGCTTGGGGATCACAAGGTCATCACCCTCGATCTTAATCTTCACGCCCAGCCGGCGGAAGGCGTCGGGAATGATGCCCAGGTCGCGTACCGACACATTCTTGATCCTCACGCCATCACCCACCATGGCAGCCATGCCGATGAACGATCCCACCTCGATCATGTCGGGCAGGAGCCTGTGGGCAGCACCATGCAGGCTCTCTACGCCCACGATGGTGAGCAGGTTGCTGCCGATGCCGCTGATATTGGCACCCATGGCATTGAGCAGATGACAGAGCTGCTGAATGTAAGGCTCGCACGCAGCATGATAGATCGTCGTCACGCCCTTGGCTAATACCGACGCCATGATGATGTTGGCGGTACCCGTTACCGAAGCCTCATCGAGCAGCATGTAGCAGCCTTTGAGTTTCTGTCCTTCGATATGGTACACATCGCGACCCTCATCGCGGGTAAACTTAGCCCCGAGCTGCCTGAAACCTAAGAAGTGAGTGTCGAGCCGTCTGCGCCCTATCTTGTCGCCACCGGGCTTGGCCACCGTAGCGCGTCCGTATCGGCCGAGCAACGGACCGATCATCAGCACGGAGCCGCGGAGTGACGAACACTTCTTCACAAACTCAGTGCTGTCCAGATAACCCAGGTCCAAAGCATCGGCCTTAAAGCTGTATTCGCTGCGACTGTGCTTCGTCACCTTCACGCCGATGTCCTTGAGCAGTCTGATCAGATTGTTCACATCGAGGATATCCGGCACATTGCTTATCCTTACTTCTTCATCGGTAAGCAACGTGGCACATATCACCTGCAGGGCCTCGTTCTTGGCTCCCTGCGGAATGATGGTACCGCTCAGTCGGTGCCCGCCTTCTATGATGAATGACTCCATATTAAATTTTGTCCGTTCTGTTGCTATTCTCCGGCAGTCAACGCCCTATCTGCGTTTACGCTTCTTCTCATTATCCTGCAGCACGATTCTGTCGAACTTGAATGTGTTCAGGTCCAGCTGCACCCTGCCGTCAGTGTAGCGGGCGAGGTCGTCGGCCACCTTCTCGTCGCTCGAGCTGTGGCTCCACTGCATGAGGTCGCGCTTCATTTGGTTGGCGGTAAGCCTTACCAGCGTGTCAAATTCGGGACCGTCGGGCATCGTTTTCAGCCTCTCGAAGATATCGAAAAGTATACGACCGTAATGCCGCAGGGGCACGTTATAGTCGGGATAACGCATCGGCTCAGGACGCTTGCCCATGATCCTGGCCTGCGACACGTCGCAGGGCCAGTCGATATCCAGCTTGAAATCGCTCATCAGAGCCAGATGGTCCCATAGCTTCTGCTTGTAATCGGCACTCTCCTTGATCTGTGGGAACATACGTTCCATGGTCTTGATGATGGCCTCGGCACACTTCTGGCGCTCGCCACGGTCAGTCAAAGCAAGCGCATGATCTACCATGCGCTGTACCTCGCGCCCATATTCAGGCAGCACGAGCCGCTCACGCTGGGTGTTATAGTCTAATCCGTTGATGTTCATATAAAGAATTTATCAGCTCCTCCCAGCCTCCCCGAATGGGAAAGAGGCTACTGCGAGAGTGAGCCTGCGGTTCTAAATCATAATTCGTGTTTCGTTTTCGCGTCCCTCCCCTCCTTCTTTGAGGGGTCGGGGGAAGGTTCCTACAGCAGCTTCCTGGGCTGCTTGGCCACAAAGTCCTTGAGGTAGAAGGGCACGAAATAGGCCACGTCCTCAAACTTCTCCTGCAGGAATCGCTTTTCGGCCAGCGGCATCATGCTCTTCGCCTCAGCCTCTATGCCCTCTATGAAGTGGGCATTGGGGTGCTGCACGACGTCCTTACACTTCATCGCGCCATTGCCGAAGAAATACACGGGGTGTGCATCGAGATAGTCCTTATAGGTGTCGGCCTCTACCACATCGGCATGAATGGGGCGAACCTCCTTCAGCGAGCGGTCGAAAACCTGCGCATAAACTTCCATGCGGCGGGCGTCGAGCATGGGGCAGAGCAGTGCATCGTCCTCGCCGACCATCTCGCGCAACAGCACCGGCGTGCAGAGCAGCTCGAGCGTGGGAACGGCAAGGAGCTTCACGTCGCGGCCGTAACAGATGCCCTTGGCCATCGACACGCCGATGCGAAGGCCGGTATATGATCCGGGGCCACAGCTCACTGCCACTGCGTCGAGGGGTATGGCGTGGTTATCAATAAACGAGAGAGCTTCATCGACAAAGGTGCCGAGTTTCTCGGCATGATGATGACCATTGCGGTCTTCCTGCTCAAAAATACATGCACCGTCCTGACTGACGGCCACCGAGCACACCTCCGTGCTCGTGTCTATATTGAGTATGCACGACATAATATCCTTTTCTACTTATCCTTTAATCTTAATAAATTGCAAATTTACTCTTTTTTCCTTCAATTTTTGTACTTTTGCAGAAATTTAACTTGAATATAAAACACAGGCTATGATACTATCCATGACGGGTTACGGCAAAGCTGTCGCTACCTATAAAGACAAGAAGATCAATGTCGAGGTGAAGTCGCTCAACAGCAAAAACCTCGATCTCTCCACGCGTATTGCGCCTCTCTATCGTGAGAAGGAAATGGAAATTCGCCAGCTGCTCTCGCAGAAGATACAGCGGGGCAAGGTCGATTTCGCCATCTGGGTAGATAAGGAGGCGGGCTGTGATGCCACGCCCATCAATGCCGCACTCGTAGAAAACTATTACAACCAGATCAAGGCGATCTCGGCCAAGACGGGCATTCCAGAGCCCACCGACTGGTACAACTCCCTGCTCCGCCTGCCCGACGTGACGGTAAAGACCGACAACGAACAGCTCGACGATGACGAGTGGGCCGTGGCTCAGCAGGCCATCCATGAGGCTGTTGACGCCCTCATCGCTTTCCGTACGCAGGAAGGAGCCGCACTGGAGCGCAAATTCCATGAGAAGATAGACAACATTGAGCGACTGATGCACGAGATTGAGCCCTTCGAGAAGAGCCGCGTGCCGAAGATACGCGAGCAGATCGTAAAGGGACTGGAGCAGATTCCGGAGGTCGATTACGACAAGAACCGGCTGGAACAGGAACTGATCTACTACATCGAGAAACTGGATATCAGCGAGGAAAAGCAACGGCTTACCAACCACCTGAAATATTTCCGCGAGACGATGGCCGAGGATCAGCCCGTGGGAAAGAAGTTAGGCTTCATAGCCCAGGAGATGGGACGCGAAATCAATACTACGGGATCGAAGAGCAATCAGGCGGAAATGCAAAACATCGTGGTGAAGATGAAGGACGAGTTGGAGCAGATCAAGGAGCAGGTGCTCAACGCACTGTAAGAACAGAACAGCCCCTCCCTCTTTCCCTCTCCCCGACTGGGAAAAGGCAACATCACATTTACAAAAATCATTATTACCCATGCCCAATACCAACCCCATCTCTACCGCCCGCCTCGTCATCTTCTCCGCCCCCAGCGGCAGCGGCAAGAGCACCATCGTCAACTATCTCATGCGCGAGCACCCCGAGCTCAAGCTCGCCTTCTCCATCTCCTGTACCAGTCGCGCTCCGCGTGGCACGGAGCAGAACGGAGTGGAGTATTTCTTCCTTTCGCCCGAGGAATTCCGTGCGAAGATAGCCCAAGGCGAGTTTCTGGAATATGAAGAGGTCTATCCCGACCGCTTCTATGGCACGCTGAAATCTCAGGTAGAGAGCCAGTGTAACGCTGGCCAGAACGTGGTGTTCGATGTAGATGTGAAAGGCGGGTGCAACATCAAGCAGCATTATGGCGACCGTGCCCTGAGCGTGTTTATTCAGCCACCGTCGATCGAGGAGCTCCGACGCCGCCTCGTGGGACGCGCCACCGATGCGCCCGAGGTGATAGAGCAGCGTCTCGCCAAGGCCGCCTACGAGCTCACCTTCGCCGACAAGTTCGACAAGATTATCGTCAATGACGATCTCCAGAAGGCAGAAGCAGAGGCCTTAAAGATAGTGGAGGATTTCCTTCTTAGTTAGGAGTTAGGAGCTTTTTTAGTTAGGAGTTAGAAATTAGAAGTTAAGGGTTGGAATGAGAGGTTGAAAATAGAGAGATACCCTAAAACCAGGCAAGAGCCACTCCTCACTTCTCACTTCTAACTCCTAACTCCTAACTAAAATAAATCCTCACTTCTCACTTCCCACTCCTAACTAAAAAAAACTCCTCACTCCTAACTTCTAACTTCTAACTCATTATGCTTACCGGCATCTTCGGAGGGAGTTTCAATCCCATACACACAGGCCATATCTCGTTAGCCCGCGAGCTGTTACAGCAGCTCCGGCTCGACGAGATATGGTTTGTTGTTTCTCCCCTCAACCCCTTCAAGGCCGAAGTCAACGACCTGCTCGACGATGACATCCGCCTGATGATGGCACGTAAGGCGCTGGAGGGTGCCCCCCACCTGATGGCCTCCGACTACGAGTTCCACCTACCCAAGCCATCTTATACGTGGAACACACTGCAACATCTTTCTACCGATTATCCTGATCGCAGGTTTGTGCTGATCATCGGGGCCGACAACTGGCAGAAGTTCGATCGGTGGGCTCGTCACGACTATATCCTCGCCCACTATCCTATCGCCGTCTATCCTCGCGAGGGCTACCCCGTTTCCCAGGCCGACCTTCCTGCAGGTGTCACCCTTGTCGACACCCCGCTTTATCGCCTCAGCAGCACGGAGATCCGCCAGCGCATCGCCCACCATCAGGACATTACCGGACTGGTGCCTCAGCAAATCGAGGCTCTCGTTCAGAAACTTTATTCCAAATAAAACAACACCATATCATCAAATATAGTAGTTCTACCCGTTGGCAGAATTCATTTTTGCTTCGTCCGTCTAATCGTGTGATGTGAGTAATCCCCGCCTGTTTCTTCACGACCGGAG
>LAHS01000074.1_pt1 | contig 24253 bp, 17 predicted proteins | sample 329651 | NCBI WGS metagenome assembly LAHS01 (sample SAMN03275699, study PRJNA271635) | activated sludge metagenome | isolation source: sample C-1 Sludge from hydrolytic chamber (first chamber) of Anaerobic... | reverse complement strand
CACCGTCTGCTGCGAAATGCCGAGTTTCTCGGATATCTGTTTCACCGTCAGTCCGTACTCACGACTCAGCTCATAAATCTCCCGTTCGCGGGGCGAGAGCAGCGACTTGACCCGATTTACACTGTACTTGAACTCCTCGAGGTTGACATACTCTTCGGGTGTGGTAAGCGATGAGGTTTGGGGATGCAGCTCCATATATCCGTCATAGTCAACCTGCTTCACCTGCCTGCGAAATATATCGACCATCTTGTGGCGGGCGATCATGAAAAGATAGGCCTGCACGTTACCCTGCTCGTCTATATTCCTCCGGCTGTCCCATAGGCTGAGAAAGGTGTCCTGCACCACGTCCTGAGCGATGGTCCTGCTTCTGGTCTGGGCGAGCGCAAAACTGTAGAGCGCATCTACATAGATATGGTAAACACGTGAGAAGGCGCGATACGACCCCTGCCTAAGCTGCCGCAGCAGCTCGGGCGTTTGGTCTGCGGTCATTTTTTTATAGGTCATAGATGGTGGTCGGAAAGGTTGTGAAGTGAAGCGGTGACAGTTACAAGGCATCAGTTATCGGCAGAGCTGCCATCTCCTCCCTGCCTGAGAGCGAAGGAAAAATGGTGCCTGTCCTTGCCGTTGAGTCCTGCGCAGTCTATGTCGATGACATCATCCCGGGTCTGACACAGCAGGTAGTTCATGTTGCTGTTGGCCAGATTGGGGAAGTGAATGATGTCGTCGGCCTCCTGAAAGGCATACTTATGCAGGTGCCCCGAGAGCATCACCGACACGTTAAGCTCGTTGAGTACGGGCAGTATGGTCTGCTTGAGGTTGATGGGGCCGTGCCACTTCTGCAGCGTAGGCGGAATGTGAGAGAACACTATGAGCGGCTCCCTGCCAAACACTCCCTGCCGCTGCAGGCCGCGCAGCCACTGCACCTGCTCCATGCGGTAATTGTCAAAGTCGGATATTTCACAATACTCTATGTCGTCGTCCGGCTTGTCCTCGCCCGAATCGATGAAGAGAAAATTGAAGCCGCAAATGTTGCGCAAGCCGTAATACTTGCCCGTAGAGGTGGGGAAATAGCGATAGAGATAGTCGGCGAAGCGTCCCCTCGTCTCGTGATTGCCCCTATTGAAGAAGATGGGCACATACTTGGCAAACATGGCCACACAGGTATCGAGGTAACCCTTGCAGATCTGATCCTGGCTTTCAACTGAATTGGACATATCTCCATTAAGTACGACGAAGTCGAGCTTGCTGAAGTCGATGTCGCGACACAGCTTCCGCATATAGTCAGCCCGCTCATGAATGTCGTTGAGCACGAGGAAGCGAAGATCCCTATGCGATGCCGGAAAGGTCCTGAAGTGGTAGGGAGGGGTGCGCCAGATATTGTTGGAAGCCAGCGCGCCGTAGGTTATCAGGTCGTTTACCTTCCACGTCATCAGCTCCTTGGTGATAACACGATAGCGGTAGGTGGTATTGGGGGTGAGACCCATGACACGCACCCGGTGCACCGAGTCGCATATCATCTTACGACCATTGAAGGTGTCGTACACTTTGCGACGAGCAGTGCCATAGAAGTGCAGGTCGTCGGGACCGGCTAGCTCCAGCCATGAGAGCCCCGGCTTGTCAGTGATCCAGACGATAGTGGCACTGACCGAGTCCATATCGCAGATATAAGGTCCGTGGGTAATACAAATGCCGAAAATGGGCATACTGCACAGCAGTGTTAGGCAAAGTAAGATGTGTTTCATATATATATATATCTTTTTTAGTACGTCTGATAACTGTTATACGAGATATGAAGCAAAAGGTACTAAAAAAAATGCAAAGGCTCATTGTTTTTTCGTCTTAGTTGATGGCATTTTCGGGTGAACACGGAGGTTCCGTGCATCTTCTGCAAAATCAGAATGTCACGAAAATATAGATTCTGCTTACATTCTGATTTCTGAAAGGTGTCGCCTCTGGATGGTATTCCTGAGCGGAAGGAGGAGGGAAAACTATGGTGAGGAGGGGAATAAGCAGCAACGAGGAGGGAGAAAAGCCGAGGCGGACTACGTTTACCGCTGATTGGTGGTGCGAATAATATTGAGTCACGCTGCGATTAATACTTACTCGCAACGCGACTAAATATGACACTCCCATCAGCAGCGACATGTTCTCTTTCACGCCTCTTCAGGGTGGCGCCACGCTACACTTCAACATCACCGACCCGGCCGTCACCAACGTACGCGTGGAATACACCAACGAATATGGCGAGACGGTAACCAAACTCGCCGACCTGAGTGCCACGACCCTCAACCTCGACGGATTCAACAAGCCAGCAGAGAATGTTCCGGTGAGGATCTCGTTTCTCGACCGCAACAATCGCATATCCGACGTAGTGGAATCGCATTTCAGCACAGAGAAGTCGAACCTGCTCAGCTTCTTCGACTCCGTGAAGGTAGATCCCTACTGGGACGGATTCCGCGTGAGCTATCACCTCACGGGCCATGTGGCAGGGTCCGCCACAGTGTTCTTCGTAGGCGAAAATCCGGCGACCCATGAGCGCGACACCATCACGCTCGACAACTTTGAGCTGCAGGAAGGGCTGACGACCACCCACAGCTACATGATGGCCGAAAACCAGCGTCAGGCCAGCTACACCGTGGTGCTCACCACCGAGGACGATGCGCAGCACGTGGTGAAACGCGAGGTCTATGACGGCATCAGGGGGCTGACGAGTGCCGTGCTGCCCAACACGGGATTCCGGCTCCTTGATCCCTTCGGCAAGTCCATAGAGGATCCGCAGGTGCACCCTGCCGACCGTGCCCCCGGTGGTCTGAGCTCCAGATTCCTCTTCGACGGCGACCGTAATGGCGTACAGGCCATCGAGTATTACACCACAGGACAGACCAAGTGCGTGCCGCCCTTCCTCTGGGTGGCCGGCCCCAATGCCTATGCCAACGAAGAAGTAGATTGCTATTTCGTGCTCGATGCCAAGGAGCCGCTGCAGGTATCGCAGATGCGATTCTATACTCCGTGGTTCCACCCCAACGACATGCAGAACACACAGCTCGGCGGCTGGTATTACGGCAACAACCCATGCAATGTGGTGGTCTATGGCTGGACAGGCCCCGGCGACTACGACGTGGAAGCCGACAAAACCGGCCAGTACAGCGATGCCGACTGGAAGCAGCTCGGAACCTTCCAGCAGGATCGTTATGCCTTGTGGGCTGACCGCTGGTACTTCGATCAGCAGAACAACAGTTACGGCTCGACAACGTTCCGCACCAAGGCCGACTATGAGAAAGCCGCCAGCAAATTCTTTGACGTGGTATTCGAGTTCGACGGCAAGAGTTACCGCTATTTCAAGCTGAAGTTCCTCGATCACTTCTCCTTCAAACAGGGTGTCAACGGATATGCCATGCAGGAGAACACCACCAACCTGCTTATGCTCTCAGAGATTGACGTCTTCGCCAACTCAAGTAAATAAAATTTTAGATGGATTACGACAATGAGAAAGATATTCAGTTTACTTAGTGCGCTCGTCCTACTGCTGGGAATGGGCAGCTGTCAAAGCATTGAGGATACCTACGAAGAATGGAGGGGCGACGGACCCATACAGTATCTCAACAAGATCTATGACCTCCATGCCACACCGCAGTGGCAGGCCGTGAAGCTCGACTGGCATCTCATACCCGATGCGTCGCGTACAGCCGTGCTGGTGGAGTGCATGACCGACGCAGACACCATCACCTATACCCTTGGCAAGGACGACTCCACGTTCGTGGTGAAGGATCTCAACCGCGACTACGATTACGAGTTCCTCGTGTCTGCCATACGTCAGGAAAATGGCGAGATGATCAGGAAGTCGCTCGGCGATCCCATCTTTGCCAAGCCCTTCAGCATGGAGAGCGACGAGGTGAAGCTCTTCACACACGTGGTGAACAAGCACATTCAGGTGAATGGGAAGAAGCTCTTCGTCACCTTCGACCTGTGGTCAGATAACCTCCAGAAGTTCAGCATCGGGTATTTTGAGAAAGGTGCCTCACAGGAGACGCGCATAGACTATACCCGCGAGGAAAGCCTCAGAGACAGCTTCCCCGACGGAAAGCCGTGGGCCCTCATCGGCAACAACATCGACTTTGCCAAACCTGTCACCGTATATCGCACGGGAGAGATAACAACCTTCGGCAACATGGTGCTCGACCTCACGCCGCTACGGCTGAATTTCGATGCGCCCTCCATCAACAGCGACTTCGCCGTAGAGCTGATGCCGCAGATGGGAGTAAGCGAGATCACCTTCGACAATGCGAAGGGCGTGAGCAACATCGACCTGAACTATGATCTCTCCTCGCTGGAAGACATACTCTACTTCACCAACCTGAAGACGGTGAACCTCGGATCGAACCGTTATCTCATGGCCGGTACGGAGACCACCGTGAAGTCAAGGCTATCTTCCAACACAGGAAGGGAGATCAGCCTCGGCGCGCTGGAGGTAGCCAAGAAAGAGATGGGCGTAAAGATCAATCAGTTTGGCCATCACTATTTCGATCAGGCACCCGACTTCTTCGACGGCAAAAACCTCACGGCGAAGATGCCGGACGTAAAGCTGGAGAACACTACAGGCTGGAGCATCACCAAGACCCCGGCCGACCTGCTGACCTTCGGGCGCGACAATATCCTGCTGGACGATGACACCTACTGGATACCCGCCGTATCGCCATCGCTCCGCGTGCATGTATTCACCATCGAGTTTGGCAGTACGAGGAATATTACGGGATTCAAGTTCAGACAGGCCAACGTGTCACAGGCCGATATCAAGAACACCGGCGACTACTATTTCTGGCCAGCCCCAGTGCTCCAGCTTCCCGGTTCGCTCACCGTGGAGATACAAGATGCCAACAACAACTGGGTACCTGCCGGTTCTGAGCGCACCATGCTCGTGGGTAACGGAGCCGGTGAGACCACACTGATATGGTTCAACCGCAGCCACACACCCGTAGCCACCAAGCGCATCAGGCTCACTGTGAGCGACTCCGACTTCGGAAAGGCTTACTACAATGGCATGCAGACCATGTTCCAGCGTACGGCACTCGGCACATTCATTCCGACAAGCAACTAAATACAGTCTCTTCGCAGATGACACGAACGACGTCACCGACGTTGTCCGTGTCACTGTGCATTTTTGGGTTATAGACAGACAGGTATGATGAAAAAATTAATGATCCTTCTCCTCACTCTCCTGACAGTCATCGGCAGTCAGGCCCAGGGTATCGACATTGAGCCGCATGGCTCCCTCTCGAAAGCCCTCAAACGAGCACAGCAGGAACAGAAGCTCGTCTTCGTCGATTGCATGGCTTCATGGTGCCAGCCGTGCAAGCAGCTTGCCGCCGAGGTATTCACGCTACCGGAGGTAGGAGAATACTTCAACGGACACTACGTGAGCATTCAGCTCGACATGGAGCACGATGCCGACGGCGTGAAGAACCTGAAGGCATGGGGCATCACATCGTTTCCGACAATGATGTTCATCGATCCCAAGACGGCTCAGCCCGTGGGTCGGCTCGTAGGCCTCGTCGATGGCAAGACACTCATCGAGGCAGCCAGGCAGGCCTTCGACCCCGCTCAGCGCATAGACAACATGGTGGCACAGTTCAACAACGGGCGACACGACCTGCCCTTCGTCATTCAGCTTGTCAGGCAACTCTCACAGAACGGCTTGCACGATCAGGTGAAGATGGTCATGAGCACCGTCCTTGAAGAGACTCCCGTTGACACACTGGCCCGACCCCAGATATGGGCGCTGGTGATGCAGTTTGCCAACGATCCCCTCTCAAAGACCCTTCAGGTCGTGAAACAGAACATTGGCAAGTTCTACGCCATGCCCATACCCCATGCCAGGGAGGTCGTCGATGCCAAGCTGGGATCGGCAGCCCTGCAGACGGTCATGGAGTTCTGTCAGAATCCCAACCTTGCCGCCCTTCAGCAGGAGAAGTACAATGCCCTCATCGACTACGTAGCCCAGATGCCCGACGACAACTGGAAGGCTGCCTGCTCCGTATGGCTCAACACCAGCATGCGCCAACGCAAGGGCGACTGGCAGGGCATGCTCAGTGCCCTCCGCGAGGTGAAGGCAAACCACATACTCCAGCCGCAGGTATGGGCACAGTACTTCATGACCTTCCTCAAGGCCATTCTTACGATGAAAGATGCTAAGAATGCCACCAAGGGTGCTATGACCCTGATCGACGAGATGTACGCCGGGGCCACGGAGAATACGCCGCAGGGCGTACAGCAGCTGATGGAGGCAGCCTCTGCCCGCGGCATGCTCTATCAGGCCAGCGGCGACATAGACAAGATAGGGAAGCTCACCGCGGAGATACAGCGTCTCGGGGCGAAGCTCCACCAGATGGGTGGCACCGACGCCACGCCACAGGGCGACGCTGCCGGCCAGACTACCTCGGGCTACAGCTCTCCCTTCGCCACCGCTCCCTCGGGCAATCCGCTCAGCAACGGCAACCCTCTGGAAGGCAACCCGACAGCCCCGGCAACGGCAAGCCCCATGATGATCTCTCCCGGCACCACCACGCTCCCCTACGAACTGCGCGAGGGTGCCCCCGTGGTACAGGTGGTGATCGGCGGCCACAGCTACCGCTTCCTCTTCGACACCTGTGCCGGCTACACCTGCGTGACCGACAGGCTGGTGAACACCGAGAAGCTGCCTTATGCACAGACCAACAACCAGCTCATCGGCATGCAGGGCAGTCTCACCATGACCCGGATACCGCAGATGAGCTTAGGATCCCTCAAGGTGTCAAACGCCGTGGCGGCCATCATGCCCGAAGGCAACCAGATCTTCACCTCCCTCCATGTAGATGGCATCATCGGGGCACCCGTCATCAGCCAGTTTGTGGTCACCTTCGACAGCCGTCGGCAGACCATCGCCCTCGCCGATGAAGCCGACGAAGAGCTGAAGGGCTGGGAGGAACTAAAGTTTGCCGGATCAGATCCCGTCATCACGGCCAGGATCAAGAGCACCACACAGGGAAGCATCGAGGTTCCCATGCTCTTCGACACGGGCAACGGCTCGGGAGCAGCAGCCTTGCCTTCCGTGGACGGTTTCCGTCAGTGGCGCGACAACGGGCTCATCACGAACGTAGAAGAAGGCAAGGGCTTTGCCGCCATGATGATCACAGGCATGAACGATGCCGGCGGAAGCCTCATGCGTGGCAACCTCAGCGAGTATAAGATAGGCGACGGATCGTTCCGCGGAATACCCGTACTGACGGGTGGCTCTGCGGGATACATGATCATGTGCTACCGCCTTACCGACCTCGGACGCATCACCCTCGACTACATGAACAAGCGTTATCTCTTCCAGGCTTATCCCGATGCGAAGGTATGGGATCGCGACCATCGGCCCGTCCTCACAGGGTTGCTCCAGGGACACCTGAAGGTGGCTGCCGTCTATGGCGAAGCGACAAAAAAGGTCCATGTGGGCGATGAGATTACGGCCCTCGGCAATTACCAGCTACCCGCCGACCTGCCACAGAACACACCGAATATAGATGTGCTCATTCAGACAGGCCAGCCCATACAGACCGTCACCCTCAAGGATAAGAACGGCAAGACCACCGTGGTGCCGGCCTCGCTCTTCCTTCCTGCCAAATAAACACCCTCACGAGTATGAAACGTTTTCTCTTCTTCATCTTCCTCGCAGCGTCCGTCACGGCTGCTGCCCAGCAGAAGTCCATGCTGATGACCGACCCTCTGCCCCTCGACACCGCATGGCGCTCAGGCGTGCTGCCCAATGGCATGACCTACTTCGTGCGCCACAACGGTGCACAGCCTGGCATGGCCAATTTCTATATGGTGCACCACGTGGGGGCCATACAGGAGGACGACGACCAGACGGGGCTGGCCCACTTTCTGGAGCACATGGCCTTTCAGGGCTCAAAGCATTTCCCCGGCGACCACATGCTCAACTATCTGGAGGGCCTCGGCCTGCAGTTCGGCACCAACCTCAACGCCGCCACGGGCATAGAGTCAACGCAGTATTTCCTGCAGGACGTGCCCGTGAAGCGGGCTGCAGAGCTCGACTCTCTACTCCTTATTCTCCACGACTGGTCGGGGTATCTCACCCTCGATCCGCGTCGCATCGACAACGAGCGCAGGGTCATCATCGAGGAGCACCGCATGCGCAACACAGTCGATTTCCGTACCCAGCAGCGCATGGCTCCCTGGCTCTATGGCAACACGCGCTACAGCCACCGTGACCTCATCGGCAGCGACGAGTTTCTGCGCAGCTTCAGCCCCGCACAGCTACAGGCATTCTATAAGAAATGGTACCGTCCCGACCTGCAGGCCGTCATCGTGGTGGGCGACATCAACGCCGACGACGTGGTGGCCAGGCTGAAGCGCGTCATGGCCGACATACCCAAGCCCATGAACGCTGCGCAGAAGCAGAAGATCTCCATACCCGACAATGCCGTGCCTCAGGTGGAATTTCTCGCCGATCCTGATATGATCGGACTGAAGTCACAGCTGTACATCAAGCGGCAGGCCGTGCCCCGCGAGCTGAACAACAACCTGGGGGCTTACGTACTCCGCATGACCACCCAGATGCTGGGCGTGCTGACCAACCTGCGCTTCCAGGACCTGCAGATACAGGAGGGGTGCCCCTTTGCCTCTGCCATCTTCGGCGACGGCCCCGTCACTGAGACCTGCGATGCCCTGCAGCTCGTCGTCGTCCCACGAGGTGACAACCTGGGCGAAGCGTTCTCTTCGGCCTACGGCGAGCTGGAACGCGTACGCCGGCTGGGCTTCGGCGACGACGAGTTCAAGATGGCACAGACTGCCCTGCTGCAATCGGAATATCAGCATCTCACGACAGCCGACAGGCGGCAGAACAGCGATTATGGCAGGGAGTGCGTGGATCACTTTGTGAAAAACACGCCGATGATGTCGGCCCACGACCGATGGCTCATGGCCCAGCGGGCGGCAGGCAACATCACTCGTGAGAGCCTGAACCAGTTTGCTGCCATGCTCATCAGCCCGAGCAACAACCTCCTCGTCGTCACCACGCCTGAGAAAACCGTCCACCCACTGCCCACGGCCGACCAGCTCCGGCAGTTCTTCAGCTGGGTGCGCACCGCCGACATGCAGCCCTACGTGCGACACACCGTCACCAAGCCGCTCATGGCCGAGAAGCCACGGCCCGGCAAGGTGACGAAGACAGAGAAGGGCAAGTTTGGCAGCACGGTCTATACCCTCGGCAACGGCTCACGTGTCGTGGCCCGGCATACCGGCTATCAGCCTGGCCAGGTGCTCGTCATAGCGCAGAGCCGCGGCGGCATGTCGCTCGTCAGCGACAGAGAATTCTTTGCAGCAGGGCTCATACCGCAGCTTATACCGGCCTCAGGCGTCGGCAGACTCACTGCCGAGGAGATCACGCGCATCACCTCGCCCTTAGGCATAGCCGTGGTGCCACGCACCGATCGCTTCTCCGGCACGCTGAGCGGCACCTCCACGAAGCGGTCGCTCGAACAGACCTTGCAGCTGATGTATCTCTATCTGACACAGCCCAACTTCAACGAGGCACTGTTCCGGCAGATGACTGCTCAGATGGGTACCTCGCTCGCGGAGGCCCACAAGCAGCCTCAGCTGGCCAGCAGAGACGCTCTGAACAAGCTGCTCAACGGCAATGCCTTCCGCGCCGGCATGCCGAAACTCGAAGCCATAAAGGCTACCACCTTCGACGACCTGAAGTCAGCTTACCGCAAAATATTCACCGACAATGCCACAAACTACACCTATTATATTGTAGGCGACTACGATGAGAGCACGCTGCCCGCGCTTATCGCGCAGTATGTGGGTTCGTTGCCCAAGGCAAAGATCAAGGCAGAAAACAAACCCGACGGAATGGTGATGCAGAAGGGTGTCGCAGAACGAACCATACACGTGCCCATGAGCGCACCCAAGGCCTACGTTTCGATGGCCTGGACCGGCGAAGAGGCATTCTCGCAGAGCGGCAATGCCGTGATCAGCCTGCTGGCCGAATGTCTGCGCATTCGCTGCCTGGAGACCCTCAGACAGGAGAAGGGTGGGGTCTATGGCATAAACCTCAGCGGCACGCTGTCACGCCTGCCCGAACCCAACTATCAGCTCACCGTCGAGTTTCAGACCGATCCCAAACGCGCACAGGAGATGACCGATGCCGTGAAGGCCGAGCTGAAGGCCATCGCCGAGCACGGGCCGGATCCCGATGACATGAAGAAGGCGATGGAGTTCTGGCGCAAGCAGCAGCCCGCCACTCAGGAGAGCAACACCTTCTGGTACTCCTTCCTTCAGAACTATTATGAGAACGGGCTACTCTGGGAGACCGATCGCCAAAAGGTGGAACAGTTCATCACCGCAGAGGCCATTCAGAAGTTTGCACGACACATCATCGATCACGACAACCTGAAAACCGTCATCGTAATGCCTGCAGAAGAGAAGCTCGCAGAATAAGACCTTATTGCCTTTGCGATTAATATCTATTGGCATCGCGATTAATATCTATTGGCATTACGAGTAAGTATTAATCGCAACGCCAATAGATATTAATTGCAACAGCAGTAATATATAACCACAAAAGACATACATTTCAGCCTGTATGCTACCGTATTAGCATGCCAGATTCATATCCGGCTTTACCGTTCAACCTGTCAACGCTGATCGTTAGCCGATGATCTGGCAGATACGCCCTCTCCCGCTGCTTCAACTGGCCCGACAGTCACTTTTTACCCTTCTAAACCTAACCTTTTTCCCGTTTTATCCTCATTAATGAGGATATTTTTCTGAAATATTGACAGCTTCTGTCCAAATATTGTCTAATTTCGCAGAAGAAACAAACATCGGCCTATGAATTATCACAAGTTATTCACATGGACAGATGCGCTCAGCTACAGGCAGAAGGTAGCAGGTGCCATACTCTGCGGTGTCATCGTGGGGCTGGGCTTCCTCTTCGCTTACCTGCTGCGACTGCACACCTATCTCGTCGGCGATGACCCGGGGGCATGCGTCAACTGCCACATCATGTCGCCCTACTACGCCACGTGGTCGCACTCTTCGCACGGGCGCGATGCCACGTGCAACGACTGCCATGTGCCGCACCAGAACGTGGCCGTGAAGTATCTCTTCAAGGGCATGGACGGCATGAAGCATGTGGCCTACTTCGTGACCAACGCCGAAGATCAGGCCATTCGGGCGGAGACGGCCTCGTCGCAGGTCATCATGGACAACTGCATACGCTGTCACACGCAGCTCAATACGGAGTTTGTGAAGACAGGCCGCATCAACTACATGATGGCCAAGCGCGGTGAGGGCATGGCCTGCTGGGACTGCCACCGCGACGTGCCGCACGGCGGCATGCTCTCGCTCACCAAGACGCCCAATGCCGAGACGCAGGTGCCGCTACCGCCCAATCCGGTGCCGCAGTGGCTGCAGAAGCTGGTGGGGAAATAAGCTCCCTCCCGATCACCCTGATCCGACAGAGTCGCCTGATCAGCTCCAATTGGCCCGATTAGCCTGATTGGCTCGCCCCATCCGATTGGCCCGATTAGTCTGATTAGCCCGATCCGCCCTGATTAGCGTGATTATCTCCGCCCCCAAAAAAAAGAAAAATCCAAAAATACAATATTATGGCAAAGACTCTTAAAAAATGGCAAGGCTGGATCCTCTTCGCAGGAGCCATGGTCGTTGTGTTTCTATTAGGTCTGATTTGCTCCTCGCTGCTCGAACGGCGAGCTGAGGTGGCCAGCGTGTTCAACAACCGCCGCACCCCGATGACCGATTCCATCGTAGCACAGAATGAGAAGTTCGCCAAGGACTTCCCCCATGAGTTTGAATCGTGGGCGATGACCGAGGACACCAGCTTCGTGAGCGAGAACAACTCGTCGCAGGAAGTCGATGTGCTCGAGCAGAGACCCGAGATGGTGATACTCTGGGCCGGTTATGCCTTCGCGCAGAACTATAACACGCCTCGCGGTCACCGACACTGCATCGAAGACCTGCGAAAGATACTACGTACCGGAGCTCCCGGCGTGGAGGGCGGCAAGGAGTTGCAGCCCGGCACCTGCTGGACCTGCAAGGGTCCCGACGTGCCGCGGCTGATGCGCGAGAAGGGTATCGGTGCCTTCTACGGCGCAAAGTGGAGCGACTGGGGATCGGAGATGGTGAACACCGTGGGCTGCTCCGACTGTCACGATGCGCGCACCATGGACCTGAGGCCCGCACGCCCCGCCCTCTATGAGGCATGGCAACGCGCCGGCAAGGACGTGCACAAGGCCAGCCATCAGGAGATGCGGTCGCTGGTATGCGCGCAGTGTCACACCGAATATTATTTTGAGAAAGACAATAACCAGTATCTGAAGTTCCCGCAGGACAAGGGTCTGACCGTGGAAGCCGCAGAAGCCTACTACGACAGCATCAAGTTCTACGATTATGAGAACCCGCTCTCGCACGCCAAGATCCTCAAGGCGCAGCACCCGGGCTACGAGATCTTCAAGCAGGGCATTCACGGACAGCGCGGCCTCTCGTGTGCCGACTGCCACATGCCCTACATACAGGAAGGTGGCGTGAAGTACACCGACCACCACATCATGTCGCCTCTGGCTCACATAGACCGCACCTGTCAGACCTGTCACCGTCAGGACGCCGAGACACTGCGCCAGAACGTGTACGAGCGCCAGCGCAAATGCCTGGAGATACGCAACCGAGTGGAGAAGGAACTGGCTGCCGCCCACATCGAGGCAAAGTTTGCCTGGGATAAGGGTGCCACCGAGGCCGAGATGAAAGGCGTGCTCGAGGCTATACGCCGCGGCCAGTGGCGCTGGGACTATGCCGTGGCCAGCCACGGCGCATCGTTCCACGCCCCGCAGGAGGTGACCCGCATTCTCGGCCACGCGCTCGACTATGCGCATCAGGCTCGCTTCCTCACCGCCAAGGTGCTGGCCAAGCACGGCTACACCGGTGAGGTGCCCCTGCCCGACATCTCCACCAAGGCCAAGGCGCAGGCTTACATCGGCCTCGACATGAAGATGCTCAACCAGAAGAAGCAGGAGTTCCTGCAGACCATCGTGCCAGGATGGGTGCGGACAGCCAAGAAGAACGGCCGCTTCCTCACCAAGGAGCTATAATCCCATCGTCCGAGTGGCCAGCTCCCGTCCGATTGGTCTGATCGGTCAGACCTGTCCGATTAGACCAATTAGCCTGATCCGCCCGTTTAGCCTGATCAGACCGATTATTTTGATCCACCCGATTGATCCGATCAGCCTGATCATCACCTTGTCCCCTCTACCCTTCCCCCAGGGGAGGCAGGGGGGCATACTAACACTTAACCCCCATGTGGAAGAAACCCTGGAAAATTGCTGAAGCCCTGGTCATCGGACTCGGACTCCTCCTTACGGGTATCGCCCTGCAGCTCGCCATCGGCAACCTCTCGTGGCAGCTCTTCGCCTTTCCCGCCAACCTCATCACCCTCATCATTTATCTGCTTTTTGTCGTAGCAGCCTATCTGCTACGACAAAAAGTCTACTTCGTGCAGTTCTGCATGACCCCGCCTGCCGCCGTGGCTTCGCTGGGCTATGCCGTGGTGCTCACTGCCATCATGGGCCTGACGCGGCAGAGCGCCGAGGGCACAGTGCCCGGCGACTGGCTCGGACTGAGCAACATGTTGTCGGCGTGGCCCTTTGTCCTCATCTATCTCTGGCTCACCACCTGCGTGGCTCTCACCACCCTGTACCAGATCCATCATTTTGCCTGGCATCGGCTGCCGGCCATCGTGTGCCACCTCGGGCTGGTCATCGTCATCGTCTGCGGCACCCTCGGCTCTGCCGACATGAAACGGCTGAAGGTGTACTGCATGCAGGGCACTCCCGAATGGCGTGCCCTCGACGACCACGGCAACGTGACCGAACTGCCACTCGCCATTCAGCTCAACAGGTTTATCCTCGAAGAATATCCTGCCGAACTGCAGAAGGTGCGCGGTGCCGACGGCAAGCCCACCCTGATGCGCATGCCCACGCCGAAGCGGTATGCCAGCGAGGTGGACATCTACACCAAGAAGGGTGAGGACATCAAGGCCACCATCGAGGTGAACAAGCCCGTCAGCGTCTCAGGCTGGACCATCTACCAGTACAGCTACGACACCTCGATGGGTGCCCGAAGCCGACTCAGTATCTTCGAGCTTGTCACCGATCCGTGGATGCCTGCCGTCTACGTCGGTATCGGCCTGTTGCTCCTCGGGGCCGTCATGATGTTTTTCACGCTGAGGAAGAACGACGCTCCCCCCTCCCGGTAGCGGCAGCACGACACTCGTCACTCGATCCACCCAATCTGCCCGATTAGTCTGATCTGCCTAATTATCCTGATCCGCCCGATTAGCCGATCCGACTCCCCTCCCCATCATCAGAAACCCTCTTACACTTTTACCCATGCTCTGGCAAAACTTCATCTACTTCGCCCTCTCCGCCCTCCTCCTCTGGATCATCGGCGCCGTGACAGCCTGGAAAAACAAGAAGGCCGTGGCACTCGGTGTCACAGCCTTAGGCCTCGCGATATTCCTCACTTATATCATCATGATGTGGGCTGCCCTTGAGCGCCCGCCCATGCGTACCATGGGCGAGACACGGCTATGGTATGCCTTCTTCCTCCCCCTCGCCGGCATCATCGTCTATTCGCGCTGGCATTACAGGTGGATCCTCTCCTTCTCCACCATTCTCGCCACTGTCTTTATCGGTGTCAACCTCTTCAAGCCCGAGATCCTCACCAAGGCCATGATGCCCGCCCTGCAGAGTCCATGGTTTGCACCCCATGTCATCGTCTATATGTTTGCCTATGCCATGCTCGGTGCCGCCACCGTCATGGCCATCTACATGCTCATCAGAGAGTTTCGGGCTGCCCCCTCCATGCTGCCTCATCATCACCAATCGCCCAATCCTTCCGGGCTCCCCGATTCCACCGATTCCACCGACTCATCCGATTCCGCCGATTTGCCCGCTTCCACCGATTCGCCCAATTTGCCTGAATCGCCCGATTTGCCCGCTTCCCTTCATTCCCCCGCTCGCCCCGATTCTTCCACCGAGTTTGCCATTCTCGACAACCTCGTCTCCGTGGGCTGGGTGTTCCTCACCCTTGGCATGCTCTTCGGAGCTCTGTGGGCCAAGGCCGCATGGGGGCACTACTGGTCGTGGGATCCCAAGGAGACCTGGGCAGCCGTCACCTGGATGGCTTATCTGGTCTATATCCATCTGCGCCTCCGTCCCAGCAAGCATCGCCATGCCGCGCTATGGGTTCTCCTCCTCTCCTTCTGCCTCCTGCAGATGTGCTGGTGGGGCATCAACTACCTGCCCTCCGCGCAAGGCACCAGCGTGCATACCTACAACAGCAACTGACACCCCCGTGTCATTCCTCCCCTACCACACCATTCCGAATTATCCAATCGTTCAGAACCAGCTGACCTCCACGGTCACCCGACCCTCCTCTTTCGCACAGTAATTCTTCGACAACATCGATCTAACCACAGATTACCCAGATTGCTCAGATTAGGCTTACGCGCTATCTTCCGTGTTCTTACATTTCACTAATCGCCATTACACGCCACAAACCTAATCTGGGCAATCTGCGAAGTAAATAACTCGTTGTGTTTCTAACATCTCATTGCCGAACAGTTTTTTTCGCGCAATGCCATGGTTAATAATGATTAACGGCACGCACAAAACGATCCGTTTATAGCACGCCGAAGTGGTTTTGTCCCTACCTTTGCGCAGTTTTTATAACAAGGATAACCGATAGACGGACAGAACAGAAGGTGTTGTGACAGCACGTCCGTTCCGTGTCTCAACAAAAGTGCAATATATATGAAGTCATTGGATAATGCAGACCAGCAGTCCCGCCGCTGGAGCCTCATGGGAATGTTTATCACACTGGGTATCGTGTTCGGCGACATCGGCACCTCTCCCCTCTATGTGATGAAGACCATCGTTAAGGTCAGCCCCGGGTATGATGCTACTTACATTATCGGTGCGGTATCCTGTATCATCTGGACGCTCACCCTGCAGACCACGCTCAAGTACGTGGTCATTGCCCTGCGTGCCGACAACAAGGGCGAGGGCGGTATTCTGGCCCTCTACGCCCTGGTAAGACACAGCCGTAAGCGGTGGCTCTATCTGCTGGCCATCATCGGCGCGAGCACCCTGGTGGCCGACGGCATCATCACCCCCTCCATCACCGTCCTCTCGGCCATCGAGGGGCTGGGCGCACTCCATACCGCCCCGCCCGTGGTGCCCATCAGCATTGCCATCATCTCCGTTCTCTTCTTCATACAGCAGTTTGGCACCCACACCATCGGCCGCTCCTTCGGCTACATCATGTTTCTATGGTTTCTCATGCTGGGCGTGATGGGCGGCCTGCAGCTGCCCCACCACTGGGCCGTGCTGCGAGCCTTCAATCCCTATTATGCGCTTCAGCTTCTGTCCCACAATCCCTCGTGGTTCCTCATTCTGGGTGCCGTGTTCCTCTGTACCACGGGTGCCGAGGCCCTCTATTCGGATCTGGGCCACTGCGGCAAGCGCAACATCACCTGGAGCTGGGCCTATGTCAAGCTGATGCTGGTGCTCAACTATCTGGGGCAGGGCGCATGGCTCATTGCCCATGCCGGCAGCATGCCCTCGGGGCTGAACCCCTTCTATGCCATCATGCCCCGTGCCATGCTCATTCCGGCCATCGTGATGGCTACCCTGGCGGCAGTCATCGCAAGCCAGGCACTCATCAGCGGCTCGTTTACCATCTTCAGCGAAGCCATGAACCTCGACTTCTGGCCCCGCATGCGCATCAAATATCCCACCCGCGAGAAGGGCCAGATGTTCGTGCCCTGGGTCAACACGTCGCTCTACCTGCTCTGTATCCTTACCATTCTGCTGTTTCAGACGTCAGAAAATATGGAGGCAGCCTACGGACTGTCTATCACCATCACCATGCTCATGACCACCGTGCTGCTCACGTTCTATCTGCAGCAGCGCCATGTGGCCCGCCCGCTGGTGTTCGTGTTCGTCATGGTCTTCGGCTGCATCGAGGGCCTCTTCTTCGTGGCCAATGTGTTCAAGTTCTTCCATGGCGGCTGGTTCACCCTGCTGCTGGCAGGCCTGTTCTGCACCACGATGTACGTGTGGCATAATGCCATACGTATCCGCAAGAAGCATCTCCAGTTCCACCGCATACGGCAATACTTCGGGATCCTGCAGGCCATCAAGGACGACAGCTCGATACCGATGTACGCCACCAATCTGGTGTATATCAGCAAGACCAACAATCCCGACCTGGTGGAGGGCAAGGTGATCTACAGCATCATTCACAAGACGCCCAAGCGCGCCAAGCATTACTGGCTATTCCATTTCGAATATGTGGACGAGCCCGACCGTCTGGACTACACCTTTACGCCACTCATTGCCGGCACCCTGTTTCGCGTCGATGTGCATATCGGCTTCCGCGTGCAGCCCCATCTCACGCTCTACCTGCGCCAGATCGTGGAAGACCTGGTGGCCGAGGGCCGCTTTGACCTCGTGAGCGGCTACCGCTCGCTGGCCGACCGCCACATGGCGGGCGACTTCCGCTTCGTCGTTATCCACCGCATCTTCTATCCCTTCAGCTCCGCCGACTCGCGCGACAACTTCATCATGGGCCTCTATGCCATCATCAAGCACATCGGCATCAGCGAGGAGCGGGCTCTGGGCCTCGACACGAGCAGCGTCATGGTAGAGCGCGTGCCTCTCATCGTTGCTCCCCGTACCGACGTGCGCCGCATCGTGCCCACCAGGCAGGAGCAAGCAGAAGAGTAGGACGTGACGTGACTAACACGACGATGGGCTCAACCGATTCATGGTATATGCCTCTTCAAGACAAGAAAAGCCAGGAAGAGGCATCAAGAAAAGGAGAAACACCACAAACCGATTTATAATTGGAAGCACGGTGAAATCTGCGAAATCCCAAACTCTTCATCTTGACGCAAGGCTGTGGGTGGAGCTGTAGAGGCGGGGTCTGTCCGCCCTCAAAACATCATCTGTACTCCCTGAAAATAATGCCTGTTCCCTCTCAAAACATCGTCTGTACCCCTCGGAGCACACCTCTGCCCATGACACGACAGGGCGGGCCGACCCCGCCCCTACAGTTCCGACCGTGTCCTATCACCATGAAGGAACCGGATTGTTTTAGACATGTCCACATGGTGAACATGTTTTATCCCACTCTTTCATCATGAAGGAATCGTATTGTTTTAGGCATGTTCACTATGTGGATATGTCTAATCCCACCCCTACCACCATGAAGGAACCGGACTGGTTTAGGCACGTTCACTATGTGGATATGTCTAATTCCACCCTACCACCATGAAGGAATCGGACTGGTTTAGACATGTTCACCATGTGGATATGTCTAATTCCACCCTACCACCATGAAGGAATCGGACTGGTTTAGACATGTTCACTATGTGGATATGTCTAATACCACCCTATCACCATGGAAGGACTGGAATAAGCCACTTTTACGATGAATCACAATGTAAGCAAAACCGCTGTTTTTGTGACACTTTGACTTTAACAAATGATTGATCCGGAGGTGTGTTCCAGCTCGTCGGAGAGGCAAAAAACAGGGGTGGGGTTGCGATTCATGCTTATTCGCATTGCGATTAATATTGAATGGCAACGCGATTAATACTTATTCGCATCGCGATTAATGCTTATTCGCAACGCCAATAAGCATTATTTTGACCCCGAATCATGCCAAAATAGGGGTCTTTTCAGCCTTTTTGAGGGGTAAATTGGGCTGAAATCATGATGTTAGCAAGGGCATTGCAACGTAATGTTCTGATTATCAGCGAATAACAAAACATCGAAATTTAGGCCGATAGATGGCTGAATAATTATCCTTTCACGCCACTTTTTTGGTTAACTTTATATAAAATCCATACCCCAACCGATTTTTTTATTATCTTTGACCCCGATGTATCGATACATCATAAGTTATTCACTATTTACATTCATTAGAGAAAACAAGAAAATTATGAAGAAATTATTTTTTGCAGCAGTAGCGCTTAGCGCTATCACTTTTGCCAGCTGCGGCAACAAGACCACCAATCAGGCAGGTGCTGCCGACACCGTAGATACTGCCGTGGTTGACACCGCAGCCATCTCACAGGAGACACAGAGCACTCTGGACAACCTGAAAAGTCAGCTTACCACGGCGCTGAAGAGTGGCGACAAGTCGCAGATAACAGCCGTCATCGCCGGCCTGGCTGCCAACTATAAGAGCCTGATCGACAGCGACAAGCTGCAGGAGGCACTGAGCTATGGCGCAAAGGCAAAAGCACTTGTGGCTCAATATAAGGATCAGATACTGAGCGCAGTAGGCAACAACTCTACCGTCAGCAGTCTGCTTTCTGCCGTTGAGAAGCTGCCTACCGATGCTGCCACCACCGCCGAGTCGGCCAAGGCTGCCTTCGCCTCACTGCCCGCCTCTGCCGCTGCTGCCCTGAAGGCTGTTCCTGCTTCAGCCCTCACCAAGGCCGCCGATGCCGTTTCGGGTGCCAAAGACGCTGCCGGTGCCGCCGTTGAAGGTGCCAAAGACGCTGCCGCCGCAAAGGTAAACGCTGCCAAGGAAGACGCACAGAACAAGGCCAACGCTGCCGTTGACGATGCCAAGCAGAAAACCAACGCTGCCGTTGACAACGCCAAGCAGAAAACTAAAGATGCTGCCAACAAGGCCATAGACGGCGCAGCAAAGAAGCTGGGACTGTAAGCCAGAAGCTCACCCTCCACCGGAGGGCGTGACAAAAAGCCTGACCTGCATGTGCAGGCAAGGCTTCGAAACTACCAAATATAAAGCCATATCTAACCCTGTAGTGAAGGATAGATATGGCTTCTTTTTGTTCGTGCCCGTCAGGATAGTTCTACGGCTCAGGCGGTAAAGTGCGGCGAAGATGCCCCCATCCTGTCGGCATGATGGGGTCAGACTGCAGTGACCGAGCCAGATCTCTCTTCCGCTGCATTCTATAGCTTTTGGGTGACACCCCCTTCAACCGCGTGAAGAACTTGGAAAAACTGGACTGCGACGAGAAGTTCAGCTTGCCGGCGATCTGCTCGATAGAGAGCTCGGGCTGCTGCAGCAGCCATACGGCTTCCATCGTGAGCATCTGATTGATATGGTCGACCACCGTGCGCCCCGACAGCGCCTTGACGATACGCGAGAGGTAGGTGGTGGTGATGTGCAGTTCCGACGCATAGTAGCCTATGTCATGATGATCAACAAACGCTCTGGGCAGCATTCGCATGAACTGCAGGAAGATCTCCTCCTTATATGCGGGCACCTTGGTGAACACCTGTACCTGGTTTCGGGCCGACATCAGGTCGAGCAGGAAGAGCGAGTAAAGCATCTTGAGCGCGTCGCTCTTATATAAATGGCCTGACGCGATATAACTCCTTATCCGACGCATCAGGTGTATCAGATGCCTGGCATGGAACTCCTTAAGGGTACATGTGGGTTCATACTGCTGCGTGAACGGCAGGTTCAGGGAGCGGATAAAGTTGCGCGAGGTAGGGAGCTCCAGGGTGTAGCCCTCATCGGTAAGCAGTACCGTGGCATGGAAATCTTCTGATGAGGAGATAACCTCGCTGGTAAATCCCGGAGTATATACAAACATACCATTCTCCCTCAGCGTAAGCTCGTGGCCGTCGTACACGATGACCAGCCAGCCCCGCTCCACCACAACGATGGTGTTACAGGCCACACGGCCCATGATCTTATTGCCCTCGTAAACATTCTTACAGTCTGTCTCAATACAGTATATTCCTAAATGGGTTACCTCTGAGTCTTCGTAGCCCATTACACTCGTCAGAAAAGTTGTGAGGTTATACATTGGCACACGATGTATGAGTTGTGAATGCAAATATACAAAAAATATCTAATTGTTTCGCTTCAGACAAATTTTAGTTCGTCCTGGATTTATTTTCCCATGGGTTTCTGCTTATCTTTGCAATTATAAACGAGCCTATCATGCTAATAGGCCATATAGATACTTTAAATAATTATGATTATGGACAAGAAGAAATCAATCGAAGCTCTACAGTTTTTCGTTACAAATCTGACGGAAGGTGCATTTGTTCACAAGATTCAGGGACAGGTTTTCAAGTCTCAGGGATTCAGCAAACTCGGTGAGAAATACATGGGTCACTACGCTGAAGAAATGACATGGGTAGAGAAATTTGCAGACAGAATACTTGACCTTGGCGGCGAAGTGAAGGTAGAAGGCACCAAGGCCCGCGAGATAGTGAGCGACCCCATCAGCTATATCAAGGAAGACCTGGCCATTCAGGAGAAGGGCGTCGAGATGCTCTACGACTGCACCGCCAGCCTCATCAACGACCCCACCACCTACGACATCATGAAGGCTTACCTCGCCGATGAGGAGGAAGACCTGTACTGGAGCCAGGAAGCTCTGGAGCTGATAGAAAAGGTGGGTGAACAGAACTGGCTGAACAATCAGATTTAAGAATCGTATGGAAGGTATCGAAAAAGTTTATGACTTTCTGAAGAAAGCCGGCACGTTCTATCTGGCAACCGTAGAAAACGATCAGCCCCGAGTGCGCCCTTATGGCGCGATGCTGTTCTTCGAGGGCAAGATCTATATCATGGCATTTGGCAAGACCAACGCCACCCGACAGATAGCAGCCAACAACAAGGCCGAGATCTGCGCCTTCAAGGGTCAGACCCTCCGCATAGAGTGCTCGCTGATAGAGGACAATCGCGCAGAAGTAGGCACGGCTCTGGTCAACCAGATGCCTACGCTGAAGGGCGCATTAGGAGAGCACGGCGAGAACGGCGTGATGTATTATCTGGCTGACGCCACGGCCTCCTTCTACAAGATGATGGAGCTGGAAGAAACCATCAAGTTCTGATTTAAACTCAGGGCATCATGAAGGAACAAGTGTTACAGGCCATGCGCGAGGCTGGCAAACCGGTATCGGCCGGCGATGTCACCAAGGCATTGGGTGCCGACCGTAAGGAGGTGGACAAGGCTTTCGCCGCGCTCAAGAAGGAGGGTGCCATTGTCTCTCCCGTACGCTGCAAATGGGAGCCGGCCCAGAAGTAAATACGCCTATCACAGCACAGGCAGATGTATCTGCACCGACGGTGCTGTTATCACATAAAAAAGAAAAGGACGACAAGTAGGCTATCCTCAATAAGAAACGCCGAAACTTGTCGTCCTTTTCTGTTTACAACTATAAAAATATAAGAAATGAGCAAGAAAATCGTGATCATCGATGGTGGACCGCGCAAACGGTTCAACCTCGCAGCGCTGCTGCAGTCGTTTACCGAGGGTGTGAAGTCGGTAGACAGCTCCATCGACGTGGAGCATATTTACCTGTACGACATCGACTACCACGGCTGCAAGTCGTGTCTGGGCTGCAAGCTGGCCGGAGGGAAAAACGCAGGAAACTGTGTCATCAAGGACGGCCTCTCGCCTGTGCTCGATGAGATGAAGAAGGCCGACGGACTTGCCTTCGGCAGTCCGTGCTTCTTCAGTGTGGCCACGGGGCAGCTGCAGTCGGCATTGGAACGAATGGTGTATCCCTATCTGTCGTACAACGAGATGGCTATCAGGAATGACCACCGTGTGCCCACGGCCACCTTCTACACCATGAATGCCACCCCCACGGAGGCAGAACAGAGTCACATGGAGGAGCTTATGTTCGGGCACATCGACGGACTCGTTGCCATGACATGGCAGCAGCCGGAGCGGGTGTGTGCCTACAACACCTATCAGGTGCACGATTACAACCGCTATGACCTCAAGGCTTTCTCGGAAGAAAACAAGCGCCAGTGGAGGGATACCCACTTCGAAGCCGACAGGCAGAAGGCTTTTGCCGCAGGTGTCAATATGGCCAATAAAATTTTATAGATAACTGTCTTTAAAATTATACATTATGGAGATAAAAGCTATTAGAATGTACGATGGAGGTTTTATGAACCAGGCCTTTGCATTCGGAGGTGAGGAAGGCAAAGAGATGTTCGACGAGCAGATCATCTACCGCAGTTCGTTACAGAACTTCCTCATCGATACCGGCAGCGAGGTAATCCTTGTAGATACCGGCTTCAAGGAAGATTTTGCTACTCCCGCCAAGAAGCTCGGCGCACCCTTATACATGGGGCAGAAGGTACAGAGCTATATCGACGGCTTCAAGGCTCTTGGCTATCAGCCCGAACAGGTTACCAAAATACTGCTTACCCACAAGCACCCCGACCACTCGGCAGCGATCGGCCACTTCCCCAACGCCAAGATCTACGTCGGTGCGGAAGATGCTGATGCCATGAAGCTGGAGGGAGAAAACGTTGTAAGGGCTTCGTACAAGGACGGAGCTTATTACAACTTTCCTGAATCGGAGGAGATTGTTCCAGGCATTCACTTCATCAAGGCCAAGGGACATACCCATGGCAACAGCATCGTTATCGTGGAAGACGGCGACCTGTTCTATCTTCTCCACGGCGACGTGACCTACTGCGATGCGGCCCTGAAGGCCAACAAGCTCAGCATTGTTTATGAGGACATCAACGCTGCCAGGGAGACACTCGACCGCGTTCGCACCTTCGTGGCCGAGCACCCCACGGTATATCTCTCTACCCACTGCCCCGAAGGCTACGAGAACCTGGAAATGAAACGTGTGATGAAATTATAGAATCACCTATCGGATCCTAACACAAGAAAGGAAGGGGTATGATAAATACAAAAGAGGAGGGTGTATAAATAAAAAAGAGAGGGTGTGCATCAACATGCACACCCTCTCTTTTTTTCATCTTGTTTTTATCTTATCCTATCCATCGACCTCACCAGTTTCTCGTCGGCCATGATGCCCATGCGGGCAAGCCAGAAGAGAACGATGGCTACGAAGGGCAGGCAAGCTCCAAATGCCAAATGGAAAGTATCGCCTTCATTACCGAGTGTCTTCGCTCCAAAGATGTAGTAACCATACCAGATCAGACAGAGTATGATGCCTACGGTGCACATTCGTGCCTGAAGCTTACGGTGCTTGTAGAGGAAGATGCTCACCATACCTAACACGCCAGCCACGGCCAGATCGACCAAAGGCAAGGGGTGAGCCACGATGCCATCGGCAGTACGGAATCCGGCATTAAACCAGACTGTATCAACGCCCATGCCCTTAGGCTCGAAACTTCCGATAGGTAAACAGAG
>LAHS01000435.1_pt1 | contig 24274 bp, 15 predicted proteins | sample 329651 | NCBI WGS metagenome assembly LAHS01 (sample SAMN03275699, study PRJNA271635) | activated sludge metagenome | isolation source: sample C-1 Sludge from hydrolytic chamber (first chamber) of Anaerobic... | reverse complement strand
GGGACTATACAATGGTGGCCGACAGTGACAAGTTGCAGCGCGTAGTGGCCAACCTGCTCAGCAATGCCGTAAAATACACGCCTGCCGGCGGCCACGTCAGCCTCTCCGTAAGCCAGCCCGAAGCCGGTCGCCTGGCCGTTACGGTGACGGACGACGGGGTGGGCATGGACACCGAAGATGCCGAGCAAGTTTTCGGGGAGTACTATCAGGCCAAGAATTCTACGGGCGGAACCGGCATTGGACTGGCGCTGGTGAGGCTCTTCACCGAGCTGCATCACGGCCGTGTAACGGTTAGCAGCACCGTTGGCAAGGGCTCTTCGTTCCGCGTGGAGCTGCCTGCAAGACAGGAGGGAGCCCTTATCGAGGCGCCCGCCCGAAGCCAACCGGCTACCCTGCCCGTATCTCCCGCCACTACCGCTGATACAGCCAGGGAGAATAAGTTTGAGCACATAGTGGCCACGGAGGGCGAAGAACGTCCCGTGGTGCTTGTGGTTGACGACAATGCCGACATGCGGGCTTACATCAAAATGACGCTGGCAGGCAGCTATCAGCTGCTCTTTGCCTCCGATGGTAAGAACGGACTGGCCATTGCCCGCGAGAACATACCCGACCTGGTGGTAAGCGACGTGATGATGCCGGTCATGAACGGACTCCGATTCTGCAGCCTTCTCAAATCCAACAAGGCCACCAGCCACATTCCGGTCATCCTCCTCACGGCCCGTAGCCATGACGAGCAGCGCATAGAAGGCTACGAGCAGGGGGCCGACGCTTACATCACCAAACCCTTTACCTCGCGCCTGTTGCAGGCCCGCATAGCCAACCTGCTGCAGAACAGGGCGCAGTTGCGCAGCGTATTTGCAGCACGGAGCGACGACGGACAGCCCCTGGCGGCACGGCTTGGCGGGCGCGACAAGGAGTTCATCGACGAGTTCCGCCAGGCCATACGGGACAACATGGCCAACCCGCACCTCAAGATAGAGGAGCTGGGCGACAAGGTGGGGCTGGGCCGCGTGCAGCTGTACCGCAAGGTGAAGGCCCTCACCGGCCACACGCCCGTAGACCTGCTGCGCACCGCCCGGCTTGAGAAAGGGCGCGAGCTGCTGTGCACCACCAACAAGACTATATCGGAGATAGCCTACAGCGTGGGCTTTGCCACGCCGTCGTACTTTACTACCTGCTTCAGGCAGCAGTACGGCATGTATCCCAACGAGATGCGTCAGGACGGCTGACAGCTGCCGTTCTGCCTCCTCGGAATTGTGAAAAAAGAGTGCCGGATGGGTGCTTCGGGAACTTTCGACAAGTGTCGCACGATTGTTCGACACTTGTCAAAAGTTCGTGCGACACTTGTCGAAAGTTCCCGGAACATGTCTTTTGCATTTCCGTCCTGGCCCTTCGGCACCACTGTAACAGGCCGCCGGGCAGCCTGTACATGTCGCATCTCAACATTATTGACAAAGAAATGAAGTATTGTTTCATGCAACATTTCTTGTAGCCAAAGAACTATTTTTGCTGAATTAGGTTGATTATAAGGTATATCTTTGCTCCAGTGTTTTTTCAAATTACCAACAGACCTAATAGAAAAAGACGAATGGAGAACTTTAAGAAAATCCTGTTGAGCATTCTGCTCACTGTGGTTTGCTCTGCTGTTAACGCGCAGGGCATTGATGTCAGCGGCACAGTCGTGGACCCTACGGGGGAACCTGTGATGGGTGCCACTGTCATGGAGAAAGGCACCAGCAATGGTGCCGTGACCGATTTGGATGGTAAGTTTGCCTTCAAAGCTACCCAGGGGTCGGTGCTGGTCATCTCTTATATCGGCTACGATACGGTGGAGATGCCTGCCGGTGCTAACCTGAACGTTACCATGAAGGAAAATGCAAAGGAACTGACCGAGGTTGTGGTAACCGGCTACCAGGTGCAGCGCAAGGCCGACCTCACGGGTGCCGTGTCGGTGGTGAGCGTCGAGGAGCTGGCCAAACAGAACGAAAACAACCCCATGAAGGCTCTGCAGGGCCGCGTTCCGGGCATGAACATTGCTGCCGATGGCAGTCCCTCGGGCTCGGCTACGGTGCGTATCCGCGGCGTGGGAACGCTGAACAACAACGACCCTCTGTACATTATCGACGGCGTACCCACCAAGGCGGGCATGCACGAGCTCAACGGCGGCGACATTGAGAGCATCCAGGTGCTCAAGGATGCGGCCTCTGCATCCATCTACGGTTCACGTGCCGCCAACGGTGTTATTATCATTACGACCAAGAAAGGCAAAAGTGGAAAGATTAAGGTAGATGTAGATGCCTCGGTTGCCGCTCAGATGTACGCCCACAAGATGGACGTTCTGAACGCCAAGGAGTACGGACAGGTGATGTGGCAAGCCTACGTGAACGACGGCATGGACCCCAACACCAACGGCCTGGGCTATCGGTTCAACTGGAACTACGATGCCAACGGCTATCCAGTTCTCAACGGTATCTCGATGTCGAAGTATCTTGACGCGGCCGGAACTACCCCCGCTTCGGACACCGACTGGTTCGACCAGACCACCCGCACGGGCGTTATCCAGAATTACAACGTGGCTGTAAGCAACGGTTCCGACAAGGGCAACGCCTACTTCTCGTTGGGTTACTACAAGAACCTGGGTATCATCAAGACTTCCGACTTCAACCGCTTCTCGGCCCGTATGAATACGGAATACAAGCTCATAGACAATGTACTGACCATAGGTGAGCACTTCACGCTTAACCGCACATCCGAAGTTCAGGCGCCAGGTGGCTTCCTGGAGAACGTTCTGCAGTTCAATCCGTCGCTTCCTGTCTACACTACAACGGGCAGTTATGCCGGTCCTGTGGGCGGTTATCCCGACCGTGAGAACCCTTACGCACGCCTGCAGCGCAACAAGGACAACCGTTACACCTACTGGAGAGCATTCGGTGACGCGTACATTAACTTGCATCTGTTCAAGAACTTCAATATCCGTTCCACCTTCGGACTTGACTACGCGCAGAAGATGCAGCGCATTTTCAGGTACCCAATCACAGAAGGTAACGTGGCAAATCCTACCAACGCCGTGGAACCTAAGCAGGAACATTGGACCAAATGGATGTGGAATGCCGTTGCAACCTATAACCTGGAAGTGGGCAAACACCGTGCAGATTTCATGGCAGGTATCGAGCTCAACCGCGAAGATGATACCAACTTCTCGGCTTACAAGGAAGATTACCTCATCCTGAACCCCGACTACATGTGGCCCGATGCTGGTGTGGGAACCGCCCAGAGCTACGGAAACGGCGAGGGATATTCACTGGTCTCCTTCTTCGGTAAGCTCAACTACAATTACAATGACAAGTATCTGGCCTCGCTGACCGTACGCGACGACGGCTCTTCACGCTTCGGCAAGAACAACCGCTACGCTGTTTTCCCCTCCCTGTCGCTGGGCTGGCGCGTCAGTCAGGAGAAGTTCCTGCAGCACACCTCCAACTGGTTGGACGACCTGAAGCTGCGCGCCTCGTGGGGACAAACGGGTAATCAGGAAATCTCCAACATAGCCCGCTACACCATCTACGTGAGCAACTACGGCGTTTCCGAGAGCGGCGGACAGAGCTACGGCACTGCCTACGACATCGCGGGAACCAACGGCGGCCAGACGCTTCCGTCCGGTTTCAAGCGCGACCAGTTAGGAAACAACGACATCAAGTGGGAAACCACCACGCAGACTAACCTCGGTTTCGACTACTCCTTGTTTGGAAGTAAGTTCTACGGCAGCTTCGATTGGTACTTCAAGAAGACCAAGGACATTCTTGTACAGATGGCAGGAATAGCCGCAATGGGCGAAGGCAGCACGCAGTGGATTAACGCCGGAGAGATGGAAAACAGAGGTATTGAGTTCAACGTAGGCTACCGCAAGACCACCAAGTGGGGCTTGAAGTACGACGTTACGGGCAACATAAGCACCTACCGCAACAAGATTACCGCGCTGCCTGCTACCGTTGCAGCCAACGGAACTTTTGGAGGAAACGGCGTGAAGAGCGTCATCGGCCACCCTATGGGCTCCCAGGTGGGCTATGTAGCCGATGGAATATTCAAGAGCCAGGACGACATCGACAACCACGCAAGGCAGGAGGGAGCCGGCATCGGGCGCATCCGATGGAAGGACCTGAACAGAGACAAGGTAATTACTGAGGCCGACCAGGACTGGATTTACGACCCCACGCCCGACTTCTCCTATGGTTTCAACGTCTACCTGGAGTACAAGAACTTTGATTTCACCATGTTCTGGCAAGGCGTACAGGGTGTAGACGTCATCTCGGACCTCAAGAAGGAGACCGATATATGGGCCGGACTGAACATCGGTTTCCTCAACAAAGGCTCCCGGATGCTCGGAGCATGGAGCCCGGCCAACCCCGGCAGCAACATTCCTGCCCTCTCGCTGTCCGACAACAACAACGAGAAGCGCGTTTCGACCTACTGGGTCGAGAATGGCTCCTACCTCAAGCTGCGCACCGTACAGCTGGGTTACAACGTGCCGCAGAGCTTTGCCAAGAAGCTGTACATGGAGCGCCTGCGCTTCTACCTCAGCGCCCAGAACTTGCTGACCCTCAAGAGTGGCGGCTTTACCGGTGTGGATCCGGAGAACCCCAACTACGGTTATCCCATTCCGCTGAACATTACTTTCGGTTTAAACGTAACTTTCTAACAAACGAAAACAGCAATGAAGAAATTAACATATACCATCATTCTGGCTCTTGCTGTGGCGATGAGCAGCTGTTCCGACTTCCTTGGTGAGCAGAAACCACAAGGAAGACTGACCGACGAACAGGTGAGCAACCCGCAATATGCCGACAACCTGATTATCTCTGCCTATGCTATCTGGATTACGGCAGAGGACATCAACTCCAGTTTCTCTATGTGGAACTTCGACGTACGCTCTGATGATGCCTACAAAGGAGGTAACGGCACGAGCGACGGCGACGTGTTCCACCAGCTCGAGATATCGCAGGGAGTGCTCACCACGAACTGGAACATCAGCGACATGTGGCAGCGGCTGTACAACTGCATCTCACGTGCAAACACCGCCATCGCACTACTCAACCAGATGGACGAGGCCTCGTATCCACAGAAGTCGCAGCGCCTGGCCGAGATGAAGTTCCTCCGCGCCTACGGTCACTTCCTGCTCAAGCGCCTCTATAAGCACATTCCGTTCGCCATGAACGAGAACCTTACCACCCAGGAGTACAACAACCTGTCCAACACAGAGTACTCCAACGACGAGGGATGGCAGCAGATAATAGACGACCTGACCGAGGCCTACAATACGCTTCCGGCCACTCAGGCCGACAAGGGGCGCCCCTCAAAGGCCGCGGCAGCCGCTTTCCTGGCCAAGGTTTACCTCTACAAGGCCTACCGACAGGACAACCCGCAGAGCAACGAGGTGACAAGTATCAACAAGGACGACCTGGCCAACGTGGTGAAGTACACCGACGAGAGCATCTACTCGGCCGGAGGATACGGGCTGGAGGCCGACTTCCACAACAACTTCCGCCCCGAGGAGCAGTACGAGAACGGCACGGAGAGCATCTGGGCCATGCAGTATTCCAAGAACGACGGCACCACTCACGGCAACCTCAACTGGAGTTACGGCCTCATAGTGCCCAACATTCCGGGCGTTACCGATGGCGGAACCGACTTCTACAAGCCCAGCCAGAACCTGGTGAACGCCTACCGCACCAACGCTGCAGGCTTGCCTTTCATCGGCAACTTCAACCAGAAGGACTACGACATGGCCACCGATTACGCCGACCCACGCCTCTTCCTGACCGTGGGAATGCCCGGGCTGCCCTACGAGTTCAATCCTAAATACATGATGGACGAGAGCGCCACCTGGAGCCGGTCAAACGGATTGTACGGCTACTACGTAACACTGAAGCAGAACATTGACCCCGATGCCGTGGGCACTTATCTCATCAAGGGCTCCTGGTGGGGCACTTCGGAGAACCGCATCGTGTTCCGCTACGCCGACGTACTGCTGGAACGGGCCGAAGCACTGGTGCAGCTGAACGACGGCCGCATAGCTGAGGCCGTGAGCCTGCTCAACCGCTTGCGCCTTCGTGCCAAGCAGAGCCTGGGTGTAATATCCAATTACGAGACCGATTACGGCGTAAAACTCAACGTCAACACGTACAACGGCTCCTACAACCAGGAACAGGCACTACAGATGGTCAAGATGGAACGCCGCCTGGAAATGGGCATGGAGAGCGAGCGCTTCTTCGACTTAGTGCGCTGGGGCGAGGCCGATAGCGTGCTCAACCGCTACTACGCCGAGGAGGCCAACGACTGTTCCATCTACTCGGCAGCCCGCTTTACGAAGAACAAGAACGAGTATCTGCCCATTCCCTATGCGCAGCTGGCAGCCTCAAACGGCAACTACACCCAGAACATAGGCAACTGGTAAAACTACAGGTAACAAAAAACTTAACAATGAGTACCGTCTGCCAGGGCCTCCGTGAGCCTGCTCCGAACCCCCTTTCAGGGGCATTCGCAACAGTCTGATATACAGATATTTGCACCCGGTAGTGGCAAAGGGCTTTCTTGAAGATGCCTTTCAAGCTCCTTGAAGATGCCTTTCAAGCCCCTTGAACGATACCTCCAAGAGCCTTGAACGATAGCTCCGGCTGGCGGTACTCACGTTAACAACAAGAAAAACATTTATGAAAAAGATTATTTTTAATATCTGGATGATGGCAGGTTTGCTGCTGGCACTGGCCGCATGCAGCGACTCCAACGTCTCCGACCTGCAGCTTGCAGGCGACTGCTCGGTTTCGGCTTTCGCCCTCGATGAGTTCGAAGGCACCGTAAACCCGGCCGCCCGAACCATTACGGTGAACGTACCCGAAACCTACAATGCCGCAAGCATGTCCGTTACCAAGCTGGAACTGAGCGATGGCGCCGTGGCCGACGTAAAGCCGGGCGAGGTGATGAACATGAACACGCCGCACGTACTGCACGTGAAGAACGGCGATGTATTCCTCGACTGGACGGTCAGCGTGGTGCACGATGAGGCCCGTATCACCTCCTTCAAGATAAACGGTACCTACACGGGCATCATCAACGAGCAGGCGAAGACTATCTCCGTCTACGTTCCCAACACGCTCGACATCAAGGCACTTGTACCCACCGTGGTGTACAGCAGCGGCGCCACACTCACTCCGGCATCAGGTATAGCGACCGATTTCACCCACCCCGTGGTCTACAAACTGGAGAACAACACGGCACAGGCCTCCTATACCGTTACCGTAACGGCCATAGACAAGCCCGCCGCTCTCTACGTGGGACTGGGCGCAACCATGGCAGATCTGAACATAGAAGAGCAGACCGCCTGCGCTTGGATGCTGGAGAACATTCCCAACTCGCTCTATGTTTCGTTTGCCGACATACGCAACGGTAACGTTGACCTCAGTGAGTGCAAGGTCATCTGGTGGCATTTCCACAAGGACGGTGGCGTTGACGGCAAGAATGCCTTTGAGGCCGCAGCGCCCCAGGCCGTTGATGCAGCTGCCAAACTGCGCGACTATTACAACGCCGGAGGTTCCTTCTTCTTTACCCGCTACGCCACAAACATGCCCGCCTTCATAGGTGCAGTGGCCAACGAGGGTTGCCCCAACAACTGCTGGGGGCAGAACGAGCAGGATGCAGAGACCACAGGAGGCCCCTGGAGCTTTAGTATGGCCGGCCATACGGACCACCCGCTGTTCCAGAACCTGATGATGGCAAGCGGCGACCCCAATGGAGTTTACACCTGCGAGGCAGGCTATCGCATCACCAACTCTACCGCTCAGTGGCACATAGGCACCGACTGGGGCGGCTATGATGACGCTGCTGCCTGGCGCAACGCTACCGGTGGTATAGACTTGGGGCATGGAGGAGACGGCGCCATTGTGGCATGGGAGTTCCCTGCTGCGGGCACTCACGGCCGCATCCTGTGCATAGGCTCGGGCTGCTACGACTGGTACAGCGTGGCTCCCGTGGCTCCCGGAACCTATCATGACAACGTGGCTACCATGACACGCAACGCATTCAATTACCTGATGAATTAGTAAAAACTTGGAAAAATGAAAAAGATGATATATTCGTTCATACTTGCTGCCGGCCTCATGGCACCCCTCACAGGCTGCAGCGACGACAGTTCAGCGGTCGAAGAGAAGGACTGGAACACGACTGCTTACTTTGCCTCGGCCGATGCCGCCGCACAAGAAACTTACTACAAACCCTCCGTTGGCTACGTTGGCGACCCCATGCCGTTCTACGACCCGGTGGCAGCAGAGTTCAAGATTATGTACCTGCAGGAGTTCAGGCCTAACCAGGCGGCCACTTATCACCCCTTCTGGGGGCTCAGTACCAAGGATGGCAGCGGCTATACTGCACTGGGTGAACTCATCCCCTGCGGTGGTGCAGCCGAGCAGGATGCCGCCCTCGGAACCGGCTGTACGGTCTACAACGAGGCCGACAAGCTGTACTACACCTTCTACACCGGCAACAAGTACGCTCCTACTGCTGCCGAGAACGGCCAGGTGGTGATGGTGGCAACCTCGCCCGACTTCAAGACATGGACCAAGGACAGGGTGTTCATGCTCAAGGGAAACGACTTCGGCTACAGCCGCAACGACTTCCGCGACCCGATGGTGTTCCGCACCGACGACGGCCTCTACCACATGCTGGTGTCTACAAAGTCAGGCAGCAAGGGCGTGCTGGCCGAGTTCACCTCGGCTAACCTCAAGGACTGGACCAGCGCCGGGGTGTTCATGACCATGATGTGGGACCGCTTCTACGAGTGTCCCGACGTGTTCAAGATGGGAGACTGGTGGTATCTGGTGTACAGCGAGATGCACGCCGCCGTGCGCAGAGTGCAGTATTTCAAGGGTCGCACGCTCGAAGAACTGAAGTTGTGTACGGCCAACGACGCCGGTATCTGGCCCGACACGCACGAAGGAATGCTGGACAGTCGCGGCTTCTATGCCGGCAAGACGGCCTCCGACGGCACCAACCGCTACATCTGGGGTTGGTGTCCCACGCGGTCGGGTAACGACAACACCAACGTTGGTGCTTATCCCAACGAGCCCCAGTGGGCCGGTAATCTGGTGGTACATCGCCTTATCCAGCACGCCGACGGTACACTCACGCTGGGTGAGGTGCCCGCCGTGAGCAACATGCTGGCAACCGCGCAGGAGCTGAAGTTAATGACTCAAGGCGGCAGTGTGCAGCAAAGCGGCAACAGCTTCACGCTGGGAGCCGACTCGTATGCCCTCTTCAGCCGTCTGGGTAGCCGGAACAAAATCTCCTTCACCGTAACTACAAGCGGCAATACCGATAGGTTCGGCATCTCAATGGTTCGCGGAACGGACTCTGAGAAGTATTATACCATGGTGGTGAATGCCGAAGGCGACAACGCCCGCAAGGTGAACTTTGAGGAAGAAGGCACAGCAGGAAAGGGCTTCATCGAGGGCGCCGACGGCTACGTTTTTGCCCGTCCGGCCGACAACACCTACCATGTTACCATCTACACCGACAACAGCGTCTGCGTAATGTACATCAACGACGTGTGCTGCTACACCAACCGCATCTACGGAATACAGAAGAACTGCTGGAGCATTAACAGCTACGGAGGAAGCATCACGGTAAGCAACGTGGAGGTGAAGCAATAACCCGGAAAGTCAGCCGGCTTTAAAAAATCGTTCATTCCGTGTGTTTTTTCGTTCAATGTAACAAAAACACAACAGAATGAACGATTTTTATTATTCCTTTTAAAGGATAATGTTTACTTTTGTCCCATCAAATCAAATGATGAACGTAATGACTATTAACAAGAAAATCCTTATGATGTGTCTTTGTCTGGCCGGTGCAGTGGCCGGGCTGCATGCGCAGTCCTTCCTCGGCGACAACCACGCCATGAAGCGCGTAACGGCCTCGCAGAGGTTTCTGCTGCTGCCCGTCGAGGAGAAAGAAGAGAACGCGCACGTGAACGTTATCGTAGATAATAAGGTGGTGAAGCAGTTTAACTGCCGCCTTGCCGTTGACCATGTGGACTATTATGTGCCGCTGGAACTGCAGTCGCTGGGCGCTCCGGAGGCTCTGCTCGACATCACTTTCCACGGCGAACGCCGTTCTACGGGAGCCATCAAGGACTTCTCGTGCTGGCAGAACATGAAGTATGCCGACGCTTTCGATACCCGCAACACCGAGCGCTTCAGGCCTTCGTACCACCATACGCCGGCCTACGGCTGGATGAACGACCCCAACGGCATGTTCTACAAGGACGGTGTGTGGCACCTCTACTTCCAGTACAACCCCTACGGAAGCCAGTGGGAGAACATGACATGGGGACATTCAACGAGCCGGGACCTCGTTACCTGGACGCAACAGCCCAACGCCATAGAGCCTGATGGGCTGGGTACGATATTCAGCGGCAGTGCAGTAGTTGACAAGGACAACACGGCCGGCTTCGGTGCCGGTGCCGTGGTGGCCATCTACACATCGGCCGGAGCGAGCCAGGTGCAGAGCCTCGCCTACTCTACCGACGGCGGGCAGACTTTTACGAAGTATGCAGACAACCCCGTGATAACGGGCGACGTGCCCGATTTTCGCGACCCCAACGTATTCTGGAACGATGAGACGGGCGAGTGGAACCTCGTTCTCGCGGCCGGCCAGGAGGTGCGTTTCTACTCTTCCAAAGACCTGAAAGAGTGGCGTTACGAGAGCTCTTTCGGCAACGGATACGGCAACCACGACGGCGTCTGGGAGTGTCCGGACATGCTGCGCCTGCCCGTTGAGGGCACCGGAAGCCAAAAGTGGGCGCTCATATTGAACATTAATCCGGGCGGACCGTTCGGAGGAAGCGCCACGCAGTACTTTACCGGCACTTTCGACGGCCACAAGTTTACCTGCGAAAGCAGCCCTTCAACGACCAAATGGATGGACTTCGGGAAGGACCACTACGCAACAGTAACCTTCGACAATGCCCCCTTCGGCCGGGCCGTAGCAATGGCTTGGATGAGCAACTGGCAGTATGCAAACCAGGTTCCCACGCGCCAGTTCCGCTCAGCCAACTCCATAGCACGCGACCTGTACCTCTTCGACAGCAAGGGCGAAACCTACATGGCGTCGGCTCCCTCGAAGGAGATGGAAGCCGTGAGGGGCCGCAAAATAGCCCGTCCCACGGAGACTTCGGAGATAGAAGTCAACGTAAAAGGCAGCTTCACCCTGACGCTCAGGAACCGTAAAGGCGAAGAGGTGGTGATGAGTTACGATGCTGCTGCGCAGACGCTTGCCATGAACCGCAGCAAGAGTGGCGACACCTCGTTCAGCGAGGCCTTTGCAGCAACCACCACGGCGCCTACCTTCGGCCCGCTCAAAACGCTGCGCCTGTTCGTCGACCGCTGCAGCATAGAGGCCTTCGGCAACAACGGCAAGACGGCCATGACGAACCTCGTGTTCCCCTCGGAGCCCTATAACGCGCTCTCGATAAAGGGAAAGGCCAAGGCTACCGTGTACGAGCTGAAGACGCAACCGGCACAACCGGCAACGAAGTAAAAACCTATCAAACCTATAAACAACAATGAGCAAGACTAAAAAACTGACTTTGATTCCCATCATGCTGTGCTTTTTCGCAATGGGATTCGTGGACTTGGTGGGCATTGCCTCCAATTATGTAAAAGAAGACTTGGGGCTTACAGACTCCGTGGCCAACGTATTTCCGTCGCTTGTGTTTTTCTGGTTCCTCATTTTCTCCGTGCCTACGGGCATGCTGATGAACCGCATCGGGCGCAAGAAAACAGTGCTGCTGTCGCTCGTCATCACCGTATTTTCGCTGCTGCTGCCCATCTTCGGCGAGGGGTTCTACCTCATGCTGGTAGCCTTCTCGCTCCTTGGCATCGGCAACGCGCTCATGCAAACGTCGCTTAATCCGCTGGTTTCTACCGTCATCAAGGGCGGAAACCTGGCCTCGACGCTCACCTTCGGCCAGTTCGTAAAGGCCATTGCGTCGTTCATGGCACCGTACATAGCCATGTGGGGAGCCAAAGCCACCATCCCGAGTTTTGGCCTCGAGTGGCGCATACTGTTCCCTATATACATGATAATCGGCATTGTAGCGTCGCTGCTGCTGCTCTCCACGCCCATTGAGGAGGAGAAGATAGAGGGCAAGCCGTCAACTTTTGCCGAGTGCCTCAAGCTGCTCGGCACGCCCATCGTGCTCTTCTCGTTCCTTGCCATCATGTGCCACGTGGGCATAGACGTGGGCACCAACACCACTGCTCCTAAGATTTTGATGGAACGGTTGGGCATGACACTCAACGATGCGGCCTTTGCCACCTCGCTCTACTTTATCTTCCGTACCATCGGATGCCTCACGGGCAGCTTCTTCCTGCGCGTAATGAGCAACAAGAGTTTCTTCCTCATCTCCACCTGCATGCTGGTTTTGAGCATGGTGGGACTGTTTTTCGGAACCTCCAAGCTGGTGCTCTACACGGCCATTGCACTCGTGGGCTACGGCAACTCCAACCTTTTCTCCATCGTGTTCACGCAGGCTCTGCTCAGTGTTCCGGAGAAGAAGAACGAGGTTTCGGGCCTTATGATCATGGGACTCTTCGGTGGCACGGTCTTTCCTTTACTCATGGGATTCGCCAGCGACGCCGTAGGACAGAAGGGAGCCGTACTCGTCATGGCCGTTGGTGTGCTGTATGTGCTGTCGTACATTCCGAAGATTAAACATTGACTTTAAGAAGTTAAGGTAGTTAAGGAAGTTATCGCTCCCTTCGGTCGCTTAGGAAGTTAAAGCCAATAGTCCGATGATTGAGGTGCGAAACCTATGGATTGCCGACTTCCTTAGCTACTTTAACTTCTTTAACTCCTTACAGCCGCAGTCTGTAAAAGTACGGTTCAGAAGCAAGGCTAACGGCCTTTAACTTCTCTATCTACCTTAACTTCTTTAACTTCTACAAATAAAAAACAAACCAAATCGCAATGAAAAAGATAATAGTTGGACTGGGAGAGGCTCTCTGGGACTGCCTTCCCGAAGGACGAAAACTGGGCGGAGCGCCCGCAAACTTTGCTTATCACGCCAGTCAGTTTGGCAATCAGGCCTATGCCATCAGTGCAGTGGGCAACGACGAGCTTGGAACAGAGACCCTGAAGGCTTTTGACGAGAAGCAGCTGCATTACATCATGCCGCGCGTTGACTTTCCTACGGGAACCGTGCAGGTAACACTCGACGACGAGGGTGTGCCTACCTACGACATCAAGACCGATGTGGCATGGGACAACATCCCCTTTACTCCCGAGATTGAGGAGGCCGCCCGCAACTGCCAGGCCGTGTGCTTCGGCTCGCTGGCCCAGCGCAGCAGTGTGTCGCGCGACACCATCCGCCGCTTCCTCGGCGCCACTCCAATGTCCTGCCTCAAGATATTCGACATCAATCTGCGCCAGAACTTCTACTCCAAAGAGGTAATTTGCGACAGCCTGCGCAGCTGCAACGTGCTCAAGATAAACGACGAGGAGCTGGTTACCATCGGCCGCTTATTCGGCTATCCTGGCCTCGACATGGAGAACAAGTGCTGGCTCATACTGGGCAAGTACAACCTCAACATGCTCGTGCTCACGTGCGGCGTCAACGGCTCTTACGTGTTTGCGCCGGGCCTGGTGAGCTATCAGGAGACGCCGCTCGTAGACGTTGCCGACACTGTTGGTGCCGGCGACTCCTTTACGGGAGCCTTTACAGCCGCCATACTTGCCGGCATGCCCATGCAGGAAGCCCACAAGCTGGCCGTTGAGGTGAGCGCTTTTGTGTGCACGCAGAACGGTGCCATGCCCAAACTTCCGCAGGAGTTGCTGGACAGGGTGAAGTAAACAAAACCCCTCCCCGACCCTCCCCGAAGGGGAGGGGGGTACTTGTAGGCGGACGAACAAACACAGTTTAGGGCTGCGGTTTGTTCGTCCGCCTTTTTGTTTTCTGTGAGTTTAGGGTTCCGAGTTGCCTGTCTGTTGAAGCAAGTAACCTGTCATCCCCTCCCGGCCTCGCCTTGCTAAGGGGAGGAGACAAGCCCGTCAGCTTTGCTTATCTGCTGTTCTCATTCCTTTATCTGCCAGTTCCGCCTGCCCCACTTATCCTCCCCTTGGAAGGCGGAGAGCAGGAGAAGATAACCCGCTGATGATGAGCAGGTTTCAGAAAGCTGTCGTTCAAGCTCCTTGAACGATACCTTTTAGCCCCTTGAAGATGCCTTTCAAGAGGCTTGAAAGACACCTTTTACTTTCTTGCTTGTAAGTTATTGTATTTCAATAGTTTGCAAATGGGGGCTAAAAAGGGATATTTTTGAAGACTTAATAGCACGTTGCAGGGCTTCCTCTCCTTAGAAAAGGGAGGGTAGGTAGGGATGATTTTACAAGCAACAAGGTGGCAATTCATAATTCACAATTCACAATTCATAATTAAAGAGGGGATGATTTCTCCTTTAAATTAACTAATTCCTGCTACACAGTCATCCCCTCCTCCGCCTCCCCTTTCCAAGGGGAGGATACCAGTTTGTCCTTTCCCAATTAATCAGCTGATAGTTTTCTTAGTGAAATGAAAGTGTGGCAACGTTTCCTCCCCTTAGAAAGGGGAGGTTAGGAGGGGATGATTTTGCAAGCAGCAAAGTGGTAATTCATAATTCATAATTCACAATTCATAATTTAGGAAGGAATGATTTCAGCGGCAAATTGTGGCAAACGAACATTCAGATACTAACCTTTTTCACTTTTTTAGTTGAAAAGCGAGTGCGAAACTCTCCCCCTTTCGCCCCCTTATTCTTCAGGAGAGAGCAAGGGAGACGCTGTAAGTACCCCCCTCCCCTTCGGGGAGGGTCGGGGAGAGGTTTTAGGAGCATCGTCAAGAGGTTTTAACTTCAACCTCATCAATAAAGAACCATGCGGGGTGTCCTACGCCGTAGTGCCACGCCGGACACTGCCCTATCGTGGCCACATGCACCTTGATATAGCGCACGTTCACGGCCTGCGGCACGCTTACCGTGGCCTGTTTGTACTTGATGGTGAGGTCTCGGTCCTCGCTGAAGACGTAGGGCTGGCCAAATGGAACGTACCGGCGACCGTCCGCAGAGACCTGATAAGTTACGCTGCGGGGCAGCAGCACCCACGCTCCAAGCTGGTGCAGGCAGTCTACGGAGACAGCACTGACGGGCATCTCGCGGCCCAGGTCGATGGTAAAGTCGGCATCCTTGCCTTCCCACCCCACCCAACTCTCCACGTAGCTGGCGCCTCCGTAGAGGCCATCTGTCAGTGCCCGGTCGGCTATGTTGCGGTATCTTTCGGCCGGAGGCTGCTGATAGGTAACCTTTGCTCCTATGGCCTTGCTGGGTTCGGCCTGCGGCAAGAAGCGCTTGAGGTACAGGTCGCAGTAGTCGGCCGGGCTGTTGTTGCGTTCGTTCAGGCTCTTTACGCCGAAGCGGATGCACAGCTCCCTGAAGGTTGCCACTTTGCGGCGGATGCCGTCGGTATCGCCTCCTCGGCGCGTGCGGGCAATCTCCAGCTCGGCGTACATAATGGGCAGCCGGCTCAGCTGCACGCGACTTAGCAGCACGCTGTCGGCCTTCACGGCCGCTTCTGCTTCGTCGAAGAGTTCTTGATAGCGCTTCATGCAGCGGTCGTTGAGCATGCCCTGCTTGTGCGAAATGGGCGAGTCGTAAATCCACAACGGTGCCTCGCCGGCCAGCAAGGCGCCCTCCCGCACCTTTAGGTATTGGTAGATGGCGGGCGCGGCGGCACCGTAATAGCCGCGGAGGAAGGTGTGCGTGAGAGAATCTGCGTTCATATCGGGGTTCCACATCAGCTTGCCGATGAGGTAGCCGCGCAGCTCGGCGAAGTCTGTTCCGCGTGTTCCGTTCACCTGTTCGAACAGCATGTTGGCGTTGTGGCTGCGGAATATGCGCATGTTAGGCCGCAGCACGTGCAGGTTGGGGAATGGAGCAACCATGTTGTCGAAGTTTATTCCGTAGTCCCAAACAAAGATGTTGCGCGATATCTTGGCCCATCCGTCGATGGCTTTCATGAACTCCCGCCCGCTTGCATTGTCGGTAAGCGGCACCTCGCGGCGGCAGTCGATGCTGCAGAGCATGATGTTCACGTTGGGCAACGGCCGCACATGGCGCGGCGGCTGCATGGAGAAAAGGTAGGCGAGGGTGGAGAATTCCTTGTCGGGAAAGCGCCTGGCGAGCTTGTTCATGAAGTGGATGATGGGCCCGGAGGGCGACCCTTCGGCCTCTTCCAGCCTGCGGCAGGAGGGGCATTGGCAGTTGGTATTGTTGCCGTCGTTCTGACTCACGGATATCATCTTCATGCCCGGATGAGCGCGGAAGATGCTGTCAATCTTGTTACAGGCGGCCTCGAACACCTCTGTATTGGTGAGGCACCACTGCGAGTGGTCGCCGGGCTGCCGCTTGCCGTTAATCATCGAGTACCATTCCGGGTGCCGGCGGCCATATTGACTGGCCGGCAGCAGCTGGTTGAAGGTGTGCACCCACAGGTTTCCGGCAAACATCTGGTCGGGTTCCTCCAGCCCGTACCAGGCGCGATAGTCGGCATCTTCGGTGCCGTAACTCTGCGTTTGGCGGTAGCGGAAGGCCGGAGTCTCGGCCCAGTCGATGGCCGGCAGTACGACGGTTTGCCGCCGCGGAGCCTGCCACACGTTGCGGGCAAAGTAGTCGCAGCCCAGGTATCGCTCCAGCAGATGCACCACTCCGAGCAGCGAACCCTTGTCGCCACCGCTGCTGATGGTCATCCTCCCGTCGCTGCAACGTATGTGGAAGCCGTCCTCACCTGCCCTTTCGGTGCGGCCGCTTATCACAACATCGCCCCTGCGGGCATCCTTCACGGAGCCCACTGTGGGCAGCCGGGTGCCCGATATGCGGCCAATGAACTTGTTGAGCAGCTGTGCCGCCGAGGCGTCAGCGGCGTTGCGGGCATCGAATACGATGCGGGCTTTGGGCTTGCCTTGCGCTGTGAGCGTTATCTGTGCAGGCAACTGCAGGCACTGCAGCAGCACGAAGAGCAGGGCGGAGAGTGTTTTCTTGTTCATGACGGTTGGTGTTTGGGTTTGCGGATGGGGCCGACCGGCGCCGGCGCCCTGCAAATATACGAAAATTGATGCGATTATTTGCCCGTCCATGATATTTATCTTAACTTTGCCGTACAATCAAAGCAACGCATCATGAAAAAGTATCTTGTCCTCCTGCTGGCCCTGTTCGTTTCGGCAGGTATCCATGGCCAGCAGTCGCGAAAGGACTTCCGGCGCGACATCAACATCTCCGGCAGCAACTATTATGCTTACCCCGGGCCGCAGAAAAAGCAGCTTACACCGGCCCCGGAGGGCTACAAACCCTTCTATATCAGCCATTACGGGCGCCACGGCTCGCGCTATCTTATCGGCACGAAGGACTACGACCAGCCTTATCTTACGCTGCTCCGGGCCGACAGCCTGGGCAAACTGACCGTGAAGGGGAAGGAAGTTTTGCAGAAAGTAAGCCTCATTCGCGACGAAGCCAGGGGCCGAGACGGCGAGCTGACCCAGCGAGGCGCCGAGCAGCACAAGGACATCGCGCGCCGCATGTACGAGCGTTTTCCGGAGGTGTTTGCCGGCTCCGCCAACGTTGATGCCAAGAGTACGGTCGTTATTCGCTGCATTCTCTCGATGGAGAACGCCCTGCAGCAGCTGCTCGTCATGAACCCGCAGCTGCGCATCAGGCACGATGCAAGCTACCACGACATGTACTACATGAACTATGACGACACGCTGCTGGTGAGCGAGAAACGGCGTCCGGAGGCCCGCAAGGCCTACGACGACTTTGCCCGCCGCCACGAGAACTACCGCCACCTGATGCAGGTTCTCTTCAACGACGAGGCCTACTGGCAGCATGAAGTAAAGGGGCAGCGCCTGTGCGACCAGCTTTTTAAGCTGGCCAGCAACGTGCAGAGCACCGAACTGAGGCACAAGCTGTCGCTCTACGACATCTTTACATTCGACGAGATGTACGACAACTGGCTCTGTGGTAACGCCTGGTGGTACATTGCCTACGGCCCCTCACCGCTCACGGAGGGCCGCCAACCCTTCGTGCAACGTAACCTCCTGCGCAAGATAATCAGCGAGGCAGACAGCTGCATCGCACTGCCCAAGCCCGGTGCCACGCTGCGTTTCGGCCACGACACCATGGTTATGCCCCTCACGTGTCTGCTCGACATCAACGGTTATGGTAAGCAGATAGCCGACTTGGAACGGCTGGACGACGAGCAATGGTACGACTATCGCATCTTTCCCATGGCCTGTAACCTGCAGTTTGTGTTCTATCGAAGGTCGCCGGACGACAGAGACGTGCTCTTCAAAGTGCTGCAGAACGAGGACGAGGCCACGCTGCCAATAGCCACTGACTGCGCCCCCTACTACCACTGGAAGGACTTCCGAGAGTTCTATCTCAACAAGATTGACGCGTATGAAGCAGAAAGGAGAGCCCGTTAGGCCCTCCTTTTTTGATGTTAAGGAAGTTAAGGAAGATACCGTTCGCTGCTTTTTTAAGAAGTTAAGGAAGTTAAAGAAGATACCGTTCGCTGCGCTCACTGGGTAGTTGAAGCCAATAGTCAGGGGGCTTTAACTTTGCGATGGGGGGGTTGGAGATATGGTTCAGCAACTTTCGACACTTGTCGCACGGTTATTTGACAGTTGTCACATGGTTGTTCGACAGGTGTCGAAAGTTGTTAGGTGATGGGTGTTGGGGGAGCGGGTGATGGGTGTTGGGTGGCTGGGTGATGGGTGTTGGGTGGCTGGGTGATGGGTGTTGGGTGACGGGTGAATACGAATAAGGCGGCGGGAGAGGGGTTCTCCTGCCGCCGGTTTTATTTCATGGTAATGATGATGGTGGTCTTGGAGGCGGTGTAGGCATTGTCCTCGCTGTAGCGGAGGGTGTAGATGCGCTCCTTGCCGGGCTGGTGCGTAACGAGTGTAAGGGTGGTTGTGTCGCCCTCCTTGTGCTCCATCCAGGTGCCGCTGTTCTTCTCCTGTGCGAATGCACGGCGCATGGAGCGCGTGTGCTGGCCGCTGAGCGTGAGCGTCTTGACCACCATCTGCACGGCCCGAGTTTTGGGATTGCGCTTTACTACGGTGGTGAACGAGCCGCTGCCTATGATGGAGTAGTGGTCTACCAGCTCGTCTATCTTGTTCTGTGCCGATGCTGCCAGCCACGCGAGCAGGCAGAGGCAGAGTGTACAGATGGTTCTTTTCATTGGGCTGAGGCTTGTTGTATTTCGCGTTTAATACGGTCGGCTTCGGCGAGAGTCTGCTCTATCGTGGGCTTCATCTCGCTCAGGTTGTCAATCCGGCGACCGTTTACTATCATGTAGCTGCCCTCGTATTGGCGCGCCAGCAGTTGCTGGGTGTGCTGTTGCCACAGGCCTGCGGCGGTGATGAGTACTACCAGCGAGGCTGCTGCACCCACGGCCCAGCGCAGCAGCAGGGGCTTGCGGCGGCCTTGATGCAGGGCAGCAGGCGGCAGCGAGACGGCCTGCAGGTCGGCAAAGAGGTCGCGGTAGGGCTGCAGAGAGGCCGGCAGGGGCCCGTGACTGAAGTAGTCGTAGAGCCTGCTCTCTTCCTCCAGCGAGGTTTCTCCGTCGAAGAACTTGCCGATAAGGGTTCTGATATCTTCCTGTTTCATTGTCTTTGTTCTTTTAGATATTGGTCTCTCACGGCCTGGCGGGCACGGCTCACGGCCTTGCGTACGGCCGTTTTGGTGCAGCCGGTTAGGCGTGCAATGTCGCTGTACTCCATGCCCTGCAGGTGCCGAAGCCGCAGGATGACCTGCTGCCGGGCCGGAAGAGCGTCGATGATGCGCATCATGCGGTCTATGTGAGCTTGCTCCGTGCGCTCATCTCCGCCGTCGGCGGCATCCTCGGCAGAGAGAGATTGTACGGGCGGATGCCGCCTCAGCCGGTCGAGAGAGAGGTTACGGGTGAGCACGGAGGCCAGTGGCAGCAGCGGTGGACGGAGCTCCGGGCACATTGTCCAGAGCTTTAGCAGGGCGTCCTGCACGATGTCTTCGGCGTCGTTGCGGCTCTTCAGGTAGCCTGCAGCTATGCCGACGAGCTTCTCGCGGCATCCTCGGGCCTCCTGCTGGAACTCCTCTTTGGTCATTGTCTTGCTGCTTTATTGCTTCGGGTTGCGGGCTTTAGGGTGGCCGGCGGTCAGTACCTGTTCAGGTTCTTGGTATCTATCTTGGCCACGCCGTTGGTGGTTATGTTCGTGTCATCTGCCGACCCGGCAATGGTAAACTTGTCTACGCCGCTGTTGTGGGCCGTCAGCCGTCGGCAGTCAACGTTGATGTTGCTGGTTCCGCTGCCGCTGTTGTGTATGCTGATGCTGCCACCCTTGAAGTTGAGCGTGAGCCTCGATACACCCGAGTTGTGCACTTCCAGCTCGTTGGCATTGGCCGTCAGGGTGCAGTTACCTATGCCGCTGTTGTGCAGCTCGGCCTTCTTGGCGGTCACGGTACCGCTGAAGGTGAGCGTGCCGGAGTTGGAGTAGCCCAGCTGCCGGCACTCTACGCGGCCCAGCGTGATGGTTCCCACGCCGCTGTTACGAAGTCCGAAGTCGCCTGCTTTTACCGTTTGGGCCTCCAGGTTGAGCATTCCGCTGTTGCGGATGGCATTGAGATGAGGCGCCGTAATGTCGAGTCGGAGCCGCTGCACGTACGCTTCCCTGCCGTTAGACTTATGGCTGCGCAGGTACAGGGTGCCGTCTTTTACGTACAGGTGGTGAATCGTGCTGTCGTAGTTCCATGCCTTCACGCTGCAGACAGGGCCCTGAATGTAGCGCACAGTGACCAGGATGGCGTTGTTGATGGCACTGAAGCCGGTCAGCGGTAGCGTGACGGAAGAGCCTTGGGTGTAGTCGGTTTCTTTCTGTTTGGCGGCTCCTGCCGTGAGCGTAAGCAGCAGGCAGAGCAGCAGTAGGGTAGAGATTTGCTTTTTCATACGTGTGAGTTTAAATCCGTTCTTCTACAGGCAGTACGCCGGCAGGCGGCTTTTGTGACACAAAAATAGTTATATTTTTTGAGAAGAAACCATTTTTCAGTATCTTTGCATACTGCCACCCGCGCTGCCGAGGCAGTGCAGCAGGCGGCAAACAGGCACCAAACCAGACAGAAAGAGAAACGAAACATGGCAAAAAATGACAAGGGGCTGACCCCGATGATGAAGCAGTTCTTCTCCATGAAGGCCAAGCATCCGGACGCATTACTGCTGTTCCGCTGCGGCGACTTCTACGAGACATACTGCGACGATGCCATCGAGGCGGCCAAGATACTGGGCATTACGCTCACCCATCGCAACAATGGAGCCTCGGTGGGAACGGAGATGGCGGGCTTTCCTCATCATGCCTTGGACACTTATCTGCCCAAACTTATCCGCGCAGGCAAGCGGGTTGCCATCTGTGACCAGCTGGAGGACCCGAAGAAAAAGCGTGAACAGATAAAGGGAAAGAAGGGACTCACGGAGATGGACAAGATGGTGAAGCGCGGCATTACCGAACTGGTAACGCCGGGCGTGGCCATGAGCGACAACGTACTTAACTACAAGGAGAACAACTTCCTGGCTGCAGTACACTTCGGAAAGGGTGCCTGCGGGGTGAGTTTCCTGGACATTTCGACCGGTGAATTCCTGACTGGAGAGGGCACGTTCGACTATGTTGAGAAGCTGCTCGGCAACTTCTCGCCCAAGGAAGTGCTCTATGACCGGGCCCGCAAGCAAGACTTTGAGCGCTACTTCGGCACCCGCTACTGCGTTTTTGAGCTCGATGACTGGGTCTTTACCGAGCAAAGTGCACGCCAGAAGCTGCTCAAACACTTCGGCACCAAGAACCTCAAGGGCTTCGGGGTGGAACATCTGAAGAGCGGCATCATAGCCTCCGGCGCCATCATGCAGTACCTGGAACTAACCCAGCACACGCACATAGGCCACATAACGGCCCTCTCGCGCATCGAAGAAGAGCGCTTCGTGAGGCTCGACAAGTTCACCATACGCTCCTTGGAGCTGCTGCAACCCATGCAGGAAGACGGCTCCTCGCTGCTCGATGTCATAGACCGAACGGTCACGCCCATGGGCGGACGCATGCTCAAACGGTGGCTCGTGTTCCCGCTGAAGGACGTTAAAGCCATCACGCAGCGGCAGGACGTGGTGGAATATTACTTCAAGGAGCCCGAGTTCAGGCAGCTGGCAGACGAGCAGCTGCACCGCATCGGCGACCTGGAACGCATCATCTCCAAGGTCGCGGTGGGACGTGTGTCGCCGCGCGAGGTGGTGCAGCTCAAGCATGCACTTACCGCCACGGCCCTTATAAAGACAGCTTGCCTCTACGCGAAGGACGAGAGTTTGAAGCGTATAGGCGAGCAGATGAGCCTCTGCGAGAGCCTGCGCGACCGCATAGAGCATGAAATCGTGGCCGATCCTCCACAGCTTGTAAACAAGGGAGACGTAATAGCAAGCGGCTACAATGCCGAACTCGACGAGCTCCGCAGCATCTCCCGAGGCGGCAAGGACTACCTGATGAAGATACAGGAGCGCGAAACAGCGCAAACGGGCATAACGAGCCTGAAGGTTGGTTACAACAACGTGTTCGGCTACTACTTAGAAGTACGCAACACGTTCCGTGACAAGGTGCCCGCCGACTGGGTGCGCAAGCAAACCCTGGCACAAGCAGAACGCTACATAACCCAGGAACTCAAGGAGTACGAAGAGAAGATACTGGGCGCCGAGGAGAAGATACTGGAGCTCGAGACGCGCCTCTTCGGCGAGCTGGTAACGGCCATGCAGGAGTTCATTCCGCAGATACAGATAAACGCCAACCTCATAGCAAGGCTCGACTGTCTGCTCTCTTTCGCCAAAACCTCGGAAGAGTACGGCTACGTGAGGCCCGTGGTAGACGAAACGGATGTGCTCGACATCCGGCAAGGACGCCATCCCGTTATCGAAAACCAGCTGCCCGCAGGAGAGCGATACGTGCCCAACGACATCCTGCTGGACACCGAGAAGCAGCAGATAATTATCATTACAGGCCCCAACATGGCCGGAAAAAGCGCCCTGCTGCGCCAAACGGCGCTCATCGTGCTGCTCTCGCAGACGGGTTGCTTTGTGCCCGCAGAGCGCGCCAGGATAGGTGTGGTGGACAAAATCTTTACCCGCGTGGGCGCTTCTGATAACCTCTCGCTCGGCGAATCCACCTTCATGGTGGAGATGACCGAGGCTTCCGACATCCTGAACAACGTCACTCCGCGCTCGCTCGTGCTCTTCGACGAGCTCGGAAGGGGAACTTCAACCTACGACGGCATATCCATCGCCTGGGCCATCGTGGAGTATCTGCACGAGCATCCCAAAGCCCGTGCCCGCACGCTCTTCGCCACCCACTACCACGAACTTAACGAGATGGAGAAGAACTTCAGCCGTATCAAGAACTACAACGTAAGTGTCAAGGAGGTTGACGGTAAGGTCATCTTCCTGCGAAAGCTCGAACGGGGCGGCTCCGAGCACTCTTTCGGCATCCACGTGGCCGAGATAGCGGGCATGCCCAAGTCCATCGTCAGGCGTGCCAACGTGATACTGAAGCAGCTCGAGGCCGACAATGCCCAGGTGGGCACCGTGGGCAAGCCCAGCGTAAAGCACCTCGAAGAGAGTAGGGAGGGCATGCAGCTGAGCTTCTTCCAGCTCGACGACCCCGTTCTCTCGCAGATACGGGACGAGATACTGGGGCTCGACGTCAACAACCTAACGCCCGTTGAGGCCCTCAACAAGCTCAACGACATCAGGCGGATACTAACCGGAGGAGAGTAGGGCGGGCGCTCCGGCCGGCCGGAAACGCAGCAAAAAACGGACAGCAGTTGTGCAGCAGCACGGCTCCTGTCCGTTTCCGTTTATCTGAAAGGCCCCGTTCAAGCCTCTTGAAGGATAGCTCCAAGGCCGCTGAATGCCACCTCCAAGCGCCTTGAAGCTATGCTCCAACGAGATGGTTTGCTATCAGTCTGGTTTTCAAATACTTACAGCACTATCCCAAATAGGCATCAGAAAGCCCCTTTCAGCCTCGTTGCAACCCGAGCGGTTGTGCGGAGCGGCTACTTGGATAGTGGTGTTTGGTGGCAGGTTTGCAGCGGTGCTGTTGGTGAATATGTGTTGTACGGTCAAGCTGCTTGGTTCATCATCCCCTCCT
>LAHS01002273.1_pt1 | contig 24316 bp, 20 predicted proteins | sample 329651 | NCBI WGS metagenome assembly LAHS01 (sample SAMN03275699, study PRJNA271635) | activated sludge metagenome | isolation source: sample C-1 Sludge from hydrolytic chamber (first chamber) of Anaerobic... | reverse complement strand
GCAGAGCGGCTCGTAGTCCGCAGCCTCCTCGGGCTCGCGGTCGAACTCCGCGTAGCACTCACTCGTCACGCCGCCCTCGGTGCGAGGCATCACGAGCACGACGTGCAGGCCCACGAGCTCGGGAAAGGTCTCGGCGAGCACGTCGCCGGCACCGACCATGAGACTCGGCACGGGATTGAGGAAGAACGCCACGTCGGCACCCACGCGCCTGGCCGTCTCGACGACGCGGCTGTCGAGGGGGTCGACGTCCCAGCGCTGCGCGAGCGCGCGGAGCACGGCGGCGGCGTCGGCGGACGACCCGCCCAGCCCCGCTCGCTCGGGGATGCGGTCGACGATGCTGATGCTCACGTCGGGTCGGACGCCAAGGGCCTCGCCCAGGAGGCGCGCTGCCCGATAGGCCGTCGTCTTCTCGGCGGGAACCGCCAGCGCAGGCTCGTGGCGCACGATCAGCTCGTCAGCGTCCTCGACGACGAGGCTGTCCGTCGGCTCGACGGGCAGCATGACGGAGTCAACGCGGTGATAGCCGCGCTCGTCCTTCTCGACATGCACGCCGAGATGCAGGTTGAGCTTGCATGGGGTGGTGACGACCTGACGGCCTGGCATGGGGCGCCGGCGGTGCTACTCGTCGATGTTGGAGAAGTCGAGCAGACGCTCGCCCGTGTTGGTGTCGTAGAGCTCGATGGTACCCGTGAGAATGTCCACGTACTGGTAGGACTGGCGCGCGGTGCGGCCTCGACGCTCCTCGACCTCGATCACGAACAGCGAGGGGTGCGCGTTGACGAGGGTGCCCGTGCGCTCGACGATGCGAGACCTGCCCATGTTTGCGCGAACCTTCAGCCGCTGACCCTGAAGCGTCGTAAGCTCCTCGCGAATCTGGTCAACGCGGTTGACGGGCGGTATCTCGTTTTCCATCAGTGTCCTCCGACGCCCTCTGCGGGCGAAATTGGCCTATTTCACCGAAGAGCTATCCTACGCTCATAAAATAATGCTAACAAGCCGTTCGGGCATACCGACACGACAAGACCACGAGTCTGCAGGCGACGGGATCACATATGCAGCCACCTCGAGGCCCCGTGCTACACTGCCACCAGTCATCCGTCGGCAGGAGCCAGCCATGAACAAAGCGCGTGTTGATAAGGTCCTCAAAAACCTCGGCGAGATGGGCCTCGAGCAGGTCATCGTCTCCGACCCCCTGTCCATCTTCTGGCTCACCGGCTACTACACCGAGCCGTACGAGCGCTTCTTCGCCCTGTTCCTCGCCACGGGACGCGCTCCGGTGCTCTTCTGCAACCGCCTCTTCCCCGACGCCCACGCCAACTGCGAGAACGTGGTCGTCTTCTCGGACACCGACGACCCCGTGCCGCTCGTCTCGGCCATCATCCGTCACGACGCCCCGCTCGGCGTGGACAAGGACCTCGCCGCCCGCTGGCTCGTGCCGCTCATGTCCGCGGGGGCGGCGAGCTCGTTCGTGCTCGGGTCCCGAGCCGTCGACGACGCCCGCTCGGTGAAGGACGCCCGCGAGCAGGATCTGATGCGCGCCGCGTCCGCCACCAACGACCGGGCGATGGCCTGGCTCGTGGAGCAGGCTGTCCCGGGCGTGACCGAGGCGAGCATCGCCGAGCGGCTCCTCGCGGAGTACCGCTCGCTCGGCGCCGAGGACCATTCCTTCTCGCCGATCGTGAGCTTTGGCGCCAACGCCGCCGACCCGCACCACTCGCCCGACGACACGGTGCTGCGTCCGGGAGACCCCGTCCTCTTCGACGTGGGCTGCAAGCAGAGCGCCTACTGCTCCGACATGACGCGCACGTTCTTCACCGCCGAGCCCACCGAGCACCAGCGCCGCGTGTACGAGACCGTGCGCGCAGCCAACGAGGCCGCAGAGGAGCTCGTGCGTCCGGGCGTCACGTTTGCCGAGATAGACCATGCCGCAAGGTCGATCATCGAGGACGCGGGCTGGGGCGAGTACTTCACGCACCGGCTGGGGCACCAGATCGGCCTCGTGGACCACGAGCCGGGCGACGTCTCGAGCACCCACGACGAGCCCGTCCGCCCTGGGCAGATCTTCTCCATCGAGCCCGGCATCTACCTCCCGGGCGACGTCGGCGTCCGCATCGAGGACCTCGTCATCGTGACTGACGGCGGCTGCGAGGTGCTCAACTCCTACCCCAAGGGGCTCACGGTCCTGTCCGTGTAGAGCGAAGGGCCGCACCGGAGACGATCCGATGCGGCCCTTGTCGTGTCTTTGGGACGAACCCCCGGCTGGCGAGAGGGACTACGCCACGGGGCACTTGGAGAGCGCGGCCTCGTCGGCGACGACGACGCAGTTGCGGTGGAGCTGCAGGATCGACGCGGGGCAGCGCGGGTCGATGTTGCCGTAGACCATGTCGTACACGGCCTGCGCCTTGTTGGCGCCGCTCGCCAGGATGAGGATCATGCGTGCGTCCATGATGGTCTGGATGCCCATCGAGAAGGCCTGGCGCGGAACGTCCTCCTCGTGCTCGAAGAGGCGCGAGTTGGCCTGGATGGTGCTCTCGGTGAGGTCGACGCAGTGCGTGCCCTTGGCGAAGTGGTCGTCGGGCTCGTTGAAGCCGATGTGGCCGTTGACGCCGATGCCGAGGAGCTGCAGGTCGGGGTAGCCGGCGGCCGCGACCATCGCATCGTAGGCGGCGCACATCGCGGCGGCGTCCGTGGCGGTGCCGTCGGGCACGTGGGTGTTCTCGAGCTTGATGTTGATGTGGTCGAAGAAGTTGTCGCGCATGAAGTAGTGGTAGCTCTGCGGGTTGTCGTCGGAGAGGCCGCGGTACTCGTCGAGGTTGAACGACGAGACGCTGGAGAAGTCCAGGTCGCCCTTCTCATACCATTTGATGAGCTGCTTGTACGTGCCTTGGGGCGTCGAGCCCGTGGCGAGCCCGAGCACGGTATCGGGCTTGAGGATGACCTGCGCTGATACGATGTTCGCTGCCTTGCGGCTCATGTCGTCGTAGTCTGCGGTCCGAACGATTCTCATGTGTTCCTCCCTTGTCCGTCGGGCTTCTCGCCCGACCCTTCCCTCGTCTCGGCACATCCCTCGGGCATGCCGCTTACGCCAACTTCTTGGCCAGGTCCTCCAGCGCATGGAAGCGGTGCGAGATGGCGTTCTTCTCCTCCAGCGTGAGCTCGGCCATGGTCTTGCCCGGCGTGTCGTCGGGCAGGAAGAGCGGGTCATAGCCAAAGCCGTTGTCGCCACGACGCTCGAAGCCGATGCGCCCCTCGCAGTCACCGTTGCCGAAGAGCACCTCCTCGCCGTCCTCGTCGCGGCCGACGAAGACCACGCTCGAGTGGAAGCGCGCGGTGCGCTCTGCCTCGGGCACGTCCGCCAAGGCGGCCTCGAGCTTGTCGTTGTTGGCGGCATCGTCGCCGTGCTCGCCTGCCCAACGGGCCGAGAAGACGCCCGGCGCTCCGTGGAGGGCGTCCACGCAGAGGCCGGAGTCGTCGGCGATGGCCATCTTGAGTCCGGTCTCGTCGAGCGCCGCACGGGCCTTGATGAGGGCGTTGTCGACGAAGCTGTCGCCGTCCTCCTCGGGGTCGGGGAAGTCCCCGAGCTCGCCGAGGGCAACGAAGCGCATGTCGGACAGGACGGGCGAGAGGATCGCCTCGATCTCGACGACCTTGTGAGCGTTGCCGGTTGCGACGACGACCGTCCCGTCGGGGTCGAGCGTCGAGATGTCGATGCCTGCCATGAGTCCTCCTCTAGCCACGAAAGCCCGTGACCTGGTTCTGTATGTCAACGAGTCGCGCGATGGCCGTCTGCCCCATGTCGAGCAGGTCGTCGAGCTGGCCGCGATCGAGAAGCGCGCGCTCCCCCGTGCCCTGCACCTCCACGATGCCGCCCGTGTCGGTCCCGACGAGGTTCATGTCGACGTCGGCGTGGGAGTCCTCGGGATAGTCGAGGTCGAGAAGGAGCTCCCCGCCCACGACCCCCATCGAGATGGCCGCGACCTGCCCCGTGAGCGGCAGGCGGTTGAGCTTGTTGGCGTTCACGCGGGCCATGAGGGCCTCGTAGAGCGCGACCCAGGCGCCCGTGACGGACGCGGTGCGCGTGCCGCCGTCCGCCTGGATCACGTCGCAGTCGATGGTGACCGTGAGGTCCTCGATCTTGTCGAGGCGCGTGACGGCGCGGAGGCTTCGCCCGATGAGGCGCTCGATCTCCATCGAGCGGCCCTTGCGCCCCTTGTACTCCCGTGGCGTGCGTCGCGTGCCTGCCGCCGGCAGCATCGCGTACTCGGCCGTGACCCAGCCGGCGTGGGCTCCCTTCCGCCAGGCCGGAACGCCGTCCTCAATGGTCGCCGAGCAGAGCACGCGCGTGTCGCCGAACTCAGCGAGGCACGAGCCCCCGGCGTTCTTCATCACATGCGGAGTGAGGGTGACGGGTCTCATCTCGTCAGCCGCGCGATCGAACGAACGCATGCCAACTCCTCTCGTAGGTCTCGACCAGCGTACCACGTCCCGAGAAAAAGGGCTATCTACCTGCGATGTTATAACAGTATGCCCTCGCTCGGGGACGCCCGCGAGACCGTTGGGGGCCTTCTCGCCGCAGCACGCTCGTCGTCCATGAAAAAGGCCCGGCGATGCCGGGCCCCAATCGGCTCATGGTGGGCGATGACGGATTCGAACCGCCGACCTTGTGCGTGTAAGGCACCTGCGCTAGCCACTGCGCCAATCGCCCGTCCTTGGCGAGTTTATCACAGGAGCGGGATATACTTAGCCGCATGAATACCACTCTTGCATCCCTCGTCAAGCTCCTTGACGAGAAGGGCCTCCTCGCGGCCACGCGCAACGTCACTCCCGAGAACGCCGAGACGCCCGTCTCGGGCGTCGACTGCGACTCGCGCGTTCCCTGCGCCGGTCACGTCTTCGTCTGCAAGGGGCGGGCGTTCAAGCCCCAGTACCTCTCCATCGCGCTGGGGAAGGGGGCCGTCGCCTACCTCTGCGACGAGGAGCACGCCGACGAGCTCGAGGCCGTCGCCCCGGGCGTACCCGCGCTCGTGAGCTCCGACCTGCGGCCGGCCATGGCCTACGCCGCCGCCGAGGCCTTCGACCGCCCCGACCACAAGATCAAGGTCATCGGCATCACCGGGACCAAGGGCAAGTCGACGGTCGCCTACATGCTCCGCGCCATTCTCGACGGCGATGAGCCCTACGAGCACACGGGCATTCTCGGCAGCATCGAGACCTTTGACGGCATCGAGCGCGAGGAGAGCCACAACACCACGCCCGAGGCCCCCGACCTCTGGCGACACCTCTACAACACCTACGAGTCCGGCCTCGAGTACATGACCATGGAGGTGGCGAGCCAGGGTCTGAAGTACGATCGCGTCCTCGGCCTCGACCTCGGCATCGCCTGCTTCCTCAACATCGGGCGCGACCACATCTCGCCGGTCGAGCACCCCGACTTCGAGGACTACTTCCAGAGCAAGCTCAAGATCTTCGACATGGCCACGGTCGCCGTCGTCAACCTCGACACCGACCTTCTCGACCAGGTCATGGCACGTGCCGAGAAGTGCGAGCGAGTGGTCACCTTCTCCGCCACCCGCCATGACGCCGACGTCTGGGCGGACCACATCGAGTCGCTCTACGGGCTCGTGCAGTTTGCCGCGCATACGCCCAGCTGGACGGGGCCCGTGGTCCTGGCCATGCCCGGTCTCTTCAACGTGGACAACGCCCTCGCGACGATCGCCATCTGCGAGGTGCTCGGCATCAAGGAGGAGGACATCGTCCTTCCCCTCTGCCAGGCCAAGGTGCCCGGCCGCATGGAGCTGCTCCCCACGCCCGACCGCAAGGTCACCGCGCTGGTGGACTACGCCCACAACAAGCTCTCGTACCAGCGCTTCTTCCCCTCCGTGAAGGAGGAGTTCCCCGGCTTCAGGATCGTCGCGGTCTTTGGCGCGCCCGGCGGCAAGGCCTACGAGCGTCGCACCGAGCTGCCGCAGGAGGCGGCCAAGTGGGCGGACTACCTCATCTACACCGAGGAGGACCCTGCGAACGACTCGGTCGACGAGATCTGCCAGCAGATGGCCGACGCCACGCCGGCCGGCGTCCCGTACGAGGTGATTCCCAACCGCGAGCTGGCCATCCGCCGCGCCGTCGAGATCGGCTACGGCTACGAGGAGAACGCCATCATCTGCCTTCTCGCCAAGGGAGACGAGACGCGCCAGCACGAGGGCGACGCCTTCGTGCCCTGCCGGACCGACGGCGACATCTTCCAGGAGGCCGTCCGCGACCACGGCGTGAGGCTGGACTAGGGACCCGCCACTCCTTTCAGCCTGCCAAAGGTGCCAACGCCCTTTGGCAGCCAAAGGGCCACCCTACGACGAATCGGCGTCAAAATCCGGTCAGGATCCTCAGCTGCTATTGGCACCGACCCAACTGGGCAAACGTCAACCGGACAAAAGGGGCTTTTCGGCACCCCCCAGGTAGACGGCCCGCGGCTGGTACCAATAAGCCAGAAGGATCCTTTGACCTTATTGCGGACACGCCAACTGGGCAAACGTCAGCTGGACAAAAGGGCGTTATCGGTACCTCCAGGTAGGGGGCTCGCGGCTGGTACCAATAACGTCGAAGGATCCTTTGACCTTATTGGCACCAGCCCACGACGTCGCTTCGGGTGGAAATAGAACGCATCCCGCCTGACTTCGGCGACAAAACCCCAGTCGGCACGTTCTTCTCGGCGCAGAATGTGTGTTATCAAAAGTGGACGCGCCACCATCCACGGCAACCCAGCCGCACCCCTCTACGACAAAGGGACCGAGACCTTCGTCTCGACCCCTCCGAGTCGGTGCCTGAAGCGACGACCTAGAAGTCGATGGCCTCGTCGTAGTAGCAGGCCTTGAGCAGCTTCTCCATCTCCTCCTGGGAGACCTTGCGCGGGTTGGCGCCGGTGCAGGCGTCGAGAAGCGCGTTGGCGGCGACGTTCGGGAGCTTCTCGAGGAACTCCTTCTCGTCGATGATGGAGGCGTCGGCCTTGACACCGCCCTTGCCGTAGTACCTGATGCCCTGCGGGATGTTCAGCTTGTCGTTCATGTCGCGGATGAACTGGACGGTGTTGTCGACGAGCTGCTCGTCGGTCTCGCCGGGCAGGTGGAGGATCTCGCGGGCGACGTAGGCGTAGCGCTCGGCGGCACGGGCGTCCTTGGAGTTGAACTTGATGACGCGGCCGAGGTACATGGCATTTGCGCAACCGTGGATGATGTGGTCGCCGGTGAACGCGGCGCCGGTCTTGTGGGCCATCGAGTGGACGATGCCGAGAAGGCCCGAGGAGAAGGCGATGCCGGCGATGCACTGCGCCTCGTGCATGTGCTGACGCGCGACCTTGTCGCCCGTGTAGGAGAGGGGCAGCCAGCCGGTGATCTCACGGATGCCGTGGAGCGCGTTGGCGTCAGTGAACATGGAGGCAGCGGTCGAGACGTACGCCTCGTAGCAGTGGGTCAGCGCGTCCATGCCGGTGTGCGCGCAGAGCTTGGCGGGCATGGAGTAGGTGAGCTCGGGGTCGACGATGGCGACGTCGGGCGTGATCTCGAAGTCGGCGATCGGGTACTTGATGCCCTTCTGGTAGTCCGTGATGATCGAGAAGGCCGTGACCTCGGTCGCGGTACCGGACGTCGACGAGATGGCGCAGAAGTGGGCCTTCTTGCGCAGCTCGGGGAGGCCGAAGACCTTGCACATGTCCTCGAAGGTGCACTCGGGGTACTCGTACTTGATCCACATGGCCTTCGCGGCGTCGATGGGCGAGCCGCCGCCGATGGCGATGATCCAGTCGGGGCCGAACTCGCTCATGAACTGAGCGCCCTTCATGACGGTCTCGATGGAGGGGTCGGACTCGACGCCCTCGTAGAGCCTGACCTCCATGCCAGCGGACTCGAGGTCGGCCTGGACGTCCTGCAGGAAGCCGCCACGGCGCATGGAGCTGCCGCCGGAGACGATGACTGCCTTGTGACCCTTGAAGTTCTTCACCTCGTGACGGGCACCCTCACCAAAGTACAGGTCGCGCGGATTGGTAAAACGTCCCATAAGCCACTCTCCTTCTCGTTGGCCGCCACCGATGGCGGCATCGTCAGAGGGGATGTCCCCCTCGTGAAACCAGGAACGCAAACATGAACGCCCACGCGGGAAGATGACCAGGTATTACTTGCTTCCCGGGCTCGACTCGATACGTTAGCAGAAACAATTTGGTAATAATTCGCTAATCGCATTAGCTAATCACGACCAGTTCAATGTCCCCGCGCGAGCTGAGAAAGCAGCAGGTCAGCGGGCTGGTGGCGGCAATCCTCCCCAGCCTCGCGTCACGTCGTGTGCATAGTGCCAATCTCGGTTTCAAGACGCCTGATGGCACGCCAAGCGGGCCGCACGTACGCTACCATAGGCACGAGAGAGGAGTGGCCATGGCATTCGACCCCAAACGCGAGGACTACCAGCGGCTGGCGCTGCGCTTTGCGCACGAGCTCGACGCTGGCGACCCCATGATCGCCGCGCGTTCGTTCGCCAGCTTCGGCAGGCGCTTCGCGCAGGACCGCGACTCGCTGCCGCAGTCCGACTCCGACCGCGCGTTCCACCTCGTGACGCTGGCCACCGACCTGATCGACTACCAGCTGCCCTTCGCGAGCGACGAGCAGGCCACGTCGATCGTGTCGCGCGGCCGCGAGTTTCTCGAGGAGGCCATCGCGCTCGATCCCGACTGCCACGACGCCGTGCGCATGCTCTTCTCGCCCAGCGAGGCGGCGTTCGACTCGCGCTACCTGTTCCTCAGGGAGCACGAGGATGAGGTCCGAGCCTTCTGCGAGGCGGAGGCGAAGAGCGCGGCCAACGAGGCGGGCTCCGAGCGCGCCGAGCTTGCCACCACGCTCGCCACCCGTCCCTACCTGCGCTGGCTTGCCTCCATGGCCGAGCTGGCGCTCATCTGCGGCCGCAACCTCGAGACCGTCCGCCTCTGCGAGAAGCTCCTCTCGATTGACCCGCACGACACGGCAGACGCGCGCTACACGCTCGCGCTCGCCTTTGCCAAGCTCGAGGACGACCAGGGCTACGACGCCCTCATGGCTCGCTATCCGCAGCTCTCCCCCTCCCGTCCGCCCGACGACGGCTGGGCGCTGCTCGCCAGGCTCGCACTCGCCCACAAGCGCAACGACCTCGACGAGGCGCGGCGGATCCTCTCGCGCATCGTGAAGATCTATCCCGGGTGCGAGTACGCCCTCGTGCGCCAGAGCGAGCTGCCCGACGGCGCCTTCGCGCGCATCCTCGTGACCCCCTACAGCGAGGACGAGATGATCGTCGCCATCTCGGAGTCGACCGTCCTCCTCCAGGAGGGCAACGACTTCGAGGGCCGGGGCGTCCTGGGCAGCTGGGTCTCCCGCGAGGCCACGAAGCTCGACCCCGAAGCGGCCGAGGAGGCCGTCCGTGACATGAAGGCAGCGAGGGAGGGCGGATACTAGTGGACGTCCGCGAGGAACTCGTTCAGAGGTGCGCCATTCGCAGGCGCGAGAAGATCGGGGGGCTCTCGGACGAGGGCTTCGCCGAGCTCGTGCTCGCCGTGCGAGAAGACCCTTCTGCGTTCATCGACTCCCCCGCGGAGGAGGCCTTCTCCACCTTCGCCACAGCGCTCACCGCGTACGAGCAGAACCTCGACGGAGACGAACTGCTCGACGACAGCGAGTACACCTCCACGCGCAAGCGTCGGCTGGCCTCGCTCTCCCAGGCCTGCGACAGGGCGGCGGCCATCGACCCGGGCTGCACGGACGCGCGGCTCGTCTCCATCCAGGCGCACGAGTTCGGGCCGGACGACCTTCTCGCCAGGCTCCTCGAGCTCCGCGCGGCGACGAACCAGCCCGACGTCACCGGCGACGCCTGGGACGACGTGTTCGCACGGCCGTCCCTGCGGCTCGACGCCGCCCTCGAGCGCACCTGCCTCGACGGCGCCCGGTTCAAGATGACGATCGGCTACGCGGAGGGGCTCATGGCCGCGGCGCCGACCGACGTCCTCGGCGCCCGCTACACGGCCTCGCTCGCATACGCCCGCCTCGAGGACGAGGCCGGCTTCGACGCGCTCGACGCGCGCTTCGGACGCAGGGGCAACACCTGGTCCAACCTCGCGCGCACGATCATGCTCTACAAGCTCGGCCGCATGAGCGCCGCCCGACGGGCGCTGCGCGGCTTCTGCGAACTCAGCGCCGGAGGCGCGTACGCCCTGCTCAAGCCGGAGTTCGTCGACGTGTTCCTCCCCGACCGGCCCTACGTGACCCCGTCGAGCTTCGACGAGGCGGTGCTCGCCGTGCACGAGTCGGAGCCGATCATCGCCGACGTCCCCGACTTCATCGCCTGGGCGCAGTCGCAGCCGTGGCTCGAGACGGCGGCCTCACAGTTCGCCGACAAGAACGACCTCGATTGGTAGGCAGGTCGGCCGAGCTCCGCAACTTTGCTATACTCACCTTCGCGTCCCCATCGTCTAACGGTTAGGACATCGCCCTTTCAAGGCGACGAAACGGGTTCGAATCCCGTTGGGGGCACCAAACGTACTTTCACGAACCCCCGTCTACCTGCAGCATCAGGTCGGCGGGGGTTCGTGTTCTCGAGACGAGAAGGGAGACGCGCGAGGCGTCCCCCAACCCAATTGGGCGGCAGTTCCCTGCCGAGAAACGCCTAGTCGATGTAGCGCTCGAACGCCGCGACCATGCCCTCTCCCGTGGTCTGGGAGAGGATGTCGGCCACCGCGGCCTCGTCCATGAAGATCCCCATCATGCTCTGGAGGACGGCGACCTGGTCCTCGTCGTGGGCGACAAGGCCGAGATTGACGATGAGCTGCGTCTGGACGGGATGGTCGACCATGCCAGCCATCGGCTCGAAGGGGATCGGCTCCTTCGGCCTGACGATCGCGATGTAGGGCTTGGCGATGTTCTCCGGCTCCACGTGCGGGATGGCGACCGAGATCTTCTCGAACTCGAGGCCGGTGGGATAGGCCGTCTCGCGCCGGACGATCGCGTCGTACCAGGAGTCGTTGAGGTATCCCTGCGGGGCGAGCTTCTCGCCAAGCTTCTTGAAGAAGTCGCGGAAGTCGGCTGCCTCGAAGTCGAAGTAGACGAGCTCGGGCTTGAGCAGGGACGTATCGACCTGTGACATGTTCTCCCCTTCCCTAGGCGAGCGGCCCGGAGCCGTTTGCGAAGACCTTGATGACGGAGGTGAAGTCGGCGAGCAGGCGCTCGTAGGCGGTCGTGGTCATGTCGTGCCAGTAGACCACGGCGTCCGGCGACGCGGCCTCCTTCTCGGCGACCATGGAGCGCACGGCCTCGCCCGCGAACTTGACTCCGTAGGTGTAATAGTTGATCTTGCGGATGCCGGCGTCGATGGCCTTTCGGTAGTCGTCGTCCGAGACGCCCGAACCGCCGTGCATGACGAGAGGAACGCTCACGCGGCTGCGAATCTCGGAGAGGACGTCGAAGTTGAGGTGCGGCTCGCCCTTGTAGATGCCGTGGACGGTTCCGAAGGAGCAGGCGAGAATGTCGAGGCCCGTCTCGTTGATGAAGTCCCTGGCCTGGTCGGGGTCGGTGTAGGTCGCGCCGGACTCCTCGGCGGTGCCGCCCTCGTCACGGGCGCCCGCCTCGCGGGAGCCCATCGACCCGAGCTCGCACTCGAGGCCGGCGCCAAAGCCCGCGCACATGTCGGCGGCGCGCTGCGAGTTGGCGACGTTCTCCTCAAAGGGGAGGAAGGACCCGTCGAACATGGCGCCCGTGAAGCCCAGCTCGAGGGCGCGGCGCATGTAGGAGAGGTGCTCGCAGTGGTCGAGGTGCACGCAGACCAGGGCGCTCGAGCGCTCGGCGAGCTTGACGAGCGTGGGTCCCATGTAGTCGAGAGGCGCGAACGGGTCGTGGCCCTCGGCGTGCGAGAGGATCACGGGCAGGCCGGTCTCCTCGGCGGCGTCGAGCGCCGCTCGCGCGGCCTCGAGGCTCGGGGTGTTGAACGATGCGATCGCCATGTTGTTCTGCTCGGCGATGGCGCAGATGTCAGATAGGTTGACGAGCATGTCTTCTCCTCGGAAGTCGTGGGTCTACTCGGCCGACGCGGCAGCGGCGGCGGCCTCGGCGTCCTGCTCGTCGAGCGTATGCTGGCCGTAGCGATGGAACACGGCGACGGCCTCCGCCACCTCGGCGTCGGTCATCTCGGCCATGGACAGGCCGGTGGAGAGGGCCACGCTCACGGTCTTGGCAGCCTCCTCGAGGTACACGCACGAGAAGAGCGCCTGGCGCATGTCGCGGCCGACGGCGATGACCCCGTGGTGCTTGAGGACGACCGCCAGCTGGTCGCCGATGGCCTCGACCGCCTGGACGCCCATGGAGAGCGAGCCGGGGTCGCCGTAGTCGGCGACTCGGCAGGGCCCCTCGACGGCGTTGGCCATCGTCGAGAGGTTGCAGGGAATCTCGTCCATGACGAGGCCGAGTCCCGTGGCGTACGGCTGGTGCGTGTGGATGACGGCGTTGACCTTCGGCATCTTCTTGAGGATGTAGAGGAGCGCCTCCGTGTCGACCGAGGGCTTGCGCTCGCCCTCGACGACGTTGCCGTCCATGTCGACCACGAGCACGTCGTCGGCCACCATGTCGTCGTAGATCATGCCCGAGGGAGTGACGAGCACGAGCCCGTCCTCCATCCGTGCGCTCACGTTACCGCCCGACAGCGCGACGAGACCGTATCGATCGAGCTTGAGCGCCGTGTCCAGAACCTGCTGCTTTTCCTTCTCGTACATGTGATGCCTCACTCCCCCGTATCTTCAGGACCCCCCACGGCAGCGTCCGTCTCGTGCCCGCGACGCCGCCGACGTCTCTTCTGCTTCTTCTCCGCCCGCTCTCGCTCCTGGACGGCCTTGATCTTGTCCGCGTTGTCGATGTACTCCTGGTTGACGTTGCGCGCGCGAGCCTTGATCGAGTCGGGATGCACCCGATACTCGAGGTCGCACAGGTAGTCAAAGAGCTCGCGGCTGTCGTTGAACATCTTGGTGGGCACCCAGTAGCGTCCCCTCACGAGCGAGTGGTCGTTCACGCGCACGTAGGTCTTGCCGGAGCTCGGGAACGGCCGCACGAGAAAGGTCGTGAGCTCCGAGATGACGTAGGTGTCGCTTCGGCCGTAGCCCGAGAAGGTGATGGTGCCGGCGTCCTCGTCGACGATGACCTTCTCGGGGTTCGACAGCGAGACGAACGTGTTCCACACCTGGTAGAAGCAGACGACGCCCACGACGACGGCGAGCTCCGTGCCCAGGCCGGCGCCCGTGACCGCCATCCAGACGCAGGCGGCGAGAAGCACCGCGCAGACCACGCCGACGGCCGTGACCTCGATGTGATAGAACGGCGGCTCGTACACGAAGGTCCTCTTCATTGCCCTCCTCGAAAAAGCTGGGGCCCGCACGGTTGGTGCCAGGCCCCAGTGCGTTGCGAATGACCGCGGAATAGCTGGTTGGTCGAGCTCTACGCCTCGGCGTTCTCGGCGGTGTGGAGGTCGGAGGCCTCCTTGAGGATGCGCTTGCGGTTCCACGCTGCCAGGACGATGGCGAGGGCGGCGATGGCGATCATGCCGATGCCGTTGCCGATGGTGCCGATGCGGGTGATGAGCCAGGTCAGCGGGTTGGCGCCGTCGCAGATCGAGGAGATGGCGGTTGCGCTGCCCATGTCGAACTGGACGTTCTGCGCCGCGGTGGTGATGAGCGGGCTGAGGTCGGTCGCGATGTAGAGGCCGATGGTCAGGACGATGATGCCGATGATGATGCCGCGGAAGCCGTTGTTGTGAACGACCGGGGTGATGAGGACGAACATCCAGGGGATGACGGCGAGGTCAGCGAAGGGCAGGACCTTGTTGCCAGGCAGGATGACGGCCAGGAAGATGCAGAGCGGGACGAGCACGAACGAGATCGCCAGGGTGACGGGGTGGCCGACGCCGACGGCGGAGTCGAGTCCGATGTAGATCTTGCCGCGGTTGGCGAAGTGCTTCTCGACGAAGCCGGAGGCGGCATCGGAGATGGGGAGCAGGCCCTCCATCAGCAGGGCTGCCATCTTGGGGATGAGGACCAGGACGGCGCCGAGGGAGACGGCGAGCTTCAGGACGTTGGTGACCGACGTGGCGACGTCGGCGGGGTCCCAGTAGGCGAGGCAGCCGATGACGAGGCCGATCACGGTGCCGACGAGCATGGGCTCGCCGAAGACGCCGAACTTCTTCTGGAGCGTCTCGGTGTTGACGTCGATGTCGCGGACGCCGGGGATCTTGTCGAAGATCCAGTTGAACAGCATGGCGATGGGCGCGTACGCGGTGGTGAAGCCGTGAGGCAGCGAGACGCCGGGCATGCTGAGCGACTCCTCGACCAGCGGGGCGGTGTAGTCGCCGAGGACCATGATGATGACCATGTTCAGGATGGCGGCGATGATGCCCCACATGAGGCTGTCGGTGACGATGGCGACGAGGGCGCCGGTGAAGGCGAAGTGCCAGTAGTCCCAGATGTCGACGTCAACGGTCTGGGTCGTGTTGGTGAGCAGCATGACGATGTTCACGGCGAGGCCCAGCGGGATGATGATCGTGCCGACGACCGAACCCATGGCGATGGCGGCGGCGGCAGGCCAGCCGACATCGACGACGGTGAGGGAGAGGCCAAAGCGGTCGACCATCACCTGGACTGCGGGCGAGAGCGTGGTTCCGAGCAGGGAGTTGATGACGAGGTTCAGGCCGATGAAGCCGACGCCGACCGTGAGGCCAGCGCGCAACGACTTTCCGAAGCCGGCCCCGAAGCAGCAGCCGAGGATCGTGAGGACGATAGGCATCATGACCGAGACGCCTAGGCCAGAGATGAATGAGAAGAAGCCGAGAAAGGCATTCATTCCCTCTTCCTTTCTTTCGGGTACGTGTCAGGACTTGGGTGGTGCTTTTCGTGCATCCCGACGCTACCTGCGGGCGCTCCGCGGTTTGCGCCTGCCATCACGCCGGGAAAGGTACCTGGATGAGAACTACTCTTCCTCCATGAGCTTGAGGATCTGCTCGTTGGGGACGTCGACGCCACGGCCCATGAGGTAGGGCACGCCGTTGATGTAGGGGCAGTGGAGCTCGGTCGGTGCGATGGAGGTTGCGACGATGAAGTCGTAGTTGCGCGACTTCTCGGGAGCCGATGCCAGAGGAACCTGCGTGATCTCGTACTTGCCCTTGTAGCCGTGAGAGTCGAGAAGCTCCTCGACCTTCTTCCGGGCAATGGTGGAAGTCACGATTCCTGACCCACAGGAGAGCAGGATGTGCTTGATCTTTCCGGCCATGACATGCCTACCTTTCTCGCACGACCATTCGTGCGCCCAATTGGTGTGAGTACAGTCTACTCGCCAATCACGACGACGCGGACCTTGCGTGTGCGCTCGCGGGTGCGATCGTAATCAACGAAGAAAATACTCGCGAGCCCGTTCATCTGGAGGTCGCCATTCTCGACCTCGAGGGTCACGCTCCCTCCGATGAGCGTCGAGCGCAGGTGGGCATCGCCGTTCCAGAGCGCACGGCGGTCGCCGCCGGGAAGGTAGGACGCGACGTCGGGCCACGCCTCGACCTCCTCGAAGTGGCGCTCGCCGGGATAGTTGTAGGTGGTCCAGTCGTGCTGCTCGGGGAAGACCTTCTGGAGGCCGTTGTTGAGGTCGGTCTGGAGGAAGGTGTCGCCGTTGGGGTTGTGGTCGTGGTCGAACTCCTCGGTGAAGACCGCGCACGTGGTGTGCTGGGAGATGACCGCGACGATGCCCTCCTTGATGCCGCTCTCGCGGACGACGTCGCGCACCTGCGAGGTGACGTCGATGTAGGTGGGCTTGCCCTCGAGGGTCTCGACGACGATGCGTCCCTTGTAGACCGCCATGGCCTAGGCCTCCTTCGAGATGTCGGTGCGGACGCGGTCGAGCGCGGCGAACATCTCCTCGAGGGTCGCGAACGGGTCGGCGGCCGCGACGATGCCGGAGGTGCCGCCCGTGGCGTCGCCGCCGTAGAGGATGGCGTCGTAGACGTCCTGGCCGGAGGAGATTCCCGCGGCCTGGAGGACCATCGTCTCTGGCGAGACGGACTTGACGGCCTCGGTGCTCGTGCGGATGTAGTCCTCCCCGGCGATCTTGCCGGTGCCGATGAGGCTGGTGAGCTCGCAGGTCATGATGTCGGGGTGCAGCTCGGCGATGGCGCGGGCCTCCTCGACCGAGTCGGCGCAGACGCAGGTGAGAATCCCGACCTCGCGGGCGCGCTCGATCGTCCTCGCGAGCTCGCTCACCGTCATGGGGTTCTCGGCGTGGTTCAGGAAGGTGGCCTTGACGCCGGCGGCGGCGAGCGCCTCGGGCAGGACGTGGCCCATGCCCCTCCCCGGGCGCAGGCTCTCCATGAACTGGGCGCAGGGGATGAGATGCGGGCAGTTCTGGATGACCCACGGGAGGTCGATGAGCTGCGCGGTGAACAGCGACTGGAAGTCGTACCTCTCGCAGAGCTCGTCGGTCTTGGCGGCGAGCTTGTGAAGCTCCTCGCCGTACAGGTACGACTTGGGGTTGACGACAAAGAACGGACGCCTGAGGACGATCTTCTCCATCTTGCCTTGCTCCCTTTAGTTGTCTTGTGGCCCGTGTACAACCATGTGAAGTGATTGTGGACAAAGATACCACTTGTTCACTGTTTGGTAGACAACTTTGTGGAGAGCTGGGGGAGCCAGCGGTATGTTATGAGGGCTGAACGGCGGTGCCCACCACTTCCTGCCCAGCCTTGAGCCAGGTGAAGCTCCACTCGATGGGCGTCTCGTCATCCAGGCGAATCACCTGCTCAAGGAGGAGAACGGGGGACGACTCCTCGCAGCCGAGGTAGTCTCCGTGCTCCTTGCCGGCCACGCGGGCGACGTAGCGCATGTGCGACGACTTGATCTTCCTCCCCGAGCAGCGCTCGACGGCCTCGAAGGCCGCCTCCTTGGTGAAGTCGACGTCAAAGAGCCCGGGGCACTCGCGCAGGCTGTTCCAGCCCTCCTGGCACATGATGGGCTCCCCGTCGACGGTGCGGACGCGCCTGAGGTACATGACCTGGTCGCCGGGACGCAGCTCGAGCATCGAGACCACCTCGGGAGGGGCTGCCATGCGCTGCTTGACGAGGACGTGCGTCACGAAGTCCTTGCCCTGCTCGTGGAGCGACTCGGCGAATGAGATCGGCCGCTCCCCCGCGGGGTGCGAGATGCCCGCCTCCGCCACGAAGGTGCCGGATCCGCGGACCTGGGTGAGAAGCCCCTCGTCGACGAGCGACCTGATGGCCCGACGGACGGTGCCGCGGCTCAGGTCGAAGGTGTCCATGAGCTCATGCTCGGAGGGAATCCGCCGTCCGGGAGTCCACTCGCGGGAGTAGATCTTCTCGCGAAGGATGTCCGAGAGCTGGACGTGCAGGGGAATCGACTCGGTGCGGGCGAAGGAGCTGGTGGAGGGCTTGATGACGCTACTCCGCGACACCGTGGGCAGCGTGCCGTAGGTATCGATGAGATCGAGGCCTGAGAAGACGCCTGACATTGAGTTCACCTCGGGAGGTTGGGGAACGGGGCGCGTACAACGTACCCACATGTTGTACACCAGTTGTCCTGAACAACTGGTCCTTGTTTGGCGATTCGTGGGGACCTCCCGCGAACGGACACGGGAGAAGGGCGAGGGACCAGAATGACACGTCCGACAGAACCGATATGTGCACCGAATGCGCACGGAACAGCCCGCGTTAAGCTCCATGATAGAATGTTTTAGCCAGGGCTCCACACGAGCACGACTTTCGCTGCGGGCTGTCAGACTTCCCGACAGGCAGGAAATGAAGATGGTTCAGACAACCCCCCAACATTTGAAGACGCGCACCACGGAGGCGCCTCGCGACACGGGCGCGCCTTCCATTCGAAGCGTCGTCGCGATACTTGTTGCAAGCGCTGCGATAGCAGTATTGCTCGAGGCGGGAACCCTCTATGGGGCACCGGCGGCAAGCCCTCTCGTCCTCTCGCAGTGGATCAAGAGAAGAATGGCCGTGTTCTTCCTTCTCGCGCTTCCATTCGTCACCTTGTTTGTGCGCGCAATCAATCGCGGGCTCTGTGAAAGAGCCAAGAGATTTTGGGGCGACCACTCGTGCCGTCGTCTCAAGCAACTTGTTTGCGAAGCGGCGGCGTGTGTCGGCATTGGAGTAGCGGCCTGTCTTCTCGCGTTTATCGCACTTCAGCTGGCTGGCGTAGCTTGGGACAATAGATACGGCTATCTCGCCGGGATATCCTCTGTCGCCCTAGCTCTTCTGATTTATCACCGAAAGGCTATCGGGCAATCTGCAGAATGGGGCTTTCTTATCATCTCTCTCTCGGCGGGCATCACCATGTGCCTGCTCATGCCGACCATTGCGGAGGTGAGCTGGGATGGGCAGATTCACTTTGATTCAAGCGTCGCGATGTCATATGTTTGCCGGGCGGAGTACACGGGAGCGGACGTGCTCATGTGTCAAGCTGACGCTGTCAAGCAGACTGGGATAATCAAGGCGGGAGACACCACCGCCCTCTGGACCGTTTCCCTTGCAAGCAGCGATCAGGAGCAGAGCAACTCGATCATTCTTGAGCGAGCGGCATCTGAGCCCATTGTCACGAAGAATGGTACGGAGAGACTTGACGGCGCAACATACGTGAGCGCGGCCATGGTCGGCCGAATTCCGAATGCGATTGGACTCTGGACCGGAAGGCTCTTCCATCTGGATTCAATCGGACAGTACTTTCTCGGCAGGCTCGCGAGCGTCATCTGCTATTGCCTGGTCTTCTTCTTTGCCATTCGCGGTCTTAGGTCAGGCAAGCTAATCGTATCCGCGATAGGTCTCATTCCGGTTTCGCTGCTGATGGCGGCCAACTTCTCGTACGACCCTTGGTGCACCTCATGGATCGCGCTTTCCCTTTCTCGCTTTGCACGAGAGCTCCAATACCGTGACCGGAAGCTGACCCCGGGGGGCACGTGCGCCATTCTCATTCCATTCATCCTCGGCGCCTTGGTCAAGGCCGTTCTGTTCCCCCTCGCGCTCGTCTTTCTGATGATGCCCAAGGACAAGTTCGCCTCGAAAAAGGCGGGGGCAGGCTACCGCGCCTGTGTCGTGCTCTCTGCAGGAGTCCTCGTTCTCTCGTTCGTGCTCCCCTTCCTCTTTTCAACCGGCTCCACCTCGGACGTGCGCGGCGGAAGCGATGTCAGCTCTCCGGGACAAGTCGCCGGCATCCTCGCTCAACCTCTGGGATATGCGTCTCTCCTCGTACGCTTCTACGGAAGCATCCTGGCGCCACAGGCGCTCTGGGAATGGGGGCCGCTCGTCTATTTTGCCTATGTCACCATTCCGAATTCGCTGGCGGTTTCCATTCTTTCCACTGGAGAGATTGCCGCTCTTGGCGTGACGACCGCATTGGACAGAAACGAGTCGATCCGCTATCACCTGCAGGGCCGTCTTGCCGCCTCCTCGATCGTGGGAATCGCCTGCTCACTCGCTCTTATCGCAACAGCCCTCTATGTCTCGTTCACTCCGGTCGGACTCGATACGATACTGGGCGTGCAGTATCGCTACCTCATTCCCCTACTCTGCCCGCTGCTCCTCATCTGCATCAACCCTCGCCCGAATGCCCGCATCAGCCCGACGAGACTCACCTCTTCGGTTCTGTATTTCGAGCTCGTACTTCTCGTTTCAGTAATTGTGTTTGCTTTCCTCTTCCAGATGTAGCCAGGTTGCCCAAAAGGAGCGGTCGGCCGGCGGGGGTCTGCCTCTAGTTGCCATCTCTCCGCTGTCTTCTGCACCGCATACGATGAGTAGCTTACTTTGCGACTGACGAGAAGTGCTGAGATGCAGCGGGCGTGTCCGGGGAGAGGCGCTCGAGCTCGGAGGCCGTCTGGGCGGAGAGGGAGGACGCGTCGGTCATGAGGAGCGGGGCGTCCTCGATGCCCGCGAGCCCCGAGGCCCCGAGGCCACGATGCCGCCGCGGCCGTCCGCGAAGGCGTTGCCGTACTCCGAGGCGTCGCCGCACCCCACGACGTGCCGCATGGTGTCGAGGGCGCCCTGGCCCCAGAGCCGGCTTCACCCGGTCTGGGGGGGGCGTCCATCGCGAGCGCCGGGGCCGCCGTCAGAAACGATTCAGGTTCTGTAAGAAACGACGCGGAGGGGCCGTCGGCCCGCCGCCGCCGGCTGGGTCGGTCCGGCGGACGGCTACGACTCGGTCCACCAGGACGGCTTATTTGCGGGACAGTTGATGAACATATCGGTAACGTTGAGACCGTTTGCCTTCACGAATTTCTGCCCGTAGGTAATCGCACTAAGGGAAGTACAGTAATGAAACATGTAGCTCATGTCATTGACCTTCGACGTGTCGAGAGGAGAAAGGTCGAGGGACGTCAGACCGCACTCCTCGAACATACTACTCATATCTGTGACGTTCGACGTGTCGAGCGGTGTCAGGTCCAGAGATTTTAGACCAGCACAGCTGGCGAACATTGCGTGCATGTCCGTAACCCTCGATGTGTCGAGCGGCTTAAGATCGAGAGACGTAAGACCAGAGCAACCCGCGAACATGTCAGACATGGTCGTCACATTTGACGTCTTCAGAGGCTTCAGGTCTAACGAGGTTAGATCATGGCAGCTCTCAAACATATAAGTCATGACCGTGACCTTTGCTGTGTCGAGCGGCGTTAAATCAAGTGAGGTCAGACCCCAGCATCCGCAGAACATCCAACCCATATCTGTAACATTCGACGTCTTAAGCGGCGTGAGGTCGAGCTGTTCCAAGCTGGAGCAGAAGGAAAACATGTCGCGCATATCTGTGACGCTAGATGTATTCAGCCCCGTCAGATCGATTGATTTCAAACCTGAACAGTTAGAGAACGTTCCCCTCATATTTGTGACGCTTGAAGTATCCAGGCCCTTCAAGTTAATTGACAAGAGGCCATAACAGTAGGAGAACATCCAGCTCATGTCCGTAACCTTGGACGTTTTCAGAGGCGTCAGGTCAAGAGAGGCTAGGATGGTGCAATTGGAGAACATGTAGCTCATATCCGTAACCTTGGACGTGTCCATATGCGAGAGATCGAGGGACGTCAAAGAGGAACAGTTATGAAACATACATGTCGCGGAAGTAGCTCCTGACATATCGAGATTCTCTATCCCGTCGACGCCGACGAGGGAGCCCATACTCTCGAAGAAGTGCCCGCAGCTTGTCGGGTGGACCAAGTCCACGACCGCAGCGTGCGTGACGGAGTCCCTGCCCAGCGCCAGACAGGACTGGAGGCTCCACCCGCTCGTGTCGGACATGTCGACGCTGTCCCCGACCTTGGTGAGGGCCTGCTCCTTCCCGTCGATGGTGGCGGTCGAGAGGGTGCGCCCGTCCTTGGTAATCGCGAGGTACTCAGCCGTGGTCGGCGATGCATCGGTCGTGCCTTGGCCAGTAGTGGAGTAGAGCGTGCCCCAGACGGCTCCAGAGACGACCCCTCCAACCCACCATGAAGGTTTGTTGGCAGGACAGTCGAGGAACATGTCGGTGGTAACGAGGCCATCAGCGGCTACGAACCCCGTACCGTAGGTCACCGTAGAGAGCGAGCTGCAGCCGGAGAACATGCCCTCCATGGTGTTGACCTTCGCAGTGTCGAAGCTTGAGAAATCGAGCGATTTCAGGGCGGTGCAGCCCATGAACATATGCGACATTATCGTGACGGACGAGGTATCAAACTTCGAAAGGTAAAGCGAAGTGAGGCCGGAGCAGCCGTAGAACATTCCGCCTGTCGTATCAACCTTTGATGTATCCAGCTTGGAGAGGTCGAGCGAGGTCAGCCCAGAGCAGCCGTAGAACATCCCCGCCATGACCTTCACCTGGGATGTATCGAGCGGAGATATGTCGAGCGAGGTGAGGCCCGAACATTCCTGGAACATCCCCTCCATGGTCTCAACCTTCGAAGTCTTCAACGGTGATAGGTCGAGCGAGGTGAGCCCCGTGCATCCCCAGAAGATTAAACTCAGGTCCGAAGCGTTCGACGTGTCAAGATGTTCGAGATTAAGGGAAGCGATGCCTGAGCAGTGGGCAAACATCTCACCCATGTCCGTAACCTTGGATGTTTTGAGAGACGAGATGTCGAGAGAGGCGAGACCGGAACACCCCTCGAACATCCCCTTCATCTGAGTGGCGGATGAGGTATCAAGAGGCGAGAGATCGAGCGAGGTGAGGCTGGCACAATCCTTGAACATCATGCTCATGCCTACGACACCTGATGTATTTAGACTGGAGAGGTCGAGAGAACTGAGGCTAGAGCACGATCCGAACATGACGCTCATGTCCGTGACATTGCTTGTGTCCAGAGGTCTGAGGTCGATGGATGCCAGGGAGGCGCAGCCGTTGAACATGCATGTCATGATCGTTGCCCTCGACGTGTCAAGGTTCCCCATGCCGTCGATGCTTGCGAGGGAACTCATGCCCTCGAAGAGGTACGCGCAGCTCGCAGGACGGACCCAGTCTACTACCGCGACATGTGTGACGGAGTCCCTGCCCAGCGCCTTGCATGACTGATAGTCCCATCCGCTCGTGTCGGACATGTCGACGCTGTCGCCAACCTTGGTGAGGGTCTTCTCCTTCCCGTCGACGGTGGCGGTCGAGAGGGCCCTGCCGTCCCTGGTGATCGCGAGGTACTCTGCTGTGGTCGGCGACGCATCGGTCGTGCCAGGGTCAGACGTAGAGTAGAGCGTGCCCCAGACGGCGTCGGAGGGAGTATCGCCGGACCTTGCGACGGAGAAGGTCCTCGTAGTCTCGCCGGTATAGGCGCCAACCCCTCTGATCGTTAGGGTCGCTGTCCCTGGCGAGATATTGTTCGAGAGCGACACCTCGTAGTCCGTCCCCTCGACGAGCCGGCGTCCGCCCACGTCGACCGTGACCCCCGATGGGACGATCTCGCCGCCCGTATATGGGTAGCTTGCCGAGAGCCCTCCCACCTCAGCTCCCGTGACGTCTCCGCCAGCCAGCCAGGACGGCCTGTTTGCAGGGCATTCGAGGAACATGTTGATAGTATTGAGACCGTCGGCGGCCACGAACCCAGTGCCGTAGGTCACGGACGAGAGCGCCGTACAGCCAGAGAACATGTTTGCCATCGTTGTCACGTGGGACGTGTCGAAACTAGAGAGGTCGAGCGAAGAAAGCCCAGAGCAACCGGAGAAAACGTCCTCCATCGTTGTCATGTGGGACGTGTCGAGCCCAGAGAGGTCGATTGAGGTCAGACCAGAGCAGCCGTAGAACATCATGAGCGCGGTCGTGACTGAGGACGTGTCGAGCCCGGAGAGGTCGAGAGAGGTCAGGCCAGAGCAGCCGTAGAACATGCACTCCATGGTCTGGACCTTGGAATTGCCTGACGGCAGCTTAAGCCCGGTGAGCCCGGAGCAGCCGTTGAACATCGATTTCATATCCGTGACGCTCGTCACGTTCCAGCCAGACAGGTCGAGGGACGCAAGACTGGAACATCCCGCGAACATATTCTGCATGTTCGTAACTTGGGACGTATCAAGTGACGAGAGATCAAGCGAGGTCAGACCAGAGCAGCCGTAGAACATCCCCTCCACGTTCTCGACCTTGGACGTGTCCGATGGAAGGATGAGCCTAGTGAGACTTGAGCAACCGCCGAATATGTAAGGCATCTTTGTGATGCTCGATGCGTTCCAGCTGGACAGGTCGAGAGATGCGAGAGCCGAACATTGAGAGAACATGCCGCTCGTATCTGTAATCTTGGAGGTGTCCATGTGCGAGAGATCGAGGGAAGCTAGAGCTGAGCTGTCGTAGAACATCCAGCTCGCACCCGTCACTCTCGACGTGTTGAGGTTCTCCATCCCGTCGATGCCGACGAGGGAACTCATGTTACCGAAGAACCAGCTACAGCTCGCGGGTCGGACCCAGTCAACGACTGCGGCATGCGTGACGGAGTCCCTGCCCAGCGCCTTGCATGACTGATAGCCCCACCCGCTCGTGTCGGACATGTCGACGCTGTCGCCGACCTTGGTGAGGGTCTGTTCCTTTCCGTTAATGAATGCGGTCTGGAGCGTACGACCGTCAGCAGTTATCGCGAGGTACTCCGCAGTAGTTGGCGACGAGTCCGCAGAGCCAGGGTCGGCCGTAGAGTAGAGCGTGCCCCAGAGAACCTCAGAGGGTACTGTCCCGGAGCCGGCTTGCCCAGACGAGAGGTAGCTATAGGTTGAGGCGCTGACGGCCATCTCGCCGCCGAAAACCTTGAAGGAGCAGTCTGACCCCCCGAGCTCGAGTGCCACCTCGTCGATGGCCCTC
>LAHS01003378.1_pt1 | contig 24358 bp, 26 predicted proteins | sample 329651 | NCBI WGS metagenome assembly LAHS01 (sample SAMN03275699, study PRJNA271635) | activated sludge metagenome | isolation source: sample C-1 Sludge from hydrolytic chamber (first chamber) of Anaerobic... | reverse complement strand
GAAAAGCCTTACTATATAATAAGTAAGCACGTTGGAGGAATACCCAAGTGGCTGAAGGGGCAGGCTTGGAAAGCTTGTAGACAGTAACATGTGCTAGGGTTCAAATCCCTATTCCTCCGCCAGTTGCTCAAAACACGAGTTCTGCAACAGGAATTCGTTAATTGCACCTCTTCTCTAAAGAAGATAATGCAAAGATACAGGGACCGCATATCGGTCCCTTTTCTTATATGCTTTTTTTGAAGATATTACACAATAAAAAATGAGCCAGACCTAAGTCCAGCTCATCAGTTTTACATACTCTTCTTATTAGGATCGCTAGGTCCGACAGGTGCAGCTTCTTTTTTAGCTTGTTCCTGTTCAGCCTGGACTTTCTTCATATTGACGATATCAGCTTCCTGCTTAGCCTTATCTTCAGCGATAAGTTTATGCAGACGCTGAATCTGAGAAGCTTTTCTTACTTCATCCTTCTCGTACTTATTAGCGTAGTGATAGATGAAAGCAAGGAAGAACGCCATGGCGATCAAGCAGATGATGCCACCTAAGATTCTGAAGTCCACCATCTTAGAGATTCCTAGCCAGGAAGTGAAGTTCTTCTGGGCTTGGAAGATAGGATTATAAGATAATTTGCCAGGTCCGTTAAAGGCGTAGACGCCTAAGATGCAGATGGCTAATCCACCGAGCCAAAATGTTCCTACAATCGAGTAGGCAACAATCTCATGGACCTTATCTTTCTTTCTTTTTGCAGCTAAATCTACCATATTGTGTTTCCTTCTTTATAGACTAGTCTTTTTTAGGTTCTTCGACAGGCTTAACATCCTCTTTAACAGGAGCGGCAGCAGGAGCAGCAGCATCCTGACCAGCATTTCTCTTAGCGATCAAATCTTGCTCGTACTTAGCGACTTCGGAGAAGACCTTAGTGAAAGCCTTGACCCAAGCATCTCTGTAACCAGGGATGACAGGTGAGAAGATAAGCTGGAAGGCTTGGAGAACATCTCCCATCTTCTGGCCTTCAGCGAGTTTCTTAGAGCCATCGAAATAATGGAAAGTATCCTGCATTCTCTCAATATCATCTAAGAAGATGACATCGTGAGCCTTGTTATGAGCCTTTAAGAAATTGTAAAAGCCGACGACTCTGCCCATCTCGTTAGAGATGAAGGCGCAAGAAGGATCGACTTTCGGATCGAAACCGGGCTGAGTAGTAGGATCGATTCCATTCTTCTCTCTCTCGGCAGCGACATAAGAATTAACAGCCTGATTGAATTCAGTGAACTTAGTTACGAACTGAACAGCGACAGCTCTAAAAGCCACTGAGCGATAGAAGGGATCATCGACAGTGAGAAGAGCGTCGAAGTCGTTATCAAGGGTGCCTTCTTTAGCGAAGCTGGCCTTGAAGCCTAAGCAGACATCAGAAATAGTCTCATGAAGTCCGACGATGTAATCCATCAACTGCAAAGATAAAGAGGTCTCGACAGAAATCTTGTCGTGATCGATCTTAACAAGGGTAGAGTTAGGCCCATAAACATCATCGACAAACTGATGAACCTGAGAAGAGATTCTTTCGCCGATAGTCTGTTCAGAATCCTTGACCTTGCCTTTATTGTTCTGGCAGAAAAGGGCAAAAGGTGAGTTAGGTTCGACCAAATGGTTGATCATAGCCTTTCTCTGATTATAAACTTCAACGCTATAGCCTTTTTCACCAGGAGGGAGCAAGTACTCGAGAGTATCTCTTATAACTGCACCGAGTTGATAAATAGCCATAACATAACGTGTCTGTTCGTTCATATTTGCAATATTCCTCCAATTTTTTCTTTGAATATCTTGTTTATTATAACTCATTAAAATATAGTAATCTACAAAGAATATTTACGCCTACCCGATAAGTTTGTTGTCCTTATCCAAAACATATCCCCTGAGGTCAGAAACTCTTCTAACAATAGTCCTGGCTTTTAGCTTAACATCTGCATCTCCAGAGGCCATAACAAAAGAATTATCAAACGCTTCAAACATAGGAACATCATTAAAGGAATCGCCTATAACAGCCACTTCTTCTTCCTTTATTCCTTTAGCCTTGATGTACTGCTTTAAAGTATTGGCTTTAGTGATGCCGCAAGAAGTGATCTCTAGAGCAATACCACCTGCCTTAACTATAGTAAGCTTGTCTTTATATATATCATTTAAAACTATATAGGCTCCGTTAGCTTTCTCAATGGCTTTTTTAGTAAGACCGAAGATAGGCATCATCTTATAGACAGTCCCTTTAGCGATAGAGTCGATAACGGCTTGCTCAGAGAAGACGTACTTCTCTGAATAGGCTCCGTTAAATACATTAGAGAGGAGGCCTAAAAGAGGAACCCAGTTTCCGGTATTAGTAGCGGATACTTTTATCTTATCAGTCTCATCAAAAACCAGCCATCCAATGATTCCATAGTTTGCTCTTATTTGGATATATATCTTCATCAGAGTATCTCTATCTATAGGATAAGAAGCATCGAATCTTCCATTCTCATAAATATAAGCTCCGTTACACCCTAAAACGGTGATAGGAACCTTTATTTTCTTCTGGACCTTCATAGATATTCTTCTGTTTCTTCCGGTGACGAGAACTATCTCTCCTCCGGCAGCGTAAAAGTCCTTTAAAAAACGGGCGTTAGCTCTAGAAATCAAAGATATCTTCCTTTTGGGATAGAACAAGGTTCCGTCTAAATCACTTGCGATTAGCTTTATCATTTGAAATATTAAAATCAGTTATAAGAGTATCTGTATTCTACCACATTAACTAAAAACTTAGTTGCTCAATCGTAGTTATGTTGTAACTAGAAGAAACATAATTAGGATAAAGATCAGAATAGTACTTGAAGGAAGAATATAAAGAAGACGAGACATAGCAAGTAGTCTTCTTCTTTCCGTTTACTTTGGTGTTGCATAAGAAATAGGGAATAGCGTTCATACCAGTGAACTTATTAAGCTTGGTTAATAGTTCCTCTGCTTCTTCAAAAGAAGAGCAGTTCATCAAGGCGGTAGTGTACATATCAGCATAGCCTGAGCCAGATAAGAGAACAGAGGTCGAAGCGAAGAAAGAATGATACTCCCCAGAATTAGAATCGTAAACTTCATTAGAGTAGCCGGTAGTCTGATCTATGATGTGGCTTCTTAGATGGTACTTCCCATTAGAATCCACCGAGTAGAAATAATTGTTGTAATAAGCCGAAGTAGAAAGGTTGAAGTCTCCTGAATATGAGTAGATAAGATCAGCGCTATTTAAAGTAATATCATCGAAATATCCAACTCTGCTGGCTTCGTTGTAATAAGGGTTAGCAATAGTAATATTCCAAGCGGAATTATCAGGCTTAATGCCTATGCACTTAACTGAAGACTGACCCGAATTAACTAAGAAGACTCTGTCTTTATGCTTAGAAGAGAAAAGCTCAGTAGCCTCGCCTTTTCCATACCCTCCTAAAGTGATAGAAGGAGAAGAGAAATCCATCCCATCCTCACCAGTATTCTTAATGGTGTTTATAAGGTCTTTATGAGAAGAGACATACTCATCAATTCTAGATACCGAGTTAAAAGTAACAGTCTTATCTTCATCGTTGAAAGTAAGCATGTCCTTTAATTCGCTTGTAGTAGGAGTGGTGTTAGTAGCGGCTTCGACCCATAAAGAAGAAGGATCAGTAAAGATCGCTCTTTTCTGAGCGACTGAATCAGAATAATACTTGCCGGCTACATCCTCATCAGAGTAATCGGTGGAATTTGAAATATAGTAGTCCCATAAAGAGGAGAGGTTACCTATAGCGATAGAGAACTTCCCATCAGAATTCAAAGAGAACTCATAAGACCTCTTCAGCGATGAATACAATTCATCATCGAGCTTAACAGGAGTAGAGGTCCCGTAAGAATCATTAAAAACTTTGATGTTGTTAACCAAAGTCCCGTTATTAGAGTAGTATCTATGTCTATCGAACAGTGAATTGTAATACTGGAAGTCAGATACAAACTCACTTTCAAAAGCAGAGTCTCTTTTTCCGTCGGTAGTGAAATAAGTCATAGAGATAGAAGTATTAAAAGGATATAAAGAATAAGTAGTGATTAATTTTCCTTCTTTATCAGAAACATAAAGACCAGTTGTATCGTTATTAAAAGGAGACATATCAACTCCGATTTTGGTCGTGTTAAGATTGCTCGAATTAGAATTAGAGCTAGAAGAAGAGCAGCCTAAAAGAGAAGAAATCATACATATAGATAGAAGACCGTATATAACTCTCTTTTTATTCATAGATCTGTTCCTTATTTAAGCCCTCTAATTATATCAAACAAATGGGTTGTAAAAAAAGAAGATGAAATAAAGTAGGACAATCAAAACCCCCATTAACTTAATAGGCCTTAGTTAAGGCGAAAAAAATCCCCTCAGCCCATAAGGCCAAAGGGATAATTGGAGGTAAACGCTAATTAGCCGTCGATCTCGATGACGCCGTAATCTCCTTCTTCTCTCTTGTAGAGAACACATTCCTTATCGGTAGTTGAATCTCTATAGATGAAGAATGAGTGATCAAGAGCATCCATTCTAGCTAGAGCCTCTTCAGCATCCATAGGAGCCAAAGTCAGCTTTTTTCTCTTAACAATTTTATCGATATCTTCGCCTTGGTTAGGATCAGAGGCAATCAAATCCAGATTCATATCCTGAGACAAAGAATTCTTCTTTTTGAATCTATTAAGCTGAGTCTTCATCTTTCTCATCTGACCTTCAAGCTTATCTAAGCAGAGATCCATAGCCTCATATGCGTCTTTAGCCTTAACCTTTGCACGTAAGTCACAATTCTTAGCAGCAATTGATATTTCTACCGTCTGATCCAAGTGGACTACAGTAAATGTAACTACACATCTAACATCAGCATTCTCATCAAAGTACTTTTCCATACGGTGAAGTTTCTTAACAGTCTGTTCCTTCATCGCAGGCGAAACAACGATGCCACGTCCGACAATCTGATATCTCATATCAATTTCTCCTTCCTGATGGAAACGCTTCCATCTTTCTAACTCAATTATAACATATCAAAGGCAAAAATAAAGTGAAGCACACCTAAATTAGTCAAGCAAAACGGATTATATTGATGTTATTTCATAAACGCTTAATTTTATTTAAAATAGAGAAAACTGTCTATTTTTGACCATTCTATAATAAGAATTAACAAAAAACGCATAAAAATCAAAGTCATTTCGGAATCCTTGTTAACCAAAAATTATATGCGTTAATAGGGAAATACATCTATTTAAAATAATCTAAAAACAGTTTTGAAACGAATTCAAAATAAGCGAAACCGAAATTATATGGTCATAAAATAAGGGAAAAACTTTAAATTTGAAAAATAAAAGTAATTTATACATCAATTTAAGTTTCGTTTAAGGTATCGTGTGATATTTTATAAATGTCGTTTGGAAGCTTTCGCAGATTATTTTAATACTCTTAGTTTTAAATAATATTCTTCGACCGTGGAAGATAAATTGTTTAAAGCTTTAATTAATATCTGTGAATTTCCGCACTACTAAGCATTTTTTAACAAATATGCCGATATATAAAAGTAATCACTTTTATGAAACGGCACATCACTAAAATAAGCCGTAGTGCGAACTAATTTATACGATATTAAAGACGATAAAATTTTCTTAACAAAGCGTTCCAGATGGTATACAATAAAGGTAGCTGTTAAGCTAAAAGAGGTATTAATATGGCAACAAAAGGTCAAAAATTTAAGCATTATTCTAGCGAACTTAAAAGAAAGGTCGTTCTTGAGAGAATCAACAACAAAACCGACTATATCGAGCTCGCCTACAAGAATGGAATTCTTTCACAAGAATCCATCATGCAATGGGTTGAAAACTACAAGAAACACGGTGAAGCTGCTTTCGACGATAAGAGAGGAACTGCAACCGCAGAAACTTCTAAATTAAAGGGCCGTCCTAGAAAGTATTTCAGCGATTCTGCTGATAAGAATGCTTACATGAATTTGGTCGCTGAGAGAAACAAGAAGAGAGCTCTGGAAAGAAGAAGATTAGCCAGAGTGAGAAAGCAAAGAGAAGCTAGAAAAGCCGAAGACGAAGCTTACTAGACTTTCTTTTCCTGATCTTTACGATTTCAAGGTCCGCAATTATGCGGGCCTTTTTATTATTCCCATAAAAAAGAGGTGAGTTTTCTCACCTCTTAGACTTTCAGATTTTTACTTAACGATCTTATCGTCTTTATGAAGAAGGAGTACCATCTCACGAAGGACCTTGCAAGCTACCTGAGCAGATACTCTTGAAGGGTCGTAGTCAGGTGAGAGCTCGACCATATCAGCACCGACGATATTATGAAGCCCTCTCATAGTGAGAATGGCGTTTTCTAGTTCCTTGAAGGTCAGACCACCTGCTTCAGGTGTTCCGGTTCCAGGGAAGATAGAAGGATCTAGACAATCTAGGTCGATAGTGATGTAGACAGGCTTGTCTTTTAAGGCCTCTACGCATTTATCGATGCCTTCAGTATCGAATAAGTGCTGGTGTATATGAGTCTTAGCCCATTCGAATTCTGATTTATCTCCAGAACGGATACCAAACTGATATAAGGTACCGCCTTGAAGCATGTCGTAGCATTTTCTTAAGACAGTGGCGTGAGAAAGCTTTCTGCCTAAGAATTCTTCTCTTAAGTCTGTATGAGCGTCGAAGTGAATGATGTTCAAATCGGGGTATTTCTTGACGTATTCTCTTATGGTTCCATAAGTGACGAGATGTTCTCCGCCGATCATCATTGATTTCTTATCGTCTTTTAAGATAAGCTTAGTGACACGAGAAATCTCGTTTAAGTCTTTCTCGACGTCTCCCATAGGAAGATCCAAGTCTCCTATATCGCAGGTCTTATAGTCTTTAAGATCCATGTCGAAGTAAGGGGAGTACCATTCGATACCGATAGAGTCGTTTCTTATAGCAGGTCCGGCAAATCTTGTGCCAGGCTTAAAGGAGCAAGTGCAATCCATAGGAGAAGAGAAAATAATAACGTTAGATTCTCCATACTCTCCATCGCAAGACTGAAACACTGATAAGTTTCTTCTGAATCTGTTTTTAGTATTCATAATTCATATCATTTCCTTTGTACCAGACTGACTGGTCTATGACTTTAATATAACCATCGGGAGAATCAGATAGTAACACACCGCCGTTCTCCTGATAGAAATCGATTAGTTCTAGCGCATCCTTGGTGATGAGCTCACCAGGTATGGCGATAGGAATCCCCGGGGGATAGATCATGATAGACTCAGCGGATATTTCACCGACTGCGTCTTTTATAGGAACTATCTTGCTAGGGGCATTGAAGGCCTCTCTAGGTCTAACCATCAAAGCCGGGTATTCATAATGGAAGTGAGGAATGACATAAGCCTCTTTCTTCCCGTAGAATTCCTTAGATAAGCCTCTAAAGCCCTCTATGAGCCTATCGGCGTCTTCTTTTAAGGTACCTAACCCGAATACAGCCAAAACTTCGCTGACTTCCGCTAATTCGAGCTGGATGTTATATCTCTTTCTGATTTCTCTAAGCACCTCGAAGCCCGAGATACCTAAACCAGAAGTATTGATGACGACCTTAGAAGGATCTAAATCGAACCTTCCGTCTCTATCACAGTATTCCTTATCGAAAGTCTTCAAGCCGGGAATCTTGTTTATCTCTTTTCTTGCGTACTCAGCTAACTCCACAGATTTATCTAGATACTTCTCACCGTTAAAATAAAGGAACTTTCTAGCGGCGTCTAAAGACGCTATAAGTATATGGTTAGGAGAAGTAGAAGAAAGCATTCCGAATACTCTATTCACTCTTGAGAAATCAATTCTATCGGTATTAGCCAGTATCAAAGAAGTCTGGGTGAGAGAACCAGCGGTTTTATGAACAGACATAGTAGAAATATCCGCTCCCGCATCCATAGCGGAAACAGGCATTTCCTTAGAGAAGTGGAAATGAGCCCCGTGGGCTTCATCGCACATCACTATCATGTCTCTTTCATGAGCTTCCTTAACTATGCTTCTTAAATCAGAAGCGATGCCAAAATAAGTGGGGTTGATAACAAAAACAGCCTTGGCGTCAGGATTCTCATCCATAGCCTTTATATAGTTAGCGGTAGGTACTCCGTTAGCGATTCCAGTCTCTTCATCTATATCAGGCTCCACAAACACCGGATAGGCTCCTGACATAATAAGAGCGTTGATAACAGACTTATGAACATTTCTAGGAAGGATGATCTTCTCTTTAGCACGTAAAAGAGAATTGATCATGGTGAGAATTCCACCAGTAGTCCCGTTAACTGAGAAAATAGCCTTATCTGCGTTAAAAGCCTCAGCAGCTAAGTCCTCAGCTTCCTTAATTACACCGTTAGGATGATAAAGATTATCTAAGCCTATAGGGGCGTTAAAATCAGCCACGAATACTTTTTTACCGACCATGTCGGCTAAGTCAGTGACCATTCTACCCATCTTATGGCCAGGGACATCGAAAGGAGTGGGCTTAGAAGCGATATACGCTTCCATAGCCTCCAAGAAAGGTTCTCTTTCCTGTCGTTTGTCTTCTTCAGATTTATCAGTTGATTTATCAGTTTTATCCATTTTTACTTGATGAAGTCCTTGAGCTTATCAACGTAATCCAGCTTCTCAAAAGGCAAGTCTAAGTCAGGTCTGCCAAAGGATCCGTAATTGCATAAATCGGCATATTTGAAAGTAGGATGAGTTAAGCAGAAACGATCGATGATGCCCTGAGGAGTAAAGTCGAACAAGGCCTCAACAGCCTCGAGTATCTTCTTAACAGGTACTTTCTCAGTCCCGAAGGTATCAATAGCAATAGAGACAGGCTCAGACACTCCTATAGCGTAGGAGAGCTGGACTTGGCAGCGATCAGCTAACTTAGCGCCGACTATATTCTTAGCGCAGTGTCTAGCCGCAAAAGCTGCGGAGCGATCGACCTTAGAAGGATCCTTACCAGAGAAGGACCCGCCGCCATGAGGGCAAGACCCGCCATAGGTATCCACAATTATCTTTCTTCCGGTAAGTCCGGTATCCCCTAAAGGACCACCGATGACAAATCTTCCGGTCGGATTGATATAGTACTTAAAGTCTGTGTTCATACCAAAAGACTTAACAACAGGGATCAAGACAGTGTCGAGGATTTCTTTTCTGAAGTCGTTAATATCGACTTTCTCATCGTGTTGACCAGAGAAGACGATAGTGTCGACTCTCAGATGCTTAGGATCTGTGTAGTCGATAGTGACTTGAGTCTTCATATCAGGACGTGAATGAGGAAGCTTGTTGGCGTGACGCATATTAGAAGCGGTTCTTACTATCTTATGAGCCATGACTATAGGAAGAGGCATGAGGTTTTCAGTCTCGTTAGAGGCATATCCAAACATCATTCCTTGGTCTCCGGCTCCTAGTTTCTTCTCATCTAAAGAGGAATCGACGCCTTGAGCTATATCTCTAGACTGTTCTTTAATAAGAACATCTATTTTGCAGGTGTCGGCACCCATTCCTATTTCAGGGCTGGTATATCCGACTTTTCTCATGACATCACGAGCGGTTTTCTCGTAATCGACATGGGCGGAAGTAGTGACTTCACCAGCTATTACTAATCTTTCTTGAGTAGCTAAGCATTCGACAGCGACTCTGGATTTAGGATCCTGCTCCAGGCATTTATCCAAAATGGCGTCTGCAATCTGATCGCAGAGCTTATCAGGGTGTCCTTCTGAGACAGATTCAGAAGTGAATAAAATCTTAGGTTCCATAAATCCTCTTTCTTTATTAAAGACAGCGAATAGTCTTTACATTGATATAGAATACTACAAGACACAGATAAACAATATAAAAAAGCACTCAGTTACTTATTTAAGTTTTTAATTTCCTTAAGGGCAGTAGCTAACTGATCAGGGCAAGAAGTAGATTTCATGCCGCATTTGATGCCTTCAAGAGAAGAGATAACATCATCAAATTTCTTTCCCTTAACTAAGGCAGAAATGCCTTTAAGGTTGCCGTTGCAGCCACCTATGACTTTCAAATCAGTTATAACATCTCCCTCATAAGAGATATCCATCTCTCTAGAGCAGGTGCCTTTAGTGTGATAAACATATAATGACATAATCAATCGCCTTTCTTTTGATCTTTATCAGATTCTTTTATTCTGGTCATCGTCCCTGCCTTTGGCAAGGCTCTTATTATCATAGCGATTAATATCGCCAAAATAAACCCAGAAGACATAGATAAAACAGCTAAAATAGGAAAATATAACAACATGTATGGAGTATCTACAATCCATATGTAGACAAGTATCTGTCCGAGCACGTGGAAGAAGGCCGAAACTACAGATACCCCGTATACACTAGACCTAGTAAAGAAATACATAAGCAGAGAGAAGACCATAGATAACAGTCCTCCTCCTAAAGACAAAAGGAAGTTAGTTCCAAAGCCCGTGAACAAAGCCGAGAGAAGTATTCTAAGGACTGTAACAGATACATAATAACTAGGCCCTAGATAGAACAAAGCAAACATAGATACTACATTCGCTAAGCCTAATTTAAACCCAGGGATGAACATAGGGATAAATGACTCTACATAATGGAAGACGACACCTAGAGCGGTCAAAAAAGCCGTCAGTGTCATCTTATAGGTCATGTCTTTTGATGAACGCTTACTCATAACCTATGCATCCGGTCCATCGTAAGATGAGCCGTCTCCTATAACAATAGAGCAGTAGAAAGAATTAGGAAGGCAGACCACAGGGTAGTTCTCCTTATTTACAAAACCCTGGTTAGAGCAGACGTGGTTAGGGGAAGTCTCTTTAGAGATCTTAAACCCTCCGTTTGAAATAGAGATATCTAGTTGAGGCCCTTGAAGAGAAGCAAAATCATCTAAGTAGCCTGAAGAAGTGACGATAATGTACTTATTGTCATATTCAGTAAAGTCAGTGATGTCTTTAAAAGCTAGGACATCCATCTCTACTTTAGTATAAGAAGAGGAGTCTTCATAAGAGACTGTTTCGCTTTTTCCTATGCTTCTTCTAAAGGAAATAGAGTAATCGTATTTTTTTTGATCTGAATCGATGATGACAATCTTATCTGATAAGACATTGTTCTGATACTTAACAACTAAGTAGGCATTAGAGTCGACTTTAGACCCGGTAATGAAATAAGTCCATGTAAAAATACCGGCAGTGGCGACAGCTACTACTAAGATAGCTACTGCGTCCTGCCAGTTAAATTTGATCCTTCTTTTCTTCGGGTCTGAATTAAGCATCAAAGTCCTTTATAGAGTGACTTTAAGAGTCTTTCCATCAGGTCCAGGAGTAGTATTCAGATAATCGACTACTTCCTGAGCTTTAGCAGGGGAGATGACCTTGCAAGTCTTAACTTTAGTGACTTCTCCACTTATAAGAGCATCTACTAATCCTGAGCAGCCAGGATATCCGCAGCCTCCGCAGTTAGCATTAGGCATAAGGGGAAGAACATGAGTAGCTCTCTGGTCTTCCTTGACCTTGAACTTAGTAGAGACTAAGGCGATAACTAAACTTAGCAATAAAGCCAAGCCTACCATGATACCTATAGCGATGAATATTTTAGCCATTTTCTATTTCCTTTCTTCTGTATTAGAGTCTTCTTTAACGTCTTCAGTCTTCTTTTCTTCTGGTTTCTTATCGTCTTTCTCAGAGAAGTTGCTGACTAAGTTATTTGTGATGTCCTTAATCGATGCTTCTTCCTCTCTTTTAGAGCAGTTAAGCATGCAGCCAGAACATCCTATTTCAGCCTTAGGGCAGTTATCAGGGACTTTAGTCTTCTTATTTACTAAGAAGGTAATGATGAAGATAGCGGCGATCACTAAGACTAATAAGATAGAAAGAACAATCTTAAGAGCGGTAGACATATTTAGATAAGACCTGAGAACCCTAAGAAAGCCATAGCCATGAAAGCAGTGCAGATGAATGATAAGGCTGCTCCCTTGAAGGCTTTATGGGTTGTGCATAAGGATAATCTGTCTTGAATAGCAGAGAAGATGACTAAGACTAAGAAATACCCGAGAGGAACACCAAGGCAAAGGCCTAAGACTGTGAGGAAATCAGTTCCAGCAGTATAAGCAGAGACCTGTAAGGCAAGACCTAAGACGACGCAGTTAGTAGTGATCAAAGGAAGGTAGATACCTAAAGCTTTATATAAGCTGGGCATGAACTTCTTCATGATGATCTCTAGTACCTGAACTAAAGAGGCGATGACAAGAATGAAAACGACAGTCTGGAGATAAGTGATATCTAAGGCCGCAAGTATGAAAGATAAGCCCCAGCAGATAAGACCAGTTATAAAGCAGACGAGAGTAAGAGCTAAGCCCATACCGATAGAAGACTTCCAGTTGTTAGAAAGACCTATATAAGAGCAGAGACCTTTATAACCTGCCAAGACGACGTTATTAACGATCATCGAGGAGAATAATGCAATTAAGAATGCCATGTTGTTTCCCTCCTTTAGGCAGCCTGGCTAGCAGTCTTCATCTTGCTAGCAGCGATTGCTTTTCTTTCATCGTGCTTCATTAAGCACATCTTGAATAAGCCCATGACAATTCCGATCCATAAGAACCCGCCAGGAGCTGAATCCATAATAGAAATAGCGTAGTTCTTGAAAGGAAGCCATGAAACTGACTGTTCAGTATTGAACGGATTAGTAAGAGTGAAGCCGCCAGTTCCTAAGAACTCTCTAGGAATAGCGATCAAGACACAAGCTAACATGAATCCGACAGACATGCCGCAAGCATCGACAATAGAGTCGGTGACGGTGTTCTTATTAGCAAAAGCCTCAGCTCTTCCTAATATGATACAGTTAACAGTAATTAAAGGTAAGAATTCACCTAAGGCCTCAGCTAAATCAGGAGTGTAAGCCTTCATAAGAAGCTGAACACAAGTGACAAGAGAAGCGATGATGACAATATAGACAGGAATACGGATTTCAGAAGGTATGACCTTTCTTAAAGCCGAGATGATGATGTTAGACATCAATAAGACGATAAAGACAGCTACTGACATACCTAAGGTGTTGTTAAGAGACTGTGTGGCGATAATGACAGGGCACATTCCCAAAACGATAGCTAAGGTAGGATTCTCTGAGAAGATACCAGCGAGGAATATATCCTTTTTTGATCTCTTCATTTCAGTTGTTTTATTTTCTGACATGTTGTTATTTCTCCTTTCCTTACTTAGTTATAGTCTTTGCGTCGGCTATTATAGCCTGCAAGGCTTTCGAGATAGCAGGAAGAGTCTTTCCGGCAGAAGCACCAGAAGTAACAGTGCCGGTAGTATAAGGAGAATCAACACCGATGTTGATGCCCTTAGCGGCAGAGATACCAGTAGTATCCTCGGTAGCGGATAAATAAGAGAATCCGATGACTTCATAATTAGGATCTACCAAAGCGCCGAAAGTAACGGTTCCAGAATATCCGGTAGGTGAAGTAGCGTTGTAGTAGTAATAAGTCCCTTGAGTGCAGGGAACTACATCTCTCTCGTTTAGATACTCATGCTCTACACCTTCATTCCATTCAAGAACATATGCGTCTCCTGAAGTGGTGAGGCCGGCTTTAGAAACCAGTTTAGTCATAGCCGCGTGAGCGACTTCGTATTCGTGCTGAGAAATCTTAGGGGCGGTGACGTAATTAACACCGGCTAGGGCAGCTCCGCAGACTAAGCAGACAGAGCAGAGCACGATAGGATATTTAACGTAAACAGAAAGTTTTTTCATGTTATTTGCCTCCATTGAAATCGCTGATGCAAGCCTTGAAAGCTCCATCTGAAACGGGCTGAGTATATTCACTGCCGCCAGAGAAACTAACATTTCCAAATGTTCCGACTGAGTCAGTTGATTTGAAGGGGTTAGAGATAGTGATAAGAGTCTGATAGCGCTGAATAGCACTAAGTCCGCCACCTAATACATTATCAATAAGCTTAAATCCAACGATGCCGTCAGTGTTTACAAGAATGCCTAACTTCATAGAAGCTATTTCTTCTCCGTAATCAGCATCAGGTGTAGTTACTTCATAGTAACAAGCATCTTTAGTGTTGATCTTGAATCCATCGACCTTAAGAGAGCAAGTACCAACAGAAGAACTAAAGGAAGGAACAGTTTCTTCAGTGATATCATCAGCGGTGAGGTTAGTGATGTTCTGGTTAGTAAGAATCGAATTCAAGTTATTGAGGTTTACCTTATTAACATCCTTTAAGCAAGCCTTGAGAGCACCGTCTAAGGCAGGTCCAGTATATATACTAGCACCAGCGAAACTAACATCTCCAAATGTACCGACTGAGTCAGTGGACTTGAAAGGATTAGAGATAGTGATCTTGCTAGCTAAGGACTTGAGGTTAGAAACTCCGGTTCCTAATTGAGTCTTGATAATAACTAAACCAACTACGCCATCGGAGTTAACAAGGACACCGACCTTCATATAAGCAGTTTCATTTTCAATATCAGCCTCAGGTGTAGTCACTTCATAGTAAGTGGCATCCTTGGAGTTGATCTTGAATCCATCTAGCTTAAGCGAGCAGGTGCCAACAGAGTCAGCATCGAAAGCAGGATTGGTCTCTACTGTGACATTAGAATCAGATAAAGTAGCGATATTCTGAGCAGTGAGGATCTTGTTGAGGTTAGTAGTGTTGTTATTAGTATCAGCAACATCTAATCCGAAGTCTTCTTCAGCTCCTAAGATAGCTGCCTTAATTGCAGGGATGGTCTTAGTGGAGTTAGCACCAGTAGTAGCGCCAGACTGAGTAGTATCGACATTGAAGTAAGTATCATCAAAGTCACCCTTGAGATAAGGATGATCTTGAGAGATGGTGAGCTGCTGAGCAAACTCGAGACCTAAGGCATTCTCAGTTCCTGAAAGGTACTTATATCCGACAGTGCCGTTAGAGGTGACGATGACACCGAATGTTACGATGTAAGTTCCCTTAACATCGTTCTTATCCTGAGCATAGCCGTAAGATAAAGCAGAGTTAGTAGATAACTCATAGTAAGCAGCAGGAGCATTATCCATGGTGAAGTTCACCTTGGAATTGATAGTTCCTTTAGCGGCATCCATAGTAGCATCAGATATTTCTGTATATCCTTTAGCCGAGGACTTAGCGGTATTGATGACTAATGAATATAAGTTAGAGTCAGAATCGTATCTGCCGATACCACTCTTATATTCATCCTTAGTAGGATTATTAACACCATACACAACACCAAAGATCACGCCGACTAAAGCGATGCCGGTGATAACTGATGATTTGACGATGAGCTTCTTATTAGACTTGCTCTTGAGGAGCTTGCTGATAAGAGGAGCACACATATTAACAATAAGGATAGAGAAAGCCACGCCTTCAGTAGCAGCAGCCTGGTATCTTATTAAAGCTGTGATGACAGCAGCGGATACTGCGTATATGCATTTTCCTGCTCTACTAGTAGGAGCCGTAACCGGATCAGTAAGACAGAACACTGAGCCGAATAAAGCGCCTCCGATGAAACAGCCTCTAAGAGCGAATTCAAATGAGTGTCCGCCTAAGCCAGAACCGACACCGATGAATAAGTTGATAAGGAAGAAGGTTACTAAATAGAAAGTAGGAATTCTCCAGTCGATGATATCTCTGATGATCAGATACGCTAAGGCCAGAAGGATGAGGAAGGCGAAAGTCTCGCCTAGAGCTCCTCTGTAGTTACCTAAGAACATATCTAATAAGGATATTCCGTTTAAGTTAGTGGTCCAGCCTAAGCTATCGGTAGTGGTCATGATAGTGGCGCCAGTAGCGACAGTATCAGGGGCAGCACTTCCTAAATAGGACTTCAAGCTAGAAGGGAAGCTGATCTGAACTAAGACTCTGCCCACGACAGCCGGGTTGAAGACATTCTTTCCAAAGCCGCCGAATAAGCACTTAGCGCAGAAGGTTCCGATAAAGGCACCGACGAATACTACATATAAAGGAGTGCCGATAGGAATAAGAAGGGTGAAGATAATACCAGATACATATCCATAAGAGCCTACGATTTGAAGTCCGAAGTTCTTAGCTCTGGTCTTAAAGTCAGGTATCTTCTTGTCCCAGAGTCTAGGTAGAGCCCAGATAGCGTCAGCTCCAACAGATGAGACTAAAGAGACGATGAGAATAAGTATAGCCTGGACGCCGTAATTAGTACCGGCTTTGACAAAGTACCAACTCATCGAGTAGATGAATAGCACCATGAGGACTGCTGATAATTCCAGCATTATCCCTCTTGTTGATCTCTTAGCAGCAAGATGAGGTGCTTTTTCTAGTGAAAAAACCATGTTTCGCATTCTCCTTTATTTCTTGAGGTTCTTAACTACCTTGAGAGTAGTAAGAAGCTTAGCCTGCTTAACAGCAGCTGAGACGTCGATATGAGAAGGGCAGACATATGTGCATAATCCGCACGATACGCAGTCCATGACTCCTAGTTCGTAGCAAGTCTTGAAGTCCCCTCTAGCGGCTGCATTGTTAATCTCGACAGGCTGAATATTAACAGGGCAGTGAGCCGTGCATCTTCCGCATCTTAAGCAAGGCTCGAGATTGAACTTCTTTTCTTCCATGACAGTGATAGCGTCATTAGGAAGAAGCAGAGGAACATCATCAGATCCTAGATGCTCAGCAGTCATAGGGCCGCCGGCGAGAAGAGTTCCTTTTTCGATGGTGTAGCCACCGACAAAGTTGATCATGTCCTTAATAAGAGTTCCATAAGGAGCGGAGACATTAGCAGGATTCTTAACACATCCTGATACAGTGAAGACTTTCTTGGAGACTGTTTCTCCCTTGAAGAAGAATTCTCCTATTGCCATCATGGTCTGGAGATTTGAGATTATAGCGTGGGCCTCGCTAGGAAGCTTGTTATATTCTCTCTTGAGGACCATTCTGACGATGGTTCTTTCATATCCAGCTGGATAGACTGACTTAACAGCGTGAAGAGTGATTCTCTTGTCGCCGAACTTATCGATTTCGTCTTGAGTCTTCTTTATGAGAGCGACTTTCTCGTCTTTAGTGACAAAGATACAAGAAGGGATATTAAGGGCATCGAGGATGACCTTGATAGCCTTGAAGAAATCCTTCATGTCGAAAGAAAGCCCGACAGTGTAATCGGTAGTGAGATAAGGCTCACATTCACAAGCGTTGATAAGAAGAGTATCGATCTTCATCTCAGGCTTGATATTGAACTTTATAAATGAAGGGAAGCCGGCTCCGCCGAGTCCGACGATACCGCCTTCTTTCATCTTGTTTACTATCTCTTCCTGAGTAGGGTGTTCGCTTATCGGCTTGAAGATGATCTTCTCATCTTTCTTGTCGTTAGCGATATCTATGAAGTTAGCGGGTCTTCCAAGAAGAGAATTGGTCTTCTTGACGATGCCGACTATCTTGCCGGAGACAGGAGAATGGACAGGAATGCCAAAGTCCTTTCTTATGCCTAAGACAGTGCCGACTTTAACTTCGCTTCCATCAGGAAGTAGGTTATCTAAAGGCATGCCTTTATTATCGGTAGCAGAGATGTAGACGTGTTCAGGACTGAACGTAAGAACTGGTTTGTGTTCAGTCTGCTCTTTAAGGCTGGGAATCTTTTTGCAGCCTGTCGAGGAGAGAATGTGAATCATGATTTAGCTCCTTTATTAATTAATGACATAAGAATTATAAAGCATTTATGTAAGGGATTACATCTATAGGCGATGTATTTTTCTCTTTAAAATGCATAAAAACTAATCGATCAAAGTCTTCTTCTCATCTTTATACGTATTTTTCTGATCTTTTGTGAGTCCGTTGTAGTTGATAGGCTCAAGATAAGACTTTATGGAATCCGTATTGAAACCATGGGCCAGCATATTTGAATATATGAGGTCTAGTCTTTCTAAGGCCTTAGCAAATAACTCATCAAAGGACTCTTTTCTGATCTTCCCGCTCCCAGGTTCTTTCCAGGAGATGTGATCAGGATTAAGACAAGAGGAAGAAGCAGTTCTAGGAAGATACAACTGACCTATAGCGGTCTCTCCCCAGAAGCACTTTCTAAACTGGCCTCCGTTATTGATGTACTTATATATGTCCACCATATTCAGAAGCGAATCTTTATATATGCCATCAGGAAGTTCAATTGAGAAGAAGTTCCTCATAGCAGATACGAAGTATGTATCGATGATGTCTAATGAGCCATCGTCGACATTAAGGACCTTATAAGGATTGACAATCAGTTCTTTGTTTCCTCTTAAGGTAGCAAAGTTAGTATCTATCCTTCCTTCAAAGTGGGCGTGAGCGTAATTATAAGTCCCGCTCAGTTTTCCGCTTTTATTAAATCCGGTCCAGTAGTAAACATAAGGATGAGCAGTAGAGTCTAATAGATAATGAGCTAGCTGGCCTAAGATGAAAGCCTTGAATGTATCCTGTTCATTATCTAAGTTCATAGCCTCGATCTCTTTAGTCATAGAAGAGAAAAGAGAAGTGAAGTCAGACTTATGGATCTTGCTTCCTAGCCTATCTTTAGCAAGTCCAATATGCAGTCCCCTTTTAGGAAGTATACCCATAAAAAAGAGCGGATCAGGACCTTGTGAGCCTACCCTAAACGCATCTTTATGGTCGGTCAAGAAGTTCCTCTCTCCTTTTTTAGAAAAGAGGAAGTCCTCGGCGAAGTAATAATGTGTAAGTAGAGAAGGCATCTATAGTTGCTCCAATCCGCTCTGATTAATAAGTATAAATTAAGCTTTACTTAACAAGCTTGCCGTAAACGACACCAAAGGCACAAGCAGCGTTGCACTCATCAGTATCGATATGCATAGCTAAGGAGAACTTAGGTGAGACTCTGATGACAGTATCATCAAAGACGATCTTTCTTCCTTTGCCGGTATCTAATTCAACTGAGACGATCTGTCCGTTCTTGACGCCGAATTCCTCAGCATCTTTAGGAGTCATATGAACATGTCTTTTTGCGACGATGACGCCTTCCTTAAGATCGACTTCTCCAGCAGGTCCTTTAAGGGTGCAAGCACCAGAACCAGCGATATCTCCTGATTCTCTTACAGGAGCGTTAAGTCCTAATGTTCTTCCATCGGTGAAGGAGATTTCAACTTGGTTATGATCTCTAACAGGTCCGAGGATTGATAACATAGCAGAAGGTCTAACACCGTTAGGATCCTTCTTGTTGTATCCTATAACCTCGACTTTGTCAGTAGAGGCAAATTGTCCGGGCTGAGATAACATCTTTCTTACTTCTAGAACGTGTCCTTTGCCAAATAAGACCTCTAAGGTCTCTTGGGTGACATGTACGTGACGAGCAGAAGTCTCGACGAGTATTTTGTTTTCCATATTTTTCCCTTTCAACAGCGAAATGCTTCGCTTACTATTAGGTTAGCACACTAACAGAAAGATAGTCATTACCTACGCACAAAAATAACACTATTTTGATAATTATTTACTTATGGATGAATATATTTTATCTTGAGTCCTTACCAAAGACTTTATTTCTGCTAGACTAAAAGCATGAAAGACACCTATTTATTTCACGATCCTTCCTTAAGAGAGTTCTTAAGAAAGCACAATCTTGATAAGCTTCCTATCACAAAACTAGAGATAGGATTATCTAATGACAACTACCTACTAGGGGATAACTACGTCCTTAAAGTCCCTTACGATAAAAGATTCATCCTTCTTAGTGAGGCTCAGTTAGAGCTTCAAAAAGAAGCCTCTTTGTTTTTCATCTCTCCTAAAGTCATCTGCTCAGAAATAACTAAAGGCTTTCTAGTAACTGAGTACCTTAAAGGGTATTCTCCTTTAAACGTCAAGAAAGCTACTTACCTTCAGATAAGGGAAATAATAAATCAGATCAAGTCTCTTCATAAGCTCCATAATCCTTCTTTAAGAAACCTAGACTATGAAAAAGACTTAGACCACTACAGACTTATGATTACCCCTAAAGAAAGAATATATGTATCTAAGATAGAGAACTCCTCTCTTTTATATAAAGATGAAGAGATCACTCATTTTGACTTAGTTAATAACAACATCCTCTTTAATAAAAAGGGAGGAGTCAAGATCATCGATTACGAGCTTTCCTTATACGCTCCTAAGTACTTCGATCTCATATCTCTTCTTTACGAGAATGATTTCTCATCTTCTTTAAGAAAGGCCATCGTAGACGAGTACTTCGTCTCTTCTGAAGAAGAGAAAAAAGACTTCCTCAATAAGAGAAAGATCTTAAAGGAAGCCGCTGATCTTTACTGGTACCACTGGGCTCAGGCTAGAAAGACATTTGAAGACGAAACAAGACAAGAAGAATACGCCTCTATCGCTAGAGATAAGAAGATATCTTTAATAGAGTCGATAAGAGGAGAAGACTAAGACTCATATAAATAAGCGAGTATAGTTAAGGCCTCTTTTAGCATTTTTTCTTTTGAGTTTATTTCATCTTCTTTAGGCAGATGAATAAATAAGGCCTTGTTAGACTGCTTTCTTAAAGAAGAGAAATAAACGTAGTTGCATAAGTATCTTCCCGGGTCTGAACTGATGTTAGACTCTATCTCGTTTTCCTTTAATAAGTCTTGTATTTTCAAGACATCTATAGATGTCGTAAGTTCTTTATCAATAAGAGGGTCTATAAGAGAAGAAGATGGAATAAATTTATCCTCATCTGGAGTCCTCATATTCTTTTCGTTATAGGCTTTCTCTTCTATAGAGATCTTATTTCTAGAAGCGGCTAATCCAAAAGAAAGGATGAAGTCGTATCTTTTGTCTTTAATAGATGAGAAGAACTCATCTACTTTCTTATAAGAGACAGGAAGAACTATTTTATCTATATAAGGAAGCTCAAGAGAGTTTACTAAAGTCTCAGTAGGATTGTACTTATTAGTTAGAAAAGGCATAAAGCCTGTAACTAGGATTCTCTTGTTATTCATATAATATTTCTCTTCTTTCTAGAAAAGAGGGAAGAAAGCCTTCAATAAGGAAACTAAGACTTTCTGGAAGAAGTTGAGGTCTGACTTCTCTAAGCTTATTTCTTCTGATTCTTTTATGGTGTTATCTAAGTCTTCTTTTATGTCCTTGATGCAGCTTGTCTCATACATAAAAGCCCCGCATTCAAAATGGTGAACTAAGGAGCGGTAGTCTAGATTGATAGTCCCGCACATCGCATACTTATCATCCGAGACGTAGTTCTTAGCGTGGATGAATCCAGGGGTGTATTCATATATCTTCACTCCTTCTTCGATGAGGGACTGGTAGTTAGACCTAGTGAGCATGAAGACTATTTTCTTATCGGGGATATGAGGAGTGATGATCCTTACATCCACTCCTTTTTTAGCTGCGATCTTCAAGGCGTCTAATAGCTCGTAGTCGCATATTAAATAAGGAGTAGTTATGTACATGTACTTAGTAGCGGAGTTGATCATGTTCATGATGACTGTCTTTCCTATCTTTTCCTTATATATAGGATCAGGACCGTCACCAAAGGGGACTACTCCTCCTTTGGCCTCACTTATAGGCTCGGGGTCGTAATCGAGATATTCTCTAATATCTAATTTATTTGGAGAGGTTCCGTTCCAGTTCATGATAAAAAGCTGGAGGAGATTTTTAACAGCCGGTCCTTTTATTCTGATGGCGGAGTCTTTCCACTTGCCGTATTTAGATCCGATGTTTATATATTCATCGGAGAGATTAAGACCTCCGGTAAAGCCTACTTTTCCGTCTATTACCGTGATCTTTCTATGGTCTCTATTATTGAATACTGATGATAAGACTGGTCTGAACCTATTAAAAGGCATGGAGTCTATCCCTAGTTTTTGAAGTGTCTTGTAATAATGAGAAGGGAGGAGGAACATGCTTCCCATATCGTCATAAAGGACCTTGACCTTAACGCCTTCTTTTACTTTCTCTTCAAGTATTGAGAGTATCTGGTTCCACATCTGTCCTCTATTGATGATGAAGTACTCTATGAATATATATTTCTTAGCCTTCTTTAGTTCTTCTAGATAATCAGGAAGGAAGTAATCCCCTAGCTTATAATAAGTGACATCCGAATGGTCCTGATAAGGAACATAGGATGACTTTATTATGTAATTTACTTGAAGGTAGGCTTCTTTGTCTTTCTTCTTAAGTTCTTCTAAGTCAGCGTTCTGCCTTATGTAATGCCTGGAGGCTTCTCTAATAGCGGAGAATCTCATATGTTCTTTTTTAGATAACTTAAGATGACCGAATAAGGCGTATATTAAAGCACCTACCCCAGGGACGAGAAGAACTACTATAACCCAAGGCAGTTTGAACTCAGGTATCTCGTCTTTATATATGATATAGATGATGACTATTGCGGATATTATATAAGCCGACACCAAAAACCAGAAGCTTCCTAAGTTGAAGGAAACGATAAGCCAAATGATAACCCCTAGTTGAATGAGGATACATAAGCCTACGATAGTGAGTCTGGAGAACAGAATCTTAACTAGTTTTCTCATCACTGACCTCTTTACTTAATACTAACATTTAAGAAGGGCTTAATAAATAAGGCGATAAAATAGATAAATTGATTAGGCTTCTACTTCTTATCAATCTCTAATCCGTCTTTAAAGGCCTGGCCTACTGCATCTCCTAACCTTATATAAGCGTGAGAATAAGGATCGTAGCAGATAGGATCTAGTTTCTTATAATCTACTTTTCCGTTAACAAGAACACTTTCATCGACAGAAATATTCTTAATTCTTCCAAATAGATGGCAGGAATCTTTATCATAGCTTATAAGCTCACATTCTAATGTATACCTGAACTCATCGATGATAGGAGCATTAACAAAAGAAGACTTATGAGTATGGAAGCCGACTTTAGATATCTTATCTTCTTTCTTGTTAGCGGACACTATACCTAAATAATCTATTTCCTTGACGTATTTAGCTTCGCCAGAAGACAAAGTGAATCCTTTATTAAGAAGGATATTCTCTGTAGTCTTATGGTCGTTAGCTAAACATAAAAACACTTCTTCGTCATCGCTTATTCCACCCCAGGCCGCTACCATGCAGTCAGGGTTATTATTCTTATCGTAAGTTCCTATTAATAAAGCAGGCTCAGGATAAATAGCAGGCTTGATCCCTATATTCTTTCTCATCTTTAATATCTCCTTTATTAATTGATATTTTAGCATGTATATTCTTTCTATTTAAATAAACGCAATAAAAATCCCTCGTCTCCATAAGACTTATAAGGGTTATGGATAAGAGGGAATTAATAATTAGATAAGAAGAATTAAACTAAAGTCTTGAGGTTAGTGAGGATGAGCTTAGTCTTTAAGGAAATATAGGTGGTATAAGAAGGAGCTGCACCATCTAACTTAGCAGTGACATTAACAGCCACTCCGCCTTTAGGAGTATAGGTAGTGGCAGTGAAATCAACGGTGAAGTCGACACGGCAGCCGTAATTTCTAGTTCCAACGCCCATCTTGTCGTTAGAAGTAGGATTGTACTCGTAGTAGAGAAGCTCTCCTCTTCCGGTATTAAGAAGGTTAGTAGTAGTGATACCAGAAGTCATATATGTAGCATTTACATAATAGACAGGAGTCTCACCAGAAGTGTCTTTATTAATAGCGGCTCCGAAGACAGCGACATTAGGAGTGCCGTCAGCAGAAGAAGTGATAAATGACTTTGTTCCGATAGCGTTTCCTGCGGACTTGATAGAATAATTCTTTCCATCGTTAGGGAAAAGATCAGTGACGTACTTAGCGTTAGTTAAGGCGGCTGCCTGAGCTAAGGTAGTAGCGGTCTTATCAGCAGTAGCGGTATCTTCTTTGTTCCAGAAGTAAGTCATGTACTTTAAAGAAGATCTGTAATAGAGCTCCTCTAAAGACTTAAGACTGGCGTTAGTATAAAGAGGAGTATTAGATCCACCAGTAGTAGCGTCGACAGGGTTAACATCCTGACCGGAGGTTTCCTTTAAGGCAGCATTAGGATCTTCATAAGTGACAGAGGTAATACCGGCATTTTTAAGCTGTTCAGCAAAAGTAGTAGGAGTAGTTGCAACAGTAGAAGAGACTACAGTAGAGGATTGAGCATTAGAAGAGGCGACAGAGTTGTTAGAAGAGCTTGTCCCACCACAAGAAGTGAGAGATGCAAGCAGCCCTAACGAAAGAATGGATACGGCAAACATTTTTTCTTTTCATATCTAGGACTCCTTTCGTCCACTTTAGGAATATACACTATCTTTATTCATCTTAAAAGAGCCTTTATTAAGGCATTTTTCGTAAATAAAGACACAATCTTTATTTTCGATAAAAAAACGAATATACGTGGTCATTAAAATAAAAGATATTAGGTTTTCCCCGGTATAGATAAACAATAGTGT
>LAHS01002378.1_pt1 | contig 24406 bp, 18 predicted proteins | sample 329651 | NCBI WGS metagenome assembly LAHS01 (sample SAMN03275699, study PRJNA271635) | activated sludge metagenome | isolation source: sample C-1 Sludge from hydrolytic chamber (first chamber) of Anaerobic... | reverse complement strand
AATGCGGGCGAGCCGGGATGGTCCCGACCCGCCCGCATCATCTGCACGCGCTTATGCGAGCCGTTCGAAATCGGCTTCTAGCCCGAGGTCTTCGAGGAAGAGGTACTCGAGTCGGTCTTCTCCGCGGATCCGCTCGAGACCGTGAGGACGACGGTGCTTCCGTAGGTCGCAGACGTCCCGCCGCTAGGCGACTGATCGATGACGGTGCCCGAGGCATAGCTGGATGACGACTGGTACTGGACCTTGACGGTGAAGTCGCTGAGCTGCGAGCGAGCGCTCGACTCGGTGGAGCCGATGACGCTCGGGACTTTCTCGGTTGCCGGGCCGGTCGAGACCGTGACGGTGACCGAGGAGCCCTTCTCGACGGAGGAGCCGCTGCTCGGGCTCACGCTGATGACGTCTCCCTCGTCGTAGGTCGAGGAGGACTGCTTCGAGACGGTGTAGGTGAGGCCTGCGTCAGTGAGCTGGCCGGTGACGTAGGACTGCGAGTTGCCGACGAGGTCGCTCGGGACGGTGACCATCTCGGGGCCCTTGGAGAGGCTGTAGGTGACGGTGTCGCCTGCCTTGGCGGTGCTGTTGGCCGCTGGCGACTGCTCTGCGACCTTGCCGTTGTCGACGTCGGCGCTGTACACCGAGTCACCGGCCTGCCCGTTGAGGCCAACCTTCGTGAGCGCGGCGACCGCCTCGGAGGGCGTCATGTTCTGGAGGTCGGGGACCGTGACCGTCGCGGCGGGCTCCTTGCCCTTCGAAACCACGAGCGTGACGGTCGTGCCCTCGGTCACCTGGCGATTTGCGTTGGGTGACTGGTCCATGACGACGCCCTCGTCGACGCTGTCAGAATACTGGTAGGTGACCTCGTCGAGCTTGAAGTGGCTGCCGGTGGCGTTGATCTGCGCCACGGCCTCGTCCTCGGTGAGCCCGAGGTAGTTGGGGACGGCGTAGGTTGCCGTGCCCTGGCCGAGCACGACGATCACGAAGTAGGCCAGGGCGGCGACGGCGGCTATGGCGGCGATGATGCCGACGACGAGACCGGTGCGATGCTTGCCCTTGCCCTTCTTCTCGTTCTCCTCGGCTTCGTCGGTCGCGCTCTTGGTGCGATAGTGCTGCTGGTTGACGCGGGGAATCGACGCCGTGCCGCCCATGCCCCTGCGCGGGTCCTCGATGACGTTGGTGCTCTGCACAGGGAGCATCGCCGTGGCGCTGTTCACTGCCTGGACGCGGCCCGCGAGGTAGTCGCGGAGGACGCGATAAAGCTCGTCGGCCGTCTGGAACCTGTCGGCGGGGTTCTTCTGCATGCACTTGAGGATGATCGACTCGATCTGTGGATCGATGGCGGGGTTGAGCTGCGAGGGAGGCACGGGCTGCTCGTTAACCTGCTTGAGCGCGACGGAGATGGCGTCGTCACCCTCGAAGGGCACGCGTCCCGTGGATGCCTCGTACATGACGATGCCGAGGGAGTAGATGTCGGTCGTGGGGCCGAGCTCCTTGCCCTGGGTCTGCTCGGGTGAGACGTAGTGGGCGGTGCCGAGAACCGAGTTGTCGGTTGTGAGGTGGCTGTTCTTGGCGCGGGCGATGCCGAAGTCCATGACCTTGATGTTGCCGTCGGGCTGCACCATGATGTTCTGCGGCTTGATGTCTCGGTGGATGATGTCGTGCTTGTGCGCCACCGAAAGAGCCTGCGCGATCTGCGAGCCGATCTGCGCGACCTTCTTGCAGTCGAGCGCCCCGTGCTTGCGGATTCCGCTCTTGAGGTCGGTGCCGCGCAGATACTCCATGATGATGTAGTACGTGTCGCCGTCCTTGCCCCAGTCATAGACCGAGACGATGTAGGGGCTCTGAAGCGCCGCCGCCGCCTGCGCCTCCTGCTTGAACCGCGCCGCGAACGACGGGTCGGTCGCGTACTGGGGGAGCATCGTCTTTATCGCGACGGTACGTCCGAGGACCTCGTCGAGGCCTCTGAACACGGTGGCCATGCCACCCGTACCGATCCTGTCCTGAACTTGGTACCTACCACCAAGAACCTTCTCTGGCATTTCCTTCTCCGATTCCGCTCGTGGCTTCTGGGCCACGTGTTCCTACCGATACCCCGTCGCGCCGGCCGTTACGTTCCCGCGCCAAGCGCCTGGGTGTTGAGTGCGCTCGCGAGCACCTCGCCGGCAACCGCCGCGCCATACCCCTCGACGTCGTCTCCCAGTCCCTCGATGCAGACGGAGATGACGAGTGTGGGATTGTCAGCCGGCGCAAAGCCGATGAAGAACGAGTTGATGTTGCCGTCCTCGATCTGGGCGGTTCCGGTCTTGCCAGCGACGGTGACGCCGGAGACCTGTGCCGCGGTGCCCGTGCCGTGGTCGACGACGCCGATCATGGCCTGGGTGACCTCCTCGGCGGTCGTAGCGGAGACGACCTGTCCGAGAGACTTGGGCGACGTGGTCGACGTGGTCGTCCCCTCGGGGGAGAGGATGTGGTCGACGAGGTAGGGGTTCATGGCGATGCCCTTGTTGGCGATCGTCTGTGCCACGACGGCGTTCTGCATGACCGTGGTCTGCGGTCCCGCGGGGCTCGCGTGCTGGCCGACGGGCTGTCCGCATGCCGCCCAGGCGGTCTCCCACTCGGTCATCTCCAAGGGGTCGGGCATGAGCGACGCCTTGGTCGAGAAGTCCTGGCCGAGGCTCGTGCCATAGCCGAACGCGTCGGCGTACGCCACGAGGGTCTTGGCGCCCACCTGGACGCCCACCTGGCCGAACACGGTGTTCGAGGAGAGAGCGAGCGCCTCTTTGAGCGTGGGGTTGCCGTAGTCGTAGTCTCCGTAGTTGGAGACGGTGGCACCGCCGATGGTGAGGGTGCCCTCGGCGTCATAGATGTCGTCGAGCTTCGCGGTGCCCGTGTCGAGGGCTGCCGAGAGGGTCACGACCTTGAACGACGAGCCGGGGGAGTAGAGCGTCTGCGTGGTGCGGTCGACGAGCTGGCTTCCCGTGCCCGATGAGATGATGTCGTTGAGCTGGTCGTTTGAGTACGTGGGCGACGATGCCTTGGCGAGGACGGCTCCCGTGGAGGGATCGAGAACCACGATGGATCCGGTGTAGCCCTCGAGAGCGTTCTCGGCGGCTGCCTGAATCTGCGAGTTGATGGTGAGCACCACGGTGGAGCCCGCCGTCTGGATGCCCGCGAGCGAGTAGAGCGCGTTCTTCCAGCTCGAGTAGTCGGAATGCCCGGTGAGGGTGTCGTTCATGGTGAGCTCGACGCCTGAGGCGCCGTATTGCGTCGACATGTAGCCCACGGTGTGCGCAGCGAGCGAACCCTGCGGATACGAGCGCACGTAGGTCCCGTCCTCCTGCTTGGTGCTCTCGGCGAGGGTGACGCCGTCGGAGGTGATGATCGCGCCACGCTGCACGTACGTGCTCTTGGCGATGGTGTGGTTGTTGGTGGGCAGGTTCTGGATGGTCGAGGCGTCGACCTCCATGTAGTAGGTGAGGTTGGCGACAAGTACGGCAAAGAGCAGGGCGAATATGGTGATGAGCGCCGTGACGCGCTTCCCGAGGGCGACCCTGCCCAGGATGCCCGACTCGGAGCCCTGGGCCTCGAAGCCGCCGCGGACGTGGCTGCCGTGGATGATTTCGGACGCATGGGCGCCGTTCTGCGAGAGCGGGCTCACGCGCGCCGCCCCGAGGTCGGGAGACGCCTCGAGGAGGGACTCGCGACCCGTGCCCTCGTCGCCGGCGCGGAGGAGCAGGCCGACGATGATGAAGCTCGAGAGCAGCGAGCTGCCGCCCTGGCTCATGAAGGGGAGGGTGACGCCCGTGAGGGGCAGGAGTTTGGTCACGCCGCCCATGATGAGGAAGGCCTGGAAGCCGATGACGCTCGTGAGGCCAACGGCCGCGAAGGCGGAGGAGTCGGACTTGGCGCGCGCGGCCGTGGCGAAGCCGCGGACGCAGAAGAGCATGAAGAGGATGATGACGGCCGTGCTGCCGAGAAGGCCCGTCTCCTCGGCGATGGCCGAGAAGATGAAGTCGGACTCGACGACGGGGATGAGCGTCGGCATGCCCTTTCCGATGCCCGTGCCCGTGAGGCCGCCGTCGGCGATGGAGTAGAGCGACTGGACGATCTGGTAGCCGCTCCCGGACGGGTCCTGCCAGGGATTGAGCCAGATGTCGACGCGCGTCTGGACGTGGCCGAAGAAGTGGTAGCAGAACACGAAGCCAATGGCGAGAAGGAAGAGCGAGATGATCACGTAGCTCACGCGGCCCGTGGTCACGAAGAGCATGATCACGAAGAAGACGAAGAAGAGCAGGGCGCTGCCCAGGTCTCGCTCGAAGACCACGAGCAGGAGGCTGATGCCCCACATGATGAACATGGGGAGGAGCATGCGGAACCGAGGAAGGCTGAGAGGCCCGAGCCGTACGGCCGAGACGGAGAGCGCCTCTCGATTGCTCGCGAGGTAGAACGCGAGGAAGAGGACGATGAGGATCTTTGCGAGCTCGCCGGGCTGGAAGGAGAACGGGCCGATGATGATCCAGAGTTTGGACCCGTAGATCTCCGTGCCGATGAGCATGGGCAGGAGCAGGAGCACGACGCCGACGATGCCGAGCGTGTACTTGTACCGTGCGAGCTCGTCGAGGTTCCTTGCGAAGACGAGCGTGGCGATCATGGCCGCGACCGAGAGGAACAGCCAGACGACCTGGCTCTTGGCGTCGCTCGGCGCGAGGCGCGTGACGAAGGTGATGCCGATGCCCGAGAGCACGAACACGATCGGCAGTATGGCTGGGTCCGCTCCCGGGGCGAGTCGCCTGATGGCGAGGTGCGCCACGGCGAAGGCGGCGAAGAGTCCGATGGGCACGCCGAGCGTTGAGAGGCTCAGCTCCACATTGGCGTTCACGACGTACATCGCGTAGAGCAGGATGACGGGGACGGCACCCAGGCACAGGAGGAAGAGCTCGGTGTTACGGCGTCCTGACATGACCTTTGCCATGTTACTCGCCCCCCTGCGGCGCGGTCGAGTCTGACGAGCTCGAGGTCGTCTGTCCGTCGGAGCTCGTCCCGCTGTCCTTGACCTCGTCGGCGGTCTCGGCCGCCTTGGTCTTCTCGTCCGTGATCTGCTGACGATAGGCCTTGATGGTCTCGCGGGCTTGGTCCTCGGAGTTCACGCGGATGCCGCCGGCGAGCTGCTCCTGCACGGAGCTGGGCAGGTCGGCGACCTCGACGCTCGACGTCTCGGTGAGCTCGGAGAGTTTGAGCCCCATGAAGTTGCCGGAGACGCCCTGGTAGATGCCGACGGTGTCTCCGTTGACCCCGAGGTACCACTCGCTGCGGATGAATGCGTAGAAGCAGAGTCCCACCACCACGAACGCGGCGATGACCGCGGTGAGGACGATGCCAAAGTGCTTGAGGGTGCGCTTTCGGTTGGCGTCCGCTATGCCGTCGTTGAGGACGTCGATCACGATGACGGTCACGTTGTCGCCGCCGCCGGCGGTCAGCGCCGCCGAGACGAGGTTGTCCGCGGCCTGCTGCGGCGTGACGCTCGAGACGGCGAGCGCCTCGATACTGGCGTCGGTGATCATGCTCGAGAGGCCGTCGGAGCACACGATGATGCGGTCGCCGTCATTGACCTCGAGCGAGAAGTGATCGGCATACATGTCGGGGTCGGAACCGAGGGCGCGGGTGATGACGGAGCGAGAGGGGTGGACGCGGGCCTCGTCGGCGGTGATCTGACCTGAGTCGACGAGCTCCTCCACGTACGAGTGGTCGTGCGTGACGCGAACGAGAGTGCCGTGACGAAGCAGGTATACCCGGGAGTCGCCCACGTGGGCGACGGCCATCTTGTTGCCCTCGATGAGGACGGCGGAAGCCGTGCATCCCATGCCGGCCTTGCCCTTGCCTGCGGCAGCTCCCTCGATGATGGCTATGTTCGCCGACTCCACGGCGGCACCGAGGAGCGTGTCGTCAGCGGTCGCGGGGGCCTTCTCGCCGATGGTCTCGACGGCGATGGAGCTCGCGACCTCGCCTGCCGCGTGACCTCCCATCCCGTCGCATACGGCGAACAGCGGTGTGCGCAGCAGGAACGAGTCCTCGTTGTGGCTGCGCACGAGGCCGACGTCCGAGCGGGCGCCCCACGAGATGAAGGCGTTGCTGCCCGAGGCGGTATCGGCGCCGGCACGTCCCTCGACGGACATCTCCGCACGTCCGGGGGCGTTGGTCGGCTCCTGAGAGGCAGTGACGTTTGTATCTTCTGGCGTCATTGGCGGCCCACCCGCATGACGGCATCGCCGATTTGGACCTCGTCACCATCTCTCAACGTGACGGGCTGATCGATGGGATGGCCATTGACCATGGTGCCGTTCGTGGAGTCAAGGTCCTCGAGGACGAGAGCGGGTCCCTGGATGGTGAAGCGCGCGTGCGTGGCCGAGACGTACGGCTCGTCGACGACGATGTCCGACGAGGGCGAGCGTCCGACGACCACGGGGCCGAGGATCTCGACGTGCAGACCCCTGAGCGACCTCGTGCCCTTCTCGACATCGACGGACCAGATGGCCGAGTCAGTGCGCTGTCCCTTGACGAGACCGATGCCGGTGCGCATGGCGGCGAAGAGAAAGACGTAGAGGACGATGATCAGGATGATGCGGCCCGCAAACAGGACGAGGTCGATCATGCTAGTTCTCCCTGAACTCGAGATTCACGAGCCCGATGGTGATGAGATCGCCGTCGCGGAGGATGCACTCGTCGATGTCGATGTCGTTGACGAGCGTGCCGTTCGTGGAGTGGAGATCGATGATGTGCCAGCTGCGACCGTCGAAGGACAGCTCAGCGTGGCGGCGCGAGACGTTGGGGTCGTGAAGGACGACGTCTGCCTGCGAGCGCTCGCGGCCGATGACGAACGAGGGCGCGACGCCGGTGTAGGTGCGTCCGCTCTGACGGTCGACGAGCAGGCACGAGGCGGTCCCGGAGTCGGCGGTCTGCACGGGCGCGCTGGTACGCATGTTCACGAGCGGCGTCGCCCGACGTGCGGTCGAGGGGACCTCGTCCACGGAGGGTACCATGGGGGCCTGTCGCACGGGAACCGCGTCGAGGTTCATGACGGGCATGGGCGTGGAGGACGAGGGAGATGGAACGACTGGCACGACGCTGGGGGCGCCGAACTCGTCGGGGATGACATCGAGACCGACCTGCGAGTCACTCGGTGCGAGGGGGCTGGCGGCGGGGCTCGAGACGGCGACCATGGGGTTCACAAGTGGCGTCGCGCCAGGAACGACGGCTCCACGTGAATAGGGACGGGCGTGCCCGCCCACCGGCTGGACGAGGGCGGCGGCGCCACCCACGGAGGAGTTGCCTCCGAGGAAGGCCTTCTCCTCCTCGCGGAGGCGGTTGAGGGTCTTGGAGTCGACGTTCTCGGCGAAGACCGCGAACCTGCCGGACTTGAGCGAGGGGTCGACCATGAAACGGACGAGCGGCTTGCCGACGAAGGCGTATCCCTTGCGCTGTGCCTCCGCGATGACGAAGTCGGACGTCTCGTCGGTGATCTGCTTGTAGAGGGGGCGCATGAGGCTATCGTCAGCGGACGAGACCAGCACCGTGAAGAGCGCCGGAGCCGTGTCCACGCCGTCTATCTCGTACGTCTCGTGCTCCATCTCCTTGGCAGCGCGCTTCGCGAGCTTCTTGAAGGAGAAGGGCTCGGTGTAGCCCTGAGGTGCCATGTCAAAGACCGAGCCGATGCGATCCTCGAAGTCGTTAAGAAAGCTCATCCTGCTCCTCGCCTTCCCGGCCCCCGTCAAGCGGGCCTCTTAGGGCAGTAAGTATGCACATAAACATGCCTAAGACTACCGCAATGCTGATGCTGACCGAATCCGGAGCTGCCCATATACCGCCATTCTCCACTCCGGCGGCAAGCGCATAGGCTCCGACGAGCAGGGCGACACCGACGCACTGGCCCACGATACCTGCGGCGACGCTCCCGCGGAGGGCAATGGCGGACGCGACGAGCGCGGAGACGCCACAGCCCAGCACGAGGACCCACGTGACGGGCTTCTCGACGAGTGCGACAAAGTAGTAGGCGACGGTGTTCGCGGCGAAGCCTGCGTCCAACGAGATGGAGAAGAGGCTCCCCAACAGCCAGCCCGCAGCCGAGGTGACGAAGGCGGGGAGCGGATCGAGGGCGAACGCGGAGATGGCGGCGCCCGAGAGCGGCCAGGGAAGGCAGCAGGGAACGAGCAGCGATGCTGACGAGAGGCGCTCGAGACGACCGCACGACACCCACCATGCAGCCAACGCGAGCGTAAGGAGCGCGGCGAGGGGGAACGACGCGTTGGTCGGGTGCGTCACGGCGAGCGCCCAGACGAGGGCTGCCCCGCAGGTCGCCGAGGCGAGCGGCGTCCAAAGCGCTGCGGCGAGGGCGCAGACGACCGTCCCGACTATGACGAACTCCGAGGAGTCCCCCGAGACGACGGGAAGCACGAGATGACAGACCCACAGCGTCGCCGCCGCGGTGAGCGCGCGGTCGAACGCCTGGACGATCCAGGGGAACCTCACCCTGAGCGGAAGATGGCGCATCTCCCACGACCCTTCCTCGGGACTGTCGTCCTCGGACTGCGTGACGAGGCTCCTGAGTGACTCCGCGCCCTCCTCGGCGCTGCCGAGGTATGCGACCATCTCGTCGACGAACCCGTCGACGGAGGCCGTGCGAGACGCCACGTCCGCCGCGAGGGCGTGCATGAGGGTTTCCTCGGGGGCTCCGGCGAGCGAGGGGTCCGACTTCGAGAGGGGCGACTTCGGCCCGCGGATGATCTTCGTGAGCGATTCGGTCGCAGTGTCGCCCGAGAAGGGGTTGGTCCCCGTGAGGGCCTGCCAGGTCACCACCGCGAGCGAGAAGACGTCGGCGCGCTCGTCCACGAGCTTGCCCTCGATCTGCTCGGGCGGCATGTAGCCGACGGTTCCACCACGAGCGCCGCCATAACCTGCGGCGGAGGCGAGCGTGGCCATCCCGAAGTCGGCCAGCTTCACGGTGCCCTGGCGGTCGATCATGATGTTCGTGGGCTTGATGTCGAGGTGGAGCACTCCGTTCTCGTGCGCGTACGAGAGCGCCTGCGCGACCGACGAGAGCAGATGCGCGCACTCCTCGTGGGTGAGCACTCCTCCCTCGACGCGGGCGAGAAGCTCGGAGAGGTTGAGGCCGTCCACGTACTCCATGACCAGGTAGGCGTAGGCGCCATCGGTCTCGAAATCGAAGACGGTCACGATGTTGGGGTGGGCGAGGAGGCAGGCGGTGCGTGCCTCCGAGAGCGCCTCGTCGACGGTCGACGTGGTGACGCCGCGTGGGCCGACGCCGCCGAGGAGTGGCATGCGCTTGATGGCAACGCGACGCTGGAGGCGAGTGTCCCAGCAGGTGCAGACCGTGCCGAAGCCGCCCTTGCCGCGTCGTGAGAGCACGCGGTATCGGCCGAGCAGGACCTCTTCGGGAAGGCTGGTGCCCCCCGTGTCAGGTCTCGGCCGTGCGACGGTCTGAGTGGGTCTGGTGTCGCTCACGGCGGCTCCTCGTGCGGTTTGGGTTATGGTTTCGTCTGCCGTGACGTTTGGATTATTCTAGCGCGATTGCCCGGCGGGTGCTTGGAGCACGAATTCCTGTTGTCAACCAGGCTCGGAATGCGGTACTATTTTTCCCACGCGGGCGTGGCGGAATTGGCAGACGCGTACGGTTCAGGTCCGTATGAGAGCAATCTCATGAAGGTTCAAGTCCTTTCGCCCGCACCATGACATGCAGAGGGCCCCCGGCAGACGTCGGGGGCCCTCTTTGTTTATCGGTCATGACGGCGGCTACTTGTTGTCCTCGTCGAATTCTGACCAGCCCGACTCGTCATCGTCGTCGAACAGGTTCCAGTCGCCCTCGGACTTCTCGTGGTTGTAGAACTGCTTGCGCATCTTCCGCTCGAGCACGAACGAGATGATGAGGCAGACCACGATTCCGGTGACGACGAGGCAGATGACGCCCGTCCTGTCACTGAAGAGCCACGTGAAGAAGTCGCTGATAGACTGCATGAGCATACCTTCCTGCAAGTTCTGCGTTTCGTAGCCACAAGTATATACTTGGAGGGCCGATGAAGGCCCGTGGCTCGTCAACGCCACGAGCCGCCGAGGCCGCACCTGCGACCCATCCATTGCCGAGGAGAAGACATGCTGGACATCAAGTTCGTCAGAGAGAATCCCGACCTCGTGGACAAGGCCTGCGAGTCGAGGCAGAACGCCCATTGGGACCGCGAGAGGTTCTTCGAGCTTGATGAGGAGCGCCGCTCCCTCATCGCGGAGGTCGAGGGCCTTCAGGCGACTCGCAACGCCGCCTCGAAGGAAATCGGCCAGCTCATGCGCGACGGCAAGAAGGACGAGGCCGATGCCGCCAAGGCCGTGGTCGCCGCCAACAAGGACCGCATCGCCGAGCTCGACGAGAAGCGCGGCGCCGTGGAACAGGAGCTCTTCGACCTTGTCGCAGCCATCCCGAACATCCCCGACGAAACCGTCCCCTACGGCAAGGACGACTCCGACAACCCCGAGGCGCGCCGCTGGGGCACCCCCCGCGAGTTCGACTTCGAGCCCAGGGCTCACTGGGACCTCGGCACGTCCACGGGCATGATCGACTTCGACCGCGGCGTCAAGCTCTCTGGTGCCCGCTTCTACCTGCTCGGCGGCATGGGCGCCCGCATGGAGCGCGCCCTCATCAACTTCATGATCGACCTGCATACCTCCGTCGGCTTCAAGGAGTGGTGGCCCCCCGTCATCACCAACCACGACTCCCTCTTTGGCACGGGCCAGTTGCCCAAGTTCGACGAGGATCTCTACCACGTGAATCCCGACCTCTATCTCATCCCCACCGCCGAGGTCATGCTCACCAACATCCATCGAGATGAGATTCTCGACGGCTCGTCGCTCCCGCTCTGGTACTGCGCCTTCACCCCGTGCTTCCGCGAAGAGGCCGGCTCCGCCGGTCGAGACACGCGCGGTATCATTCGCGTGCACGAGTTCGACAAGGTCGAGATGGTCAAGTTCGCCAAGCCCGAGGACTCCATGAACCAGCTCGAGAGCATGGTCGGCGAGGCCGAGAGGGTCCTCCAGACGCTCGGCCTGCCCTACCACGTGGTCACGCTCTGCACCGGCGACATCGGCTTCTCGGCGCGCAAGTGCTACGACCTCGAGGTCTGGCTCCCCAGCTATAACAACTACAAGGAGATTTCGTCCTGTTCCAACTGCTGGGACTTCCAGGCGCGTCGCGCCAACATCCGCTACCGCGACCCTGAGTTCAAGGGCACGCGTCTCGTGCACACCCTCAACGGCTCAGGGCTCGCCGTCGGCCGGACCATGGCCGCCATCATGGAGAACTACCAGAACGCGGACGGCTCCATCACGGTGCCCGAGGCCCTCGTCCCCTACATGGGTGGCGTGGAGGTCATCAAGCCCGAGGCCTAGCCGCTCGCAGGACTTTCTCGGCTGATGCGTTCGACTCGGGGGAGGGGACTTCGGTCTCCTCCCTTTTTTGCTGTCGGCCGTGCCCCGGCAGAGGGTTCGCGAGAGATGGCAGTTTACGCACGAAGGGCCTTAATTTCGCAAAAAGTCGGAAACACGGCCCTTCGTGCGTAAATTGCCGGCGAGATGCCAAGACCCTTCTCTTCCAGAGTCCTTGTGCGAGCAAAGGAAAGTCACTTTCTGCTCACGCTAAGAGCAAGAAGAGCAAAGAAAGTGTTCTTAGGTGAATCTGTGTGGATGTAACACTTCTAACGTGTTCTTAGGGGAAAGCCATCTACTCTAAGAACACGTTAGAAGAGATAGTTGTTACTAAAGGAGAAGACATGCTCGATGCGTGTGTTCCCGGACGCCAGGGCGGGCTTCGGAAGAACCTCGACGGAAAACTTGCCTATTATTCGTTTCATACGGGAGCCATGAAGGACTACCTTCCCCTTTCGCTCGGCTCAGACACGAGCCGTAGAATATCCGACTGCCGTGCCCTGCTGGGAGAGATAGAGGGGATGTCTCGGTTTATCCCGAACGTTGGGATGTATCTCACGATGTATGTCCGCAAGGAGGCCTTGCTCTCGTCACAAATCGAGGGGACGCAGTGCACGTTCGATGACATTCTCGACCCTGTCAATAGACGGAATGCCAGCCGTGATCTCTCGGATGTCATCAACTACGTCAAGGCATCCGACCGTGCGGTCGAACTTCTGAAGACCATGCCACTCTGCATGCGCATGCTCCGCGAGGTGCACGCAATACTGCTCTCGGACGTTCGCGGTGCGGACAAGATGCCTGGAGAGGTTCGCACGAGCCAGAACTGGGTAGGTCCTACAGGGTGCACGCTCGCGGATGCGAGTTATGTGCCACCGAATGTCGATGACATGAAGGCCGCCTTATCCGACCTCGAGGTGTTTCTCAACGACGACACGACAACCGATCCAATCATCAAAGCAGCGCTAGCCCACTACCAGTTCGAGACCGTCCACCCGTTCCTCGATGGCAACGGAAGGATGGGGCGCCTTCTGGTGACGCTGTCCCTCATGAACGATGGCGTGCTCAGCCGACCGATTATCTATCCCTCGTATGAGCTCAAACGGAGAAGGTCCGAGTACTACGACTGGCTCATGCGAGTGAGGGAGACGGGAGACTTTGAGGGCTGGGTCGGGTTCTTCTGCGGGTGCCTTTTGAGGAGCGCGGAAGACGCCAGGATGACCATGGACAAGCTCGCGCGGCTCCACGAGGAGACCGTCGAGGTCGTGACGAGTCGCTCGAGGAGGTCTTCCACCAACGTGCTACGACTCCTTGACGTCCTTGAGGGGCATCCAATCATCGATGTGAAGTTCGTGGCCCGAGAGCTCGACCTGAGCCTGTCCGGAGCCAACCTCCTCGTCAGAGAGTTCTGCTCGTTGGGAATCCTCGAGCAGCCCGATGCCAACCGACGCCGATATCGGACCTTTGCCTACGAGCGGTATCTCAACATCCTCCGACAGGGAAGTGATCCGCTCCCCAGAGTCTAGCTCCGCGCGACGTCGAAGTCGAAGGCATTGCTCTCGCCCCGGTAGTGGGCGATGGAGTATTCGACGGGGACTCCGCTCGCGTCGCGCGCGACCGTGTGGAAGAGGAAGAGGGGGTCTCCCTCCTCGACATCGAGGAGGGATGCGGTTGTCGCGTCGGCCTTCACGACCTCCAGACGCCTCCTGGCCGTGGCGACGGGTCTGCCGTGCTGCTCCATGGCATCATAGAGACGCATCGTGTTGAAGTCGCAGCTCTCGAGGTCGGGGAAGAGCGCGCAAGGCACGTAGCTCTCGACGAAGACGTTGGGCTGGTCGTCCACGTAGCGGAGACGGACGAGCTTGTAGACCTCCTCGTCTGGCTTGACGTCGAGGCGGGCGACGACCTCCTCGCTCGGATGCACGCGCCTGAACAGCAGCACGTTCGTGCGGGCGTTCCTGCCGATGAGGCGCATGTCGTCCTCGAAGCTCCTGATGCTCGTGGTGAAGGACTGGTCGACCTTCGGCCGCGTGACGATGGTGCCACGACGCTTGCGCTTCTCGAGGTAGCCAGTGCTCACGAGTATCTGGAGCGCCTGTCTGATGGTCGACCTGCTCACTCCGTAGATTCCGGAGAGCTCCACCTCTGAGGGAATGATCTGCCCCTCGGCGTAGGTGCCGTCCTCGATCTTCGCCAGGATGTCGTCCTTGATGTTCGTGTAGAGGGTCATCTTCCCGCGCCTCGCTGTCAGAAAGGAAATGCCAGACATAACCAACCGAATACTATCATTGAATTCGCAAACACGCAGTAAGCCACTACCATTTTCCAGAGTTCATTCGGTCATAAAGAGAAATATAGCCATTAAGTCTGACATATGGTAGGATAACCACACGCATCGGACGCCGTTCCAGGGAGACTGTCATGAAGCGCTACACCATCGATGACCTTGCTCGTCTCGTCGACCACACCAACCTTCACGCGGACGCGACGCGGGAGGACATGGAGAGACTCTGCAAGGAGGCGGTGAGCTACCACTTCCGCATGGTCGCAATCAACTCGGCGCAGGCTAAGCTCTGCTCCGGGCTTCTCGCGGGAACGGACGTCCACACGGGAGCCGCCATCGGCTTCCCCCTCGGGCAGACCAGCATTGCCACCAAGGTCTTCGAGACCGAGGACGCCCTCACCAACGGCGCGAACGAGATTGACTACGTCGTTAACCTCACCGAGGTCAAGGCTGGCAACTGGGACTACGTCAAAGAGGAAATGTCCTCTGTCGTCGACGCCTGTCGCAAGGCGGGCGCCCCGTCCAAGGTCATCTTCGAGAACTGCCTCCTCGAGGACGGTGAGAAGATCGGGCTCTGCGAGATAGCAAGCGAGGTCCTGCCGACCTTCGTCAAGACGTCTACGGGCTTCTCGACAGGTGGCGCGACCGTCGATGACGTGAGGCTCATGCGCGAGCACGTCGACCCCCGCGTGAAGGTGAAGGCCGCCGGAGGCATCCGCACAGCCGATGCCTTCCTCGCCATGGTGGCGGCAGGCGCCGAGCGCATCGGCTGCAGTGCCGGCATCCCCATCATCGAGGAGCTCAAGAGGCGACTTGCCGCCTCGGGTGAGGATGCCTTCGAGCTGTAAGCGCACGTCAGGGGAGCGATGACGTGCCCGCCCTCTAGTCGGTGTGGGTTCTCACCATGCGCGAGAGGGCGTCCACGGCCGCCCGGCGAACCGCCTCGAGGGCGGTCGGCTTCGCATGCGTCCAGTCGACGGGGCGGTCGACGATTATCTGACGCGCCTCGGCGATGACCTGTCGGCCAGTCCCTGCCTGGAAGGCGTCGTCGCCGGAGACGGGCAGGTTGATGTAGATGTCCGCCACCTGGCTGTAGATGCGGTCGAGCTGGTTGGCGCCGCAGCTCATCGTCCGTTTGGCGATGCTGAGCGGCGAGAGGTCCGACGTCGGCTGCGCGTGCTTGACCATGCCCACGCCCACGACGGCATCTACCTGCGAGCGGTCGAAGAGGGGCGTGGGAAGGTTCATGCGGCAGCCGCCGTCCATGAAGGTCCTCCCCAGGTACTCGGTCGGCGAGATGACGAGGGGATACGAGGCCGACGCCGTGATGCAGCGGGCGAGGTCGAGGTTGCCGGTCAGGCAGGTCCAGCCGCCGTCTGCGTCCGAGAAGAGACTCGAGTCGTTCGTGAAGACGCAGAGGTCGCCGCTCACGATGTCACAGGCGGGGAGCGCGACGGGCATCCTCATGTCGTCCATGGTCTTGACACCTGCCTCATCGAGGATGTCGCGGGCGAAGCGTTCGAGGATGGACGAGTCCACGAGTCCATTGACGCCGCCGAGAAGTCCGATGGCCTTGAGCTTGATGTTCCTGAGGACGCCCTCGTCGACCACGCGCTGGTCCATCTTGATCAGGAGGTCCGCGATCTGTGACGCTGGGAGGCCGGCGCCCGCGAGGACCGCTACGAGGGCACCCATGGAGGTTCCCGCGACCGCACCGATGCGAATGCCGTTCCGATCCATGTCCTCGATGGCGGCCACCTCCGCGAAGGAGCGAAAGCCTCCGCCGCAGAACGCCACTCCTATGCCGTCCACTCTGGCCATACCTAGCTCCAATCCCCATGCTTGAATATGTTCCTGATACCCCAAACGACCGCGGCCTTTCGAACTTCAGTCAAAATACGGCGGCATCCAAATAATACTAGAACAAGTGTTCTAGGTATGGGGTATGTGGGTATGATAGAACGTGACATAGGCATAACAGGGAGGGGATTTGACGTGGACGCGACTCGTGATGCTCGTTTGGTGGCCAAGTTCTCGGAGGCGGACGATGTCCGCGAGGTGTTCGTCGGTGGTGACGGCGCAGGGGGTCTCTTTGTCCGCGAGGAGGTTTCGGGACCCTCCGCGCGACTGGTATACGACGAGGACAGGCATGTCGCGCGCATCGGCCTGGGGGATGTCGCGCTGCAGAGGCTTGCGGAGGAGATGCACTGGGAGGGGGACGTGCGCGGCTGCGTTGAGGAATGGCTCTCGGAGAAGGACCACGCCCTCATCGACCTCATGGACATCTGCGATGCGGCCGGGGTGGAGTATGTCTACGCGACGCTCGGGAAGGATTCCGTACTACAGTTCCGGCCCTCTGGCTCGTGATCTCGCTGAGCCAAAAAAAGAGCCCCCGAAGGGGCTCCGTCTTATGCGTGGTGCGCCGTATAGGATTCGAACCTATGACGCCCTGATTCGTAGTCAGGTCCTCTATCCAGCTGAGGTAACGGCGCGTGCAGTTAGATAAGATGCCACGTCGGGGCACCTTCGTCAAGGGTGAGCAAAGATTTCCATGATTGTCAGACACGAATGAAGTGCTTTTCCGTCCGAGGAGGCAGTTGGGGCGTCTGCAAGAAAAAGCCCGTCGGCTGATGCCGACGGGCCGGGCGTCCTGGCGGAGAGCTGGGGATTCGAACCCCAGATAGGATTTAGTCCTATACTCGCTTAGCAGGCGAGCACCTTCGGCCTCTCGGTCAGCTCTCCGAACGTTGTGCCAGAGAATGATACCCCGAAGCGGGTGGCATCACAACCGCCGCAGCTCATTGCGCAAGAAAATCTCCGTCCACGACAATCTCGTCGCGACACCCAGCGAGTGTCTCCCACGAGAAGCGGGGCACGAGATCGGCGGCGCTCACGCGCTCTCCCTTCTCGGCGAGTCCTGCGGCATGAGCGAGGATGCCGACCACGCGGTCGGGATCCTGCTCGCGCCCGCGGATGACGCCGAGGTCGAGATCGCGGTCTCGCTTGGAGAGGCGCCGGCCGTCCGGCGCGACGAGGAGCGGCACGTGAGCGAAGCTCGGAGGCTCGGAGCCGAGAAGGCGATGAAGGTAGACCTGCCTGGCAACTGAACCGAGGAGATCGCGCCCGCGCACCACCTGCGTCACGCCCATGAGGGCGTCGTCCACCACGACGGCGAGCTGATAGGCGATGACGCCGTCGCTTCTCCGCACGAGGAAGTCCCCGCACTGCCGGGCGAGGTTCTCCTCCTGGGGACCGCAGACGAGGTCGCAAAAGCGAACCACTGACGCGGGATCCGCCTCGTCGGGGACGCGGAGGCGCGTCGCGGGCGGGCGAGCCAGTGAGCGGCGAGCCACCTCGGCAGGGGAGAGGGCGCGGCAGGTCCCCTGGTACACGTAGGTGCCGTCGGAAGCGTGGGGTGCGGTTGACGCATGGAGCTCGGAGCGGGTGCAGAAGCAGGGATAGGTGAGGCCCCTGGCCTCGAGCCGAGAGATCGCCTCGGCGTAGACGTCGTCGCGACGGCTCTGGTAGTAGGGACCCTCGTCCCAATCGAGCCCGAGCCAGGCGAGGTCGTCCATGACGAGACGAGCCGCCTGAGGGTCCTGGGCGCGTGGGTCGAGGTCCTCGATCCGCAGGACCATGCGGCCGCCAGCGGAGCGCGCCGCCAGCCATGCCAGGAGGCACGAGAATGCGTTCCCCAGGTGCATGCGTCCGGAGGGAGTCGGCGCAAAGCGACCTATGACCTGCTCGTTTTTCGCCAACTTCGCCTCCGCTCGTCTCGATGTCGGGCAGTATCGTAGCGCTCCGCCTGCTGCTTGACCATTCGTCGCCCAAGCGGTTCCGCTCGTTTTCCGCCCCGCTCCGCAGGTCTCCAGCGAGAGGGGCGGATTCTTGAAGACCACTAGTTTGGGACGAGAAGAAAGCAGGAGGCCGGGACTTCGAGCGGCCGTGAAGTCAAGCGTCGAGGGTTCGGCATCGCGACACCATCGATTCGGAAGGAGGGGGCATGTCAGAGATAGCCAGCACACATGACCAGACCACGGGGGGAGGGGGTGCCGGGATGAAGAAGGAGCTCACGCTCTTCAACTTCTTCACCATCGGCTTCGGGGCCATCATCGGCACCGGCTGGGTTCTTCTCGTCGGCGACTGGATGATACTCGGCGGTGGCCCGATTCCCGCCATGATCGCCTTCGCGATCGGCGCCCTGTTCCTCGTCCCCATCGGCATGTGCTTCGGAGAGCTCACCGCTGCCATCCCGATTTCCGGCGGCATCATCGAGTACGTCGACCGCACGTATGGCAGGAAGATGGGATTCTTCACGGGCTGGATGCTCCTTCTCGGCAACGCGCCGCTGTGCCCGTGGGAGGCCATTGCGATCTCCACGCTGCTGACCGACCGCTGGTCGCAGCTCCCCGCGCTCACGTGGCTCCGCTCGGTGAGGCTCTACTCGATTCTGGGTGCCGACGTCTACCTCTGGCCGACGGTCATCGCCCTGTGCTTCGCGGTTCTCGTGATCTACCTCAACTTCCATGGCGCCGGCGCGGCGGCAAAGCTCTCGGGCTTTCTCACCAAGGCGCTGCTCGCCGGTATGGTCCTCGCCATGGTCATCTCGTTCATGACCGGCTCCCCGTCCAACGCGCTCCCCGTCTTCTCGCAGGTCACGGATGCCGCGGGTGGTAGCTCCACGGATGCCACGAGCCTTCTCGGCGGCGTCGTGGCCGTGCTCGTCATGACCCCGTTCTTCTATGCGGGCTTCGACACCATCCCGCAGCAGGCCGAGGAGGCCTCGGCCAACCTCGACTGGAAGAAGTTCGGCCTCATCCCGGCCATCGCACTTCTCGCCTCGGGCATCTTCTACCTCATCTGCATCTACTCCTTTGGCACCATCGTCAACTGGCACGAGTTCGTGACCCTCTCCGTACCCGCGCTGGCCGTGCTCGAGCGCATCAACATCTTCTTCTACCTCGCGATGCTCACCATCGGCACCCTCGGCCCTCTCGGCCCGATGAACTCGTTCTTCGGCGCGTCGTCTCGCCTCATGCTCGCCATGGGTCGCAAGGAGATGCTGCCCCCGTCGTTCGCCGAGATCGACCCCAGGAGCGGCGCCCCGCGCAAGGCCAACATCGTCATGGCGGTGCTCACGCTCGTCGGTCCGTTCCTCGGCCGGAACATGCTCGTCCCGCTGACCAACGTCGCCTCGCTCGGTTTCATCTTCGCCTGCACCATGGCCGGGTTCGCCTGCTTCAAGCTGCGCAAGACCGAGCCGAACCTGCCGCGCCCGTACAAGGTCAATGGTGGCATGGCTGGCATCGTCTGCGCCATGGTGGCCGGGATCATCGTCATCGCCCTGATGGTCGTGCCCTTCAGCCCCGCCGCCCTCAATGGCGTGGAGTGGGTCATCACGATCGCCTGGATCGCGGTGGGCGCGGGCGTGCTTCTCGCCTACGGCAACAAGCATGCGGACGCCGACGAGCATCCGGTTCCGCAGGCGGCTCAGTAACCAACGGCACTATCGCTTCTCAGAAGCGACGAATAGCTCGGTAGGTACACAACAAGGATTTGGAGGAACTGGTATGTCAAAGCTCGCGTTCGTAGGCGGCATCCTGGTCGACGGCACTGGTGCCGCACCAGTCGAGAACTCCCTCGTCCTCGTCGACGACAAGTCGATTGCCTATGCCGGCAAGAAGGCGGAGATCCCCGAGGGGTATGAGGTCATCGACATCTCCGGGCGCACCATCATGCCTGGTCTCATCGATACGCACCTTCACTTCTCGGGCAACCTCACCGACGACGACAACGACTGGGTCATCGAGACGGTCGCACAGAAGCAGGCCTGCGCCGTCAAGCAGTCGTTCGACGCCCTCACCCACGGCCTCACGACCGTCTGCGAGATCGGCCGCAACGGCATCGCCATCCGCGACCTCGTCAACATGGGCGTCATGAAGGGCCCGCGCATCTTCGCAACCGGCCTCGGCTTCTGCCGCACCGCCGGACACGGCGACTCGCACCACCTGCCGCTCGAGATCTCCAAGCAGTCTCACCCCTGGGGCGACCAGGTCGACGGTCCGTGGGAGCTTCGCCACGCCGTGCGCCTTCGCCTCCGCGAGAACCCCGACGCCATCAAGATCTGGGCGACCGGCGGCGGCATCTGGCGCTGGGACTCCGGCCGTAAGCAGCTCATGAGCACCGAGGAGATCAAGGCCGTCGCTGACGAGTGCAAGCTCACCGGCATCCCCCTGTGGTCTCACTCCTACAACAGCGTCTCCGCGGCATACGACTCCGTCCGCTTTGGCGCCGAGCAGCTCATCCACGGCTTCGAGCTCGACGACAAGACCATGAACCTCATGGCTGAGCAGGGCACCTTCTTCACGCCGACCATCGGCTTCCTGCCCACCTGGTACGCCACCTATCCCCCCGAGTACACTCCCGTGCTCGACAAGTTCGAGGGCGCCACGGTCACCGAGAAGGAGCTCCAGCGCACCTATGCCAACCTCCGTCACGCCAACGAGCTCGGTGTCACGCTCACGATCGGCTCTGACTCCTTCAGCTTCGTCACGCCGTACGGGTACGTCACCATCGACGAGATGTACGACTTCGTCGACAAGGCCGGCGTCACCATCCTCGACACCATCAAGGCCGCCACGCTCAACGGCGCCAAGATGGTCCACAAGGAGAACGAGTTCGGCTCCGTCGAGAAGGGCAAGCTCGCCGACCTTCTCGTCGTCAAGGGCGACGTCGCCAACAACATCCACGACCTCAAGCCCGACAACATGGAGTTCATCCTCAAGGAGGGCGACCCCGTGGTGAGGATGACCAACGGCGTCAAGGTCACGAACGCCTTCTAGCGAGGGGATTTGACAGCAGGGTCGACTTTGCCCCGTGCGGCATCACAACCGCACGGGGCATGTGTCGTATCGGGTGATGCAGAATGGTGTTCGGCGTCCCTTCCGGTGACGCGTGGACTGCTGTGAGGAATGGGCTATGGCAGAGAACGTGAGAACGACGCGTCAGCGAGGGGCGAGAAGGGCCCTCTCGCTCTGGGGCTTCTTCAACGTGGGTTTTGGTGCGGTGATCGGCTCATGCTGGCTGCTGCTCGTGGGCGACTGGATGGTCGAGGGCGGCGGGCCCGTCCCCGTGGTCATCGCCTTCCTTCTCGGCATGATTCTCATGGTGCCCATCAGCTCGGTCTTCGGCGAGCTCTCGGCGGCATCGCCGTACTCGGGCGGTCTCATGGAGTTTGTCGCCGCGACGCACGGCGACATCGCCTCGACGCTTGTGAGCTGGTCATTCGCGCTCGGTAACGGCATCGTTCCCGCTTGGGACGCGCTCATGCTCTCCGTCATCATGTCCGATGTGGTGGGGGCTCTCCCCGGGATGGGCTGGATCTGCGCCGTGAGGCTCTACTCGCTGGGCGGCGCCAACATCTGCCTCGTGCCGACGCTTGCGGCCATCGCCGCCGTGCTCTTCGTCGGCCGCCTCAACATGAGCAACACCTTCGCCGCCGAACGGCTGCAGCTCTTCCTCTCGTACGTGCAGCTCGTCGGCATGGTCGCGGTGCTTGCGGTCGCCGTGGCATATGGCTCCGCTGACAACGCCCTGCCCGCCTTCTCCCCGGTCACGAGTCCGTTCACGAGCACCACGTCGACGGTCGCCACCACGAAGATGGGTGGCGTCCTGGCTGTCCTCGCCGTGACGCCGTTCTTCTACGCAGGTTTCGACGCCATCCCGCAGCGTGCGGAGGAGGCGGCCGAGGGCGTCAACTGGAACAAGTTCGGCAAGGTGACCGTGCTCACGCTGCTCGCCTCGGCTGGCTTCTACATGGTGACGGCCTATTCGTTCGGCACGATGGAGCCATGGAGGGAGTTCGTCCAGCATCCGTATCCGGCCTTCTCATGCCTCGCGTCCCTGAGCCCGGCTGCCTTCGCCATCGTCCTCGTGGTGGCGGTCTTCTGCCCCATCGGGCCCATGAACTCGTTCGTCGGCGCGACGAGCTTCATCCTCGCCTCGATGGGTCGCCGCCGGCAGCTTCCCAGCTGGTTCGCCGAGATTGACCCTCGGACGGGTACGCCGCGCAACGCATGTCGCGTCGTCGTGGCGTCGGGCATCATCGGACCCTTCCTCGGAACGGCGATGCTCGCGCCGCTCTCCAAGGTCGCCTCGCTCGCCCTCTCCATCTCCTACCTCATGGTCTCGATGTCGTGTCTCCGTATGCGCAAGTACGAGCCACGGCTGCCGCGACCCTTCAAGGTGCCGGGTGGGCGCCTTGGCATCGGTCTCGCCTGCGTCTCGAGCCTCGTCTGCATTGCGATACTCGTGCTGCCCTCGAGTCCGGCGTCGATCGGACCCGTGGGGTGGGCCATCGTCGGGGCATGGGTCCTTCTCGGGGTGGTGCTGCACATCGCACGGAGTGCCGGCGAGCGCGCGGGAGAGGCCGTCGAGCGCTAGGCGATGCCGAGCCGCTGCTTGACCTCGGCCATCCTGCGCCGCGAAACGGGGATTCGCGTGCTCGTCTGCTCGAGCTCCAGCTCGAGGAGGCCGTTCTCGGCAACGTTGATGTCGTGGACGAACTCGGGGTTCACGATGTAGCTGCGATGCACGCGAAGGAAGCCCTCGCTCGTGAGCCTGTGCTCGAGCGAGAGGATCGACTCGCCCACGAGCGACGAGCCCTGGGTGGACACGATGTAGGAGGAGTCCGCCCGCGCCTCCACGTAGATGATGTCGCTCACGGGGATGAAGGTCTTTCTCCCGTCGCGCTCGATCACGACGCGCGGGACCTCGGAGCCGTTCCTTCCGGCGTCGCGCTGGGCGAGTGCCGCCTCCACGCGGGAGAGGGCGCTCTCGAGGCGCTTGCTCTCGATGGGCTTGAGCACGTAGTCGACCGCGTCGAGGTCGAAGGCGTCCGCGGCGAACTCGGCGTGGGCGGTCACGAAGACGACCACGGGAGGGTGCCGGAGGTTTTTCAGGGTCTCCGCAAGCTTCATGCCGCTCGTGCCAGGCATCGAGATGTCGAGGAAGATGACGTCCGGCTTGTTCTCGATGGCCGCGGACACTGCCTCCGTCACGCTGCCCGCCTCGCGTATCTCGTCGCAACGCCCGTCACGCTCGAGCAGGTAGCGCAGCTCGGACCTGATGGGCGGCTCGTCATCGACGATGAGAACGTTCCACATTCGCAACCTCCCCCATCTGCGTCTCGCGCGGTTCGCCGAGAAGCACGATTGTTACCTTCGTTCCGACGTCCTGGGTCGACTTGACGTCGATGTGCGAGCTGGACCCGAAGAAGAAGTGAATCCTCGCGAGCACGTTGGTGAGCGCGAGACCGGCACCTCGGTCGCTGCTTCTCTGCGTGCGCCGCGCGGGGTCGAAGAGGCTCGCCCGGGTCTCCTCGTCCATGCCCACGCCGTCGTCCGTGACCTGCAGGGCGATGCCACCCTCGATGGGGTATGCGCACAGGGACACGTGAAGGGTGCCGATCTCGCGCATGCCGTGCTTGATGCTGTTCTCGAGGAGCGGCTGCACGATGAACGGAGGGACGAGCGAGTCCGCCACGGCGTCGTCGACCTTGGTCTCGATGGCGAGACGGTCGCTCCCGTACCTCGCCTGCATGAGGTTGATGTAGCGCATGCCCTGCATCACCTCTTGACGCACGGAGACGGTGTGCTCCGTGTCCCCGAGCGTCTGTCGGTAGTAGTCGGAGAAGTCGATGATGAGCGAGCGTGCCTTCTCGGGGTCGGTGCGCACGAGCGAGACGATGGTGCCGAGCGTGTTGAAGAGGAAGTGCGGGTCCACCTGCGACTGCAGGGCCTTGAGCTCGACTCGCGCGGATATCTCCGACTGGCGCTGGAGCTCGAAGGTCGCGAGCTGCGCCGAGAGGAGCTCGGCAAAGCCCGAGGCGAGCGCGTACTGACGCTGGTCGATCTCCCCCTGGCGGCGGTAGTAGAGTTCGAGCGTCCCCTCGCACGAATCGCCGATCTTGAGCGGGGCGACGATGCCCGCGTGGAGCCGGGACGGCAGCCCGTCGTTCGAGGCGTCCCCCTCGCTCGCGAAGACCGCGATCTCGCCCGTTTCCATGACCCTCGCCGTGGTGTCGAGCATGACGGCATCGCCCTCGCCGAAGCGGTCGGACTCCTCGCCTGCGCTCGCCACGACCTCCTGGCCGTCGGTGATGCAGATGGCGGACGCGAAGGTCTCGGGCAGGATGGTCTGGCAGGCGCCGTCCATGGAGTGGGGCGTGAATCCCTCGCGCGCGTACCCGAAGAGCGTCGACGCGATGCCGAGCGTGCGATCGGTCGACGTCGACGTGATGTCGTCGGGGAGGACGAAGATGTAGGCGTAGAAGAAGCACAACAGCACGAGGCCGGCGATGATGACCACGGCCGGGATGGGGTTGGGCATGACGAGGTAGCTCGCGATGAGCATGCAGACGAGAACGACGACACAAGCTGCGAGCAGGACGGACATGACTCGGCCACCGGTGCGCGCCCGCTGCGTGGGGTTGTGACGCGGGCGTCTTCTCGCCACTGCCGCCGCCGCGCTCGTCATCCCGTCCCCTCCTCGTCGAATCGACCCATTACGTCAACTCTAGTAATCTAGGCGAAGCGACTCAAGAAGCCGAGTCGTGACGAAGAGCGGGCGTCAGGTCACGACGAGCGG